>Ga0070689_100001133_pt1 | contig 16809 bp, 12 predicted proteins | sample KBSS23HmetaG_FD_64669 | JGI IMG/M metagenome (GOLD analysis project Ga0070689, IMG submission 64669) | Switchgrass rhizosphere microbial communities from Kellogg Biological Station, Michigan, USA - KBS S2-3H metaG | ecosystem: Host-associated > Plants > Roots > Rhizosphere ...
TTCCTGGAGATTCGCACCGAGGATTTCCACGAGCACTTCGCGCCGGCCGGCGACAGCCACAATGTCGCCAGCCTGCAACACCGCGTCGGGTGTCGCTTCGATCAGTTCTTGGCCGCGGCGGATGCGCTGTACGAACACGCGCGCGTTGGCCACGAGTTTCTCGGTTTCGGCCACGGTCTTGCCAGCGGCGCGGGTGCCGGTTTGCAAACGGTAGGCACGGAGTTCAAACGCACGCCACGCGGATGCGATGCCGTGCTTGGTGCGTTTGATGCCGTATTGGGCCTCGAGTTTTTCCGCCTCGGTCTTCAGGTTGATGCCAAGCAGTTTCGGCCCCAGCAACGTGCACGAATAGATCACGCCGAACGCGCCGAATACATAACACAGCGCATCCCCCACCGCCACGCGGCCTATCAGTTTGTGCTTCAGGTCATCTGGCAACGAGAGCGATTGGATCGCGTCACTTGCGGTGCCCATGGCCGCAGACTGCGTCAGCGCACCGGAGACCAGCCCGCCGGCGAAGCCAGCGTCAAGGTGCAAGACGCGCGCGACGGAGTACGTGGCGATGAGTCCCACCACCGGCACGAACGCACCGAGCACGGCGAAACGCCAGCCGTCTCCTTTCATCGTCTTGAAGAACTGGGGTCCGACGCTGTAGCCAATAGCGAACATGAACAGCAGGAACACCACGGACTTGGCCATGCTGGTGACCGGCACCTTGAAGAAGGCGCCGATCACAATCCCCGCCAGCAACGATCCGGTCGCTCCGCCGAGGCTGAATCCCCGAATCTTGGGGTTGCCGATCCAATACCCAATCCCCAAGGCGAGAAACACCGCCATCTCGGGGTACTTGGTAAAGTTCTGTTGCAGCCACTCCATCAAGGGTTCTCCTAATTCGGCGACTGGTTCATGGTCGGTCGCTCAGGACTTCTTTTTCCGGGACGACTTCTGGGAGGCCTCGTAGGCCTGGCGGTAGCCGCGCGCGATGGCGCGCACGGCCCGGCCGATGTCATCGTACACGTGGTCGTCCAGGTTCGCGAAGGAGATGCGCACCGACCAGTCCGGCGCGGCGAAGCCGCTGCCGTTGAGCAGCACAATGCCGTGGTCATTCGCGAGCCGGAACACGATATCGAGCGGATGCACGTTCGCCTTCATCCATTTGACGATGTCCTCGCCCAGGTTCTTGCGGGCCCAGAACTCGAAGTCGATCAGGCCGTAGTACCAGTCGAAGTGCTCGTTGGGCTGCACCTCGAGCCCCAGGCCCTCGAGGGTCGCCTGCACGCGCTTCTTCACGATGCCGATGCAGGCCTTCTGGTAGTCCTTCTTCTCGTCCATCAGCTCGGCCGTCGAGAAGAGCGTCATCATGACCTGCTGTGGGAGCGACAGACCCGCTGTGTGGTTCAGCGCGACGTCGCGGCTGTCGGCCACGATGCGGTCAATGAAGGCGATCTTGCGCGGCTCGAGCGTCAGGCCGCCGTAGCGCTTATCCAGCTTCTTCTTGATCGACTCGGGGTGCGCCGCGATCTTCTTGTCGAAGATGTTGTCCTCGTGCACCGCGACGGTGCCCAGGCGCCAGCCGGTGCAGCCGAAGTACTTGCTGTACGAGTAAACGCCGATGGTATTGCGCGGGAAGGCCCCCATGAGCGAACGGAAACCGGGCACGAAGGTGCCGTAAACGTCGTCCGTCAGCAGGATGAGATCCGGCCGTTTCTTGAGCACGGCCCCGATCTTATTGATCGTGTCGGGAGAAAGCGCCACGGCGAACGGATTGCCGGGGTTGACGATGAAGAACGCTTTGATCTTCGGGTTGAGGAGCTTCTTGATCTCTTCATCCGGGTATTGAAACCGATGCTCCTGCTTCGCGTGCACTTCGACGAAGTGAAGGTCGTAATCCTCGAGGTGCGCCATCTCCAGGTACGGCGTGAAGATCGGCACGCCCAGCGCGATCGTGTCGCCGGGATTCAGGAGCCGGTTGCTTTTCAGCGACTTGAAGATGTAACACATGGCGGCGGTGCCACCCTCGACCGCGTAGAGCTTGAACTTGCCCTTGGGCCGCGGGTCGCCGCACATGGCCCACTCCAGGTACTCGTGCACAACCTGCTCGTTGTGCACCAGCATGCGGTCCGGCACCGGGTAGTGGTCGCCGATGATGGAATCGGTCAGCTCGCCCACGAAGGCGTCGGCGTCGAAGCCGAACCTCTTCACGGCCCATGGCACCATCCGCTTGAGGAAGTCCGCGCCCGGCATGTCGGCGTGCTGATTCAGCCAGGCTGCGAGCCGTGCGGCGCTGCCGGACACCTTGGGCATGCCGGCCACACCCGGTGGCAGGTCGAGCACGCGCTTGCACTCGGTGACGGCGAACTGCCCGAGGAGGAAGAAGGCTTCGCGCGGCTCGGTGGCCACCCAATTCGGGTTGCCGCGACCGGCGTTCAGGTACGCAATCGACGACTCCTGCGCGGCCTTGGTCGCGGCCTTGGCGAGGAAGTCCTTGATCTCGAAGGGTCCCAGCTTTTCGTACTGCTTGAGGTTTAATTCGTTCATAATTTTATCCTTAATAGATTGAATTTGATTTCGAGGTTGGTCTGTTCAAGTCTGCGTGGCTTTTTCCGTGCGGATCATTTCATCATCAACACGATCACCATGCCCCAGATCGTGAGCAGCGTGTTGCCCACTGCGTAGGTCACGGTGTAGCCGAGCGCGGGGATCTGGCTCTTGGCCTGGTCGCACACCAGGCCGAGCGACGCCGTCGTCGTGCGCGACCCGGAAACGATGCCGAGCGTGAGCGCGTCGTGGAAGCGGAACAGGTACTTGGCCATTAACATGCCGAGCACCAGGGGGACTGTGGTGGCGAGGGCGCCCCACAGGAAGAGGCCGATGCCCTGCGTCTTCAGGCCGTTGACGAAGCCCGGACCGGCGGAGATGCCGACGATGGCGATGAAGATGTTAGGCCCACCGAGTTCATGAACCAGACCGTGGGCGTCGGAATCCGCCCGAAGGACGGGCGCACCGAGCGCAGCCAGCCGCCGATGATACCGGCGACCAGCGCGCCACCGGCGGTCGACAGAGTCAGAGGCACGCCGGCGACGTTGAAAACCAGGGCGCCGATCAGCGCGCCAATGACGATGAAGGCGCCAACGAACGCCATATCGGCCACGTCGGTGAGTCGATCGGCGACGCCGAGCAGCTTGGTTGCGGCGGCGACGTCCTGCGTGCGGCCGACCAGGGTGAGCAGGTCGCCGCGGTTGATCTCGGTATTCGGCAGGATCGGAATGTCGGTGGCGATCGCGCCGCGCGTGATCTTTCGCAGGAACACGCCGCGCGCGGCGGGGCTTTGCGCCAACTCGGCAAGCGTCTTGCCGTCGACCTCCTTGTTCGTCACCAGGATGTCGACGCCTTCCACCGGCACCGCGAGCAACTCCCGGTCATCGACCTCCTCCGCCTCCTGCAGCGCCCGCACGAGCACTTCGCGTTCGCCCGCAATCGCGACCACGTCGCCGGCCTGCAGAACGGTGTCAGCGGTCGCATCGATGATCTGGCCGTCGCGGCGCAGGCGCTGGATGAACAGGCGCGCATTGGGCACCAGCGACTCGGCCTCGGCGGCGCGCAGTCCGGCGGCCTTGCCGCCCTGCCGCACCTTGTACGCGCGCAGCACCCAGCGGTGCCAGGCACTGCCGGCGCCGCCGACAGCCTTCTTGCCGCCGCCGTGCTTCTCCTCGTAGTCCTTGCAGGCCGCGACCAGGTCGATGCGCAGCAGCTTCGGGCCGAGGATCGCGATCACGATCGCCGAGCCCATGGTGCCGAACATGTAGGTCACGGCGTAGGCGATCGGCATTGAGTCGATGAGACCCTTGGCCTTGTCAGCCTCCATGCCCACCCGGTTGATGGCGTCGGTCGATAGGCCCATTGCAGCCGAAATCGTCTGCGACCCCGAGTAGAGCCCGGCGGCGTAGCCGAGGTCGTAGCCGGCGACTTTTGCAATTACGACGCAGGCGAGCAGGCTGAACACGCACATGACCGCCGAGAAGATCGCCTGCGGCAGGCCGGTGCTGGCGATGCCGCGGACGAACTGCGGGCCGACGCCGTAGCCGACGGCGAACAAGAACATGAGGAACGAGAACGCCTTGAGTGGCTGGTTGATGGTGAGGCCGATCTGCCCGATCACGACGCCGGCGATCAGGGTGGCCGTCACCGATCCGAGGCCGATGCCCTTGTAGGTGAACTTGCCGAAGTAGTACCCGAAGCCGAGCGCGAGAAAGATTGCGATCTCCGGATAGTGTTTCAGCGTAGCGAAGAACCAGTTAATCATAATTGAATTCCTTTCTTGGTTTTGATTGACGTTTATCGGTTATCCCTAGTGCCGTTAATCGGTCCCCAGCGCTGTGCAGGCTATTTCTTTCCTTTCCTTGTTGTGCCCAGCTTCTCGAGCTTGATCAGTTTCAGGCCCAGCGCGGCGTTGTAGCCGTGGATCTCCTTCACATCGAGCTTGCGCATGAAGGCAATCGTATCGGCCTTGATCACCTGCCCGGGCACCATGATCGGGAAGCCGGGCGGATAAGGGATGACCAGGTTGGCCGAGATCATTTCCGGCCCGTGCTTGAGCCGCTCGTCAACCTCCTTGCTGGCCAGCTTCACGAATTCGCAGTTGGTCTCGTCATAGGCCATGTAGAACGCCGGCCGCATGTTGCCCTCATTGCTTGCCGCTTTCGGATTGTCGCGGAAGGCGTCGTGGAAGCGGCTGAAGTTCGGCAGGTCGGGCACGTCGGTCATGAGCGATTTCACCCGCGCATCAAAAGCCGCCCGGCCGCCCTGCGCGAGGCGTTGCTCGATTTCGCGCGAAAGATCGGCCAGCGCCTTGATCAGCAGAGCGGCATCGCTGTGCGTGTTGTTGATGTTCGTTTGCACCAGCACACTGTTGCGCGAGGTCTTGTTGATCTGAATGTCGAAGCGCTCGGCGAGCAGGCCCTTGAACTGCGTGCCGTCGAAACCTGCGGTGCCGCAGATCAGCGTCAGGCGGGTCGGATCGAGAGCGAATTCGTCCTCGTCCCATGCCTTGATCACTTCCGCCCAGGTCGAGTTCGGCGGGCCATAGTCCTTTAGCCCGGACTTGCGGAACTCCGCCGGAATCATGTCTTCCGGAGTGGCCACTTTGAAATACTTCGAGATGAGCGGGTGATTGTTGATCGCGTGGCGTAAACGGATTGCCAGCGCCGTCATGGCCATGGTCAGCCCGTAGCCCTCGAACTCCATCTGGCGTCGCGCCAGATCGAGCGACGCGATCAGTTGCAGGTTGGGCGAGGTCGAGGTGTGGGTCAGGAAGGCCTCCTGAAAAGGGCCTTCGACCTTGTGGAAGTCTTCGTCCCAGACCAGCACCATCGAGCCTTGCCGGAACGCCGACATGGACTTGTGGGTCGAGTTGGTCTGGTACACGCGGATTCGAACCTTGTCCGGGTCCGGCAGCAGACGCATGTCGAGCAGCTTCGGGTTTTTCGGATCGAGTTTGCCGGCTTTGGCCGCCCACGCCTGGTATTCAGCGCGGTAGGCGGGATCGCGGTAACGCTCGGTCAGCGCCGCCGCCGCGCCCATGCCCGTCCGGCGGCGGTGGAACGGGTTGAAGCGCGCGAAGCCGAACCACGCCTCGTCCCACAAAAAGATCAAGTCGGGCTTGATCGCGAGACATTCCTCCATCACCCGCCGCGGATTGTACATGTGTCCGTCGAAGGTGCAGTTAGTCATGTCGATGGCCTTGACCCGGTCCAGCTTGCCCTCGGCCATGCAGTCGAACAGCGCCTGCTTGATCGTCCGCAGCGGCACCGCTCCGTACATCGAATACTGAGTCAGTGGAAATGCCTCGACGTAGTAGGGTTGCGCCCCGGCCAGCACGAATCCGTAGTGGTGCGATTTGTGGCAGTTGCGATCCACGATCACGATGTCGCCCGGCTGGCACACCGCCTGCACCACGATCTTATTCGACGTGGAAGTGCCGTTGGTGCCGAGGTAGGCGCGTTTGGCGCCGAAGGCGCGCGCGATCATTTCCTGCGTCTTCTTGATGTTGCCCGTCGGCTCGAGCAGGCTGTCGAGGCCGCCCGTGGTTGCAGAGGATTCAGCAAAGAAAATGTTGGCGCCGTAGAATTGGCCCATGTCGCGGATCCAGTTTGAGCGGAATACCGACTTGCCGCGCGCGATGGGCAGCGCGTGAAAGGTGCCGATCGGGCGCTGCGCGTACTTCTTTAGATTGTCGAAATAAGGAGTCTCGTAGCGGTCCTTGATTCCGTCGAGGATGGCCAGGTGAATTTCCATCGGCTCCTCAACGTGGTGGAACATGCGTCGCACCGGGGCCACCTCATCGCTGCCGGCCAGGCTCTCGGCCGTGCGGTCCGACAACAGATAAAGATCGAGCTCGGGTCGGCAGTTCTTGATGGCCTTGGCCAGCACGGTAGCCAGCGCGCCGGCGGCGAGGTTGGAAGGATCCAACTGGAATTGGCGGTTCAGGAACGCCTTTAAGTCCGGCATGTCCTGGCGCGAGGCGAACTGGAACCCATCAACGATCACCACGGCCTGCAGGTTGTCGTTGACCAGCACGGCAAGCGCCGCGTCCTCGAAGCTGCCGGCGTGGACCACTTCGTAGTGGAATTGGTCTTCTGCGCGGCGCATTCGCTTCATGTCCGCCCGCGCCCGCGGCCAGTGGGCAGGATCCGTCGGCGTCACAATCAACACCTCGAAGCTCGGTTTGTGCGCTTCGCCCCTGTCCACGTCCGGCGGCAGGGCCGCCTCCAGTGATCGGGCGTCGCTCTCAGCCGCGGGATCCCACGCCAACTCATGACGCCGGTAGTCGCCCGACAGTAGTGCGCCGGAGACTTTTTGGACCAGGCGTGCGAACGACGCTGCGTCGTGCTGTGCCATGGCCTCGACAATGGCGGTCAGCAGGCGAGGGCCAGGGTACGCCCAGCATTGTTCCAGCCGGGCGATGGCACCCAACAACCCCACGGCATCGGCGCGCAGGCTGTCGGCCTGCGCACCCTTTGGTTCGGCTGTTGCCCAGGCACGGGCGATTGCATTCAGCTCGCGCCACTGATCAGTTCGGTTGTCCGCGGCCGCGAGCACGGTGGTGAGATCCGGAGAGAGGGGTTGGGACTTTGATGTCTTTGGAGATTGGATGGACATGGTTCTGGTGTGTGTTGATGGTTTTTGAACGTGTTTGGGGGAGAAATGGGGCGGACTCTCCCGGGATCCGCACGTCGCGAAGAATGGCCGAGAGGATGGATGGGGCGCCGTCCAAAAAGGCGAGATGAATGAACGCGTTCTGCATTAATGATGTGCGGACATTGGCGCACTCCACGGCTCTTTGTCTATTGGACTAAAGTCCAATTCCTCCGTGCGGGGTAGTGGGTCAAGGTTGGAAAGACCAAATCAATCAATCACCGAAGAGACGACCTATGCACCGGGTGCTGGCCCCAATATGAATTCGAAAAATCCAACGCCCGCCGGGAACCCGGCAGGGGAGCCGTACGATTTCTCGTTAGTCCTGGGCGGGCCGCTGTATCAGCTTTTTCGGCGCGCGCATTTGTCCGGCGACACGCTGGAATTGCTCCGGCGCCGCATCCTCGTCATCGCGCTTTTCGCCTGGCTGCCGTTGCTGGTGCTGTCGGTGGTGCAAGGCCACGCGTGGGGCAGAGGCGTGACGATGCCTTTTCTCTACGACGTGGATGTGCATGTGCGTTTCCTGATCGCGCTTCCGCTATTTGTGGTGGCCGAGCTCGTCGTCCACGAACGCATGCGCCCGGTGATTCGGCAGTTCGTGGAGCGCGGCCTGATTGCGGACAGGGCGCGGGCGAAGTTCGACGCCGCCCTCGCTTCGGCCATGCGCCTGCGCAATTCGGTTATGGCGGAGGTGGGCATGATCGCCCTTGTGTACGGGGTCGGCGTGATCGTCATCTGGCGGACGTACTCCGCGGTGGAAGTGGCGAGTTGGTACGGCGAAACGGCGAAGGGGAGATGGCAGCCGTCCCTGGCCGGCTGGTGGTTCGGTTGCGTCAGCCTGCCGCTGTTCCAGTTCATTCTCCTGCGCTGGTATTTCCGATTGTTCCTCTGGGCGCGCTTCCTCTGGCACGTGTCGCGCATCGAGCTAAAGCTGGCGCCCACCCATCCGGATCGCTGCGGCGGCCTGGCGTTTCTCGCGATTGCGTGTAACGCCTTTGCCCCCTTGCTGCTCGCCCAGGGCGCTTTGCTGGCGGGGACCATCGCCAACCAGATTTTTTTCGCCGGAGCGAAACTGCCGCAATTCAAGGTGGAAATCATCGCCATGGTGCTTGTGGCGCTATTCGCCGTTTTGGGGCCGTTGCTGGTTTTCATTCCGGTCCTAGCTGACACGAAGCGCGTCGGCCTGCTCGAATACGGCTCGCTGGCCCAACGGTACGTGAGCGAATTCGACCAGAAGTGGCTGCGGGGCGGCGCGCCGGCCGGGGAAGCATTCGTCGGAAGCGCCGACATCCAGTCGCTGGCCGACGTGGGCAACAGCTTCGAGGTCGTGCGCGGCATGAGATCGGTGCCCATCACGAAGGAAGCCCTCGTTCAACTCACCGCGCTCACGCTCTTGCCCCTGCTGCCTTTGCTGCTGACCATGATCTCACTCGAAGAATTGCTCGGCCGCCTCCTGAAAGTCGTGTTCTGAGGAACAGTATGTGTTTAGCGCCGAGCGGAGCACACTGTAGCGCGGGCGTCCTCGCCTGCGAGTGCCGGCGGCGTCTCGCCGCCGGATGTGCGAAGCGGGCGAGGACGCCCTCTTAACTCGCAGCCGAGACGGCTGCGCTACGCTAAACACATGCGAGGAACACGAGCGCATGGGCTGGGCGCCGGCGATTCGCAGTGGTTCGGGGGCGCTGCCCGCACAGCACGAGGAACCGGAACCTTCACCCTCCTTTCTCTTCAACTGCTCGACGCCGGGTCCGGGGCCGGGCCGGGGCTGTATTAGACTAAAGTCCAATATACTTTCCCGATGGCGACGCCTAGCCTCTGGCGATCCGAGAAAAGAGCCACAATCGGGGTTTCAGCCGAGGAAAAACAAATTGATAAACAATTGATAAACTTATGAGCAACCTCATCGTAATAGGATTCGACAACGAGGCCGATGCCTTCGAGATGCGCGCGGCATTGGCCAGAATGCAGGCACAGTATCTGATCGAAATGGAGGACGCGGTGGTCGTGACCCGCGACGCGAAGGGCAAGCCGCAGTTGCACCAGGCCGTGAACCTGACCGCCGCCGGAGCGGTGAGCGGGGCTTTCTGGGGGACGCTCATCGGGCTGTTGTTCTTGAATCCTCTTCTGGGCGCGATGGTGGGTGCCGGTTCGGGAGCGCTCTCAGGCAAGTTGGCCGACATCGGGATCAACGACCAATTCATGAAGGATCTGGGTGCGACCCTGACGCCCGCCACTTCCGCGCTGTTCGTGCTCGTGCGTAAGTCCACCCCCGACAAAGTCCTGGAAGGCTTGAAGGCATTTGCCGGCAAAGGTCGAGTGCTGCAAACTTCGCTCACCAAGGACAAGGAAGAGGAGTTGCGCAAGTTTATGGAAGGCAGGTGAGCGCACGAGCCTGACGCTCGCAAGCGACAGAATGAAGATCGCCATCGCGTTCCAATCGACTCCGCTTCAAAGTGAAAGCATGATCGAGCCACTCTCGTGCGCACCTGTCGCACTCTGCAGGATGTGACAGGCGGGTGGGAACAGGAACCTGGTAGAAGCAGCTCGCGGATGGGTTTGTTCTGGCGAATGGCTGCGATGTGCCGAACCCCAATGATCTGATGCTACCTCCCAACAAAACAAGAATCGTGGCGACGATCGGCCCCGCGTCAAGCACGCCACCGGTCCTTGAGCAGATGATCCGCGCCGGCATGAACGTCGCGCGCCTGAACTTTTCGCATGGGGAGTTCTCCGCGCACGGGCAGAACATCGAGAACATCCGGGCGGCGTCGAAGGCGGCCGGGCGGCCGGTCGCCATCATGGCCGATTTGTCCGGCCCAAAGATGCGCATCGGAAAGATTGGCGCGGAACCGATTCAACTCAAGGTGGGGGGCAGGTTCACGCTGACGACTGAGGACATCCTCGGCGATCACCAACGGGTGTCGGTCAGCTTCGCGCGCCTGCCGAAGGTGGTGAAACCGGGCGACAGACTTTCGCTCAACGACGGCTACATCCAGCTGGAGGTGGCGGAAGTGATTGGCAACGAGGTGCTCTGCACGGTCATGGTGGGTGGCGAATTGAGCTCGCGCAAAGGACTGAACCTGCCGGGCATTGATCTCGGCGTCAGTGCGTTCACGGACCGGGATCGCGAGTGTCTGAAATTCGCGCTGGAGCATGGTGTGGGCGCGGTCAGCCAGTCCTTTGTCGAAGGCGCGGCGGACATGCAGGCCGTGCGCCAGGCGGCACGCGAACTCGGCCACGAGCCCTTTCTCATCGCGAAGATCGAGCGTTCGCGCGCGCTGGAGCGGCTCGACGAGATTCTCGACGTGGCGGATGGCCTCATGATCGCGCGCGGGGATCTGGGCGTGGAAGTGCCCATCGAACGAATCGCTGTGGTGCAGAAGGACATCATGCGCCGCGCCAACCAGCGGGCCAAACCCGTCATCACCGCCACGCAAATGCTGGAGTCCATGATTCATCATCGCCTGCCGACGCGAGCCGAGGCGACCGACGTCTCGAACGCCATCCTCGACGGCACCGATGGCGTGATGCTCTCCGCCGAATCCGCGATGGGCGACTTCCCGGTGGAATCCGTGGCCATGCTGGCACGCATCGCCTCGACGGTGGAGGCGATCCGCCGGAAAGTCTCGGTCAAGGACATGTATGCCGGCATCGATCTCAGCGGGAAGATGCTGCCCCTGCATCTCATTGCTGTGGGCATCGAAGCGAGCTTTGAATACCTCAAGCCGGCGGCCGTGTTCGCGCGCACCGACAGCGGGATCTCCGTCCGGCGCCTGGCCTCATTCCGCCTGCCGGTATGGACTGTCGCGGTGACGCCCAACGCCAAGACCGCGCAGGACCTGCTTTTTTCCGCCGGCGTCGTGCCCGTCCATTTACGGCAGCCGCCCGCGTCGTGGAACGATTATGTCAAGGACTGGGTGCGGAACCTGGAACTGCCCGGCTCGTTTGCCATCCTGACCCAACGGCCGTCGGCAAACGACCCGGAGAGCAACCACCGGATGGAGATCATCAACTTATGACCACCGCCATCAAACCGCTCACCAATCGCCCTGCCTGGAAGGCCCTGGCTGCGCACTACAAAAAGTCCAGGGCGCTGCATCTCCGGAAACTCTTTTCCGCCGATCCGAAACGCGGTGAGCGCATGACGGCCGAAGCGGCGGGGCTGTTCCTGGATTACTCGAAGAATCGCGTTACCACCCAAACCCTCAAGCTCCTGCTCCGACTGGCGAAGGAATCCGGCCTGCAATCGCGTATCGACGCCATGTTTCGCGGCGAGAAAATCAATATCACTGAGGAGCGCGCCGTACTGCACGTGGCGTTGCGCGCACCGCGCGGCGCATCCATCATTGTCGATGGCAGGAACGTCGTGCCCGATGTCCACGCCGTGCTCGACAAAATGGCGGACTTCTCTGAACGCGTCCGCCGCGGCGCGTGGAAAGGTCACACCGGTAAACGCATTCGCAACGTCATCAACATCGGCATCGGCGGCTCCGATCTCGGCCCGGTGATGGCTTACGAGGCGCTGAAACATTACAGCGAGCGCCGCCTGACGTTCCGGTTTGTTTCGAACGTCGATGGCGCCGACCTGGTGGAGGCAACGCGCGATCTCGATCCGGCGGAAACGTTGTTCATCGTCTCGTCAAAGACCTTCACAACGCTGGAGACGATGACCAATGCCCAAAGCGCGCGCGAGTGGTTGCTCAAGAAATTCGCTGGCAACGCGAAGGCCGTGGCAAAACATTTTGTGGCGGTCTCAACCAATGCCGAAAAGGTGTCCGCGTTCGGCATTGATACGGCCAACATGTTTGGGTTCTGGGACTGGGTGGGCGGGCGTTACTCGATGGATTCAGCCATCGGCCTCTCGACGATGCTGGCCATCGGCGAGGACCACTTCCGGGCGATGCTGGATGGCTTCCACCAGATGGACGAACATTTCCGCACGGCGCCGTTTGAGAGAAACTTGCCGGTGCTGATGGGTCTCCTGTCGATTTGGAACAACGATTTTCTCGAGGCGCACACGATGGCGGTTTTGCCTTACGAGCAGTATTTGAAGCGATTCCCGGCCTACTTGCAGCAGTTGACGATGGAAAGCAACGGTAAGCGAGTCACGCTCGACGGGATGAAGGTGGATTACGCGACCAGCCCGATTTACTGGGGTGAACCCGGCACGAATGGCCAGCACTCCTTCTACCAGTTGATCCATCAGGGCACGCGGCTCATACCGTGCGACTTCGTCGCATTCGCCCACGCGCTCACGCCACTGGAACCTCACCACGACATACTCCTGGCCAACGTCTTTGCACAGGCCGAGGCTTTGGCCTTCGGCAAGACCGCTGAGGAGGTCAAAGCGGAAGGCACACCGGACTGGCTCGTGCCGCACCGCGTCTTCGAGGGCAACCGACCGTCGAACACGATTCTCGCCGAGCGGCTGACTCCCGCGGTCCTCGGCAAGCTCGTCGCGCTTTACGAGCACAGCGTCTTCACGCAGGGCGTGATCTGGCACATTGATTCGTTTGACCAGTGGGGCGTCGAGTTGGGCAAGGTGCTTGCCCAGCGAATCATTCCGGAGCTTGACAGTAAGGCAGTTCCGAAGCTCAAACACGACAGTTCAACGAACAACCTGATTCGTCGCTTCCGAAAAATGAAGCACAGGAAGTGAAACCTTGCATGAGCATTTACTTCTTTGCTGGATTCGGGAAATCGGGGTTGTCACAGTGTCGAAGCAACCGAACGGACTAAGCCAAAAGACCGATTGGTCATTATGAGACTCAACCCAAACTGGGGCCTGCTTCTATGCGCTGGTGGTCTGTTCGCCTCGTGCCTCGGGCAAGCAGCCGACAATGCCGAGGCGTCGGCGCCAGCCCCGGACGCCCCGGCCAAGCGCAGCGCGGCTGACTTGGAGAAACTGGTCCGGCCGATTGCCCTCTATCCCGACCCGCTCATTGCGACCCTGCTACCGGCGTCGGTCTATCCCTTGGAGATCGTCCAGGCGGCGCGCTTCGTGGCCGACACCAACAACCTCGCCAAGCTGGACGCGCAGCCGTGGGACGACAGCGTGAAAGCCGTGGCGCGCGTGCCTGACGCGATTAAGAAGCTGAACGACAACATCCCTTGGACGATTGAACTCGGCGAGGCGTTCCTCGCACAGGACAAGGATCTGATGGATGCCATCCAGGACTTGCGCGGTAAAGCCCAGAAGGCGGGCACCCTCCAGACGACCTCACAGCAGGTGGTCGTGGTCACCAATGTGGTCGTCGAGAAAACGGTCGAGCAGCAAGTCGTGGTTGTGACCAATACGGTGGTTGAGATCCAGCCGTCCAGCTCCGAAGTGGTTTACGTGCCTACCTATGATCCCATCACCGTTTATTACCCGCCGCCCGCTTATGTCTATAACCCGATGGCGCCGCTGGTGACCTTCACCGCGGGCGTGGCCATGGGAGCCATCATCGCCAACAACTGCGACTGGCACCACGGCGGTTGTTATTATGGCAACGTGAACGTGAATATCGACAGCAACGTCAACCGAAATGTTAACAGGGATGGCAGCGCCAACACGGCCCGCTCCACACAGGCCGGCGCACGATCCACTTCGACGAGCGCACAGAAGAAGTGGCAGCCCGACCAGAGCCGGCTGGGCAAAAGCGGTTCGCCCAGTGCCTCAGCTTCCGCCCGCAACGCCGAGGCGCGGGGCTGGAGCTCCGGAGGAGCCCGGCCTTCGACGGGCAACAGCGGCGCGCGGCCTTCGCCGAGTTCGTCCTCCTCACGGCCAGCTTCGGGCGAGTCACGACCAAGCGCCTTTGACGGGGGCAGCAGCGGTGCCAGCGCGCAACAATCCAGCAGCCGTGGCTCCACTAGCCGTGGGGGTGGCGGAGGCCGATCCGCCGGCGGACGCCGGTGATAACATTCAATCACTGACTGCCTGAGAATTTTTATGAAACACATTATCCCAGGCTGGTTTGCCATCGCCCTGGCGCTGCTGGCGGCCGTGCAGGCCAATGGTGCCGAATCCGGAAAGACCTTCGCCAGTCCCGAAGCAGCCGTTGCCGCCCTGGCCAGCGCGGTGAAGGCCACGAACCGGGCCGAACTGCACGCCATCTTTGGTCCCGCAGTGGAGCGGATCGTTAATCCCGATGCCGTGCAGGCCGCGAATGAATTTGCCGCCTTCGCCGCGGCGCTCCGCGAAACGAACAGCCTCGCGCGTGAGTCGGAAACGCGCCGTGTCCTTGAACTGGGTACGGAGCACTGGCCCTTTCCGGTGCCCATCGTGAAAAAGGATGGCCTATGGTTCTTCGACACTGCGGCGGGGGTTGAGGAATTGGTCAACCGCCGCATCGGCCGCAACGAACTCGAAACCCTCCAAGCCGTGCGCGCCTACGTGGAGGCTCAGCGCGAGTACGCCAGCCGCGACCGCGACGGCGACGAGGTTCTCGAATACGCGCAGAAAATAATCAGCACGCCCGGCGCGAAAGACGGCTTGTTCTGGCCGCCCGACCTCGACGGTGAAATCAGTCCGCTCGGTCCGTTCGCCGCCGCCGCCGCGGCCGAGGGCTACGGCAAAGGGAGGAAGAACACCGACGCCGGTCGGCAGCCCTTTCACGGTTACTTTTTCAAGCTGCTTACTCGTCAGGGCCATCACGCGCCCGGCGGCAAATATGATTACATCATCAATGGCAACATGATCGGCGGCTTCGCGCTGGTGGCTTGGCCCGCGGAATACGGCCAGTCCGGCGTCATGACCTTCGTCGTGAACCAGCAGGGCCGCGTTTATCAAAAGAATCTCGGGCAGGATACGGCGAAGATCGCCGAAGCGATGAAAGCATACGATCCCGACACGACGTGGTCGGTGTCGCCGGATTGAACTCCAGGTGTATCTGAGCCCATGGACCTCACTATCATGAAACACTTCAACGCCGCAGGTTCCCTGCGGGTGTTCCTCATCTTCGGGCTCTTGTTGGGCGGGTGCGCCAGTCGAAACGTCAACCCAACAAAGGCGAAGGCGAACACAGGCTACGTGGATTTCCAAGCTGATTCGTCCTCCGACTTGAGTTGGGATGTGGCGCGCTTCGAAGAACGCTCCCAGACTTTCCAGGGCATTTTCTCGGAGTTGGAGCCGCCGCAACACGGGGTTTTGCGCCTGGCCTTTCCGCCCGGTCATTGCCGGTTGCGGATCACCTTCCTCAACCGCGTCATTGCGGAGCCGGCGGAGATTGAGGTCGAAGTTCAGGACGGAAAAATAACCCCGGTCCGCGTCACGTTGACCGCTGCCGGCGCCTCGCAGGTCCGGACGGAGGAGGAAAGTCGCGGAGGCAGGGCCAGGGGCAGCTATGGCCGGCGCACCAAAGTTGGCAGTGTCGAAATGGCGATGTACAACGTTTCCGCCGTTGCAGCCCCGCCCGTTGCGTACCGGCCCAAAGAGCGAATATCCGATGCGCGCTAAGCTCGGAAAAGGGCGAGTTGCGGGCGCTTGTCATCAGCCACCATAAGTCATGTACATCAATCTGAGCCTGTTCTTTCGGGCTGAATACCTGACCCTGTTCAAAACCCGATTCCGGTTTCGCCGGTGGGCTTATGTGATATTTTTCACCGTGCTCTACTGGCTGATGTGGTTCATCGTGGCGTTTGGCCGGATGCTCGATCACGTGTTCTTTCCCGGTTTGCGCCGGCAGGAAGTGCGGGAACCGGTATTCATCATCGCGCCGCCCCGCAGCGGGACGACCCTCACGCAAAAGCTCATGGCGCTGGATAGTGAACGGTTTGTCCATGCGAAGCTGTACCAGACGATCTTCCCCGCGGTCTGCTACCAGCGGTGTTTCGACGGGATCGCTTGGCTCGACCGCCACACCGGCCGGCCACTGACGAAACTGGTGGGCTGGGTGGAGGTAAAAGTCTTTGGCGGCTGGGACGACATGCACAAGCTGCGCTTCGATCAGCCCGAGGAGGACGATGGCTTTTTCGTTTACAGCTTTGTCACTGAGGCGATTTACCTCCTGTTCCCGTTTGTGGATGAACTGTGGGAAGCGGGGTTCCCCGACGCCCTCGCGCCGGAAAATCGCCGCAAGCTCATGCGCTATTACCGGAGCTGCCTTCAGCGCCAGCTCCATGCCAACGGCCCGAACAAGACCGTGCTCTCGAAAGCGACGCAATCGTCGGGCGCGGTCGAATCGCTGCTCGAAGCCTATCCGGATGCGAAGTTCATCACCATCATTCGGCATCCCTACCAGTCGGTGGCGTCGCATGTGAGCGTGTTTTATCCAGTGTGGAACGCGCATTCGCCGGACATTGCCAAGGACGGGCCGGTTTCCAAGTCTTACGCGCGGCTAGCGGTGAAATGGTTTCAACACCTGTTCGAATTCCGCACCAAGTTGAAGCCCGGCCAGTACTTTTGCATCGACTACCGCGATCTGTCGCGCGACCCCAAGGCGGTCTTGGAAAAACTATACGAGCACTTTGGCTGGAAGATGAGCGACGCATTCCGCGCGAAACTGGCCGAGGCGACGAAGCGCCAGGGCGAGTTCAAAAGTCAACATCACTACACGCTCGAGGAGTTCGGGCTGTCGAAAGAATGGATTCAGGAGGAACTGGGTCCGTTGCTCGACCATTACTCATTGGCACGATGAA
>Ga0070689_100001134_pt1 | contig 16799 bp, 15 predicted proteins | sample KBSS23HmetaG_FD_64669 | JGI IMG/M metagenome (GOLD analysis project Ga0070689, IMG submission 64669) | Switchgrass rhizosphere microbial communities from Kellogg Biological Station, Michigan, USA - KBS S2-3H metaG | ecosystem: Host-associated > Plants > Roots > Rhizosphere ...
CGCGGCTGTCTGTCTTTCGACTGAACCTTTGTCCGCGTTCTGACAAACTGTTTGCGAGATGTAAAGTCCGTCTTGTTTCTTCTCGACGGAAATATAGGCGTAATCAAGACCCATTACGATGAGCCCGGTACGTTCGCCATTGTTCATCGGTGTGAATGTAACTTTCGCGGTGGCCGTGAATGATGGAGCAGGGAACTTCTGCAACAAGAGATTCGGGACGTCCCAAAAGTTTTTAGCGTCGTTCGGCGACGGCACGTTGAGTAATCTCAAAGAGCTATAGGCTGCGGCAGGGAAGGCCCAATTCGACTCCGGATTTGCTGCCCATTGCCATTGAGAGTTGAACCGTCCATCGCTGAATTCATCTGATTCCGCGGGAGTAGTTATCGGATATGTCTTGCCGGCACTCGGCTTCCGATGTGTCAGAACGGGCTCGCCATCAGCTCCCATGACGGGCCAATCATTCACCCACTTCATCGGCTGCAAGTGGACCACGCGGCCATAGACGCCCTTGTCTTGAAAATGAATGAACCATGATTCGCCCGATTGCGTCTCCACCCACGCGCCTTGATGCGGTCCGTTGATGCTGGACTTACCCTGCGCGAGGACCACTCTACGTTCGTATGGACCATAGATATTTTTCGAGCGCAGCGCTAACTGCCAACCGGATTCGACGCCTCCCGCCGGAGCGAAGATGTAATAGTAGCCGTTACGTTTGTAAAGTTTCGGACCTTCGACTGTCGGGTCTTGTTCGTGACCGTCGAACACCAGTACACCATCGTCGAGCAGCTTCGTACCTTCATCGTTCATGCGGCTCACGATGAGGATGCTTTTGATTCCCGAGCGACTCCGCGCGAACGCACTCACCAAATACGCTTTGCCATCGTCATCCCAAAATGGACACGGATCGATCCAGCCTTTCGCCGCTTTTATCAGGAGCGGTTCAGACCATGGGCCGGCCGGATCTTTCGCCTTTACCATGTAGATCCCGTAGTCAGGATCTGGATAGAAGATGTAGAAGGTTTCGTTGTGATAGCGAATAGCCGGCGCCCAAACGCCGTTTCCGTGTTGTGGCTTGCTGAACACATCGAAGGGCGGCTGGCGCGGGAGTGCGTGGCCGATGATGGTCCAGTTCACCAGATCACGCGAATGAAGAATGGGCAAACCCGGCGCCGCATTGAAGCTGGACGCGACGAGGTAGAAGTCGTCGCCAACTCTGATGACATCGGGGTCTGAATAGTCGGCGTGCAGAATCGGATTTCGATAAGTGCCATCACCATTATCGGCAACCCAAACTTTCGATACGGATGGCTGCGCGGCTACGGATGCAGACAGGAAGAGTATGAGAAGAAGCAGACGCACAGGCCGCCAGATTAGGGCGCGATCCACTTTCAGTCAAGATTTGCTGTTACGCCGAAGGCGTTGGCTAATTGCAGCCCAGGGTTGGAGCAGCAGCGACAACCCTGGGAGCAAATACAAAAAACAAACGTTCAACCCTGAAAGGGTTAGGCAGTTGGCGAACCCTTTCAGGGTTTTGATTCATTGGTTTGGCGGCGAGCCCAGGGTTGTCGCTGCCCCGCTCCAACCCTGGGCTGCAATTAGCCAACGCCTTCGGCGTAAATTTTTCAAACTTTCGCTTGGCTGAAATTCCTAAGAGCGACTAAACTGCCGCCATGTTAAACGACTTCTCCTACGCGTTTCGCACGCTGCGCAAGAGTCCCATATTCACAATCACAGTCGTCGTCACCATCGCCCTCGCGATCGGCGCCAGCACCGCCATCTTCAGCGTCACTAATGGCGTGCTGCTGCGAAAACTTCCTTACAAGGATCCGGAGCGACTGGTCCTCGCGGCCAACGACATGCAGAAACGGAATGTCAAAGACTTTCCGATGTCTAATGTCGACTTCCTTGACCTGCGCAACGGAGCCAAAAACAATTTCGAGGACTTCGCCGCGGTAAATACTGGTCGCGTTACGCTTCCCGGTTTGGACGGTACTCCTGAGCGTGTTCGCATCGCTGGAGTATCGACTAACTTCTTTCAAATGATGGGAGCGTCGATCATCGCGGGCCGAGACTTTCAGGAATCCGATGGCGCGCCTCAACCGGCTCCGCCCGGCGGCAATGCCCCTGCAGCGAACGCACCACCACCGTTGCCAACAATGGCAATTCTGAGCAACGAATATTTCCAACAGCGCTTTGGCGGCGACCGTTCGATGATTGGCAAACCTCTTCCAGTGGCCGCAGCGTTTGGACCACCACCAATCATCGTGGGCGTACTCGCCCCGGGTTTTGAACTGCTGTTTCCACCGCAAGTGAATGTGGAGCAGTTTCCGAGTGTCTGGCTTGCGGCACGCATTCCTTACGACGTAGCCAACCGCAACAACGTACAGTGGCGTGCTATTGCGCGGCTCAAACCCGGTATCTCGCTCGAGCAGGCACAGGCCGAAGCGGAAACCATCGCTCAAAAAATTCGCGACGAAGACACGATTGCGCGCACCGCCGGTCAGTATTTTCGGCTGGTCCCGATGAAGCAGCACCTTGTGAACGAAGTTCGACCCACAATTATCGCGCTTATGGGCGCGGTGATTTTCCTGCTACTGATCGCGTGCGCGAATGTGGCGAACCTGATGCTCGTGAGAGCTTCGTCACGCGAACGAGAGCTGGCTGTTCGCGCGGCACTTGGCGCGGGTTGGTGGCAGTTAGTTCGACAAACAGTCGCTGAAGCGCTCGTATTAGCCGCTGTCGGAACAGCTATCGGAGTTGGGCTCGCGTATTTGGGTATTCGGCAACTGCTCCTGATCGCGCCGGCGAATCTGCCTCGCTTGAATGCGATCGGGATTGATTGGCAGGTGTTGGCATTTTCCGTTTTGGCGGGGCTGTTGTCTGCTGTGCTCTTTGGATTGATCCCGGCGCTTCGCACCGCGAAACCGAATCTCATGGATACATTGCGCGCTGCCGGCCGAAGCGGTGCGCTCGGCGCTGCCGATCTGCGTAATGCTGTCGTGGTGGTGGAAGTCGCGCTTGCGTTTGTACTCCTGATTGGCTCGGGGTTGATGTTCCGCACCTTCGTTAATATTCAACATGTGAATATGGGTTTTGATCCGCGCGGATTGTTAACGTTTCAACTTCTCGGCAACGTCGGCGCAACACCTCAGGAAAGGGATACTTTCAAGCGCCAGTTACGCGAGCAACTCGATGCGCTTCCAGGCGTTAACAATGTGACAGCGTCGTTTCCGTTGCCGCTCGCCGGCGGGTTTAATCCTGTGCGTTGGGGTGGAGTTGAAGCTCAAAGTGATCCGAGCAAATTTCAAGCTGCGGATCTTCAGATCGTTCTGCCTGGATATTTCGAAGCGATGGGCATGACACTGCTGGCCGGACGAACCTTCACGCAGGACGACAGCTCGCCTGACCGGACCCTGATCATCGTCGATCAGGCACTTGCGGCGAAGGCGTTTCCAAACGAGTCTGCGGTGGGTAAGCGAATCCTGTTTCGCGTTCGCACGCCTGAAGCTCAATGGGGTGAGATAATCGGAGTGGTGGCCCATCAGCGCAACACGTCTCTGATCGAGCCGGGCCGCGAACAACTCTACGTCACTGACGGCTACGTGAACCACGGAGCCGCATCGTGGTGGGCGCTGCGAACCGACGGAGATCCGTCCGCGCTGGCAGGCTCGGTGCGCGAAGTGGTCCGCAAAATGGGCAAGGAGACGTTCATCAACCAGATGAGACCCATGGACTCGCTGGTTACCGACGCTCAGGCACAGACACGCTTCTCGCTCTTGCTGATCGGAGTTTTCTCGACGATTGCAGCGATCCTTGCGGGCGTGGGTTTGTATGGTGTCCTGGCAACTTCCGTCCGCCAGCGAACCGCGGAGATTGGGGTGCGCATGGCTTTAGGCGCGGAGCCGTCACGCATCTTCCGATTGATGATCGGGAAGGGACTTATCCTGAGCGCTATTGGTATCGCGATCGGTAGCGTTCTTGGTGTCGCACTCGGTCTGCTCACGTCGTTTTTGTCTACGCAGTTTCTTACAAGCATGCTCGTCGAGGTCAAACCCACGGATCCGGTTACGTTCATTTCAGTTGCGGTGCTGTTCCTGGTTATCGCGTTTCTGGCCTCGTGGCTTCCAGCGCTTCGAGCCGCGGGATTAGATCCGACTACGGCGCTGCGGAATGAGTAGTACGACGCCGTCGGCAAGTGTAGTCTGTTGATGCAAATACCGTCCGGCTAATCTGCAAGTATCGCTACTATCACAATGCCTAGCCGCGTCGACCGCGGCGGGTCTGTATAACAAATTTAATTAGTCGTTGAGCGATTGACGATCCGCCGACGAATTCCACTTTTCCTTCGAACGAGTTGTGGCCAAGTACGTCTGCCAGTTTTGCAAACGCTTCGTCAGCTACAGATGGTGTCATATCTGACACTCCATCTAGGACAACACGCACTCGATATCCAGCTGCAAGATAACCAGCGAGATCAGCCCGAATCGCGGTACCCGCATCCCTGGTAAGCAACTCGGTACCATAATGACGAAGCTCCAGTGATTTCACCGGTGCCGAAGCAGCTTCGATCTGTTGAATACTACCTTTGGGCGCCTCGAACTCAGAAACCGAAGCTACTCGCACTTCTTGTTGAAGTTTATCGACAGTCACCGCAACAATTTGAGCGGTAGTTTTAGTGACTTGTTCAGGTCCAATGTATTCTTCGACAGCTTCTTCGTAAATGCGTTCGAGAGGAAGAGGATTTGCTAAATCTAAAATCAAGCCAATAAAGGTGCCGAGCCACGGCTTTGGAAGTTGAGTTTGACGGCGCCCATAACGGTCAATTTGCAGAGTTTCCGGCCCACTGAGAAGATACATTTGCCCGCGATTTTCTTCCACGAGACGTCGAGCGATTAGAAGACCAAAACCGTAATAAGATCGCAGCGTACCGGGTAACGGCTTCGGTTTTGATGAATTCAATCCATCAATCGCCAACTCCAAAGCACTCGTCCCGTTTTGAATACGTTCCTTAATTTGCTCATTGGTGCCTGACATGTAGCTTTGCTCTATTCCTATGCCACTGTCCGCAATTGCAATTTCGGCCTTTGTTCCTATAACGCGAGCGCAGACATAGCCGGGCGAGACGAATTCTGAGTGCGCCAGAACGTTTTCGCAAAGCTCACTGATTAAGACGCGGAATGGCTCCATGTTTGTTACTTGGCCAGCATATTCATCGAAGATAGAAATTATCTCATTAACGGTTGCTTCCCTAGCGAACTGATTCGTAATAGGTCTTAAGGGAATCTTGCCAATCCTATACTGAGTTGCTGGAGTTTCATGGCCGGTCTCTATTATTTCTCTGAACCCCGTATTCGTTAAGAATCGCTGAGTGGACTCAATGCACAGACTATCATCAAGACGAACGTCAATTCCTGCTGATAAAGCTTTTCGCCAGGTTGCAAGTAATACTAGGCCTGTGAGGTAAGTGAACTCGGATCCTGAGAACTTCAAAAGGACAGACTCGATAACCAAAGCGGGATTGGGAAGTTGACTCGCCAGAACAGACACCCCGTGGGGAATTCCGGTGTCATTAACATTGATTTCCATGAATCCTCCAAAACTACCGTTGTGTATTGGATGTGAAGGTGGTGCCTTCTTCAAATAATCTGATTGCGTGAGAAAAGCAGAAACAGTTTACGGCGCCGAAGTCTAGCACGAAGTCAGCAAAACTTCAGCATCGTTGGTGTTAACCGGCGGTCCCGGCCTGTAGTTCCGTCCGAACAAGTTTACCTTCATCAGACGCTGGCGCTTGGTGAATTGGTTCCTATCTTGCGAAAATGGAACTTGTTTGCCTGTCAATTATGGCCCAGTCTATGCTCGCTCCTCAAAAACCGGGCGAATTATTTCGATAAGTTAAGGCTAGAGACAATTGATGTTGGACCAATCAGACAGCAGGACGGTTGCCGGTACCGCAAAGCCTCGTCGTAGCATGGTTCGTAGTATCGGCGCCGTCTTTGCCGGCTTACTCTTCATAGTGGTTCTCTCAATTCTCACCGATGTAGTCATGCACGCCACTGGAGTTTATCCGCCGTGGTTTCACTACATGCCTGACTCCCTGTTTCTGCTGGCCACCGCGTATCGCGTTGTTTACTCGATCCTCGGTTCGTATCTGACGGCGCGACTCGCACCGCATCGACCAATGCTGCACGCGTTGATACTCGGAGTCGTTGGTGTGCTGTTGAGTACCGCGGGCGCGCTGAGCACGTGGAACAAAGGTCCTGAGTTCGGACCAAAGTGGTATCCAATTACACTTATCGTGATGGCAATTCCGCTCGCATGGGTTGGCGGCAAACTTCTCGTTAAGCAGTTGGAGACTTCAGGACAAAGGTGAGTTATTTACTCTGGGGCGTTGGTTTTCGTATTCCGATAAAGCCTTCTCGCGCGCTCTTTTATCACGCTCGTTTTGGATTGCTATTTCTTTCCGATTCTGTTCAATCTCTTCGGGAGTAGCACGATACTTGTGCGATCCGCGGTTGCCGGTAAATCGATCGTTAATAATGATTCTGATTTCAAGTCCCATTCCGATCTCCTAAAAGCCAATCAAATCAGCTGCATTATCTCTTAAAGAGGACCTATCTACAATACTCTCAGCACTCCATATAAAGCCGGAATTGGATAGGATCTTTATTTCCAAACGGTATGCGAATTTTAGCGGCCCGGGAATCGAAATGAATCGTTGGATTTCAATATCTGCGTTGGGTTCTATGTATCGAGCCTTTTCCCTGAACACAGCAAAGGACGTTAACCTTTTATCGGCAACAGCATGAATTACGCCGTCAGAGCTTGCGATGTAGTCATACAAAATTAACGCACTATCCTCGCGATCAAAGTCAATCTTTGAAGAACCGACATTCTTAATTTGAATCGTCGCTACTAGATAAACTATTCCATCTAGCGACACGAAACGGCTAGTGACGCGAGATGTTAGGCTTTCCTGGAATGTTCTTCCCTTAACGAATTTAAAATAGGCCCACCAGCCACCAGCACAAAAGGCAAGTACCTGAATAACGTCCCGCATTGACCCAGTGAAATTATGAGTAGCCACCCAGTCAATTTGGATAGAGGAATAATGCGCGACTAAATAGAATAAGAGAACAAGCAGCAACAATCCTATTATTGGCAAACTGTTGTCTTTAACCCATTGCAGCGGTCTTGGAACCGGCTCGTTATGTACCTGGACAGGCGGTGTTGAGTGAGGTAGTTGTTCTGACATGAGGAGTCCTCTTACACGACAATGTGAGGATACTAAGTCCTTTCATGAGTTTTTTTGGAGGGGTGCGAGGACTATAGCACAGCGATTTTCGCTTAGGTCATTAAAATTTCAGACTGTGCTGGGTCTGTTTACTCGTGATAACATTCGCCCGGATTCCGCAAAAGAAAATCGTATTCACAGATCGCCAGAATCACCTCGCAGCGCTCGTGGCGGTGGGCTACCGTCATTTGCTAACTCTCACGAGAAAGGAAATTCTATGAGGACCCCGGCACCACAAATCACAACTATCGCAATACTGCTGTTTTCGCTTCTCCTCTCACCTGTCACGCTGACAGCCCAAACCAATTTGAGCGACTGGTCTCGTCTCAATGCCGTGGCTTTGGGAAGCAAGCTGTCAGTGAAATTGAAGGACGGCAAAACAGTCGAAGGTACTCTGCGAAGTGTTTCCGACAGTGGTCTATCCTTGACGGTAAAAAACGCTGACAGAGAATTGCGGCGTGATGATGTACGGACAGTTCACGAGATTTCGAAGAAGTCCGTGAAGAAAGCGACGTTGATCGGTCTTGGTGTGGGAGCCGGAGCCGGAGCTGTCCTCGGCATCATTGGAGATGCAAGCAACGACGATGGATTTGAAACATTTGATAATGCAGCCGCTGCGGCAGTGACGATCCTGGGCGCCGGCGTGGGAGCCCTCAGCGGTTTCCTCATTGGTAGAAGCGGAAAAAAGAGAGTGCTTATTTACGAAGCAAGATAGCGCTTCGTTAAAATTTCAGACTCTTTAACGCCGTAGCCAACTGACGCGTGGCGCGCCAGATCTCTCGTGGCTTGTAGCCGGTGTAACCGAGTCGTAATGCTCCGCGCTTTTGCCGTTTGATCGCGTACGCCGAGAGCGGCGTGACTTCTACGCCATTCGCGAATGCAGCACGAAACGCAGTTTGATCGTCGACGCCTTCAGGAAGCCAACCGATGACGTGCATCCCAGTGCTGCTGGGATTGATCTCTAAAAGCCCGTCCAACTCAGCTTTACTTGCTTTCAGCAATGTTTGTTGTCGCTCCGCGTAAAGTGTACGCATCCTTCTGATATGACGCGCGAAGTGTCCTTCACTGATGAAGTCAGCCAGAACTGCCTGCTCCAGTGTTGGTGATTGATGGCCCGCCAAACACCGCGCACCTACGAATGCATCAAACAGTTCCAACGGCGCAATGATGTAGCCGATGCGAATCGACGGAAACAGCACCTTGCTCAGGGTTCCGATATAAATCACACGCTGATCGGTGTCCAGACCTTGTAATGCAGCGAGTGGCCGGCCGACGTAGCGAAACTCGCTGTCGTAATCGTCTTCAATGATCCATGCACCAGTTGCGCTCGCGAGCTTCAGTAACGCCAGTCGACGACTCAACGACAACGTCATTCCCAGCGGGTACTGATGCGAAGGCGTCACATAAATCAATCGCGGGTCCGCACAACGAGCGAGGCCCGCCGAGATGTTCAAACCGTCAGCATCGGTCGGCACCGGAATCAACTTGGCGCCGGCGGCAGTCAGAGTTGCTCTTGCGCCGAGGAATCCGGGATCTTCAATCCACGCGCGGTCGTTAGGTTCCAGTAGTGTGTGCGTGACGATCTCCAGCGCGTGTTGTGAACCGGACGTGATAATCAGTTGCTCAGGAGTGCATTGAACTCCTCGCGTTGTGGAAAGGTACGACGTGATCGCTTGTCGAAGCGGAAAGTATCCGGCCGAATCACTGTAGGGCAGTAACTCTCGAACGGAGTTGGACCAACGGCGGGCCAGTAATCTGCCCCAGAGTTTATGAGGAAATGCATCGAGTGCTGGAGTGCCGGTTCGAAATGGGCGTGGTGGTCCATTGTAATTGCCCGGACTGAACGACATGCGGCTTACGGACTTGCCCCATTTCGAGATCGGCCGGCCATTTGATTTCGATCGTTCTCTCGCAGAACGCTGACTCTTCACGCGCAACAGATCGTCGGGTAGTTCTACCGAGACGTACGTGCCATCGCCGATGTGCCGTTCAAGGTAACTCTCGGCGTAGAGTTGTTCGAAGGCGCTTAGAACAGTGTTCCGTGCGATCTCGAGATCGTCAGCAAGCTCGCGGGTTGATGGTAGTCGAGTGCCGGGTGACAGGCGGCCCGAGAGAATAGCTTCGCGTAACTGGTCGTAGAGTTGGCGATAAAGAGCAGTGGAAGACGATCTATCCAGCGAGATCGTCGCGGTTGGCAGTGAAGTGGCGATTTTGCTCATGCGTAGAACTGTTCCGGCAAATTGGTTCCTATGTGATGCTCAAAAATGGAGCTTGTGTGTGTACCATTGCCTGAGATAATGACGGAACCATTATGAATGGATCAAGACAACTGCTGTTCGGCGTAATGATAATTGTGCTCGCTTGCACACCGGCGATCTCACAGAGGAGTTCGCCGCTTTCACGCGATGGTGACCGAGCAGCAAAGCAAACTTGTCTGCCGACTGGCATTTGTCTCGATCCGGCGGGGCGGTCTATCGCTGCCGGCAACATGCCGCTCGCAATGGTCCTTTCTCCCGAGGGTGATCGACTGGTGCTTTCACTCAATGGATGGCGGCAGCAAGGAATCCAGGTAATCGATCGTCACACCGGAACGGTTGCGCAAACGATTCCGCAGCCCGGTGCATTCCTCGGACTTGCCTTTTCACACGATGGACGCACGCTCTACGTTTCGGGTGGCAACGAAGACGTCATCTATCGCTACGCATGGCGTGATAAACAGGCGACACTGATCGACAGCATCATTCTTGCTCCAAAAGAGCCAAAGAAGGACGGCACTCGGTTTCCCGCAGGCATCGCCGTCTCTCACGACGACAAGCAGTTGCTTGTCGCTGAGAACATCGGCGACTCTCTCGCGGTAGTTGATCTCGAGACCAAGCGCGTGGTCCAACGACTGCAAACGGAGCCTTATCCGTACGCAGTTGCAATCTCGGCTGCCAACGAAGTTTATGTCTCGGCCTGGGGTGGACAAACTGTCTCCGTCTTCGCAGCGGGGGAAGGCGCGGTGAAAGAGCGCGGGAGGATACCGGTTGGGCGACATCCTTCCGCGCTCTTGTTGAACGGCGATGGCTCAAGACTATTCGTCGCCGCAGCCAGTACAAACACTATCGCTGTTGTCGATACAAAAAGAATGCACGTTCTGACACGCCTTCTTGATGCACCTCCTGCTGGTCCAAATCAAGGCAGCACGCCGAATGCACTAGCACTCTCGCCTGATGGATCACGACTTTACGTCGCCGAAGCTGACAACAACGCTGTTGCAGTTTTTCAACTCGCGAAAGGTCGATTGATGGGAAGAATTCCGGTCGAGTGGTATCCGGTGGCCCTTTTGATAACGCAGGATTCGCTGTTTGTTTTGAACGGAAAAGGCAAAGGCACGCGAGCGAATCCGCAATTCCCGACACCAGACGTCGACTTGAGCGACGACAGTACGGCTTACACGCTCGGCCAATTGAACGGCACGATCACCATGCTTCCCGCGGTGCTTAAACCGGCCGAGCTTGTGCAACTAACAAAACGCGTCGCGCGCGCAAACAACTGGACCAACGCACCGCGCCGCTTGCAAAAGTATCCGCCGTTCAAACATGTCATCTACATCATCAAAGAGAACCGCACTTACGATCAGGTGCTCGGCGACTTACCTCAAGGCGACGGCGATCCGTCGTTAGTCTTTTTCCCACGAACCATTTCTCCCAATCATCACGCCCTGGCCGAACGGTTCGGACTGTTTGATCGATTCTTTTGTAATGCAGAGGTTAGTTCGCAAGGCCACGTTTGGACCACCGCCGGATACGTTACAGACTATGGCGAGAAAACAATTCCTTCACTCTATTCGTCCCGCCGCGATCCAAACGACAGAGGCGACGTCGATGAGCCCGCGTTGGGCTACCTGTGGAATGCCGCCATTAGAAAAGGATTGACGCTAAGGAATTACGGGGAGTTTGGAGAGCGAGTGCCGAACGACAATGCGAATGCGCCCGCCCGGTATCGAGCGATTAAGCCGGCGCTCGATCGTTACACCAGTCGCGAATATCCAGCATTCGACATGAGCATTATGGATCAGGTTCGCGTCGACGTTTGGTTGAAGGAGTTTCAGCAGTTTGTGAAGCGGGGAAATCTGCCGGCTTTGCAAATCATGCATCTTCCCGGGGATCACACTTCCGGCGGACGTCCGGGAAGACGCACGCCGAAAGCTCACATGGCTGACAACGATCTCGCGTTGGGACGAATGGTTGAAGCAGTTTCCATCTCGCCTTATTGGAAAGACACCGTTTTCTTCGTACTGGAAGACGATGCGCAGGATGGACCAGATCATGTTGATTCGCACCGGTCAGTGTTGTTGGTGATCTCTGCATACAATCGTGGTGGCGTGATCCATCGCTTCGTGAACACGACAGACGTTCTTGCGACAGTGGAGGAGATCCTCGGTTTGGAGAAACTCTCGAAGTTTGACTTCTACGGACGGCCACTACGTGAGGTCTTCACAGCCACGCCTGATTTAACGCCGTTCGTGGCGCTAAAATCAGGGCACCCACTCGACGAGTTGAATCCGCCCAAGAGTCCGACTGCGCAGGCTTCGCTTGAGTTGAACCTGGACCGGGTTGACGCAGCCGACGAAGATAAATTCAATCGTATCCTTTGGAGTTTGCTCAAAGCCGGCCAGCCTTACCCCGGAACGAAGCGCATGTCGTCGCTTGAATTAACCAGAGCGCATTAGTCGTGCAGTTGCGGATCGAATACCGCCACAAAAAGGCACAAAAAGCACAAAAATATTTCTTAGCCTGCGATAGCAGGCGTAAGCATAAAGCCTGGGGCGCGAGCCCCAGGTAGCGAATCCGTTTCACGACAAAGCCCGCGATAGCGGGCGACAGCTTTCAAAAAGCACAATGATAACTAAAAGAAACACAGCCCTTTTTGCGCTGATCGCATTGCTGCTCGTTGTATCTGAAGCGAAGGCACAGGAGACCAAACTGACATGGTGGGGCCACGCGGCGTTTTCGATTACCACGCCAAAAGGAAAGGTGCTGTTGATCGATCCGTGGCTGAGTAATCCATCAAATCCGGACGTAAAGGACAAGAAAGATCCGCTAGCCGCGGTTTCCCGTGTCGATTACATATTGCTCACTCACGGACATCGCGATCATGTTGGAGACGCGGTCGACATCGCGAGAAAGACCGGCGCCACACTTATCTGCAATCCCGAGTTGGCCGGCAATCTCGTGAAGCTCGCAGACTTTCCAAAAGAGCGAGCCGAAGGTGACGGAATCATGGGTATTGGAGGCGAAATTCAAATTGCCGACGGGGAAGTCACGGTTGCGATGACACCGGCGGTCCACTCGAGCAGTGTCTTTAATCCCAAAGCTGGTCCAACTGAACCCGAGCGCGCGTATGGCGGCAATCCCGCCGGTTTCGTCCTACTGATCAAGAACGGTCCCACAATTTATCACTCAGGCGACACTGCTTACTTCAAGGACATGGAAACCATCGGCGAGAGTTACGCGATCGACGTCGCATTGCTCAACATCGGCGGCCACTTCGGCATGGAGCCAAAGATGGCCGCGAGAGCTGCTCAATCCGTCCGCGCACAACTCGCCATTCCTCATCACTTCGGAACATTTCCCGGTATCACGCCCAACGCCAACGGCTTCGCGGCCGAGCTGAAGAAACTGAGAATAGGTTTTTATGAAATGAAACCCGGCGAGACGATCGCATTTCGCGGTAAGCAGTTGATTAGAGATCGTGTTGGACAGCAGCAGTAACGCTAAACCCGCCGGGGTCTTGAGTCACTGAACTTGCCCGCTGATAATCGCATTAGAGATCCCTACCAGTATGAACACTACGTATTCATGGAGGTACAGTTTTGACCATTCATTCTAAAGACCTTAAGTGACCTCTGTGTGAATTGATATTCAATTCACACGCCCGCCCTCACTAGGTGCTCGTGCCAACAAAGAAATTCCGTCATTGTTTCGCGCACCTTAGCACAAAATTTTCGCTTTGGTGTCTCGCCATTTAAGAAATCTGCCCATGTTATAATTTCTTGCATGTCCGAGGAGTCGCAGAAAGAACAAATCACAGTCAGAGTCATTCGTAACGGAGCGCCGGAGCCGCCTGACAACGACTGGTCCAAGGCTACTCCTGAAGAGCGGATGGAAGCCGTTTGGACTCTGACCAAACTTTGTATGGCCTGGAACCAATCTTCAACAAGTGAACCTACATTCAGAGAACTATTACTCGCGTTCAACGCGCACGACGTTGAATACCTGATCGTGGGCGCTCATGCACTCGCAGCGCACGGGCACGTACGTGCGACCAAAGACTTGGATCTTTGGGTGCGACCTGAGAAGTCGAACGCTCAAAAAGTATTACAAGCACTTTCAGACTTCGGTGCGCCTTTGAGTGATCTAACGGTTGATGATTTGAGTAGGAAAGAAACGATCTTTCAGATTGGGCTGCCGCCATTACGCATCGATGTAATAACTGACGTCGACGGCGTTGAGTTTGAGGAAGCGTGGCCGGATCGTTTAGAGGCTTCGTTTGGCGGTGTGCCCGCCTTTGTTATTTCTCGTCACCACCTCATCACGAATAAGAAAACCGCCGCGCGTCTGCAAGACCTTGCTGATGTACAACAATTGGAGGCAACCGGCGATGGTTCCTAGCTCAGTCAAGGAAGTTTTGCTGCCAGCACATCTACCTTTTCGATAGCAGGTGGTTGCGCGAGAAGGTCCGACGCCTTCGCCATTAACGCCGCGGCAACCCTCCCCGAGAGATGTGCTTGTCGTCCTGATTCGTCCGGGAACGCATCGAAGATGCCGAATGTCGATGGGCCCAGGCGGATAGCGAACCACGCGGTCGTGTCCGGCTCTTCCTGGACCAGTGCAAGTCCACTGTTCAGGAATTCTTCGACCTCAGTTTCTTTCCCCGGCTTTGCTTCCAGTCGCACCCACAACGCTACAGTAACCATAATGTTTTCTCCTCGATTGATCACATGAGTAGAGACTAGAGGATGACTAAGGAAATGACAAACCTGTGGGAATCAGCGGATCAGACTTATTAAAGCTGTGGGCTGTTAACGAGTAATATCTATACACGACTTGCGGGTCAATGTGGACGTAAGTAGTATGTGCCGCGGCTTGCTTTTCCACGGCGTTCGTCCGAATGAACTCGAGTCAAGGAGGAAGCATGAAGCGATCGGTTAAACCCACACAAAAGCGTCGCGCGAAGCGTAATCTCTTTGCGGAACTGAGCGAAGGGATGAATGCTCTCGCTGACGAACGCGAAGGCAAGCGAGCGCTCAGAACTCACACCATGAAATGCAAGCCGGCTCAAAGAATCGGCGGCAAGTAAGCGAGCTCAGCCTTCTTTCCAGTGCACCGTGGTCCAGAACTGCGGATCGAAGAGTTTCGGATCCAGCTTAACGCCGGCACGCATCTCGGAATACTTCTCAGTTGTCACAACCTTCCCGTCGACCATGAAGATCACTTCAGGCGCTATCCAGCCACCGCCAAGTTTCTGATACTTGTTGAATTGCGTTTCCTGCGTTTGCGCCCCGTCCTTACCCGCGGGTCGAATCATTCTGACAAAGTAAAGATTCTCTTGATCGATCCAGAATTGCGGCGAATGCAAGTCGCCCGCTTTTGCGCCTACGACATAGACCGGCCTTCCTTGCCACGTGTCTTCCCTGAATTGCGACAGATCAAACTTCAGCGCCTGTAATTTCGTGGTCACCTCGCTGGCAGGCGAGCGATAGATGTCGAATCCCAGAATGAGAAGCGGGTGCTCGAAGGGCCGCGTAGAATCGACCTTGCCGTCCTTGAAGACGTAAATTTTGCCATCAGTGAACAGGATGCCGTTGCCGTCTTTTGTCGGTGTGAAGTCGATGCGCAAACTACCGGGCACTGACATCGCCTCGTACCAGATTTCAACCTTAGAAGTTCCATCAGGTTGAAAATTCGTTGTTTCCTGTACGAAGGTGGCGGTCTTGTACCACGACTTTCCATACTTCTTTTGCATCGCTGAGATCAGCTCATTCGTATTCGAGATTTTCGCGTATGCCGCAGCTGGCAACGACAGCAAAGAAATCACAACTATCAAAAAGAAATATTTCATCATTGCCCTCAGCAAGCCCGCTTAGATTTGACTTTTGTTCTAAACATGAATAATCTGCCGCCGCTTTATCGAACGCCGATTCCCACGAGCCTCCGCTTCCTCGCATTACTCGCCAGATGGAGCTTTTTCGGATGAGCACTGGAAGTCCTTGCGAGTCTGAATCTAGCCATGTGCGCCGGAGCACAGCAACCAATGGATGATATTACAACAAGGAGCATTGAGCTTCGTCTGACTTCGGTAAAAGAGGCACTCCAAAGAACTCGTTCCGTTTTTATCGTCATGACCATCGCATCGGCAGCAATCCTCTTTACACTATGGAATGCCAGCTATTCACGAGAGCGTACTGTCGCTTTTCTTGGCTTTGATTTCTCCAAAGCAACTCAAGATTTATCGGGCATACCAGATTACTGCGAGAAACTGAAAGCTGCTGCAATTCCTTTTGCTGTTCCGTCACCAAGTGAAGCGCCACACATCTCCGGAAGACGCCAGTTAGTTGAAAACTGGTACGAGAGCCGAAGTATCCATGTCGGCCTATTGGGTATACGCGTTAGTGTCAGTGACTTGCCCGTTATTGGAAGCTTCTCTCTGGTTGTAGTGACTATATGGTTTTACTATGCGCAAAGGCGCGCCAACCGGGCGCTAGTGTCACTTCTACGGTACACATACACAGAACACGGGGATAATTCTCAGCTTCAAAACTTAGTTTTTCACGAGATCAGAAACAACCTGCTTTTCGTCAAGACAGAAGAAAGTGATGAGCCACTGAAAGGCTTACAGACCGAGAGTACAGAAGAGAGCGTTTCGAAGTACGAACCAGACGTATTACTTGAAGGCATCAGCGAGAAACGAACATTTACTGGGACGCTGTTGAAAACTCTTACTTATCTGCCCTTTTGGACCATCTTGGCTGTAATTGTGCGAGATTTTGTTGCGTTGACAATGTATTCGCCAACATCAGGGCTAAATTTGCGACTTGGTCAGATTCTTTGGTACGAAATGAAATGCAATCTGGGTGGTAAGTCAGTGCTTAGTTTTGACTCACTAACCGCAGGCTACTCCTTCTTTTTGATGCTCCTTTTTGAGTCAGTCGCAGTGAGTTGTTTAATCTACACCCTCTATCTATGCCGAAAGGGTGCGGCTTTTTCAAAGGCGAATAAACTGACTTTACAGGAGTTTGGTAGGGCGCTGAAACAAAAGGGGAGCTCAAATTAGAGATCGCTTCTTTTATTTGCTCCTGGGGCTTACGCCCCAGGCTTTATGCTGTCGCTCCTTCGCAGGCTATGTTATCGAGGTTTCTGAACCGTTCTGCGCAAGATCCAGTCGGACATAGTTTTCAAGACTTCCGGCGACATCGTTTCTTCAATCTGTCCGTATTCGGAAGGTAAACCGGTCTGGGTGGGTT
>Ga0070689_100001139_pt1 | contig 16770 bp, 11 predicted proteins | sample KBSS23HmetaG_FD_64669 | JGI IMG/M metagenome (GOLD analysis project Ga0070689, IMG submission 64669) | Switchgrass rhizosphere microbial communities from Kellogg Biological Station, Michigan, USA - KBS S2-3H metaG | ecosystem: Host-associated > Plants > Roots > Rhizosphere ...
CAGCGATTCCGCAAGGTGGTTGAGAAGGTGGCATTGCCATCGGCGGAACGATTTTTAAGGGCGCCCGCCAAGCCCGACGCGAGGGCCGGTGCTTCCGGCGCCCAGAAAGTGACGACAGTTCTTCCGCCAGATGGAACGGTATGTCCTGAGATTTCAAAGAGCTGACTACACAAAGCCAGTCTGTCGGCTTGCGGAGCGGGGTTGGTTCAACCGCTCCATAAGGGTTGAAGGTCCTCCCCACGTTCGATGGACAGGTCGAGCAAGCGGCTCACCTGTAAGAGGGTCAGCTTTCCCAAGCGCACCAATTTGCCGTGAACCTTGGCGAAGAGCTCAAACGCGACGAAGGCGATGATCAGGATCAGCAGAGCGGCGAGGATGGCGCCCGGGTGATGATGCTCGCAATGGGTCAGGTGATAGTGCTGGGTCAGCTCATTGAAGGCATGATTCTCAATGCCCCAGCGCTGATGGCCGATCCGGCAGATCGTCTGAACGGCGTAGCCATCCAGCTCCCGTAAGACCAACCAGCGCCAGTGGCTCTGCTGAGCTTGGACCAGCTTTTTGCCCTCCCGGCGATGAACCTCCTGCCATTGTTCGTGCGCTACCACCACCCGGACCTTGCCCAACGACTCGACGGTGAAGTCCAAATCTCGAACGTCCCAGGCTTGCACCTGCCGGCCCGCTTCTTCCCACCTCACCGAGTCCTGGGTTTTTCTGAGCGCCTCCGCCTCCTGGTAAATCTCATAATCTTCCTGTTTGAGCACGCAAACCACAGCCCAGCCCAGCTTCTGCACCGCCCGTAGCCACGGCCCTTTGGGATACCAGGCATCGACGGTGAGAACATCGAAGAAGCGTGGCCCGTAAAGCCGGCGTAACCGACCCAACAGACGAAGAGCCGCCTGTGATTCGTCTTCGTCGGGCCGGATGGGCTCCACGTCCAAAATCGCACTGAAATCCGGCCCATGCAGCTGAGCATAGACCTGGCGGTGAAAATACTCGGTGACCTGCTGCTTGTGACCTTGTCGGTCCTTAACCGTCACCGTCCGCTGGCAGCACTGCGCGCAACACCGACTGCGGCTATTGAACTGCTCGTTGGCATCCAGCGCCACCACCAGCAAACCCGCAATCTTGCACCGCTCCAGCTGTTTGTTGACTTTGAGTTGGCGGACCATCCCCGCCAAGACCTGACGAAGCTCTTCCGGATCGTAACGTTCCAAGGCGTAGCAAAAGGTGTCGTCACTGATCGGCTCCGACCAGTTCACCAGCCGTTGCCAGCCTCGACGCTTGGTCTCCTGCTGCAGTTGCAGTAAGGAAGGCACCCGCAAGACTGCCCCCAGGAACAGGCTCAGCGTAATGGGAGCTGTCGGAATGACGGGGTTGGGACGGTCGGTGCGCACGGCGCGCAGGCGGCTAACCAGGTCGAAGACCTTTTGCACGTAATGACAGAACTGGCGGATTGGGTTCAGGGCGCTGAGCCGCTCAAGGGTTCGCCGCGGCGGAGGAGTTCGGCGTTAATCTGGGAGAGTTCTTCGAGGCGGTCGTAGAACTCATTGAACGAGTCCACCGCATGACGGGCAGCCTGCTGGTCTTGAACGGTTCGCAGTAGGAATTTTCGGACGTGCCCTTTGGACACACACTGGGTCAAGTAATAGTAAGGCCCGTGTTTATGACCCTGATGGCAGCGACAGGAGGGTTTGCCGCAAGTGCCGAAGCGCTCGACGACCGAAGCGCGGATGGCCTGAGGAGGAGGGATCAGAAAACGCACCAGAGCGGTCTTACGCTGGCGCAGTGCCAGTGTGGACTTGCGGCGGAGGGAGTGAACCTTAGCCATATATATGGCTAGGATAATGAAACGCGGCAGTGTGGCAAGCAAAAAGAATCTCCTCAGAAAACCGAATCTCCTCTATCAAACTGTAGCGCCTGAGTTTAGATCGGATTTGAACCCTTGGTTACGGAATCGCTGTGCGCGGGTTGTGGCTCCGCCATGGGAGGTAAGGCGGCAGAGATCGAGTCCGTGGTTGCCCGGCTCAAATGTGCACTCGGCCCTGAGCGCGTCAGTATCAGTAGTGACACCGGTGAGATGCCGTGGTGCCGACGAACTTCGCTTCCACCTGGAACATGCCGCAAACGACAAGGTGGAGGGCGATGTTATCGACGTGGACGCCGAGGTGGTGACAAGCAGGAGTAGATGAATCGGGAGTATCCTGGTTGGAATTCAAGCAATCAGCTCCAGACAACGCGTTTGCAAACTATCTTTCAGCACGGGATTACTTCAAGTCCGGCCAGAACGATCAGGCGGTCCAGGAACTATTGGTCGCCGCGACCAAACCCATTCAGGATTACTCACTCGATTTCGTGTAGAACGGCGAGGGCGCACCGCGCCTCAGGCTACTCGGACGCCGAGGCGAAAATGATTGCAAGCAGCACATTGTTGCTTCCGCAATTGGCCGAATACAAGGGAGTGAGTCAAAACCTGGTGGAGTTGGCCAATGCCTACCGGCAATCGGGCGATGAGGCGTCCGCGCAGGCTGCCTTGCAAATGGCGACAAGCCTCGGACAGCGGCTCGATGGTTCTGGGTGCTCAGCATCATTCAAAGTTTGGTGGGCATTGCTCTCCAACGGATAGTCCTTAATTCTCTGGACCCGAGCAGCGTGTATGGCGATTCTGGCCAAACGGTGCAGAGCCAAATGGATGCTCTCTCTCAGCGCAGGGAGGCCATAAGAGTGCTTACGCGACAAGTCGGTAAGACCCTCCCGGCCATGTCGGAACCGGATTTAATCAGCTATTTCGACCGTATGAAGATTTTCGGCGAACAGGCGGCAATCCAGTGGGCGGCGAGCAAGTACGGTCCACCGTGACGATCTTTTTTCGGTTCTTGGCAGTTCATCCTCGAGAGTCCACGGTGCCGGGACCGAATGACGAGGAGCGCGGCCAGCCGAGGGTTCCGATGCGAGCGTCCCTGGCGCGCTCCTTGTCATCGGTCAGCTGCGTTAGCTGACAGCGACTATGCCTCTTTGCGCTAAGTGCCAGCAGAAGGAAGCAACGATTCATTTCGTTCACAAAGCAGGTGACGATGAGAAAGTGAACGTATGGCTCTGCGAGGGCTGTGCGCGTCCTCTGACGGTTCGCTTAGAGGCGTCCCGGCAAGGACAGCAAAAGTGTGAGTTTTGCGGGGAAGCTGCATTTAGTCCACTCCCAGGCATTAGGAGTATCATTTATGCGTGCTGCGGTTGTCGTGCGGAATACGCTCGTATGTTCTTTGAAAGGTGTGCTGCGGAGCGTCCCGACTTGATCCAGCGGAGCAGGCGAGATATTTCTTACTTTGACATGTGCTTTGATCCCCAAGTCGAGGCGTGGTCAGACGTCGAGGGCAGCGACGTTGTTCGGAAATTGAAGCTTGATAGACAGCAAACCACCGGCCGCGATATCATAGCACCGTTCCTGAGAGCGCGGAAGGTAAGACTACCTGCTAGTTGTGGACTATTGTTTCACGAATCCTTGATAGCAAAGAATCGTGCCCGGGGTGAATAACCCATTGCCAAATGGGGTGAACACCCCATTGATTTACACACGCTCATTGGCAGTCTCGAAACAACTCAAAAGCGAGACCGGCTCCGTGAACTGTGCATTGCATCGACAAGGTGGAATTGTCCCAAGCGGTTTGAAGCCTGCTCTTCGGTCAATGTCCTCCGCACCTTAGGTTCGCGTGCACAGGAAGGAACAGTCCTTGGGAGAGGTTGTATTTCCACAGACGGCGAAGGTGGTCGTAATTGTTCTCTGGGGATTGTTTGCGGCAGCCTTTCGACTGCAGTCTCAAGCCTTCACCAATCTCATGGAGATCGGGCGGCAAGCCGATCACGTCAGCCTGGCCGACTACGACGCGGACGGGGACCTCGACGTGCTCTTACTGGGTGCCAACCTCGCAGAGATCCGACGCAATGACGGTCCCGCCGGCTTCACTTTTGTTGCGCTCCTATTCCAGGATCTAGGTCTGAACAATCGCACCTCCGCCGCCTGGAGCGATTATGACAACGACGGTGACTTAGACCTCGCGGTCAATGGCGGGCAGGTGTTCCGCAACGACGGAGACGGGAAGTTCGTGGCTATTCCGATGGCACCCTCGTTGGCATTCACCGGAAACCTGGAGTGGGGTGATTTCGATCAAGACGGCGATGCCGACCTGTTACTCAGTGGCTTGTCGGGAACGGCAATCTACGAAAACAAAGGGAGCGGCATATTCACCGAATCGGTTCGGTTGCCCGGATTGGCCTCCGGACCGGGGGCCCATTGGGGTGATTTTGACGGTGACGGCGATCTGGATGTCTGCCTTGCCGGGACATCAAGCGCGTTCGGGAACCCCGAAATATTATCAATTTATTGGTTCGAGAACGCCCGGGTTGTCGAAAGCCTGGCGCTCGACTTGGGAGGTCGAACGATTAGCAACTCCGGTTGGGCTGATGTCGACAACGACGGCGATCTCGACCTGTGGGCGAGGCTGGCCACTCCCGGACCCTTCGCGACTTCGCGTGAGGTTCTCTTCCGGAACGACGGCCCAGCACTGTTTAACTCGGTGGCTGGCGGCGATCAGCGAACACTTCGTATTTGGAAGACGGCATTCGCCGACCTCGACAATGATGGCCTGGCAGATCTTGTGGAGTCCGGAAATGGTTGGACCACGATCTATGTCAATAATGGCAACGGGTCATTTACTAACCTGCTGGGGTCGACCAGCGGAGGAACGTCGCTGGCTTTGGGGGACTTGGACAACGACGGCGATGTGGACCTGGTCGTCCCGGGTTCCGCGGATGGCAGTTCAATAATTGCGACGCGCTGGGTCCGCAATGATTCGCCCGCTCCGCAACCACCACCGGGCATGCCGAGCTCCAACTCAATCGAGGACCTCGGCGTGAGCGGTCGTGGCCACGGACTCGTTCTCCATTGGTTTCCAGCCACCGATCCCAATCAAGCCGCCGGCCTGACGTACAACGTGCGGGTTGGCACGACGCCGGGGGGCATTGAAATTCTGAGTCCGTTGGCTGTGCCTGGCTCAGGCGCACGGCTGGTGCCGGCCGCAGGTAATGCAGGGCCGCGAACCAACCTGACCTTGTTCCTTTTGCCTGGCACTTATCACTGGTCCGTTCAGGCAGTGGATCAGTCTTTTCGGGCGTCGGGTTTTGCAGGTGACAACCCCTTCACGGTAACAACAGGCGCGCCTGGGGTTGACATCTTCGAGCCGAAACAGCTCAGCTCCGATAGCTTCGAGATCAGCGGCCGGGGGTTCGCGAACGGGAAACCGACCACGGCCACGTTTGAGTTTGGAACGGACACCAATCAACCCATCGCCACTGGGAGCTCAATCTTATTAGCCGAGGCTCGCGGTGTATCGCTGTCAACCATATTGACAAATCTGCCCCGCTCTAAAATCTACTTTGCGCGCCTAGTGGCGACCAACGTTTCTGGCCGCGTCGATAGCCCTTGGCGGACATTTGTCACGCCCAACGACCCGCCGGTGTTGAGCAAGTTCACGAACGTCAGTGTCGGCCCGTTTGAGGTGCCAGTGGTCACGGCCTTCACGGTGTCGGATCTGGAGACGCCCCCAGAGAACCTGCGCCTGACTGCGGATTCCTCGAATACGAACCTGTTGCGCAACGCCGGGATTTTTTTCGACGGCGTCACGTCCAATCGCACGATCACATTGACACCACAAGCCGGGGTGTATGGAACGACGCGCATTACCGTGACGCTGTTCGACGAACTGAACAGAGCGAGCTCGGCACAGTTCTCCTTCTCCGTGGAACGCCTCGTCGGCTCGCCGGCCTCACCAAAGTTTGGCACCTCATGGAAGTTTGTAGCCGCGGATTTGAACAACGACGGACTGCTCGACGCATTTGACGCTTTTCAAGGAAGGGTTCTCACCAACCGGGGCGGGCTATCGTTCGGAACTGGTGTCTCGGGAGAATATGGCCCGGAAGCGGCGGCCACCGCTGGCGATCTGAATCTCGATGGTTGGATCGACCTGTTCCGCTCCGCGTCCAGTTCCTCGCCCGCTCCATCGTCACCGCCGGCACACTTTCTCATAAACGACGCGGCGACACATTTCACCAGTCTGACTCTCACTGGAATGCCTCAGGTGGTCTACGCCGCTGCCGCGTGGGGTGATTTTGACAACGACGGCGATCCGGACCTGTTGGTGTCCGGGCAAATCAACCCGAATGTGACGCCGGCTGGCGGCTATATCACGCGACTGTACCGCAATGATCAAGACCGCGGCTTCACAACGGTACCGACACTGTTCCCTGCCCTCGGCCGCAGTGCAGTCGCTTGGGGAGACTACGACAACGACGGGGACCTGGATGTGGTGTTAAGCGGGTTGATGACCAACGGGGCACCGGTGACCAAACTGTTTCGCAATGATGGCCCGTTTGGGTTTGTAGAGGTGCCGGCGGGATTTGTTGGGTTGTCGGACGGTGCGCTGCAATGGGGCGATTTCGACAACGACGGCGACCTGGACCTCGCGATGACCGGGAGCCGCCCGTGGATCGAACCTCAGCCAGTGACCAAGGTCTATCGCAACGAAGGGAATGGCGCTTTCACGGAAATGAGTTGGGTGCTCGGCGGGGCGTTTTACGGTGCGCTCGCCTGGGGGGACGTGGACGGCGACGGCTATCTCGACCTTGCAGTTAATGGCCTGGCCGGACCTTTTTCAGCCTTCACCGCAGGAGCAGTTTATTTGAATGCGAGCGGAACGAACCTGATTCTGAGTGAACAGAGCCTCAACGGGAAGTACTCTTTGGACTGGGCTGACTTCGACAACGATGGCGACCTGGACCTGCTGTCCGGGGCGCTTGACGAGCGACCATTTCTTTATCGCAATACGCTTGCCTATTCCAATGCGCCACCTTCTGCGCCCACTGACCTGGCAGTAACGCTAACGGACGGACAGGCCATGTTCTCATGGCGTCCGGCAACCGATCCGAATCAGTCCGGGGGACTTTCATACAACATCCGCGTCAGCACAGCGCCAGGAAAGGACGACGTGGTGACAGCGATGGCCGACCCGGCAACCGGTGTGAGGCGTGTCGCTCAAATCGGAAACGCCGGACTGGTCACGCACTGGACGCTGCGGCGGCTACACCTAGGAAAATACTACTGGAGCGTGCAAGGAATCGACCACGGCTATGCAGGGGGACCGTTCGCGCCGGAGGCGACGTTCGAGGTGACGAATGCGCCGGCGTTGATTGATGGAAGACTGGGCGAACTCACAAGCACGAGCGCCAGTTTTTCCGTGGTGGTGGATCCCAATGGCGAGCCTTCGCTCTGCTACGTCGAGTGGGGTGCCACGACGGCTTATGGCTCCACCTCTTTGCCGCGTATGGTCAGCCCGGATGCTGTAGAAATCTCGTTCCACATGTTGTTGCCCGACCTGCTGGCTGCCACCGACTATCACTCACGGCTCGTGGTCTCCAACGCAGGAGGGATTGTCACCACTCCGGATTTTGCCTTTCGAACCCCGGCCTGGACTCCTTTCACTCTGCTTGAAACCGGCCTGCCCCAGGTCGGTTTCGCTGCCGTAGCCTGGGGTGATTACGACAGCGACGGCGACCTCGACTTCGTTCAGGTGCCCTCCGGGGTCAACACCACCAATCGCGCACGCTTGTTCCGAAACGAGGGTGCCGGGTATTTCACTCCCGTTGATCTCGGCTTGCCTCTGCTGCGGAACGCATCCGCCAAATGGCTGGACGTTGACAACGACGGCAACCTCGATCTTTTGATTGACGGACAGACAGGCATTCCTTTTCACGCCGTCCTGCGTGGTGACGGCGAAGGCGGGTTTAACACAAATCAGCTCTTCGGAATCTCCACCATACTGGCTGCGAGCCAAATGGCATGGGGCGACTACGATGAGGATGGCGACGCCGATGCTTTGTCCGCTCAAGGCCTGGCACCCCCTGCATTGTTTCGAAACAATGGGCGCTTCAGTTTGGAGTCACGCCCATTGACGAACACGCTGCCGCGCTCGTTCGGCTTGATGGCCGAGTGGGCGGACATCAATCACGACGGGCACCTTGATGTCTCGTGGGCCGTGCAGGCGTCGAACCCCAATGATGCTCTGTGGGTCGGTTTGGGTGACGGGGCAGGCCAATTCACGGTCTCACGCGCTGCCATCCTCGGGGTCAACAGCCGGGTCGTAAGCTGGCGAGACTTCGACCACGACGGGGACCTCGATCTGCTGCTCACCACCGTGAATCAGGCGACCAACCATCCGTTACTTCTTTTGAACGATGGCACTGGCCAACTTGCGGGGAACAGCGCCGCCATGCCCGACATCGCTGGAGATACCCTCTGCTGGTACGACTTTGACAATGATGGGCGCCTCGATGTGATGACCCGTCTCGGGACCAATCTCTTCGTTTTCTCGCGAGCTGATAGTTCGAACTTTACGGCCTTGCCGTTGGAGGCTTCCCTCCCTCCTTCGATCAATCCCTTCACACTGACCGTGGCGGATTTTGATGGTGACAGCCGACTGGATCTCTATATCGCGGGCGAAGTGAGTGGCACCACTAACCGGATGAACCGCCTGTTCCGGAATAATGCCAGCGCCCGGAATGATCTGCCGTCGGCTCCGCGCGGCCTCGCCGCCGAGGTGGTGGATAACTCAGTGACGTTGCATTGGACGGCGGCGTTCGATACCAACCAGGCAGGCGGCCTCACCTACAACGTGCGAGTCGGTCGCGCCCCCGGCACTCAGGACGTTTTGAGCGCGCTTTCCGATCCAGTCACCGGCTTTCGGCGGGTGATTGCGCCAGGCAACGCCGGGTTGGGACTGATCCTGCACCTTCGCGGCTTGTGGCCCGGAAGATATTTTTGGAGCGTGCAGGCGGTGGACGACTCGATGGCCGGCGGTCTCTTTGCGCCCGAGGCATCGTTTGTCATCTCGCGGCAGCCGCTCGTTCTGTTTCAGTCCAACAAACTTGGTCCTTATTCCCCGCTTGAGTTGGATTGCTCACTACCCGGCTGGTTGGGTTTGGAATACTCCGACGATTTGATCAATTGGACCACGAATACAGTCGGTCACGTTGAGTCCGGAAAGACTCAATTTCTGGTTCCAGGCGCTTCCGGCCCACCGGCGCGCTTCTATCGTGCCCTGCTGTATACCAGATAGCCCAGGAAGGTTCGAAACGGCGTCTGGGCCGCTGTCTTTGGTGCATGCGACCACTACTCAGGGTGAGCCTGTTCAATGCGGACTTTGAGAACGACTTCACTTTGCTGGAGGACGACGGGGAGTAAGCCAAAACTAAACCACACCGCCTGGAATTTTCATTGCTTTGTATTGAACATCAGCAGGCTCAATTCGTTGGCAATGTCTGAGGATCTTGCCCAATCGAAATTGCTGAGCACGACAATGTAAACTCTGTCGTTCGGGAGGCGGATCACTTGCGTTGCAAAACCGCTGATGCCTCCACCATGCCCGTAGCCGGGGCGATTACCGAAATTGCCGTGGAACCAACCATAGCAATAATCGTTTTTGGACGGTGTAAACATCGTTTCCAACGTTTTCGCTGACACCAGTCGGTCTGAGTAGAGTGCGCTATCCCACATCAACATGTCCTCAACGGTTGAATACAGCGCGCCTGCGGCGTGAGGCGTGTCCATTGCGAAAGGGACGCAGTTGATGATCTTTGTGCCAAGTCGGCTGTATCCGGCGGCTCGATTGGGCAGAATGTTCGCGGGACGATCGTAGCCGCTCTGTTTCATGCCGAGCGGCCGGAAGATTCTCTCGGCGATAAATTCGCCATAGCTCCCGCCCGTGACCTTCTCGATGATGTAGCCGAGCAACACATACCCGGAGTTGGAATAGCGCATCCTGGTTTCGGGCTCAAAATCCAGCGGTTTGTCTCTAAAGCGTCCCACCGTGGCGGCGACGGTGGTTGGCAGCCGCTCAAAACGCATATTGTCTGGAAATTCCGTGAAGCCGGGGATTCCTGATGTGTGTGTCAAGAGGTGATGAATCGTGATCGTGCGCCATGCCTCCGGGCAGTCTTCGACATACTGTGAAACGAGGTTGGTCACGTTCAGTTTACGCTCCTCCTGGAGAATCAGGATGCACATGGCCGTGAACTGCTTGGTCACCGAGGCAAGGCGAAATATCGTGTCGGTCTTATTCGCGATGCCGTGTTCGCGGTTTGCCAACCCGTAACCTTTCTCGAAAATCACATTCCCATTCGTTGCAACCAAGACAGCTCCACTGAACTTCTCTTCACGCGTCAACTTCGTGAGATAAGCCTCCGCCTGGTAACTGAAATTCGTCGAACCAGAAGCGACTGCCAGGACAGACATGAAAACAAGAATCAGACCCAGGGTGCTCCTTGCAATTTTCATGTGGATAGGCATTGGGAATTCAGCGCGAGATGACCCTGCAGGGCGAGCACTGCTCCGTGTGGAAATCGACCAGCACGGGAGGCGCTGATTGCAGAACTTCAACATCGAACTTTGTGGAATCAATCTGCTTCATGCTTGTTGAACACTGAATTGGGCATAACGCGGCAGTGGAGGTCAAGAGTCCGTTTTCGATGACAGTCATCGTTCGCTAGAGCCGCAGGCGAGCCGAGGATGGAGCGCATCAACCCTCTCTTTTGGCACGCAGATTGGCGATTCGCTCTACGAGCGGCGGGTGGGCGGCAAAGTAATCCCCCACGATGCCGATGCTCTGGACCCGTTGTGCGAGTGCCTCCAGAAGGCGCTCCCCAGCCAAAGCGTCGCCACCAGCGGTTCCGACCAGAGCCACGGCGAAAGCATCCGCCTCCAATTCGTCGTCGGTGGAGTAGGAGCCGCCTAGCAGTTGCCGCCCCGCCTTGCTTAGCCAGGCGCTGGCGGCATGCCTGCCGGAGGTTTGCCGCAGCAAAAGAGAAAGCGCGGCGTCTTTGAGGATCCGATCGAGGGTGTGCCGCCGCACGATATGCGCCATCTCATGGGCGACCACGAATGCGATCTCGTCCCTCTGCCCCTGGCACAGTTCCAACAACGGCCGACTCACGAAAACAGGCCCACCTGGGAGGGCAAGCGCATTCGGCTCCCGCTCCGCCGTGACACGGACACTGAAAGGGAGCTGCTTCTCCTTCACGTTCGCCGCGAGCCAGCACCCGATCTGCGCAACAAATCTTGTGTTCTCATTCTCCTCGACCAGGGGAATTCGTTCCAGCAAAGCCGCCTCAAGGTCGCGGCCCAGACGTATCTCGGCGCGCAAGGAGTCCTCCTCCGTCCCGCCCATGAGGTCGAAGGCGTTCTTGGCCTGCGCGACTTTCTGGCCAAGTCTGCGTCCAATCGATTCAAACAGAGTTTTCGCCACGGTACTTTTGTCCATCGCTTACTGGGCTGCTCCGGCCAAGTTGAAACGGCCCGGGATGACGCTAGACCTGTAAATTGATCTCAAATCCATGTCCATTATCGTTGCACCCTATCTCACCGTGCAGCAAGATGCTTTTCCGCTGATGGGTTTGGTGGCTTCACAGGTGTGGGTGAGAAGCCGAATGGGGAGCCTTTCTTGCGTGGCATACCAAAACGATCACCCAAGATTGGCAATCATCGTCCCGGCAGCAAGCCGCAATACGAAGAACACGACTTGCGTCACCGATCCGGTAATGGCGGTCATTTTCTACCACAGCCAATCCCAAAAGGAAGCAATGGTACTACCCACCCTGAATGCGTTGGGCGGGTTGAATTCTCTCGCCCGCCGATTCGTTTTTTGGCAAGAACCGGCACATGCGCTTCATCCCCGCACTTCTCATTGCGTCGCCGCTCGCCCTGCACGGCGCCTCGGCTGCTGCTTCGGTGACGTTTAACAAGGACATTGCGCCGATCATTTACCGCAATTGTTCGTCGTGCCACCGTCCTGGCGAGGCTGCTCCCTTTCCGCTTTTGTCTTATCAGGACGTTTTGAAGAAAGGGAAGACGATCGGCGAGGTGACTGCGTCGCGCCTCATGCCGCCGTGGAAAGCAGAGCCGGCCTCGTACGCGTATCGCGACGAGCGGCGGCTGAAACAGGAAGAGATCGGGCTGATCCAGGCATGGCTGAATGCAGGTATGCCGGAGGGAAATGCCGCCGATCGACCTGAGCCGCCGAAGTTCGCCTCCGGCTGGCGGCTCGGCGAACCAGATCTCATTGTTGAAATGCCTGCGGCCTATCATGTGCCGGCGGAAGGACCGGACATTTATCGCAACATCGCTGTGCCTCTCGGACTGGCGGAAGACCAATGGATTACCGCGATTGATATGCGGCCTTCCGCTCGCGCTGTGGTTCATCACGTTCTTTACTTCGCGGACGGGAATGGCCGTGTTCACCTGAGACCGCAGCAAGGCACGGAGCCGGGTTTCAGCGGAATGCGCGCGGGCGGGGCGTCCATTCCACTCGGAGGTTGGGCGGTTGGCGCGCAACCGCACTTTTTTCCGGAAGGACTTGCGTTGCGTGTGCCGAAAGGCTCCGACCTGGTGGTGCAGTATCATTTTCATCCGACCGGCAAGCCGGAGGCGGAAAAGTCCTTGATTGGACTCTACTTCGCCAAGCAGGCCCCGGATCGGACTCTAACGCGAATCCAATTGCCGCCGCACTACTCGCTGTTTTCCGGACTCGACATTCCAGCGGGCGAAAAGGATTTCGTGATCCGTGACTCCTACACCCTGCCGGTGGCGGTGGACGGTGTGGGCGTCAGCGCGCATGCGCATTACGTCGCGAAACAATTGAAGATGACGGCGGTGTTGCCGGATGGCCAGGTGAGGACGATGCTCTTAATCAAGGATTGGGATTTTGCGTGGCAGGACAGATATTTCTTCCAGCAATTCGTGCCGCTACCCAAAGGAACGCGCCTTGAATCCGAGATCCACTGGGACAACTCGGCGGCGAACCCCCATAATCCGTCGAGTCCGCCAGTGCGGGTGAGATGGGGCGAAGAATCGAAAGATGAGATGGGCAGCATCAGTTTGATTGCGGTGGCACATGAGGAATCGGAGCGCGCGGCGCTGCAGGGTGATATCGCTCAGCGCCAGAGGGAGTTCGTGCGAAAACGAATGGAGGCGGATCCGGAACTTGCAAAGCGGGTTGCGCAGTTGCTGGCTGAATAGTCGGCTGAGCTGTGGTTTATGATTGACGGGTGAGGCACCTGGCGCGGACCGGAACGAGTTCCGGCGCCGCCACATTCCTCCGGTTCAGGGAAACGCCGTGATGCAAAAACCTTTTGCAGTCAAGCGGAGTTCTGTTATCATCCGGGGAACGGTGTTTCTCAAGGTCGTATCAGTTCACAGATTGGACCGCCGTCCTCCAGCCGTTTGAGTTTTGCACGTCGGAGTCGGAAATTAAGCTATGCAGATTACCCAACAAATCGCCCTTTTTTTGGAAAACAGACCCGGCATGCTCGCGCGAGTGTGTGACGCGCTGGCGGAAGCCAAGATTAACATCTACGCGATCACCACCAGCGACACCGTGGACCACAGTGTCATTCGCATGGTGGTGAGTGACCCGCGCAAGGCGCTTCTGTTGTTCGAAGAGCACGGCACACTTGTGGTTGAGGACGATGTGGTGATGGTGGATGGTGACAACAAACCCGGTTCGCTGGCTCAGATCGCCCATCGACTCGCGGCGGCCAAGATTAACATCGAGTATTGCTATTCCGCCACCAGCCCGGACGCAAAAAAGGGCTTGCTGATTCTGCGCGCTACCGACGCCAAGAAAGCGCTCAAGGTGTTGAATAGTTGAGGAGTCCACACCTTGCCTCGCATCGGAATCCGGTATTTGCGGGTTGGCCTGGCCCGGAAAACTCACTGTTGACGCCTAACCGATCGGCGATTGGCGACTTCCACAGCCGTCAAGCCTAATTTCTCAATCTGCGCTCTTGCACACCCCGAGCGAAGTAGTAAATACTAATCAAATTTTATCGCGGAAGTCCGGAAGTTCGACCAACGAAAACCGAAGCCGTGGCGGCAGGAAGCATACGAAATGAACCATTTGCCCACTCAACCCAATGGTCTGCCTCCCAAGCAAGGCCTGTACGATCCCTGGTTTGAACATGAAGCCTGTGGCGTCGGCTTCGTGGTGAACGTCAAAGGCAACAAATCGCATCAAATCATCCAGCAAGCCCTCCAGGTTCTGCGCAACCTGGACCACCGCGGTGCCTGCGGTTGCGAGGCCAATACGGGCGATGGGGCGGGCATCCTGATGCAGGTGCCGCATGCCTTCCTCCAAAAACAGTGCGAGAAACTCGGTTTCAAACTCCCCAAGCCCGGCCAGTACGGAGTTGGCCTGGTATTTCTGCCGCAGGACCCGCCGGAACGGCAGCAGTGCGAGAGAGTGTTCGAGCGAATCGTCAAAGAGGAAGGTTTGAAGCTCATCGGCTGGCGGACTGTCCCGACGAACGGCACGTCGCTCGGCGCAACCGCCAGGGCGTCCGAACCGTTCGTGCGCCAGGTATTCATCGCCCGGGGCCGATCACTCAAGGATGACATGGCTTTCGAGCGAAAGCTGTATGTCATCCGCAAGCGCTCTGCCAACACGATCCCCCAGTTGTCACTCATGCAGGCGCGGTACTGGTATGTCGCCAGCCTCTCGTACAAGACCCTGGTTTACAAAGGCATGCTCTTGACCGAACAGCTCAGCCAATACTATTCGGATCTCATGGACCCCTTGCTGGAAAGCGCGCTGGCATTGGTCCATTCGCGGTTCAGCACCAATACGTTCCCGAGTTGGAACCGCGCGCATCCCTACCGCTATCTGGCGCATAATGGCGAAATCAACACACTGCGCGGCAACATCAACTGGATGCATGCCCGCCAGGCATTGTTCGAGTCCGAACTCTTCGGCGATGATATCAAAAAGATTCTGCCCATCATCAATACGGACGGCAGCGACTCGGCGATGTTCGACAATTGCCTCGAACTCCTGGCACTCAGCGGCCGGTCCCTGCCGCACGCGGTCATGATGATGATCCCCGAGCCGTGGGAAAATCACGAAAGCATGGACCCGGAAAGGCGCGCGTTTTACGAGTACCACTCCTGCCTCATGGAACCGTGGGACGGCCCGGCGTCCATCGCGTTCACCGACGGCGTTCGCATCGGCGCTGTGCTCGATCGCAATGGCCTCCGTCCGTCCCGATATTACGTGACCAAGGACGACCTCGTCATCATGGCTTCGGAGGCCGGTGTGCTCCCGATCGAACCTGAACGAGTGGCGATCAAAGGCCGGCTCCAACCCGGACGGATGTTCCTCGTCGATACCGAGGAAGGCCGCATCGTTGCCGATGAGGAATTGAAGACCCGGTATGCCAGGGCTCACCCGTATCAGAAATGGCTCGATGAGAATCACGTCTTGCTCGAGAACCTGCCCGAACCAGCACATGTTCACGAACCCGACCATAAGACGGTGCTGCAGCGGCAACAGGCGTTTGGTTACACATTCGAGGACTTGCGGTTCATTGTCGGTCCTATGGCCAACGACGGCGTGCAACCTCTCGGTTCGATGGGCACGGACACCCCGCTGGCAGTGCTGTCGAACAAATCACAGTTGCTCTACAATTATTTCAAGCAGCTCTTCGCCCAGGTGACCAATCCGCCGATCGATCCGATCCGCGAGGAAAACATCACCTCCACCGAAACGATGATCGGCTCGGAACGCACGCTGCTCAAGCCGACGCCGGAAAGCTGCCGGATGATCAAGCTGGAACATCCGATCCTTGCCAACGACGAATTTGAGAAACTCCGGCATGTGGCCCGGCCCGGATTCAAAGCCGTCACCTTGCCGATCCTTTTTGATGCGGAGAAAGGCGCAAAAAGCCTGGAAGCCGCGCTGGAATCACTGTTCGCCTCGGCAGATCAAGCGATCCGTGAAGACGTCAATATCCTGATCCTGTCCGACCGGGGCATTGATGCCCGGCGCGCGCCCATCCCGGCAATGCTGGCGGTTGCCGGGCTCCATCACCATCTCATCCGCCAGGGCACACGCACCCGGGTCGGCATCGTGCTCGAATCCGGCGAACCGCGCGAGGTGCACCATTTCGCCTTGCTCATCGGCTACGGCTGCAGCGCGATCAATCCCTATCTCGCCTTCGAAACCATCGAAGACATGATCCGCGAAGGCTTGTTGCCGAATCTCGAGAACAAGACAGCCATCAAGAAATACATCAAAGCCGCCGTGAAAGGCGTTGTGAAGACGATGGCGAAAATGGGCATCTCCACCATCCAGAGCTATCGGGGCGCGCAAATCTTCGAGGCCATCGGCCTCCATCAATCTGTCATCGACCGGTATTTCACCTGGACGCCCTCCCGCGTTGAAGGCGTCGGTCTCGATGTGCTCGCCGAAGAGTCGTTGAGACGCCATCGGCACGCCTTTCCGAAACGGGAGACCAACGGCGCCACGCTCGATGCCGGCGGCCAGTATCAATGGCGTTCCGACGGCGAGTATCACTTGTTCAATCCGCAAACCATTCACAAACTCCAGCTCGCCTGCCGCACAGGCAGCTACAAGGTCTTCCAGGAATACGCCGGCCTGGTGAACCACCAGACGAAGAACCTTTGCACGCTCCGCGGCCTGCTCGAGTTCAGGTGGGCCGACGAACCCGTTCCGATCGAGGAAGTCGAATCGGTTGAGCAAATCGTGAAACGCTTCAAGACCGGCGCGATGTCCTACGGCTCGATCAGCAAGGAAGCGCACGAGGCGCTCGCCATCGCGATGAACCGGCTGGGCGGAAAGAGCAACACCGGTGAAGGCGGCGAAGATCCCGAGCGCTACG
>Ga0070689_100001142_pt1 | contig 16765 bp, 12 predicted proteins | sample KBSS23HmetaG_FD_64669 | JGI IMG/M metagenome (GOLD analysis project Ga0070689, IMG submission 64669) | Switchgrass rhizosphere microbial communities from Kellogg Biological Station, Michigan, USA - KBS S2-3H metaG | ecosystem: Host-associated > Plants > Roots > Rhizosphere ...
GTGGGCGGCGCGGCGACGTTGATAGTCGCACCGTTAGAGTAGAGATTGTTATCCGGCGTGCGAACGACGATGCTGCGCGCTCCCGGCGCGGCAATGAACGACGCGGGAACCATCGCCGATATCTCTTGCGGACTCTTGTAAGCAGTCGGCAGCTCGCGACCATCAACAAAGATCCGCATCGCGGGCGTAAACTTGTCGCCCGCCGCTTCGAGTTTGAACTCCGCGGTGCGCGCGTAAACGTTCGCAGGAGAAACTGACGCCAGCAGTACCGGCGGAGTTGGTGTTGGACTCGGCGGTGGTGGAGTCGGAGTGTTAACAACGGGCGGCGGTGGTACGTAGAAAGCGAATATGTTGCGCTTCGCCTCGGGAGCGTTATAGGAGATGGGATCGTACGAGACTTCGGTGAACGCCTGCAGGTCCTTCACTTCGGGCGAAACAGTGGCGTTGCCAGGGCGTTGCGTGGGTTGCTGTGCGGCTCTTTGCGGCGTTGGAGTTGCCGCCGGTCGCGCCGCGGTCTTAGGGCCGCTGTCGAACCCAATGAACGTCCACCAGAGAACGATGATAGCCACGAGCCCGAGGGCGCCGGCCCAAATCAGTTTCTTCCTCTCTCCTGGTTTAGTTAGATCGACCAGTGGCATTTCTATTTATCCTGAACAGAGGAGACGACTTCCGTGGCGCTCGGGCGCTGGAAGTACGTCGCCATATTAAGCTGAAGACTCACGAGAGATCCGCGCGTTCCGGAGCCGGAGCCCGGAGCCGCGCCGGAACCACCTTCGTCAATCGAAGCAGGCGCATTGTTCTGCGTGGCGCGCTGGAGTTCGACTTCGTTGATTACTACAAACTGTTTGCTTCGCTCGACGTCGCGAATGAAGCGACGCAGGTCCTGGTAAGAACCTTCAACAGTAACCATCACCGCGATCCCGGGATAGAAGCTCTGCCACTTCGTCATCACATTCTTTCCCGCGGTCGACTTGGTGCCGGTTGGATCGAGCGTTGTGTAAGTTGGACCAGACGTGTTTTTGAGCCCGTTCTTTATGATCAGTTGATTGAGCTCTTCATACAAATCCATGCGGCCCTGATCCTGTCGCAACAGGTACTCAGTTTCAAACTTATTCAGGCTGGCGGCAATCTTGTCGACAGTCTGCTTAGTGTCGGTTTCCTTGTGAACGACGCCGTCGAGTGTTTGCAGGTTCGCTTGCAACTGCCTCAAATCGGCGTTTGCAGTCGCAACTCGTGAACGAGCAGGCACGAGAAAATACAGATAGCTCAACAGGACGAGCGCCAGCACGAAACAACTGCCGGCGAGTGCTACGACTTCCACGACGCCAAACATCTTGCCACGGCGCGATACAAGAAATTCGCTAATCCGCTCCTGATAAGTCGGGTCCGGGCGCGACTCTAATTTATGGTCAGGGTTCATTAGCGAGCCTCGCCTCCGTTTCTTTGAGTATCAACGGCGGCAACGCTCTCGGACGAGAATCCGTTACGCGCTCGGTAGATCACGAAGAGATCGTGTTCGGTGCCGGCTTCACCGCGGCCCTTTTGCAGTGTTTGACTGCGTAGCTCAGCCTCAAAAATGCCTTCCTGATGCAAGTGGCCGATCCAGTCGCTGATTGTCGATGCGTCTTTAGTAAAGACAGCCAGATCGAGTTGCGCCACGGTTTGATTGCCCTGCCTGGTTACATCTCTGACTGAGATTCGCGAAACCCTGATGTTGTCCGGCAAAGACGACTCGAGATCCGCGAGAAGTCTCGACCAGGAGAAGATTTTGCGATCCACCAGTGCGTGAGCGGCCGGCAGCGCCTGTTGCTGATCGGGTGTGAACGAGTTTTGCACCTGCTTGGCGGCCTCCATCAGGGTGTGCTCACGTTGTTTCAACTCGTTGATTTTAGCTTCGGTGATTGCGGCTTCGCTCCGTGCGTTGGTCGTGAGCCGCACCACCACGACGAGGCCGATTAGCGACACGAAGAGGATCATTACCGTGAGCGCCCACGGAACAATCCGGTTACTAAAAGGTTTCGAGGCCAGGTTAAGACTATTATTCACTGGAAGAAAATCCTCGCTGAGAGCCTATCGGCAGGCCAACTTTGGGAAAGCATACACGGCCTGCGGAAGCAATCGCAAACCTTGACACGCCTGACCGCACAATGCGTTCAGAAATAATAGGACCTATATGTCCTATAGGACCTATTCGACCTATTTGGGTATAATTGCCAGACACAATTTTACTCGGGTATTTATTCATGGAAGTACACTCATCACAAAACCCAGCCCTGGGGCCTTGCAGCGACTCAGATCAGACTGGAACAATCGAACGAGTCGCGGTTGCGAGTTTGCCAACGGAATGGGGAGATTTTCAGATTGCAGCCTATCGTTCGCTGACGACTAAAGAGGAGTACGTGGCCCTCTTCAAAGGTGAGATGCGGCGCGACGTTCCGACGCTGGTTCGGATTCACTCGCAATGCCTCACCGGCGACGTTTTCGGCTCCACCAAGTGTGACTGTGGCCGCCAGCTTCACACCACCATGCAGATGATTCAGCAGGAAGGCCGCGGCGCCATCGTTTACCAACAGCAGGAAGGGCGCGGTATCGGCATCGTCAACAAGATCCGCGCTTACGCGCTTCAGGATCAGGGCGCTGACACCGTCGAGGCTAATGAGAGGCTCGGGCTGGCTGTCGATTTGCGAGACTATCGCCAGTGCGCGGAGATTCTTTTCGATCTCGGGCTTTGCCGCGTGAAAGTCATATCCAACAACCCGCTCAAACTTCAGGCGCTGGAAGAGGCTGGATTAAAGATCGTCGAACGGGTTTCGATCGAAGTTGAGGCGCCCGAAGACGCGGAGCATTATCTGCGCACGAAGAAAGAAAAGCTCGGGCACCTACTAAATCTAAACCGATAAAATCCTTAACCACAAAGACACGAAGACACAAAGATAGAAAATTTGTGCCTTCGTGTCTTCGTGGTTAAAAACTATTGCTTGTTTCTTAAGTCCTTGATTGTTCCCTTGATGCGGTCGGCGTCAGGGGCCTTTGGATCGAGTTTCAAATACTTCTCCAACTCGTCAGCAGCCTCTTTGTTCTTTTGCGCGCTCATGTAGAGACCGCCGAGATACTTGTGAGCGAGAGCAATGTTCTCTCCACCATTACTCACCGTCAGCTCAAACTCTTTCAGAGCTTCGTCATACCGTTTCGAGCTAACGAGCGTTAAGCCGAGGTAGTAGTGCGCGGACGGACCGGCACTCTTCAACTCCAAAGCCTTGCGCAGGTGCGACTCGGCCTGGTCCATCTTCTTTTCATTGAAAGCGATGATTCCCATATTCAGGTGCGCGTGGGCATCATCCGGCTTTAGTTTCAACAACGCCTCCAACGTCTCGCCCGCCTTGTCATACTGCTTCAGGTTCATGTACTGCACACTGAGCTCGCTGAGCGCGAGGGCAAAGCCTGGATGCGCCGCCACGGCCGCGCTGAGAGACTCGACAGCGGCCTTGGCATCACCCTTCTGTGCCGCGGTAGCGCCCTTTTGATAAAGCTTGAGCGCCTTATCCGGGACCCCGGCAAAGAGCGGATTTGACGAGTCGACTTTAGGGCGCAACTGAATGGCAACCTGAACGGAGCGACTCCTAGTTTCCTGTTCGATAGTTACGGTTTCGCGCGCCTTCTCGTATTCCGAGCCTGCGTCCACGACGACTGTATAGTTGCCAGGAGTGAGACTCGTAAATCGAAAGACGCCATCCTGATCGGCCACGGTCGACATCGAGCCAAATGCACTAACGCTTTCCAGGTTGACCTTAACAGTCTTACCACTCACGGCCTGTCCGGTCGGAAAGTAAACGCGGCCCTGGATCATGCTGTTTCCGCCGGCGCTGGAAAGTCCACGATTGCTACCGGGCGCCTGCGCATTAGCAACGAACGCGGACGACAGGAGCAAACATGTCATTAAAATCAAACTGCGAATCCCGATGAATCGAAACCTGTTTCCATTCATGAATGAGTTGCTGTCCTTTCTGTAAATTAATTACCAGGCGTGCGGCTGCGGAGATCCTTAACGGTAGCTCGCACGCGTTCGGCGTCGGGAGCGTTCGGCACCAGCACCAGGTATTTCTCCAACTGTTCGATTGCGTGCGGATAGTCTTTCTTTCTCCAGTAGATGCCGCCAAGATAATAATTGGCCATAGCAAGTTGCGCAGCATTTGCCTGAGTTGCTACCAACAAATGCTTTTCCGAGTCGTCAAACTTATTCAGCCGCAGCAATGCGATACCAAGATACATGTTCGTCGTCGCGGAATTGGCATTTCGTTTCAACGCTTCGCGCAACTGGTCTTCAGCTTCGCCAAATTGTTTGGCCTCGAGGTTCGCGATGCCGAGATTGAGGCGCGACACAAAAGCTTCGGGATCAAGTTTGCACGCCTCCTTGAGAACTTCGATCGCCTTATTAACCTGCCGCAGCTTCAGATATTGGACGCCCAGCTCATTGAGAGCCAGGGGAAAGTTGGGGTACAGCGATACCGCTTCTTTGAGACTGTCCGCCGCCTTTGAAGGATCATCAGCTCGCGCTTGCTCCATACCCTTTTCATAGAGCTTGCGCGCCTTTTCCGGAACCGCCGCAAGTACCGCATTCAACACCGCCGGCTTGGCGTTAGCGCCCTGCTTGAGCTGAAGATGCACCATCACGGTGCGGCGTTGGGTGGTGGCGGGAACGCGGACGCCCATTCGCGAAAGGTTTAAATCAGTATCGATGTAAACGGTTTCGCGCGCGACTTCATACTCATCGCTCGCCTTTACCACGACGGTGTAACTCCCCGGCGAAAGCTGAGAGAACGTGAAGGAGCCGCTCGAATCGGGAACCACCTGCAATTCACCGAACTGCGTCGACTCAAGCTTCACGACGATGTTGCCGTCAGCTTTTCGTCCGGAAGGAAAGAAGACGTAACCCTGAATAATATGATTTCCATCCGTTCCCGTGGACGATCTGCCGCTCCCCTGAGCATTTACGCTCAAAGGCAAGAGAAGCATGCCAAGGCCAATTAATAGAAGCCTGCGAATTGAGCGGACACGGAGAGAGATATTGCCTGGCATGGAGACCTCCTTGAGCTGACCCGGTATGGAGATTTAACTCCCGTAAAGCATTAAGATCAAGTGCCAATATGACTACGAGAAGAGACCATAAAAGAAAATTGGGGAGAGTGCCGACTGGCGCCTCTCCCCATCAACCCGCATGCTTACGCAGAAGCGGAAGTCAGTGTGTTTAGAAGGTGAACTTGGCGCCAAATCTGAACGCCGACGGAGCCTGAACCAGCAAGGCCGATCCATAGAAAGGATTGACTACTGGCGCAACTCCCGCAACACCACTGTTGATCGTGAAGGTCTGGTCCAAAGTTACGGCGCGCTGGCTATTGAATACGTTGAACCAATCGCCACTCAGTCGCAGCTCTTTTCCTTCACCAACTCTGATCGGATAGTACACACCCAGGTCAAGATTCATCGTGGTGGGCGTTCGGGTTGTACCGATGCTGTCCACGACGTTCGGGAATCCAGGTTGGGTAGCTGACACCGTCGGAACGATTGCGGTTCCGCGGATAACGCCGAAGCCTTCGTTGTTGCCATAGATCGGATGTGGAATCAGCTGGTTGAACGGCACACCTGACTGCGCATAGAAGTTTCCGCTAAGGAGGAGTTTCCATGGAGTCCGGTAGCTGCCGTTAAACTTGAACTGATGCGGACGATCGTTTGGCAAACGTCCGTAAGTGTTGGCGAGCAAGCTCTGGAGGTCGAACAACGAAGTGATGTTCGGGTCAGACTGCCCGTTGTCGTTACGGAAGAGGCCTTCGTAGTTACCGATCAAGCTCGAGTACACGTAGGAAGCGATGAACTGGAAATTATTCGTAAATCGCTTATTAGCCGTGAACTCAATCGCGCGGTAAAAACGTTGCGCGCGACCGAAGCACTGAGGAGCACGACCAGTCGCCGGGTCACCAGCACAGGCGTTTTCTTCAGTGGTGCCTTGTCCGATACGGCCAGGGTTAAAGATGAAGTAAGTATCGCCATCGTCGAACGAACCGTCTTCGATGACGTTAACCATCGCACGATAAACTCCGCGAGTTCCGAGGACTACATCGTGGCCGATCTCGTATTCGAGGCCGGCAGTAAACTCACGAATGCTCTGTGGCTTCAGACCCAGATCAGCCGGTGTTGCATCAGAGCCCAGGTTGGTCGCACCGGTGCTAACGCCCGGAACGATCAGAGAGCCTGCTGGTGCGTTCAGCCGGTTGACGTTGAAGTTCTTGTCAGTCTGAACATCGCCGCCACCTGCACGAACGTTGACGTCCAACGGAATCGGGGTTTCGATGAACTGCGCGTAGTTCGCGAAGAACTTGCCTTTGCCCTTACCTGTGAAATCCCAGATAAAGCCAAAGCGCGGCGCAACGTTGTCGTCAAAGTTGTTGAACTTCAGGTAGGTACTGTTGTCGTTGCCGTAAGCTTGCTGGTAATCCCAACGGAGACCAAAGCTCAGTTGGAAGTTCCTGGCAAACTTCCAGTCGTCGCCGATGTAGAAGCTTTCCACGTTCGTGTAGGTTGAACCTACGAGCTGGAAGTCACGAACGCGAGTGGTATTCCTGAGAATGAACGGATTACCGAAAGCTTCAGCAGTACTGATGGTGGTTGCGGTTGGATCAACAGTCAAACCAAGCGCAGCCAAAGTGGCAGCCGGAATGGCCTGCGCACGTGCGACGCCGGCAGCACTCGGACAGGTGATTGCGGTACCGCGAACAGTGCATACCAGCCAGTTGTTGGCGATACGCGATCCGTTGGTGGAATTGGAATCACCGTTGGTATTTCGCAGCGGAGTACCATCGGCATTCACCGCGCCCGGTGTAAAGGCGTAGGTGATGGACGGACCACTCGATTTAGTGTCGATGTCGTAACGGTTTGAGCTCCACTCAAAGCCCCACTTGATTGTGTGGTTGCCTCGGTAGATGTTCTGCATGTGCGCATTGAACTCATAGCGATTGCGATCCTGGAACGTGAAAAGTCCAAAACCCGGACCGCGTGAGAAGTTGCGCTGCAAAGAACCACCACGACCATCAACAAAGTCGATGAAACCGGTGCCGCCGCCAAAATTAACGCCTGTTGAAACTGGCGTCAGAACTGAACCGCCTCTCAGCACGGCAAAGTTATCGAGAATATTGGAAGCATCAACTGCTCGCGGAATCGTGTTGGCCCTTTGGAAGTGCAGGCCACCAGAGAATTCTGCGATGAAGTTGTTGGTGATGGTTGAATTCAGACGGAACGCGTAATTGTGTCCGCCGGTTTCCTGTTTTCCTTCAAACGCGGTGATGTCGTTACCAAAGCCATTGACGTTGGTCAGTGCTAAGGTCGCGAGAAATCCATCGATCTTCGTGAAATCGCCGAAGGTCGAGGCGGTGAAGGTGTTCCGTGAATTGATGGCCCATGTGATCTTGCCGGCGTAGAACGGAATCGTTACATCGTTTTCTACGTCCTGGTGGAACGTTTGGGTCAGGTAAAAATTCTTGCGCTTCTGTGGATTGAACGCGCCGAAGAACCAAAGCTTGTCTTTCACAATGGGTCCGCCGATGTCGCCACCGAGGTCGACTTCTGAGAAGCCAGTGGCAGAGGAACCGGTGAACGGGAAGTTCTTCACTTCGCGAACCAAACCTTTGGTGGTGCCGTAACCGAAGATGTCGCCGTGAAATTCGTTGCCACCGCTCTTGGTGATGACGTTGAAAATACCGCCGGTGGATCTTCCGTATTCCGGACCATAAGCGCCGGTTTTGATTTCAACTTCCTGCACAAACTCGAACGGGAGGTTCGCACCTGAACCGCCGAAAGCCGGGTCGGTGGTGTTCACGCCGTCGAGGATGTAGTTGTTCTCAGGACCCGAAGAGCCACCTACCGAAGGATCTCGGTCGCGGCCGGTTGCGTCGCGCAGACCTGAACGCGTAACTGTCGGAGCGATCGTGTAGAGGCCCTGAACGGTACGCTGAGTCGGGAAGTTTGAAAACTGATCAGACGAAACGCTCGACCCGGTGGTGTTACCGCTTACGTCAACAGCAGCGCCGGCAGTGTCGGTAATCGTCACACTTGCCTGAGCGCCCGCTGGTTGAAGCGAAACCTCAATCGACGAAGTGCGGGAAAGGTTTACTTCAACATCAGCTCTTTCAAACTTGGCAAATCCTTTCTCAGCTTCAACTATGATCGTGTATTTTCCCGGAGGAAGATTCGAAACCCTGAAACGACCACTCTCATCGGTCGTCGCCGTCTGAGCCGAGATCAGGTTCGAGCTCGACACTTTGACAGCGATGCCGGGAACGGCAGCACCGGTTTGATCGGTGACCGTTCCTTCAATTGACCCTGTCGTTGACGTCTGCGCAAACACGCTGCCAGCAAACAGCGCGAAGCTCATCAGCAACGCCGACAAGGCAAAAAACTTAAAGACATTCTTCATTTTCTGCTTTCCTTTCTTGAACTAAACAAAGGGATGCTGCCTCCCTCCTGTGAATTAACCCTTTTTTTGTTGGCAGCACCGAAGAATTCCAAACGAGCGGCTTAAAAAGAGACCTCGTCCGGCGCGGTTTTGGCAAATGCCATGCCCACAGGCAATTTCGGACGAATCCTTAAATATTCGTAGACTTAACCGCCTCCCCTGTGGGGGCGGATCATACGTTCAAATCCAAAAAAATGGGAATATCCAGAAATTTCAACCGGACCACGAGGAGGGTGCGGAGCCGAACAAGGGGTTTGAACCACAAAGGTACGAAGGCACTAATTGAAGATTTTGTGCCTTAGCGTCTTTGTGGTTGGCATTGTCTCGTGGTCAGAACTGTTGCCTTCAATCAATTTGTCGGTTATTAAGTCGTTGCAATGGCTGAACGCATTTATCGCGACCCAGTTCACAACATCATTCGTCTGCAAACTGATTCTGATGAAGGCGAGTTGATGATGCGATTGATCGACGCAACCGAGTTTCAGCGATTGCGTCGCATCAAACAACTCGGTCTCGGTCTCTACACTTATCAAGGCGCCGAACACTCTCGCTTCACTCACTCGCTCGGTGCTTTTCATCTGATGACGCGCGTACTGGATCGCTTAAGTGAAACCTACGCGATCGATCCCGGCGATCGAATTGCCGCGCGCGCTGCCGCGCTGCTGCACGACGTGGGCCATGGCTCGTTCTCGCACGTGATGGAAAAGGTGCTCAACTTTCACCACGAACGATGGACCGTGCAAGTCATCCTCGACGAAGGCTCCGAGATCGGCGAGTTGCTGCGATCTCACTCGATCGACTTGCCTCGGAAAGTCGCGTCGATCATCGAAGGGAAGTTTCAGCCGTCGGCGTTGGCCCAACTCGTCTCGTCACAACTCGACGTCGATCGCATGGACTATTTGCTCCGCGACTCACTCATGACCGGGGCCAAGTATGGCATCTACGATCTCGAGTGGATCATTAATGCGCTCGCCATCGATGAGACTGCGGATCGAGTGTACGTTCAGGCGCGCGGGATCTATGCGGTAGAGGAATACCTGCAAGCGCGCTATTACATGTTCCGGCAGGTCTACTTTCATCGCACGCTGCGATCGGCGGAAGCCGTGCTGCGCTCGATCATCCGTCGCGCTCTGAACCTGCTCGACAACAGCGAAGACGTCTGGCATGCGACCGGTACTGCTTTTGAAAAGATACTGCGGCGCAAGACATTGACGATCAGCGATCACATGCAGGTGGACGATTCAGATTTTGTCTTTCACGTGAAGCAGTGGCAGCACTCGAGCGATCCCATTCTGAAAGATCTCAGTCGCAGGTTTATCGCGCGCCGTCTATTCAAAGCAATCGATCTCGATATGCCGTTGGACCAGCAGGCAGAGTTTCTCGCGAAGGCGAGGGTGGCTGTCGAGCGTGCGGGCTTCGATCCGGAGTACTACTTCATCGAAGATCGCGCCAGTGACGTGCCTTACTACAGCTACTATCACAGTGAAAAGTCAGAGCCGAAAACGCATATCTACGTGGAGAGCGGTTATGCCTCACCACAGATCAGAGAGATCAGCGAAGTCAGCAACGTGGTGAAAGGACTTCAGCACGCTTACGAGCTGCACCGGGTATGTTTTCCGTCGGAAGTTAAAACGGAAGTCTATGAGCTTTATCATCGCGGCAGTCATAGCAGCCAAAAGGAAGCACACAAAGCACAAATGCTTAGCTGAAGCGTTTGTGCTCTTTGCGCTGCTGTGTGGTGGTGCAAAAGTGGAGGCGCAAACGAGCCAGCGTCCGCTTGTGAACGTGCTGGACCTGGGCGCTCAACCAATCGCCAGGCAAGTGGCGGAAACGCTTCGCGAGCGACTTCGTTCGAGCGGTGAGTTTAATGTGGCCGATGCTGACATGAGCCGCGCTGCCGCAAAAGGGATTGGTTACTCCGGCTCGTTGAATTTGACCGCGAGTGAAGCGCGCGATTTGGGTGCCGCGCTGGCTGCTGAGTTTTATATCATTGGCGACGTTCAGACGTTGCGGCGTTCGTCGTTCCAGGTGCCGGTTTATTATGAGGCTTATTGCTCCATTTTTCTGGTAAGCGCGCGCAGCGGTAAACTGATTTTCTGGGATCGGCCAAGCTTTGAAAATACCGAGGCAACCAGAGCGGAATTGCTGCTGTCTCAACATCTCTCGGGCGACGTTTTCACGCGTCGTCTCATCACGAGTATCAGGAAAGCCCACGAAAACGAACGAGCGCAGCGAACCGTGTTGCCGAATGCTGCTGAAGCCGTGATCGAGGAAGCACCTGATGACGAGAAGGCCGCTGAAGTGCAGGGCATTCGCTTGCCCCGGCCTTACCGGCGACTGCGACCCGACTATCCCGACACGGCGGCTCGCGCCGAAGCGGAAGCGATCGTCGATGTAGTCGTTGATGTTGGAGCGGATGGTGAAGTAGGTGAAGTACAGGTTGTTCGCTGGGCCGGTTTCGGGCTCGACGAGTCAACCGTTGCGACTGTTCGTCAATTGCACTTCTTCCCGGCAATGAAGAACGGAACGCCAATACCAATGCGCGTGCTGCTGCGCTACAACTTTCGCAAACCACCGAGGTAATGATGGGAAGAAAAGCCAGTCAACTCGTTCTTGTTCTAATTCTCCTGCTCTCGCTTTCTGGTGTTGGGGAGGTGTTTGCCAGGAAGGATGATTCCTCACTTGTCTCGACAGCCACCGTCGAGGGGCGCCTGGCAGTCTTCGATGATGTTTGGGAAACGATTCAGGAACGCTACTACGATCCCACCTTTCACGGACTCGACTGGCAAGCAAAACGCGCAACCTTTCGTCCGGCAGCCGCACGAGCTGCCAATACGCATGAGTTTTACGAAGTCCTGCGCCAGATGATCGCTTCATTGAAAGACGCTCACACGCGCGTCTATTCACCCGATGAAAAGTTTGACTGGTGGAGTCCGCGTTTCGTCACTGTCGGTCTGACCATTCGCGAAGTCCAAGGTGCGCCGGCAGTCATCTACATCGACCCGAATTCCGCCGCCGCCAAAACCGACATCCAACAAGGCGACATAATCGCCAGCATCGACAATCTTCCGGTCGCCGAATTCATCGCGCACCGAATGCGATCGGCAGGCTTAGCAGCAGACGACGGTTACTATCGCTTTCGCACCGTCGCCACACTCTTCGACGGCGCGGCAGGCACAACGGTCAAGGTCGGTTGGACCACTCGCAACGGAAAACAAAAATCAGCCGTACTCCAACGCTACTGGAGTCAACGACAACTAGGCTTCAACAATCAGCGCAAGGGAAAGATCGCAATTCTCAGAATCGACGCGTTCACGCAAAGCGTTGCGCTCGACTTCTCGAAAGTGTTGCCGCAAGTGCTGGAAGGCGCGGAAGGCGTCATTCTCGATCTGCGCTCGAATGGCGGCGGAGACGCGGAGGCGATGGCAGACGTGGCGTCGCTCTTCCTCGACGACGGAACTAATCTCGGTAAATTCGCCGATCGTTCCGGAGCATCATTTGAGCTGCAAACTTTTTCGAAACGCTTGTGGCGCATTCCCGGTTTATTACCGACCAAGCTTCCGCTCGTTGTGCTCACGAGTGAAAACACCTCCAGCGCCGCGGAGATCCTCGTTGCTGCGTTGCAAACGAAACGTCGTGCGCGCGTCATCGGTACGGAAACGTGTGGCTGCGTGTTGGCGATTCGAAATCGGCATGCGCTGCCGGATGGCGGTGTTCTGGATGTCAGTGAATTTGACTATCGCACAGCGGGCGGCGTTCGCCTCGAAGGAGCCGGCGTAAAGCCCGACAAAGTAACCCAACTCACGCGCGCGGACATTTACTCACGCCACGATCGCGCCCTCGATCTCGCGAAGGATCTTCTTAATTAGCCACAGATGAACACGGAAAGGCGGATGAAAGTTCTAATCCGCCTTTTCCGTGTTCATCTGTGGCTCCTGTATTATGCCGTCGTGCTTTATCTATCCCAGGTTCTCGGCCGGCCGATACGCGACCTCGAAGGCGAGCGCGTGGCCACGATCAAAGATGTCATCGTGCGCCTCGGCGCAGACGATCATCCTCCAGTCACAGGCATCGTCGCGCGCTATCGTCGTCGCGATTTCTTCCTGTCGCGCTGGCGCATCACTGATTTGAACGCACACGGCGTACGCCTGAACTCAGACATTCTCGACCTGCGCCCGTTCGTCCGTCGTGAAAGCGAAGTCTTGCTCGCGCGCGACGTACTCGACAAACAACTCATCGACGTCGACGGCAAGCGAGTAGTTCGCGTCAACGACGTTCAGATCATCGAAGCCGCCGGCGACTGGCGCGTGACTGGCGCGGACGTAAGTCTACAGGGACTGTGGCGACGACTCGCGCCAGCCGGATTTGTCGGTAGCAAAAGACCCGTCGAAGTGCTCGACTGGGCCGACGTCGGATACCTGGCGACGGATGCCGCGACAGTTCAGTTGAAATCTTCGAGCGACAAACTCGCGCGCCTGCATCCGGTCGAGATCGCGCGACTCGCGGAAGCGCTCTCCTATCATCACGGCTCGGAAGTCGTCGAATCACTCGACGACGAAACTGCCGCGGAGACACTCGAAGAGATGCCCGCCGAGCGCCAGGCCAAGATACTCAGCGACATGGACCAGGAGCGCGCCGCCGACATTCTCGAATGGATGTCGCCCGACGAAGCGGCCGACGTGCTCGGCGATCTTCCGGAGGAGAAAGCGGAAGAGTTGCTCGGCTTGATGGAGCACGACGAACAGGCTGACGTCGTCGAGCTGCTGCCTTATGAAGACGACACTGCCGGTGGCTTGATGACGACGGAGTTTGTCACGCTGCCGCGCGCGCTGACAGTCGGCGAAGCACTCGCACGGCTGCGCGAGATGGCGGAAACGCCAAACATGATCTATTACCTCTACGTCGTCGAAGAGGAGAACTCGTGGAACCTGCTCGGCGTTATCGCGTTACGTAGTTTGATCCTGGCGGAACCGTCGATGCCGTTGGAAGACGTCATGCGAACTGAATTTCAGCGCGCGGATCCAGGCGAGCCGGCAAGAGAAGTCGCGCAGCGAATCGCTGAATACAATCTGCTCGCGCTTCCCGTCGTCGACGAGGCGGGCGATATACTCGGCATCATCACCGTAGACGACGCGATGGAGATTCTTTTGCCGAAAAACTGGCGACAACGGAATATTTAGCCACAGATAAGAGCAAAATCCGTGTATGAAATCCGTGAAAATCTGTGGCTAAATAAAACTGTATGAAGGACGACCCTCCAAATGGCGGAATCACGCACAGCAGTTCGAGCTGCCGGGCGGCGCTTGATGCGTCGTGGCGCTCGCGGTGTGCGCCAAACAGTCGCACGCCGGAAGCGACTGCTTATGTACCTCGCCATCCTCGGGCCGGGGATGATTACCGCGAACGCCGGCAATGACGCGGGTGGCATCGCGACCTTCGCCTCCGTCGGCGCAGATTTTGGTTATTCCCTTCTCTGGCTTCTTATTCCAATCACAATCAGTCTCGGCATTGTCCAGGAAATGTGTGCTCGCATGGGCGCGGTCACGGGCAAGGGTTTAGCGGACCTGATTCGCGAGCGCTTCGGCGTCAGGTGGACGGCTTTGATCATGCTCGCGCTGCTGGTCGCCAACGCCGGCGTGACTGTTTCAGAGTTCGTCGGCATTGCCGCGGCTACCGAGCTCTTCGGTGTCTCACACTACATTTCTGTCCCTTTAGCGGCGATCCTCGTCTGGTCGCTGATCGTGAAGGGATCCTACAAACGAGTCGAGCGGGTGTTTCTGCTGATGTCGCTCGTCTTTCTCGGCTACATCATTTCCGCTTTTCTTGCGCGACCGGATTGGAGTGCGGTCACCGTTGGCCTGGTGAGACCCGAATTCAAATTCGAGAATGCGTTTCTCTTCACGTTTGTGGCCGTGGTCGGTACGACGATCTCGCCGTACATGCAGGTGTACGTTCAATCGTCGGTCGTTGAAAAAGGTGTCACACCGGAGAACTATGTAAAAACAAAAATCGACGTCTGGGTTGGAACGATCTTCGCAATTCTCATCGCCTTCTTTATCGTCGTTTCAACCGCGGCCACGCTTCACAAAGCGGGCATCCAGGTCACGAGTGCCGGGGACGCAGCTCATGCACTACGGCCACTCGCTGGAAGATACGCTGAGACGTTGTTTGGCATCGGGCTCTTTGGAGCGTCGATGCTGGCGGCGGGAGTCTTGCCGCTGGCAACTGCCTACTCGATAAGCGAAGCTCTCGGATTTGAGAAAGGCGTTTCCAGGAGTTTCCGCGAAGCGCCAATATTCATCGGCACGTTTACGTTCCTGGTTGCGGTCGGCGCGGCGATCGCGATTGTGCCAAACCTGCCGCTGTTCCGAGTGTTACTCGTCACACAGGTCATTAATGGATTGCTACTTCCGATAGTCCTGTTCGCCATTCTGAAGCTGGTAAATAATCGCGAGCTGATGGGTCGCCACGTCAATGGTCCACTCTACAATCTCGCCGCCTGGCTGACCGCGATCGTCGTCACTCTTTTGTCACTTCTATATATATTGAGCACTCTCTTCCCGAACCTCCTGCGGTGGTAAGGAAGAACTTTTCGCGCAAAGGCGCAAAGACGCAAAGAAAGACGCGAAGAAGATTTAATGATTTGCGTGCTTCCTTTGCGCCTTTGCGAGATTTCTTTTTCTTTTCTCAGGAACCGGTTTGGTGATAAAAGGATGATCCGTGGCTGGTCCTCGTTCTACTAACAAGATCGCACTCTTCCTGTTTGCGTCAGCAGCAGCTTTGCTGGGCGCCTATCTGTTTTGGTCTTTAGCCGGTGACGTCAAGGCACTACTCGAGCACCGGATGGGGACAAACCCATCGGCTTCGGCGGATACAATCGTTAATGTCATCAAGCTGCTTTTGGTGGGTATCGTCGGCTACCTGTTTGTCCGTGCCCTTAACTCAATCTTCTTCGGGCTCGCTTTCTGGCTCAAACGAATCGATGCTCCCACGCTGATTCGAAACATCTTCACCATCGTCGCCTTCACGATCCTATTTCTGATTGCCTTCACGTTTATCTTTCCGGACGTAAATCTAGGCGCGCTGTTCACCACCTCCGCAATCTTCGGTGTCATCCTCGGTCTGGCATTGCAGGATACGCTCGGGAATTTTTTCGCGGGCATCTCTTTGCAGGCTGATCGCCCGTTTCAGGTAGGCGATGTCATAACGGTGGGCGCGCAACGGCACACGGGAGTGGTTGAAGAGATTAGCTGGCGGGCCATCAAGATTCGCACGTTCGCGAACCACGTGGTGTTAATAGCCAACAGTAACGCCGCGAGAGAGCCGATTGAGGTTTGCCCGCGCGATAACCTGAACGCGCGACTCGTATTTTTCAACACTCTTTACACCGATTCGCCGGCGAAAACGATTCACGTCGTTCGCGAGGCCGTGCGCGAAACGGACAACGTTTCCGAGAAGATCACGCCGATAGTCCGCATCCGAAACCTGGGCGACAATGGCGTCGATTACGAAGTGAAGTACTGGCTCATCGACTACGCCAAATACAACGACACGGATGCGCTGATCCGCCAGCGGATCTGGTACGCGTTCCGCCGCGCGGGATTGGGCTTTGCTTTCCCGACCCGAACGCTTCACATCGAGCGTCGCTACGGTGCAGAAATGCGAGACGGCGACGGCGGCGCGATTGCCGAGCGACTCTCCGCGGTCGATATATTTGCACCGTTGTCGGCGGATGAAACCACGATGCTGGCCCAGGCGGCAGTGAGACACGTTTTTGCGCCTGGTGAAACGGTAATCCGCGCGGGTGACCCCGGTTCCTCGATGTTCGTTGTACATAAAGGACGGGTCCGGGTTCAGGTGAGTGAGAACGGCCGTGCACGAACTGTTGCGACCCTCAATGAAGGTGACTTCTTCGGCGAGATGGCGTTGTTTACCGGCGAGCCCCGGACCGCCAACGTGCTGGCGCTCGAAGAGACCGAGGTGCTGGAAATCGGCCATGCCGCGATGAAGCGGGTCTTCGATACCAACCCTGACCTGGTCGAATCCCTGAGTTTTATCATGGCCGAGCGCCGCCAGGGCCTTGCCTCTCAAACCGACGCAGCCAATACCAGCGCCCATTCCGCCGGCATCATCTCCTCCATCAAGCGCTTCTTCGGCCTCTCTCAATAATATTTAAGGACATTTGTAGGGGTTGCCCTCCGTGGCCACCCAGCTACCGAGTTTGTCTTAGCTGGGGTGGCCACGGAGGGCCACCCCTACAAA
>Ga0070689_100001143_pt1 | contig 16761 bp, 9 predicted proteins | sample KBSS23HmetaG_FD_64669 | JGI IMG/M metagenome (GOLD analysis project Ga0070689, IMG submission 64669) | Switchgrass rhizosphere microbial communities from Kellogg Biological Station, Michigan, USA - KBS S2-3H metaG | ecosystem: Host-associated > Plants > Roots > Rhizosphere ...
CCGCCTGGGTACGGTCACCTACAACCTGGCCAAAGACTGGGACGTCCCGACCATCATCAAAAACTGCGAAGAAACCCGGTTCGAAGGCGTCGAATTGCGCACTTCTCACGCCCACGGTGTGGAGGTCGCGCTCAACCAGTCGCAACGGCAGGACGTCGCCAAACGGTTCCGTGATTCCAAGGTCGAGCTGATGGGCCTCGGCAGTGCGTTTGATTATCACACACCGGACCAGGCCAAACTCCGAAAAGACATCGACGCGACCAAAGAATACATCGTGCTGGCTCACGATGTCGGTGCGCGGGGCGTGAAAGTCCGGCCCAATGGACTGCCCAAAGAGGTGGCGAAGGAGAAGACGCTGGAACAGATTGGCAAATCGCTGAGCGAACTCGGGGAGTTCGGCGAAGGGCACGGCGTGCAAATCCGGCTGGAAGTGCACGGCCCGGAAACATCGCTGTTGCCCAACATCAAAACCATCATCGCCACCGCCAATCACCGCAACGTCGGCGTCTGTTGGAATTCGAATCAAACCGATCTTGCGGGCGACGGATTTGAGCACAACTTCAATCTGGTAAAAGACAAAATCTTCACCGTTCACATGCGCGATTTGCATCTGGAGGAATATCCGTTCCGCAAGTTGCTGATGCGGCTGAACGAAATCGGCTTTGGCGGTTTTTGCCTGGCCGAAATTCCGGAAAGCAACGATCCCGTGCGCGTCATGAGGTATTTCCGCGCGTTGTTTCTCGCCTATCAAAATCTTCTGTGAAAGGCTACCGCGGACGGAGTCGGCGCGGCGTAGCCGCCTCGATGGTACGGCACCTAAGGCCTGGGTTGAGCGTAGCGCAGGGCTGCACTCTACCAGTGTCTCCCGAAATCGTCGCAACACGCGAAGATTTTTAAACCACGGATGGACACGGGTTAACACGGATGAAGACGGCTCTCTCTTATCCGTGTTCATCCGTGGTTGGATCATATTGGTTGCGGCTTCGCCGCGCGGCGGCGTAATGCAGGTTGTAATCCGCGTCGCATCGCAACGGGCCAAGGCCTGGACCCGCTCCGATACTCTGCCGAATATAATTCGGCGATACGGCAGATTGAAAATCTGCGCTGCGTTCGTGACGTGGAACTTACGCAGCCATTCCTCGTATCGAATCCGTCTGCTGCTCATTCTCCAATGATTTTCACCAGCACACGCTTTCGGCGGCGTCCGTCGAACTCGCCGTAGAAAATCTGCTCCCAAGGGCCAAAATCCAGTTTGCCTTTCGTGATAGCGACAACGACCTCGCGACCCATGATCTGCCGTTTCAAGTGCGCGTCCGCGTTGTCTTCGCCGGTGCGGTTGTGGTGATACTGTGTCGTGGGCGCGTGCGGCGCGAGTTTTTCCAACCATACTTCGTAGTCATGGAGTAGACCATCTTCGGCGTCGTTGATAAACACAGAGGCTGTAATGTGCATCGCGTTAACGAGGCAGAGCCCTTCTTGAATGCCGCTCTTTTTCACCAGACCCTCAACCGTGCTGGTGATGTTGACGAATCCACGCCGATTCGGGACTTCAAACCAGAGGTGTTCCGTCAATGATTTCATGGGATGCCTTTGGCATGTTCGATATGAGACGAATTCTTTCTGTAGATGCCTCTGGACGCAATTGAAAGGAAAACATTACTCTCCTGCCATGCTCCTCAATAGGGCATCAAATCTGAAGCTGACATTAATGTTAGGCGGCTCGACGCACACGGTATGAATTCACCATCACAAGAAACTGAAAGGGATACATATTGATTATCTGGAGCGGTTTAGGTTTTCTCGTCGCTGTCTTTGTTTTTGGAGCAGCGTTACTTTGCAATTGGGCGTTTGATGCCGCTTGGGGCACGGGATATTACTCGGCTCACAAGTGGACCATCGGAGTTGCCATGTTTATCGCAGCGGCTTTGTCTTGGGTTGTCGGCAGTTTGTTGCGTAAGCGCACTGCCCAGACTGTTATTGATAAGGCGACAGGCAAGGAGATGGTTCTCGACCGTGCCACTCATCGGCTCTTTTTCATTCCGATGCATTATTGGGGAGGCATTCTCGTGGTTATTGGTCTGGTGCTCTGCGTCATGGAGTTTATCAAGTGATTGCGAGTTCCAAATTGAGCCGCCTAGGCGCTGCAGCGAACCCGGCGTGAGCGTCGTGGTTTCAATCCATGTGTCCCGTGCGCCGGCCGGGTCTTTAGTCCACGTAGCACGCCCATGCCCATTCGCATCAAGCCATTCATCCTCGAAATGATTGGGCGCTACGTGTCGAACTTCCACGAGATGTCCACCAAGCGCAAAGGCTACTGGTTCCGCAGTGACGGCCATCAACCATACTACGAGTTCGTTGCCATCGGTTCCTCGCAGAAGGAGCGAGTTTTGGGTTGCGACGTTGCGTGGGGTTTCTTCCCGGCCTGGGATGGTGCTTACGGCACTCACCAGATGACCGCCTCTCCCGGTTTGCCTACCTTGAGGCTCGGCTCCAACGCGATACCGATGGAGGAGAGCTATTACGAGCACGACGGCACCGAGGCTGGCATTCGTCGCACTCTCGATCGTATCGGTTCCGAGTTGGCTACATACGCGCTGCCGTGGTTCCGCAGCCGTGCAGAGGAGGCTAGCCACGACCGTTTGCTTCAGCACGGGATTGATTGGTTGCGCGCGCATGAGCAGTCCATCTCGGCTACGGTTCAGGACGCACTCAAAAGCGAGTTGAGAGATTTCGCTGCGAAGATTGGAGCATCACCATTGCACCGCAAGGAGACAGCGTTACTGGCGCAGCACTTGTTGATTTATGCAGGCGAGAACAAACGAAACGTGGCCTAACCTTGAGGCCCTGGAAACAACCGGATTTTGCCTCAGTGTTTGGCCGTTACATTTCTCTGTGCTCGTGATTTCTCCGCCGGTGTCTCAGCTGACGTTCGGCCAGAGCGCGCGGCGCTGGGACTTTTGAACAGAAGGCAACGAAGAGAACGAAGGAGGGCCTGTGCTTCGTTTCCTTCGTTGTCTTCTGTGGATTCTCGGGCTCGCTCCACCCTCGGTCTTGGATTTCTTTTTCGTCTGTTTGGTGTTTGAGTTATGGACGAGACGTGGCCTAACGCGCTGCGGCGAACCCGGCCATCGCGTTCCGTTTGCAATTCGCGCGTCCCGTCGGCCGGGTCGCTGGGTCGTTCGGCGGCGAGCACAGGTTGAGTTGAACGAAGGATTTTTTAACCGCAGATGCACGCAGATGGACGCAGATTCCTTTCGTGTATTTGGTGTGTTTAGCGGGTAGATTTGATGCGGTCTTATGCCGGGAGAGCGGGGCGATGCCGGAGTCGGTGTTTGCCGAGTGCGAGGGACAGGAGATTTTTGGTTGATCCTATGCTTCGCGGCATTCTGGTGCGGCCGATCTTCACAATTGGCTTTCGAGCGGCAGCAGTGAAAGGAGGTTGACGAGGCAACGTCTTCCAAAGCTTGCTCCCGGCTCCCGCGTATAACGCGTCGTCGTGCCGTTTTCTTCGGACACCCAATTGATCCGGCTGCATTCCTTGCACGGGCCGGGGCCCGGGACCAATTCGAGCCGATACGCATTGCGCAGCGCGTTTTGCTCGATGCCCGACGCCTCGCGTGTGGCGAGGTCCGGGACTTCGAGCACCGCGCCAATCTCGGTGTTGAGCGCGGCCGAACGTGGGTCGAGATTGAGCGAACCGACGAAGATGATCCGTTGATCGAACACAAAGATCTTCGCGTGCAGGCTTGCTCCGGAGGAACCGGGCCCGGAGCCGCCCGCAGACTTGCCGGTTGGGGAAACCTCCTTGAGCGATGCGGTCGCCTTGAACTCGTATAGTTCCACGCCGGCGCGCAACAGCGCCTTGCGATAGCGCCGATAACCCGAGTGTACCGCGGTCACGTCAGTGGCCCCGAGTGAATTGGTGACGACGACCACGCGCACGCCGCGTTTGCGCAGCGCCTGGAAAAACGCGAGCCCAGTCTTGCCGGGAACGAAATATGGAGAAACGATCAACACCTCGCGGTCCGTGGCGTCGATGACCGGCCGCAACTGCGGAATGAGATGGGTGGCGCGATCCTCGGGCGCGGTCGTCACCTTATTGGGCAGGTCATACGCGAGCCATGCGCGGCCCCAGAACAATGGCAGTTTGCCCCCACGCAGTTCGTTGATCAGGCGGCTGTCGCGCGTGGCCCGAAGGTAGGCCGAATCCTGCATCGCCTCACAATGCGTTGCGAGGGCGGCACGCTGTTGGCTCGTCCATTCGGGCGACACTTTCTTGCGATTGAGCAACGCAATCGGCACCGAGGAGGGACTGTTCCAGTAAAGGTCGAAGGACGTGGTCGCGGCGTCGACGACCGGCCCAACGGCCATCACATCCATGTCGGCGAACTCGACGCCGGGGCCAATCCCGAAGTACTCGTCGCCGATGTTACGGCCTCCGATGATCGTGACCTGGCGGTCGGCCGTGAAGGATTTGTTGTGCATGCGCCGGTTGAGTCGGCCGAACTCGAAGAGAAAATTCAGTTTGCGGAAGGTCCGATTGACGGCGGGGTTGAACAGGCGGACTTCGATGTTTTTGTGGCTGTCCAACGCGAGCACCCGGGCATCCATAGGGTTGGTGCCGATATCGTCGAGCAGAAGCCGGACGTGCACACCGCGGTCCGCCGCCTGGATCAACTGGTTTGCCAGAAGCTTGCCCGCATCATCGGGATGCCAGATATAATACTGCACATCCAGCGTGCGTTCGGCTGCAGCGGCCAACACCATTCGGGCTGCGAACGCATCCGTGCCATGCTCGAGTGGATAAACCCCGGAAAGGCCTGGATGTTCGGCGATGACCGGCGCGAGGGCGCGGCTGAGTTGTGTCGCTCCGCTCACCTGCGCCGGTGCGGAAGACGGCGCGGCAGGATGCTGGGGCAATGACGCACAGCCGGCGAGCAACAAGGCTGCGAGGACGCACACCCATGTCAGCCAAATCGAGTTGTTTTCAGTGATCACGCCGGACGTAAGATCAGCAAGACTCATCATAGCAGCCGCAGGATCTTGCCCTTGGTTTGTGCAGCCCTCAGGCTTCGCGCGCCTCTTCATAAATGAGCGCGGGTTTCATCGTGTCAATTTCAGCGTTTATTTGTTGGATCGGCTCGGTTGACTGAATTGAAGTCCGTCAGCTTCTAATGCGAATGGCCCGCGCTAGCAAGCCCTGCCTTTGTAACGAATGGCCATCGAGGCATCTTGAAGCCGCCACCGCCGGATGGCGGACCGTCCCGGCCGCAGCAGCATAGCTGGTGGAAAGGGTCAGGAATGCTCCAGACCACCTCGACCGAGCGACGTGCTGCGGGCGAGGACCGCCCGCACTCCGGTGGGAGTGTCAAGATGCGTCCATGGCCATCGAGGCGGTCAGGTGAGAGTGAAGGGTCTGCGAGGTTCACGCCTTCTGAAGCGATTATCCGTGCCCTAGAAGCTTGAACTGGCTCGATAAATCAGCCAGCTTCATACATCACCTGTGCGCCTTGAACGAACATGAAATCAATCCGCATCGCGCTGCTTCTCCTCGCCATTGACTTGAGAGCCGGCGCACCTGTTGCGCCGGACGAGTGGCAGCCGGCTAATGGGCCGTTGACGACCCGCTGGGCCCGGGACGTTTCGCAAAAAAATGCGCACCGAGAATATCCGCGTCCCCAACTGGTGCGGAAAGACTGGCAAAACCTGAACGGCCTCTGGGATTACGCAATTCGGCCAAAACAGGAAGTCCGCCCTACCACCTTCGATGGGAAAATCCTCGTGCCGTTCCCGATCGAATCGGCGCTATCGGGAGTCATGAAGCCTGTCGGCGAGCAAAACCAGCTCTGGTACCGCCGAGCGTTCGCCGTGCCTAAGAGCTGGCGGGGAAAGAGGGTGCATCTGCATTTCGGCGCGGTGGATTGGGAGGCGACGGTTTGGGTCAACGGCAAGAAAGTTGGCACGCATCGAGGCGGCTACGACGGTTTCAGTTTCGACATCACGGATGCGCTCCGCGAGAAGGGCGAAAACGAAATGGTGGTGAATGTATGGGATCCCATCGATGCTGGCCCGCAGCCGCGCGGCAAGCAGGTCGGTAAGCCGGGCGGGATCTGGTACACGCCGAGCAGCGGGATTTGGCAAACCGTGTGGCTGGAGCCGGTGGGCGCCATGTCGATCGACTCAGTCAAAATCATCCCGGACGTTGACCGGAGTCGGGTCAGCATCGAAGCAGGCGCAGCATTCAATGTGGGATCCGGGACACCGGAAGGGACGGCAAAGCTTCGGGTCGAGGTGTTGGACGGCATCAAAACCGTCGCAATCGCTGAAGAACCGGCGAACCTCGTGGGCAAGCAGATCCGGGCTACCGTTCGTCTCCAGGCGCAGTTGCCAAAGGCGAAACTGTGGTCGCCCGGCTCCCCGTTCCTTTACGGACTCAAGCTGACCTTGGTGGACGGACGGAAGAAGGTGGATCAGGTCGAGAGTTACTTCGGCATGCGCAAAATCTCGATGGCGCGAGATGAAAAGGGTCGTCTCCGAATCCAACTGAACAACAAACCCTGCTTCATGCTCGGCCCGCTCGACCAGGGATTCTGGCCCGACGGCCTCTACACCGCGCCGACCGACGAGGCGCTGCGTTACGACATCGAGATGACGAAGCAGCTCGGGTTCAACATGGCGCGCAAGCACGTGAAGGTGGAGCCGGACCGGTGGTATTACTGGTGCGACCGGCTCGGCCTGCTGGTTTGGCAGGACATGCCGAGCGGTGACAAAAGCGCCGAGTGGCGCGGGCCGAGCGGTGTGGACGGCAAGGAAATGAAGCGCACGCGCGAGTCCACGGAGATTTATGAGACGGAACTCAGGACGTTGATCGAGAGTCGTTACAATCATCCGAGCATCGTCGTTTGGGTGCCGTTCAACGAAGGCTGGGGACAATTCGATACAGTTCGGATTTTGAAGCTGACGAAGCAACTCGATCCAACCCGGCTTGTCGATGGCGCGAGTGGCGGGAACCATTTCCCGGCCGGCGACATTCTCGATCATCATCAATATCCCGGTCCCGGCGCGCCCCCCGCCGTGACGGATCGCGCGATGGCGCTTGGCGAATTTGGCGGACTCGGTTTGCCCGTCCAAGGACACACCTGGCAGGAGGAAAAGAACTGGGGTTATCGGAGCTTCAGGAATTCCGTGGAACTCACGGACAATTACGTCGCACTGCTGAAGAAGCTGCATCCGATGATCGAGGGGTCAGGGCTTTCCGCCGCCATCTACACTCAAACGACCGATGTCGAGGTGGAGGTCAACGGCCTGATGACTTACGATCGCGCGCTGGTGAAGATGGATGCGAATGCCGTGGCCGCCGCGAACAAGACGGTTTGCACGCCGGCCGGAAAGTGAAATGAAAATCAGGACTGCAGAGTTTTCATGAACAACACCGCGTGCATGGCTGCACATGACTCGGTTGAGAATGGGGAGCGCGCCCGCCTCGGGCGCCGTTCGACGCGCCTCGCGTCGAACCCACGCGGTGCGCGTGGGAGATTCGAATTTCCCGCGCGTGCTCCACATCCGGCTGGCGGACGGGGCGCCCGCCAGAACGCGCGAGGGCGCGCGTGCTCCCCAAACCCGATTGGACCGCTCGCAGTTTGCCTGACCTTGGTGGTATTCCTCGCGTTTCAAATCACTTCTCCTGCGGCAGAGGATATTCTTTCGCCGCTTCGCCCGCCGGCGGTGCCGCTGGTCACGCACGACCCCTATTTCAGCATCTGGTCGCCGGCGGACAAACTAACGGATGCCGACACGGTGCATTGGACGGGTAAGCCGCATCGGCTGACGTTTGACGTTGTTTTTCATCGGCACGATGAACAGACCGCCAAGCGTCAGTTGATGACGACCGAAGAGTCGCTGCGAGCGCTGTTCGTCGAACCCTCGAATGAGAACCATTACCGGGTAATGGGAAAGGCCGCGGGCGCTGCAACGGCGCTAACGCAGACGAGCCTGGAAGTGTTGCCGACGCGGACGATTTATACTTTTGACGGTAGCGGAATGCGTTTGAAGCTAACGTTCATGAATGCCGCATTGCCCGAGGACATCGATCTGCTCTCGCGTCCGGTGACCTATCTTACTTATGAAGTCCAGGCAACGGATGGGAAGGAACATGATGCGGCGTTCTCCTTCAGCGCCGCGCCGGAAATCGCTGTTAACGACCCGAACCAAGAGATCGACTTTCCGTCAACCGATCGGCTGGTCCCTGGTCTCGATGTCATTTCGGCCGGCTCCAAGGAACAACCTGTCTTGCTTAAGAAAGGCGACGACCTCCGAATCGACTGGGGCTATTTCTATGTCGCCGCACCAAAGTCATCCAATGCCTGGTTGAGCATCTGGGTTCCTTCCGGTCCTGGCGGGAGGACGTTGAAACCAGACCAGAGGAAGATCCAGTACCTAGGGATATTTGACAAAGTCACATACCAACCTGTCTCGCGCTGGCTCATGCTCGCCTACGACGATCTGTACTCGATCCAATACATGAAGCACAATCTGCGGCCGTACTGGCGCCGGAGCGGCGATGACGCGGCGGCACTGCTGAAGAAAGCCGCCACCGATTATGAGTCGCTTAAAAAGCGCTGCGAAGCTTTCGACAACGAGTTGATGGCTGACCTTACACGAGCAGGCGGCGAGAAATATGCGAGGCTGGCCGCGCTCGCCTATCGCCAGTGTTTCGCCGCAGGCAAGTTCGTCGCCGACGACAACGGCCAGCCGCTGCAATTCTGCAAAGAGAACCACTCGAACGGGTGCATCGGCACGTCGGACGTGTTTTATCCGATGTCGCCGCAGTTTCTCCTCTTCGGACCGACGCTGGCGAAGTCGTTCCTGGTGCCGTTCATGAATTACGCCGCGAGCGATCGCTGGAAGTTTGCGTTCGCCCCGCACGACCTCGGCACGTATCCCAAGGCGAACGGCCAGGTTTATGGTGGCGGCGAGCGCACCGAGGAAAACCAGATGCCGGTCGAAGAGAGCGGCAACCTGCTACTGCTGTTTGGCGCAATCGCACAAATGGAAGGCAAGGCTGATTTCGCCGGGCTCTATTGGAAGCAGCTCGAGCGGTGGGCCGAGTATCTCAAGGCGAAGGGTTTTGATCCCGAGAACCAACTTTGCACCGACGATTTCGCCGGACACCTGGCGCACAACGTCAACCTCAGCGTGAAGGCCATCTGTGCCCTCGGCGCCTTCGCCAGATTGTGCGAGTTGCGTGGCGACAAGGTCAAAGCCGAAGAGTATTTCCAGCTCGCTCGCGGTTTCGCGCAACGCTGGGTCAAGGAGGCCGATGACGGCGACCATTTCCGCCTCGCCTTCGACAAGCCCGGCACGTGGAGCCAGAAATACAATCTGATCTGGGACCGCATCCTCGGGTTGAACCTTTTCCCGGTTGAAGTCGCGCGCAAGGAAATGGACTACTACCGGAAGACCCAGAACCAGTACGGCCTGCCGCTCGACAACCGCCAGGCCTACACCAAGCTCGACTGGATCCTTTGGACCGCCACGCTCACGCAAAACCGCGCCGACTTCGAAGCCTTGGTGGACCCGGTGTTCCGGTTCCTGAACGAGACGCCCGCCCGCTCGCCAATGACTGACTGGTACCAGACAATAACGGCGAAGAAGGTCGGGTTCACCGCGCGTCCGGTGGTGGGCGGTGTGTTCGCGCAAATGCTCTACGACAAAGCCGTCTGGCAGAAATACGCGAGCCGGGACAAGACGAAGGCGGCGAATTGGGCGCCTATCCCCAGGCCGCCGGTGCTGAAAACTGTGACGCCGACCGCGCGAGAAGACGCAAACATCGCGTGGCGTTACACCACGCAGAAACCGCCGGACGACTGGTTCAAGCCGGCCTTTGACGCCAGCGCATGGAACCAGGGTAATGCCGGTTTCGGCACGCGCGGCACACCCGGCGCGGTGGTGCGCACCGAATGGCGCACGCCGGACATCTGGTTGCGACGCGAGTTCACGCTGCCGGAGGGCCAGTGGAACGATCTACAACTTTGGATGCATCACGATGAGGACGCGGAGATCTATGTCAACGGCGCGTTGGCGGCAACCGCCAGCGGTTACACAACCGACTACGAGGAAGTGCCGCTGAACGCCGCGGGCAAAACCGCGCTGAAGCCGGGCAACAACATCCTTGCCGTGCACTGCCATCAGACGGGCGGGGGACAATACATTGACGCGGGTTTGGTGGATGTTGAGGTGGGGAAATGATGCGACAGGGACTACGAATGAACACGAATCAACCACCCGCGAAGCTGGCCGAGAAACGCAGTACAATTTCGTGGATTCTTGGCAATTTTGAGAACACCCGATCCAATGGATTCTTCCTCTCCCCGCGACGCAGGAGTGGGGAGAGGACCGAGGGGAGGGGCATCCTTACACACTTCACCTCCTCTCCCCGACCCTCTCCTCCGTTCGATGGAGGAGAGGGAGTTTCTTTGCTTGCCGATGAGATGGGCAACATTCATTCGTGGTTTAGTTTCCGTGGTTGCAGCCTGTTCCCGCCGAGTTCACACGTGTTTGAGTTCGCGATTATCCGAATTCCATGAAATCAAAATTTTGGGTCGGGTTTCAGTACGTGATTCTCGTCGGATGCGTGGCCATTCCCGAGGCGAGTGCGGCCCAGCGAGATGCGGTAGGCGGCACGGGTGGCGAAGCTCGCTGCGTCACGAACCGCCCGCCGCTCCTGCCCAGCGCGTTTATGAAACTGCCGATTGGCAGCATCAAACCCAAAGGCTGGCTGCGGAGCCAGCTCGAGCTCGAAGCCAACGGCATGACTGGCCATCTCGAGGAGATCTCCAAGTGGTGCAAATTCGAGAACAGCGCCTGGGCTTCACCCACTGGCCAGGGCCAGTTCGGCTGGGAAGAACTGCCGTACTGGCTCAAGGGCTTCGGCGACCTCGGCTATGTCCTCCAGGACCAGAAGATCATCCAGGAGGCGCGAAAATGGATCGACGCCACGCTGTCGAGCCAGGAACCCGACGGCTATTTCGGCCCGCGCGCGAACAAGACCGGTCTGGAAGGCAAACCGGATCTCTGGCCGCACATGGTGATGCTGAACGTGCTTCAGTCGTTTTACGAATACACCGGCGACGAGCGCGTACTGCCGTTTATGACTAGATATCTCAAGTGGCTCAACACGCTGCCGGGAGAAACCTTCGGCCGCGGCTACTGGCCGAGAATCCGTTTTGGCGACACGATTGAATCGGCTTACTGGCTCTACAACCGCACCGGACAGGCGTGGCTGCTGGATCTTGCCAAAAAAATCCACGACCACATGGAAAACTGGACCAGCGGCGTCCATAACTGGCACAACGTGAATGTGGCCCAGGGCTTTCGCGAGCCGGGCGTCTATTACCTCCAGGCGCGCGACGAAAAATTTCTGCTCGCCGCCGAGCGGAATTACGAAACGGTGATGGACCTTTACGGCCAGTTTCCCGGCGGCGGATTTGCCGGTGACGAAAACGCGCGTCCTGGTTTCACCGATCCGCATCAGGGTTTCGAGACGTGCGGCATTGTCGAATTCATGCATAGCTTCGAGATGCTGACGAAGATCTCCGGTAACCCGGTCTGGTCGGACCGCTGCGAGGACATCGCCTTCAACTCACTGCCAGCCGCGCTCACGCCGGACTGGAAAGGTTTGCACTACCTGACATGCGCCAACCAGGTATCGCTCGACCAGCACAACCACGCGCCGGGGATCGAGAATAGTGGCACGATGTTCAGCTACAGCCCGTTCGAGGTCTATCGCTGTTGCCAGCACAACGTTTCGCACGGCTGGCCTTACTACGCGGAGGAACTCTGGCTGGCCACACCCGATCGCGGCCTGTGTGCGTCGCTCTACGCGGCCAGCGAAGTCACCGCCAACGTCGGGGACGGCTCGGCGGTGAAGATTTCCGAAGAAACGGATTACCCGTTCAGCGACACCATCACGCTGAAAATCTCGACGCCAAAGACGGTGAAGTTTCCGCTGCACCTCCGCATTCCGGGCTGGTGTGAAAAGCCGTCGGCGAAAGTCAACGGCAAGAGTGTCTCGTTCAAGGCAGGAAAACGTTCCTACTCCACGGTTGAGCGCGAATGGAAGGATGGCGACGTGGTTGTGCTGCGCTTGCCGATGCGGGTCACCGTCAAGACTTGGGTAAAGAATCACAAAGCCGTTTCCGTGAACTACGGGCCGCTCACGTTCTCGTTGAAAATTGGCGAGAACTGGACGCGCTACGGCGGCACGGATGCCTGGCCGGAGTGGGAGGTGTCTCCCACAACGTCGTGGAATTATGGCCTTGTCTTGAACGAACGTGATCCTGCGAGGTCGTTCCAGCTTGTTAAACCCACCCCTGGCAGCTCCCAGGGAGGGGAACTGGGCGGACGGGTGGCGGTGCCAGCTCCCCTCCCGGGAGGGGTCGGGGGAGGGTTCAGTCAATCGCGTGGCGGCACGAAGTTTCCCGGGTTCCTCTCCGCAAATCCATTCACGGCTCAGACAGTGCCGATTGCACTAACTGCCAAAGCCAAGAAGATTCCAACCTGGAAACTGGATCGGTTCGGAATGGTGGCTCGGCTCCAGGACAGCCCGGTGAAAAGCGATGAGCCGACGGTTACCGTCACATTAATTCCGATGGGCGCCGCACGACTGCGCATCTCGGCTTTTCCGGTCATCGGCACTGGCCGCAGCGCGCACGAATGGACCGAGCCGAAGACGCCGCCCGTCTCCGCTTCGCATTGTTTCGAACAGGACGGTGTTGAAGCGTTCCAGTACGATTTCGAGATACCAAGCAGAGTTTCCACAATGGAAGTGTATGGCTCTGGCACGCTGAAGCGTGAACTCGAACCCGTTCGAAAGGTCGCCCCAGTTGGAGTTCAACCTTCAGGTTGCCGTTCAGTCGAGCACTGCGCGGAAGCGAGTGCAGAGACCCATTCCGTGATTGTTCGGAGCCTCGTGACCTCGACTGTTACGGTGCACGGGTTTTGGGACGAACCGCCCGGCGAGTTGCCGAGAAGTCGATTTGGTGGTAGAACCAACTGAAAGCACAACTATGCGAAGAGAAATCCTGATGGTCGCCACCATCACCGGCGCGCTTTTCCTGACCGCGTGCAAGCGCGAATCCTCCGAGACAACCGGTTCATCGACCGCGAAGGAGGCCGCGAAGAAAACCATCACGGTCGGTTTCTCACAGATCGGCGCGGAAAGCGCGTGGCGCACGGCGGAGACGGCTTCGGTTCGCTATGAGGCGGCCAAGCGGGCCGTGAATCTCAAGTTCTCCGACGCGCAACAGAAACAGGAGAACCAGATCAAGGCGCTGGGCACGTTCATCGCCCAGCGAGTGGACGCCATCATTCTCGCCCCCAAGGTGGAGGACGGCTGGGAGCCGATCTTGAAACAGGCAAAGGCGGCGAAAATTCCCGTAATCCTCGTGGACCGCGGAGTGAATGTGTCGGACGAGTCGCTTTACACCACGTTGATCGCTTCGGACTTCGTGGCGGAGGGACGAATGGCCGGACATTGGCTGGCCAAAAAACTCGAGGGCAAAGGCAGCATTGTGGAGCTCCAAGGAACCACCGGGGCTGCGCCTGCGATCGACCGGAAGAAAGGGTTCGAGGAGGCGCTCAAGAGTTATCCGGACATGAAAATCACCAAATCACAGTCCGGCGATTTCAACCGGGCGGGAGGCAAGCAGGTGATGGAGGCGTTCCTCAAGGCCGCGCAGGGCGGCAACACGAAGATCGACGCGGTTTACGCCCACAACGACGACATGGCGCTCGGCGCAATCCAGGCGATCGAAGAGGCTGGGCTCAAGCCCGGCAGCGACATCATCACGGTTTCCATTGACGGCGTGAAAGGTGCGTTCGAAGCGATGGTCGCCGGCAAATTGAATTGTTCGGTTGAGTGCAATCCGTTGCTCGGTCCTGCGGCGTTCGACGCCGTCGAGGCCGCGTTGGCGGGCAAATTATTGCCGAAGAAAACGATTGTGAAAGACCAACTCTTCGATCAATCGATGGCGAAAGATCTCATCGGGACGCGCCAGTACTGAAATGACGAATGGCTCAAAGCCGCAGAGTCACACCATGACCTCGAAGGTAGGGCGGGAGTCCCGCCTGCCCTTTACCGCTCAGGGGCCAGACGCAAGGCGCGGTCTCGCTTGGGCGCATCGTTGCGGTGTTCCCTCCAGATTTTCACAGGAGCCGGAGCGCCGGTCTCCGATCCGGCATTCGAGGCGGCGTTTGCTGAAACGCGCCGTGCCGGAGGCCGGCGCTCCGGAGGCAGGCGGGACGCGCTGCCCTACTTTTGCCGGTTCGTCCTGGCTGGTCATCCTGGCGGCGATGTGCTCCGCCGCGTCGATGGCAAAGGCGGCGGAGGAATCGGCAGTGACCTACAGCAACCCTGTTCTCGCCGGCGATTATCCGGACCCTTCAATCATCCGCGTTGGAAAGGATTTTTGGGCGACGGCGACATCGTCCGAATGGGGTCCGCAATTTCCCATTCTCCATTCGCGGGACCTGGTGAATTGGAAAATTGTCGGCGCCGTGTTTCCAACGCGTCCGTCCTGGGCGAGGGGCAATTTCTGGGCGCCGGAAATAACGGAGGATCATGGCCGTTACCGCATTTATTACGTCGGCCGCAAGCAGGACGGACCTTTGAGTGTGGCCGTGGCGACCGCGGAGAAACCAGAAGGGCCTTATACCGATCGCGGGCCGCTGGTTTCGCAGGAAGCCGGTTCCATTGATCCCGTGGCCGTGTCGGATGAGAAAGGCGTGCGTTATCTGATTTGGAAAGAGGACGGAAACAGCCGCAAGCTGCCGACCATCATCTGGGCCCAGCCCCTGTCCGACGACGGCACGAGCCTAACCGGCGAACGAAAGGAACTGATTCGGAACGATGCGCCCTGGGAAGGGGCGGTTGTCGAGGGTCCGTTCGTGTTGCGGCGAGGCGACTGGCAGTACTTGTTTTACTCCGGTTCAGGCTGTTGCGGGCGTGGCTGCGCTTACGCGATGGGCGTCGCTCGTTCCCGTTCCCTGCTCGGTCCGTGGGAGAAAAATCCATCCAACCCGATCTTGGCGGGCAACGAACAATGGAAGTGTCCCGGTCACGGCAGCGTCGTGATGGATGACCGCGGTCGTTACTTCATGCTCTATCACGCCTACGACGCCAGGACGTTTATTTTTACCGGACGCGAAATGCTTCTCGATGAAGTGAAGTTTGGCGGCGACGGCTGGCCCACGATCAACGAGGGCAAGGGTCCCAGTTCGGCCGCGCAGTCGCCATTCGGCATCACTCAGACCCGGACCGGCCGGAACTTTTTTGATGACTTCACCACGGAACATCTTGGCCCTGGCTGGCAATGGCCGCAGGCGAACGAGCCGTCCGTCCGTCTCGACCCCGCGAATGGCGGCCAACTGGTGCTGGCGCCCGTCGGCGAGTACGCCAGCCAACCGCTCGGCGCCGTCCTGGCGCGATCCAGCACTTCGGGAGATTACGAGGCAACGACGGTGATCGATACACGCGGCTTGAAGCTGGGCGCTTTTGCCGGCCTGTCTGCTTTCGGCGATCCGGCGAATGCGCTCGGCGTGGCGGTGGGCGAAGGGAAGGCCGTCGTGTGGCAGCGCGAGAAGAACCAGCAAAAGACACTCGCCGAACTGGGTGGTGTTGTCTGGCCGAGCGTGTACCTGCGCATGAAGGCGACTGGCGGTAATCGGTTTCAATTCGACGTCAGCTCGGATGGACGCGAGTGGAAGACTGTCGGCGAGACCGCTGAAGGCGGTTACCTGCCGCCCTGGGACCGGAGCGTCCGCGTGGCGTTGACGGTTGGAGGTGGGGTGGGGGCGGAAGGGAGATTCAATTCGTTTCGAATTACGCCGCAGATGAATCACGAATGACGAAATCCGAAGGAAACCCGAATGACGAAACCCGAATGAACAACCCGCGATCGGCGAAACGTCACGCGGCGGCGGCTTTCGACCTTCGAGCTTCGACATTCATTCGTCATTCGTCATTTGTCATTCGTCATTCCGCCCGCTGGATTTCAGCATGAACTCCCGCGCCGGCAAGCCGATGACATCGGCGCCCCTGCTTTCGGCTCGCAACGTTTCCAAGCACTTTCCCGGCGTTCGCGCGTTGGACGGTGTTGATTTCACCGTGAACGGCGGGGAGATCCACGGTTTGATGGGCGAGAATGGCGCGGGCAAAAGCACGCTGATCAAAGTGCTCACCGGCGTCTACCGGCGGGACGGCGGCGAGATTCTATTGAGCGGCCGGCCCATCGACCCGCGCTCTCCCGCGGAGGCACAGCGGTTTGGCATCAGCACGGTCTATCAGGAGGTCAACCTCATTCCGTTCCTCTCAGTTGCAGAGAATATTTCTCTCGGCCGCCAGCCGGTGAAATCGGGATGTATTGACTGGAAACAAATCGCGCTCCGCGCCTCCGACGCCCTCAAGAAACTCGATATCGAAGTGGATGTCAGCCAACCGCTCAACAGTTATTCCCTCGCGGTGCAACAAATGGTTGCCATCGCCCGCGCGCTGGATGTTGAAGCGAAGGTGCTCGTCCTCGACGAACCCACCTCCAGCCTCGACGCGAACGAGGTCGAACAACTCTTCGCCGTGCTCCGCAAGCTCAAGACCCAAGGACTCGGGATCGTTTTCGTGAGCCACTTCCTCGACCAGGTCTATGCGATTGCCGATCGGTTGACCGTTCTGCGCAACGGCAAATTGATCGGCGAATTTGAAGCGGC
>Ga0070689_100001144_pt1 | contig 16752 bp, 17 predicted proteins | sample KBSS23HmetaG_FD_64669 | JGI IMG/M metagenome (GOLD analysis project Ga0070689, IMG submission 64669) | Switchgrass rhizosphere microbial communities from Kellogg Biological Station, Michigan, USA - KBS S2-3H metaG | ecosystem: Host-associated > Plants > Roots > Rhizosphere ...
GCCGGCGATAAATAATGCCCAGGACATTCCGATCAATCCTTCACCCGAACCGACCTGGCCGCGCGCTGTCTGACAGGCTGATAAGACGGCCAGCTCAGCGTGGAGATCGAGCTTCATGATTTCCCGCGCTTCCAGGAAACCATCTTCGCTCTCGCTTCCGGTCGCTAACAAGAGACGCGAGTAGAGGGGATTCACGTCGTCGAGTACGCCATGCGCTGCAAAATGAAGTACGGGATACTTCGACGCAGTGGCTTTGAAAGTTTCTTCGCGCGCCGCATTGCCGATCAGGATCGTGCTCGCGCGCGCACCGTAAATCTCACCAATTGCCTTCACCTCCTGTTCAGCTTGCGGGAGGGAATCGAAGGAGATCTCGCTGCGAGTAAGGCTGAACCGCGACACCGATGGGCCATTCAATGATGGATTGCCCATTGCCAGCAGTCGCGGTAAAGCGGAAGAAGTTGTGGGGCTGACCTTCGTCAGAAAACCAGCAGAACCTGCCTTAAGACGAGCGCGTTGCGCCAGGGCCTGGTTTTTCATTTCCCGCAAAACGCTGAGCGAGGGCGCGTAAAACAATGCGTGATCCTCAAGCACGTACTTATTTGAACTCGACAGCAAAGCTTGAAACGGTAACTCCCAAAGTCCTTCGGAGGGCACGATACAGATAGCGTCCTTACCGTCTAACTCAGTCTGCGCCGGTTGCAGCAGGAGATCGTATAAGTCTCTTGCGAGTTCCTTGAAATCGGCTGAGTTCCCGGCCAACCTTTGACGAAAGTCCGCAACTCGTGTGGCCAGTTCTCGAGCGCTAACTTCTATCGGATAGACCTTCAACCTCACTGGATCTGTGTTGTTGGGTTTTGTGAGAACAAAGAGGTAGGTTCGATTCTGTGTAACGACGTACTCCAACATTGCGGTTTGCGAATCGTGTATCAACGCTCCCGCTTCGTTCAAAGACAACGGCTCCGACCCGCCTCGCTCCGTCTTTAAATCCGGATGTGCGGCATAGATGCGCGTTTCGTTTGCTTCGTATTCAAGTCGCGCTTTCTGTAGTTGCGCATCGATGAAGGCGAGCCGTGATTTATCCGGCTGAGGCAGCGAAATCTCTTTGCGCTGTTGAGAGCTGAGCGCCGTTACGGTGGCATTCAACTGCTTCTCGTGATCGCGTTCTTCAGCTGTCATTGTTTTGGAGATGTCTGACCGGCCGTGGCGCAGTACGTCGAGCAGCATGCGGCCTTTGGCCATCTCCGCGTAATGAAACGCCTCGTTTACTTTGTTCTGACCGATCATTAGCCCGACCATCTCAACGTAAGGCACAGTCTTGCTCTCAAAAAAGAGCTGTTGGTCTCGCTCGTTTCCCGCCAGTTGCCCGCGCATTTTTTCCAGAATCGCAATCGCTTCGTCGAACGACTGCTGCGCCCGATCCACTTGCTTGAGCGCCCGATAAGCTTGACCCAACGAGGTCAACGTTTTCCACAAGACCTCTGGTGTATTGCCTTCTTTGGCGAGTTCAGCGGCGCGAGCTGAAAGCTTTGCGGCTTCGCTGTAGTTGCCCTGCCGGTAACGAATACTTCCGATACCGTTCAAGGTGGTTGCTGTGATCGACTTGATGCCCAGCTCTTCCTGGAGTTTCAGACTGCGCCGGTAGAAATCATCAGCCTCGTCGTAGCGACCTTGTGCGGCATAGACCTCGGCAATACGGTTCAGGAGGAAAGCCTGGCCACCCTTATCAAAGGTCTGTTCACAGATTTTCAGGCTTCGCTGGTAATACTCCAGCGCCAGCGTGTTATCGTTCTGCGCAAAGTAGGCATCCCCAATTCTAAGTAATGGGTGGGTGATATCCTGCCTGCTCCCGAGTTTTTCATAGAGACTGACGCTCTTTTGGTAGTAGTCCAATGCCTGCGGAAAGTTGCCCTGGTAATAATGAATGTCGCCCAATCTTACGGAGAGGACAGCGATACCCTCTTTGTGGTCGAGGCTTTCTGCAAGTTTCATGATCTGCTGGTAGTTGTCGGCGGCCCGCCAGTAGTCACCTTGAGCAGCGTAAACATCCCCCAGACCAATAAGCGCATTGGCCGTTCCCAGTAATGAATTGTCCCGCTTGGATATCGTCAGCACGATGTTGAAGATCATCGCTGCCTGAGTGTCGTTGCCGTTCTTGTACAAAAGTTCTGAGGCGACATTCGACAAGCCCTTGAGCAAACCGTCGGTAAACGGCTCGCTTCGTTTGAGCACCAGCGCGCGCTCTTCATCGGTCCTGGTCGCCAACAACTCAGCAGTGAGTTCTTCGGCGGTGTCTATGAACTGCCAGATTTTCCAAACTCCGTTTTCTTTGACGAAGCGAAAAGTGTGGGCCAGGCGGCCGGGGCCTTCTACTTCCTTGCCGGTGTCCTTACTGACCGCGTGAATCTCGACATCTAAAAAGGCGGTCGCCTTATCTCCATCAATCAACACAGTGGGCCAGCGAGTGATTCTGATGCCAAGCCTGACGTCTTTGTTAGAGGCATTGTCTTCTTCGAGGAAAGCTTTGAACTGGTCAAGGTAAGGGGACTGGCTGCTGAACATTGATAACAATGCCGGTGTGGCTTTTGTTACGTAAGCTTCGTAGGCTCTGATTACTAACTTCTGAATCTCCGCATCATCAGGACTCAGTGACGGTGACAATTTGGCGATGGTCTCATCAGCCGTCTGTGCCCACACGGGTGTAAGGGTGGCGCAGGCGAGGAGAATTATTATTAGACCAGCCTTTGGCAGCCGAGAACGATGACCTGAGCAAATAGCGAGCATAGTTTTCAGTGTTCAACTAGTGGGCTGAATTCGCCCGAGCGCATGGAGGTAACGAATGGACATTTGATGCGAAACATCGCTCTTCAGTCTAGCTCAAAATAATCTTTCTTCGAATACTAATAACCTCGAACAGTACACGGCTAACACCAACAGCAAGTCGATCTATCGAGCTTTCTGTCTGAGGGTCGTCGTGTCTGAAACAGCGGTCCCGATTGAACAAGTCTCCCCATATGTCTACTCCGTCGGAACTCTACCCGCTCACCGCCGCGGTTAACTATGAACATTAAGGAGACCATCAATGAAACGATTTAATAAGAACCTGCTCATTCGCGTGGCAGTCAGTACTACACTTCTGCTGGGTTCGGCCTTAGTAGTATTGGCGCAAAGCCCGACCCCGGACGAACATCCCAAGTTTGAATTTTTCGTAGGTTACTCGGCTCTTGGTGAATCCGGCAGTCGCGCCGTTAGCTTTGGACCGAATGCAAGTGTGAGTGGAGACTACGAGGGACAGGGATTTGAGACTTCGATCATCCGGAACTTCAGCAAACACTTGGGAATTAAGGGCGACTTCTCGGCCAGTTTCAATAACGAGTCAGGCTCGGGCCCGATTACCGCTTGCACTACTGCATGCACGACCGTAACTCAGAACTTTCAGCTCAAGACGCGCGTTTACAATTTTCTGGCTGGCCCTGAGTTTAAGGCGCGCAACAGCACGCGCTTCACGCCATTTGCGCATGCCCTCGGCGGGGTTGCGCACACCAGCGCAACTTTCACGACCCCAGGTCCAACACTCAATTTGCTTTTGAAGAAAAGCGACAACAGCTTTGCGATGGCCTTAGGTGGCGGCCTCGATATCCGCGCTTCGAAGCGAGTAAGCTTTCGCGCGTTGGTTGACTACAACCCGGTATTTGTCAACGACTCAACCAGCGGCACGCGTGATTTTTTCCGGTTCTCTTTGGGTGTCTTGTTTCACTGAAATCGGTTAGGTTGTGGTACCCACCGGATGAAATGATCAACGAGATGTTTGGTGTCTATTAACGCAGAGCACCAGAGAGACAAAAGAGAATTAAATGGACGAAAGCGAATTCGCGTAAACCACTCATTCTTCCCTCGGTTCGCCGGCAAGTATGGCCCAATGTTCGCTACTGCCGGAAACATCGGGATACTCGTGTTGCTCGCGCTGGCTTCGGTGAAGTTGTTTTCACTGATGTTGCTGATGAAGCCCTGGTCCTATCTGGTTGCGATAACGGTCAGCGTCACGGCTCTGGCCATCGGCCATTGGTTTGCCTCCAGCGATCCGAATGACCGAACGGATCTCGCGGTCGAGAGTGGAGTCCGCCACCCGGCTTTGGCTCTTACGATCGGGGTCACGAACCTGACTCCCGAGAACGCGCTCCCGGTGCTCGTTCCCTGCGTGCTCGTATTCATGTTGATCGGCATCGTCTATTTGTTATGGCGAAAAAGAGTGCGGTTGCCGGAGAAGCCGTGGGGTCGCATGCGTAGACGAGGGGTAGATCCGGTTACTGTTTGAATAGGTTTGAATGAGTAAGACAGTAAGACAGGCTTTGCACGAAAATTCATTTGGGTTTCACGCGCGGCTTCGCCGCCGGATGTGAGGCGGGGCTCCGCCCCGCCGTAAGCTTGATCCATTTTGATTTGGGCTATGCCCTTGGTTCGGGCTCGGCCCATAAATACAGGGCAAAGCCCGAACCAAGGGCATAGCCCAAACTTAATTCCAATATCGACGGCGGGGCAGAGCCCCGCCTCACGCGCGCCTGGGAGCGCGCACGTTCAGAGAAGTGAGAGTCTTCTCCAGGCAAACGCTCTCCGGCCTGTAACCGAATGCAACTGCGACGCAGCGATGCGTGGTGGAGAGCAGCAGGAGGTGAACGACCAGTCCGTAGGATAACAAACTCGATTCGGCAGGGTGACATCGACGAGCCTGCGTGGGAATGGCGAAGTCCGGACCTCAAAACGAGGAAGCCAGCGGCGCTGAGGGGTAGCGTGATAAAGCGGCCGCTGGGGTGCCCAAGTGTTTGGAGACGGAATGGTCAGGAAGGACGTGCCTGTGAACCAGGGAGACCTGAGTGCTGACAGAAAGCGGAGTTCATGGACCAAGTCCCGAAGAGCCGCCGCACGCAGGAGGCAGAGCGCCCATAGTAGCGCTGAAGTCTCGTAACGGGGATGGAGCCAAGGTGGCGCAGGAAAGTGGATGAATCAGGAGCCGACCAATGGAAGCAAAACCGGCGTCAGTGCCAAAAGCTAAACAAGCCGGAGAAGTGCGCGCCCGCTGGGCGTGGACGGAAGCATCGGTCTGGACCGAACGCATGTTGACGGCGCTCGAACGAGGAGTGAAAGGAGGGTGTTGGTTTAGTCTGATAGACAAAGTTTACTCGCGGCGGAACTTGGGTGCGGCCTTCGCTCAAGTGAAGGCCAATCAGGGAGCCGCTGGAGTAGATCACGTTACAGTTGAGATGTTTGCAGACAATCTGGAAGCAAACCTGAGGCGGGTGTCCGAACAACTGGCGACTGGTAAGTACCAGCCGCAGGCGGTGCGGCGCAAATGGATTCCCAAGAGCGAAAGCAAGCAGCAACGACCCTTGGGAATACCGACGGTACGCGACCGGGTGGTGCAGGGAGCGCTGCGCAACGTGCTGGAACCAATCTTCGAACGGGATTTTGCTGAGCACAGCTACGGGTTTCGTCCGGAGCGAGGTTGTAAAGCCGCTTTGCGTCGCGTGGACCAACTACTGAAAGCTGGCAGCAGTTGGGTAGTGGATGCGGACCTTGCCAACTACTTCGACACTATTCCGCAGGACAAACTGCTGGAACAAGTGGCCCAGAAGGTGGCGGACAGCAGCGTGCTGGAACTGCTAGCGGCCATGCTGCAACAAGGAGTGATGGAAGCGATGACTTACTGGAGGCCCAGCGCGGGAACACCGCAAGGCGCGGTCATCAGTCCGTTGCTGGCTAACATCTATCTCGACCCTCTGGACCATGAACTGGTGCGGCACGGGTTTGAGCTGGTGCGGTATGCCGATGACTTTGTCATTCTCTGCGGCAGTGAGGCTGAGGCCAGAGCGGCACTGGGGCGCGTGCAAGCGTGGACCACCCAAGCGGGACTGCAATTGCACGCTGAGAAAACCCGCCTCGTAGATGTCACACGTGAGGGCTTTGATTTTCTGGGCTATCACTTTGAACGAGGCTATCGCTGGCCGCGCCGGAAGAGTGAAGCCAAGCTTAGAGATAAGCTCCGGCAACATACCAAGCGGCGCAATGGTCATAGTCTGCAAACGATCATCAGCAATGTGAATCAGACGCTGACAGGATGGTTTGAATACTTCAAGCATAGCCATAAAACTGCTTTCCCACCGCTGGACAAATGGATACGGATGCGGCTGCGCTCTATCCTGCGACAGCGGCGCAAGCGGAAAGGGCGGGCCAGAGGTACAGACAACATCCGTTGGCCTAATGCTTTCTTTGTGCAACAAGGGCTGTTCAATCTGTCAGCCGCCCATGCTGCATCGCGTCAATCCTCTCGGAGGTGAACCACTAACCGGAGAGCCGGATGCGGGAGACCCGCCTGTCCGGTTCGGAGGGAGGGGGAACGAAACCAATCGTCTCCTCCTACCCCTATATCAGGCGGCGAAGCCGGATAGATGGAGTCAAATTCAGGATCAGCCCTTGAGTTTCAAGACGGTATCTCACATCCAGCGGCGAAGCCACAACGATACTTACTTAAAAGACTTTCGTGCAAAGACAGTGAGACAGTGAAGCTCCACACGGCTAAGGCCAGTGGAGTCCGAAGCAACTCCCGAAAACCTAGCGCTTCATGACGTTCACGAGATTCCAGGGATTTTGGTAAAGATTCAGTTCCAGTTGGTTCTCTTTGTTCATTTTTAGTTCAACAGCCGGATAAAGCGTGCCCGACTTCTTCTTCTTGTCCTTACTAATTACTATCTCAACCGCGGACACGTTGTAGTCAGCCGACCGAGTATCGGCCCAGACTTCGCCAAATCGAAGCGGACGGTCAGTAACCATGCGCAATACGGTGCTTCCGTCAGGCTGCTCGAACGACTTGATATAGGCGACGTCATATCCCAGAGTGCCGGTAACCGACATCCGACCTTTGGAGTGCATCTTGGACAGCGCGTTGACCAGGCCCTCATTGCCTTTTTGTTGGAACGCCTCGATCAACCCGGCTCTTTCGGCATCTGTCGATAGCTCCTCGATGATGAGTGTGATAGTAGCCGACCGGCCCAATTGCGTCGATGTTCCCATCGCCTGCGCCTGGATGTAAATCCTCTTCGGTAATTTCTGAGCAAGACTCATCGTGCTTGTCAGTAGAACCAAGGCGATAATCGCCAGACTAATATTCATTAACCTGCGCATGTTTTACAGTCCTTTCTTTGGCGGTCGTCGACTCAGCCACGACCCTAACGTCCCGACGCGATGAGATCATGGCGAGACGTTAACGATTATCCTAATTAATCGAATGAATTTTCCTACTGGCAAAACTGACAGTAGTGTCCTTTAGCCAATTTCGAAGCAAGAAGGAGTCCAAGTGGATTACCGCCCGCCTTTGTTAGCCCAAGGTCCAATATCATTTCTCACGCTATCCAATCTATTCTCTTCTAATAGAGATTAAGGGCACGGAATTGCGATCATCGACGAATCCATCATCAACTTTGGCAAGAAGGTAACCAAACCTCCAGCTCGCTGGATGTTTGTGCCTGCTTACAAAGAGGAGTTAGACCATGGTGATCGAATTGGTAGGCGCACTCCTGATCGGTATCGGAGTAGTGATCACCACGATTCGTGCTGCCGGCGTGGTCCGACGTCCGCAGCTTGCGAACTATGACAAAGTGCGACTGGTCTTGTCTCGTTTTCTCGCGCTGGGTCTCGAGTTTCAACTGGCAGCGGACATCATCGGCACTGTTGTCTCGCCAGGTTGGACTGAAATCAGCAAGCTGGGTGCCATCGCCGTCATCCGGACTGGGCTCAACTATTTTCTGGCTCGCGAGATAAAAGAAGAGCAAGCGGAGATGAAAGGTCTGTCTGTCGCTGCCGAATCAAAGTCCGAAGCTTGAGCACGGTGAGTCGACGAAAAGTAGTTGGCCGCAACAAAGCGGCTTGAAATGAGTTGAAAGAGAGGACGATTAAGAATGGCGGTCACCGTTCCTTAACATGAGAGGACGGACAATCAATCATGAGAATAACAGGTGCAATTCTGTTACTGATGACCTCTTTCGTGGTGTTTCTAAGTGTACGCGCAGACATGAGAAAGTCGTTTGGAAAAGCCGGTGAGTTGTCAAAAACCGGAACTCTCGAGTAACTAAGTTAGGCTAGCCGCGATGAGATTTTTATGTAAAGGTCTTGCACCACTTCCTGGGCCTAACTTGATTTGATCCGAGTGTCAATCAATCCGCTCGCCGCCCGAGAGCCTCCCCCTCGGCTCCAAAAACCTCAAAAATCCTCAGTAAAAACGCAGATTTTCGAAGGTGAGGAACAATCACAGTACAAACACCTGTGGCTCGGAGCCGTATCCCTGCAATTCTCACCAAAGTGAATGCTGCTTGAAACGAACCGTTGGTCACGTTCACTCCTCGAAAAGATAGTTTACTTGAGCGGTAAAGCATTCGCCGCGTGATGGAATCCTCTCTAACTGTTCGTAACTGTCGGTGCCAAAGGTGCTGCAAGCAGTCAAGATGTTTGTTATGGATAGGTAAAGAGGTAAATAGGAAAGCCTCTACATTTCCGATCCCGGAAGAACGCAGCCAACTCAACAAGTCAGTCAAATCACCGAAGCATCGAGGTACGGTTCCCGTCGCGAGTTCGATCTTCGTCAATTAACGCGGTCTTAGTTTGGCTGGTCCAACTCATTAAAGACCTAAGGCGTGAAGCGACACGCCATAGGTCTTTACTGGTGTGATCGGCCTGACGAGAATTCAAATAGTAAGAGCAACTTTGGTAGTAGTTCAGTCTGAAATTCTGAGCCGTTTATCGCGGCTTCAATTTGAAACTGAACCACTCCTGGTGAGGCTGTGCTTCGACCTGCTTAGCTGCATCCTCGAATTCGAATATTCCGAAGCCGTTGAATGTTGGGCTCAACCAACCTCAATCAAAGTCAGCCGGATGGTCTGCAACTTAACAGGGTAAGCTTCCGCAACAAGTATTAAGAACTTCTTCCGTATGGTATGGCGAACTGGTTCCAGTAAGAGTTCCCCTTCCATTGCAGTAGATATGGCCAGTACCAATATAGTTTGTGAACCCCGGGTCACTGTAGTAGGTAATTTCTTCCTCGTACATGGGGTACGCGACTGTAGCACTGACTCCACGCGTGTACCCGCCATTAAGCGGAAGAAGAGTACCTAATAGAAGCAGCGACAAAGTTGCTGCAAAAACAAACCGTCTCGGTATTCTAGAAAGTAGGTTCATGGTACCTCCTCAACTTGTAGTTTTGAAGCGACGTTTATGGCGCCCTGAAAGTAAGATACGCACCCGATTACTGGAGGCGCACGCAAAACGTCACCGGTTTTTGTGTCGAGTCAAAAGTCAGCATCCAATGTTAATTTCAAGCGCTAACTTCAATTCGTTTCAGGGCATTTGGGAGGTGAGCACTTCGCCATTCTTAACTTGAAGGTTCAATTACCTTGAATCATGCCGTCGGGTCAAGGCAAAGCGTCAAAAGCGCCACAACTTTGACGCTTTTGACACTTTTGACGCTCTTCTGGTTAACCACGCTCATTAGATTAACGAACCGCCAGGTTCCGGGTTCTGCTTATAGGTTGCCTTATTAAAAACGGATGGTTTGAGAAAACGGCGTCGGATGCAACTGATGGTTGCTTATAACGTGCAAGTGATTGATCCGAATCATCTATTTCCATCTTCTATCGCTTTACTATGGAATGAAAATCAGTACCTCGAGGTTTACACAAACAGATTGACATCACCCAATAAAGTTGACAGCCAAAGTAAAGCGTAGGATACTTCAACGCCATTCCGGCGTCCTCACGAGATAAGTGTCCCAGTACAACTTACTCGCAACGATTAATCACCTCCCAAGAGTTTAAAGAACTAAGGGGGTGAATCATGCTCCCCGTACCGAAGCGAACGACTGGGAATAAAATTCTTACAGCCCTTCCTCAGGAAGAACTCACTGACGTCCGACGATACCTCGAAGATGTTCACTTCGACAAAGGCGAAATTGTGTACATGACTGGGGATAGGATCCAGTATGCCTATTTCCCGATTGAGGGCTTGTTCTCATTAGTTTCGAATACCGAAAATGGGTCGACCGCCGAAATTGCCATGGTCGGCAAAGAAGGGATGGTAGGCCATCCGGTAATCTTGAAGCATGGTATGACCCGTTACGAAGTTGGTGTTCAGGTCTCTACCTATGCATTGAGAATTAGAGCTGAGGTTCTGGAAGAAGCGTTCCAAAAAGGTGGCGTGTTACAGGAGTTAGTGCTGCGGCATCTCGACCTGTTAATTGCGCAAGTGTCGCAACTATTGGTGTGTAATCGCTTTCACGTTCTGGAAAAAGCACTCAGCCGCTGGTTGCTCATTGCACAGGATCTCGTGAACTCACAAAGTTTGAATCTTACCCACGAAAGTATTTCGCACGCGCTCGGGGTTCCCAGGACTGGTGTGACTATGGCGGCAGGCGCGTTACAAAGAGCCGGCATTATTCGCTATAGCCGCGGCAAGATTGTCATTCTGGACCGACCTCGACTCGAGGCTAACTCTTGCGAATGCTATCGCATGATCCATAATGAGACGCAACAGTTTCTAAAAGAATTAGACTCCAGAGGTTAAAGCTGTTATGTCTGCAATCAGACTTGGTCTGCTTCCAGTCTGAGTCGAGTTCTGGACAGACAGTGGATCCACGTTCAGATAAAATCGAGACGTTTCCGAAATAGCACTCAGCGGTTCCTACCCCCAAGGAGCCTTTGCCCGACCTCTCAATAAATGATCGATTAATGTTGGTGACCGCTGAAGATCAGGCGAGCGTTTGTGCCGGCCTTAAAGTTCGACACTCACACTCATGTGAAATATTTCAGTGAGGGCCACAATTTAATTTCAATCAAAAGAGGTCGCTGGCGCTAGATGCGGGTAGCTATGGATTGTAGAACGACAGTTTTAAGTAGAGCGGGCAAAATCTAATGCAGGACCTGTCGTTTCACGTACAGACATTTTGTCAGCGACTGTCGGCCGTAAACGGTGGCTGCGTCGTGTGTGTTTCGGTAGTTGTTTTTCCTACGCCATACTGAACCACAGAGACGGACAAACACAGAGGTTGCACAGAGAAGAGCGCATCTTCCTTGTCTGGCAAAAGCCCACTAAAATTCATGCACAGCATCAATCAGGATCCAATGAGTCGCGAGGCTTCAGGCGCGGAGCTGACGACCAGCTTTGTCAAAGCACAATATCTACAACCGGGCCAGCCTCTGCCTCTGGTGATTCAACCCCAGGTTAAAGGCATGAATCCGATTACGTGGGCCGCCAGCCACAAGGCGTACATTGAGGCCAATCTCCTGAAGCACGGCGGGCTACTCTTCAGAAATTTCGGAATGAAAACTGCAGTAGAGTTTGAGCAGTTCAGCAAAGTACTCTGTGGTGAGCTTCTGGAATATCACGAGCGCTCATCGCCGCGCCGGCAGGTCAGTGGCAATGTCTACACTTCCACGGATTATCCCGCCACTGAGAGCATCTTCCTGCACAACGAGAATTCCTATCAGCAAACCTGGCCCATGAAGATCCTCTTTTTCTGTCAAACAGCGCCTCAAAGCGGCGGCGAAACTCCCATTGCCGACTGCCGGAAAATTTATCAGCGACTGACCGAGAAACTTCGGCAACGATTCATTGAGCGAAAGTGGATGTTGATTCGCAATTTTGGCGACCGTCTCGGTCTTTCCTGGCAGACGGTGTTTCAAACCACAGACAAAGATGTGGTAGATCAACATTGCCGCGTCAATGGTATTCAGACCGAGTGGAAAGACAATGATCGGTTACGCACACGCGCAGTGCGTCCTGCCATCGCCTACCATCCGAAAACAAGGGAACCGGTCTGGTTCAATCACGCCACTTTTTTTCACGTTTCTACTTTGGATCCGGTGATCAGTGCGGTCCTAATCCAACAGTTCAAAGAAGCAGACCTTCCCTCGACCACTTGTTATGGTGACGGCTCATCGATCGAATCAGAGACTCTCGATGAGCTCCGCCAGGCGTACCACAGCGAGACTGTGACATTTCCCTGGCAGGAGGGCGACGTCCTGCTGCTTGACAACATGCTGGTGGCCCATGGACGCGCGCCTTATACAGGCGCCCGCGCCATTTTGGTTGGCATGGCCGAACCTTATAGCGGTTGACAACGATGGAAAGCGCGAGTGAGAAGCATTTAAGTAACTCAGTGCTGCTTGACGAACACGCGAATTCGGAAATCGCTATCGTCGGACTCCAGAGGTTAAAGCTGTTATGTCTGCAATCAGACTTGGTCTGCTTCCAGTCTGAGTCGAGTTCTGAACAGACAGTGGATCCATGTTCAGATAAAATCGAGACGTTTCCGAAAATAGCACTCAGTGGTTCCTGCCCCCAAGGAGCCTTTGCCCGACCTCCCAATAAATGATCGATTTAATGTTGGTGACCGCTGAAGATCAGGCGAGCATTTGAGTCGAGCCTTAAAGTTCGACACTCATACTCACGCAGATATTCAGGGCAGGTTATAACCAGTATCACTATGATGTCCCTCATTGATAGACCGAACTGGTTTGCACTATGCACGAATCCTAAACAGGAAGATCGTGCTTGCAGTAATGTCGAATCGTTGGGAGTGGAGTGTTTCAATCCAAAGATAAAAAAATGCCAGCTCAATCCATTTACTGGTACAAAAACCTTCATCACGAAACCTTTGTTCTCGAGGTACATTTTTTCCCACTTCACAGCCAGGATTTCGCTTCACCAAATTAGTTTCACCAGGGGAGTTCATCGAGTGGTGAGCTTCAATGGCAAGCCCGTGCCTATTGATGACGACGTTATCGCCTTCTTTAAATCGCAAATAGACAAGAATGGTTTTATCCACATCGGTGAGCCTCTTAAACCCGGTGACAAAATAAGGATCAAGAGTGGGCCTTGGCAGGAACTTGTTGGCGTAGTCGAGCGCGACCTAACTGCAAGCGAGCGGGTTCTCATCCTGATGACGAGCATCAGTTATCAGGGTCGCTTAACGGTTAACAAAGATATGGTTGAAAAGCTCAGTTAATGTCGGGCATTCAGCTCACGGCTCGATCAGTATAGTTAGACCAGTTTCATCACGCGGCGTCCAGGCGAATTGTGTGGACCAATTGATAGTCCCTTGGAAACCTGAGGGTTAAGGACTGTTTTCAGAACTGGTCGCCGGTTCGCCTCAATTTCAAGCTTGCTAATTTGAGTTGTTGGCTCAAAGTGCGGCAGCTTTGCCTGGGCGATTCTTCAAGCTTTCCTTTTCCTGCCGCTAAAGAATTCGACAAATCCATAAGCTGCTGATGGACCAAGTGTCGTTTCTACGAAACGGCCCGGTGTCCGCTGAACTATGGCTTTGACAAAGACAATCGTAATGAACCCTTCACAGTCCAAAAGGAGATCCGAACTATGAGCTTGCATGATTCTGATAGAGAAGACACCACCATCTATAAGGTAGTGGTCAACCATGAAGAGCAGTACTCGATATGGCCGGAGCACAAAGAGAATGCGCAAGGTTGGAAAGACGCCGGGAAGAGCGGCCCGAAAGCTGAGTGCCTCGAATACATCAAAGAGGTCTGGACTGATATGAGGCCGCTCAGCTTGCGAAAGAAGATGGAAGAGCTGGCCAGGAATCCTCCTCCTCCGCCCCCGCCGCCCGATCCCAACGCGCCTCGCGAAAAGAGTCTGGTTGAAAGGCTGTGTGAGGGAGACCACTCGGTCGCCGCGGGGCTGCGTCCGGAAAAAACAATCCAACTGTTCAAAGAGGCGATCGACCGGAACTACGTCCATGTGAAATTCACTGACACCAGAGGTGGGACAGAACTGGGTGTGCGCCTCGACCCCGATTCGTGCGATTTCACCAGGGCAGATTTCGATAACGGTCAGGGCGTGGTCCACCTCGAAGGCGGGCTTACTCTTGACTACGTCAAACTGCGCTGCATCTCCGACATTGATCTGCTGAGTCTCGAAGGAACCGGCCGCGTTGTCAGGGTTGAGGCCAATGCGGCGAGCGCAGGCGACTAAACCACAACGTAGCTCAGTTATGTGTGACCTCGCCCGAAAGGAGGGATGGGTTCGACGTTCAATTCGTTCTTTCCAGAACGCTGGACGGAGTTTTACCCATCGGCTTGTGTAAAGATGATGCAAGTAGCGAGAAAAGGAATCACATCAGCGATCGGCTCGACGCCCCTGGTCGAGATGTCGGCTTTCTTTGAGGGCGCGATGTTCCACGTCTTCGGGAAACTCGAAGCTCTCAATCCAGGCGGCAGTATCAAAGATCGGCCGGCAGTCAAAATCATTGAGCGCGCCCTGGAAACCGGCGAAATCCGGCCGGGCTGGACCGTAATTGAATCCAGCTCCGGAAACATGGGCATCGGACTGGCGCAAGCGTGCCTCTACTACGGGCTAAGGTTCATTTGCGTCGTTGACCCAAAGGTGACTGTTCAGAACCTCCGTCTGCTGCGGGCCTACAGGGCCGAGATCGTGATGGTATCGGATCCTGACCCGCTGACCGGAGAATTCCTGCAGGCCCGAATCGATCGGGTGCGGAGCTTACTCAAATTAATCGAGAATAGCTTTTGGCCGGACCAGTATTCGAACACGTACAACTCGATCGCACACTACCAGACAATGCGCGAAATAGTTGAGGGGCTTGAAAGAGAACCCGAATATCTCTTCTGCGCGACCAGCACGTGTGGAACACTCAGAGGATGTGTGGAGTATTCCAGAGAGCACGGGTTGTTAACCACCGTGATCGCGGTCGATGCTGAAGGAAGCGTCATCTTTGGCGGACCGAAACATAAGCGGTTGATTCCTGGCCACGGAGCTGCAGTAAGACCTCGATTGTATCAGCCGGACCTGGTCGACCGGTGTGTTCACGTCAACGATCTCGACTGCATTGTCGGATGTCGACGTCTGGTCATGCGTGAGGGGATTCTGGCAGGCGGCTCGTCCGGAGCAGTCTTAATGGCGCTGGATAAAATTAAGGATGAGATCCCGCCGGGCGCAATCTGTGTGGTGATATTGCCAGATCGCGGCGAGCGATACATAGAAACCATCTACTCGGATGATTGGGTGCAAGAACAATTCGGTGACGTGTCTTACCTTTGGGAAGACTTGACCGAACGCTCGCTAATCTCAGTGGCTTAATCCCCTGGATTTTCTCAGTCTATCCACCTTCGTCTGCAAGTCCTTTTTTTCGGAGACAGTAATAATGACCACGAGTTGTCCAACGGACAGGTCATACCGTCTTGCGCCGATGCAGCAGGGAATGCTGTTTCATAGCTTATCGGCCCCGGACGAGGGCCTGTACGTGGTGCAGTTTGCATGCGAGTTGCCACCTGACGTGGACGTATCCGCTTTCAACCGGGCCTGGCAGAGCGTAGTCAACCGGCATGACGTTTTGAGGACCTGCTTTTTATGGGAGGGATTAAGCGAGCCCCAACAGAAGGTGTGTGAAGATATCTCGGTACAGATCGAAATTCAGGATTGGACCAGCGTCCCGGGCGCTGACGAGGGCGGCCTTCTGGAATCGCACCTCATGCATGAACGAAGGCGCGGATTCGACCTCTCAACAGCACCATTGATGCGCCTTGCGATCCTCAAGATGGCAAGGGAGAGGAACCTGTTTTTATGGACGTATAGTCACATGCTGCTCGATGGTCGCTCCAGGCTGAAAGTAATGAAGGAGGTTTCGCTCTTTTACGAAGCTTATTGCAGCAACCAGGACCTGGAATTACCGCGCCCACCCGCCTACGCAGATTACATTGATTGGTTCTACCGGCAGGACCTGTCAGAGGCGGAACAGTATTGGCGGAAAGTGCTGGGTACGTTCACAACGCCGGTAAAGGTGGACTTGCCGCGGCGATCCGGCGAGGACCAATCAGGAGACAGTTATCCAACAGTGCGCCTGAACCTCTCGGCCGAAGTAAATGCTTCTCTGCAACGGCTGGCGGAGTCAGCGAAACTTACGGTTAACTGGATAGTGCAGGCAGCATGGGGAGTGCTACTCGCCCGTTACAGTGGTGAAGAGGATGTGGTCTATGGCGAAACTCGGGCCGGCCGCCGCTCGGATTATGAAGACATCGGCTCGGTCATCGGCCTCGTGATGAATACGGTCCCGATTCGGTTGCAGGCCACAGGAACCAAAGCGTTTATCGAACTGGTCCAGGAAGTGCGAGATCAGCACGTTCAAATGAGGTCGCACGAAGGTACACCCCTGAGTCGTATTAGAGAGGCCAGCGGGATAAATGGAAGAGCGGAACTCTTCCAGAGTATCGTGATGTTTGAAGAATACGATACAAGGGCCACTTTGCAGCGGGAAGGCTGCGCATTGTGGCGCGGTGCGATCTCACGCTTCAGTCCTGTTCACTATCCTCTGTCACTCGCCGGCTACAGCAAGCCGGATCTTTCAATAAACCTTGATTATGACCGGCGGGTCTTTTCTGTTGAGGCCATGGAGCGTTTAGCGGGACACCTTACGGCATTGCTGGAAGGAGTAGTCAAAGACCCGCATGCGAGGATCGCAGATCTGCCCCTTTTAACGAACGCAGAGCGAAAACAGATCGTGTACGAATGGAACGCGACTGCATTGGAGTATCCGGGAGAGCGATGCGTACACGAGTTGTTTGAAGCGCAGGTGGCGCAGAGGCCGGATGCGGTGGCGGTAGTTTATGAAGACGAGACGTTGAGTTACGGCGAGCTGAACCGGCGCGCCAATCAGTTGGCCCACTACCTGCGCGAGCTGGGAGT
>Ga0070689_100001146_pt1 | contig 16740 bp, 16 predicted proteins | sample KBSS23HmetaG_FD_64669 | JGI IMG/M metagenome (GOLD analysis project Ga0070689, IMG submission 64669) | Switchgrass rhizosphere microbial communities from Kellogg Biological Station, Michigan, USA - KBS S2-3H metaG | ecosystem: Host-associated > Plants > Roots > Rhizosphere ...
AGCGCCGCACTGCCGATCGGCTTCACGATCCGGGTCCAGATCCCGGTGCCGAACCTCGTCGCGCAAGGCAAGGCGCGCGCGGACCTCTTCGACGTGCGCATCCTCGGGGACACGGTCGGCGAACGAAACCGGATCATCGATACTGCACCGGCGCCATTCGCCGGCAGCTTCTCGCTCGCACAACCGATCGCGGCGGGCACGAACGATACGGAGTACGCGCTCTACTACGGCGCGCCGATGGCCGGGCCACCGCCGGCGGCCGGCACCACCGTGTTCCCGCTCTACGACGACTTCGCGACCGGCATCGCGGGCTTCTGGCTCGCAAGCGATGCGCCTTCCACCAGCGGCGGCGAGCTCGTGCTGCGCGGCGGCCACACCGATGCGCTGACGTCGACCGCTTCCACCGATGCCGTGCCGCTCGTCAGCGCCGTCGAGCTCCTCGCTCGTGTCATCGATCCGACGAGCGCGCCGACGACGCACCCCGAAGGCACGTTCTATTACTGGTTTGGTTATCAGCACACCGGCGATTTCGTGGCGGCCGATCCGTGGGTCGTGTGGATCGCGCGCGGTTCGCAGGAGATCCGCGGCGAGCAGAAATCGCCAGTCGGCTGCGAGATGGTCTGCAGCGGCGCCACGGTCACGCAGGACACCGCGCCTCACTATTACGCGATCGAGCGCGACGAGGGCGGCACCCGGTTTCTTCGCGACGGCCTGCTCGTCTCGACGGCCGCCGTCACGAACAACGCCGATTACTCGGTGATGCTGCGCAACTTCATGGCAACAAGCGATCTATATGTCGACTGGGTGCGCGCCCGCGCGCGCGTGTCGCCGGATCCGATCATCACGCTGGGGATGGAAGAGCGACTCTAGATCGGGATCTGCGAGCGGCTCTTGATCGGCAGCGACTTGCGCGCGCCCTCGATACGCGCTGCGACATCCCAGATCGACTCCGTCTCGTGCAGCGTGTCGAGGAAGCAATGCGTGCGTGCGACGACGCGCGCATCGAAGAACCAGAACATGCTCGCGAGCGCCGATAACCACACGTGTGCTTGCGGTTCGCCGAACTCGCCGCGCACGGCGCGCGTGATCACCTCGTGCACGTGGCTCTGCTTCTGCGTCGTTTGCCCGGCAAACACGGCATCGACCGCGCGCAGGTAGACGTCGCACGCGGGCGTGCCGGCGACGAGCGCGCTCGCGCCGAGATAGCCGGACTCGCGCGACAGCTCGGCGATGCGCTCGAACACCTGCGCGTGCGCGATGCCGTCGCGCAGCTCCGCGGTCATGCCCAGACACGCGAGCACGACGGGTACGTTCAACGAGGTCACGGCGGCAAGCGACGCCAGATCCTCCGACGGCGTGCCGAGCGAGGTCTCGTCGCCGCGCAGCAGCGCATCGATGCCGCCATCGACGAGGATGATCGCGTCGATCGACAGGCGCTCGACGAGCGTGCGATATGCGCGCGCGAGCGGCTGCACGCCTGTCTTGTCGAAGCTCCACACGATGTGCGTGCCGACGTCTTCACCGTCGAGGAAGCGCGCGAGGTGTGCCTCGGGGCAATACTTGTCCTCGGTGGCCGCCGAGCCGGGGACCGCATAGAGGTTCGGCGCGTGCTCGTCCTGGCGGGCGCGATCGAGACCGTTGAGGTAACAGAACGACAGGCTCGCGAGCTCGACGTCGATCTTCGCCTCGCGCAAGGCGTGGCGCAGCGGCACCGCGCCGAGCACGTCGTAGCCGCCTCCGCAGCCCGCGAGCAGCACGCGGCGCGCACCGCCGAGCGCGCGCAGCACCGGTTGTTCCAGCATCGCTTCTAGTGTAGCGCGTGAATCGCCGCGACGATGGCCGCGACCCGCGCCGGTCCGTCGGCGTCCCAGCACGCGCGGATCGCGGCGACGGCGGTCGCGCCCGCTTGCACGGCCTGCACGGCACGGTCGGGACCATCGATGCCGCCGACGGCGACGAGCGGGCGTTCGATCGCGAGCGCGCCGACACCGAGCGGCTCGCCCTTGTCGGGCGTGGCCCAGATCGGCCCGAGCTGGACGAGCTCGGCACCGACGGCAGCCAGCACACCCTCGCGATCGTGGCGCGATACGGCGATTCGCGTCGCGCCGGCCGCGCGTGCGTCGGCGATCGACAGCCCGCGCTCGGGCAGGTGCACGCCATCGGCGCCGGTTGCGAGCGCGACATCGACGCGATCGTTGACCCACACCGTCGCGCCCGCCGGCCTCGCCACTGCGATCACGCGCTCGACGAGCGCGAGCAGCGGACCACCATCGAGGTCCTTCTCGCGCACCTGGATCGCGACGGAGCCGCGCGGCACGCCGGCGAGGATCTTCGCCACGTGCCCGGGAATGTCTTTGCAGAGTCTGCGATCGGTGATCGCGACGAACCGGATCACTCGATGAGACCGGCCGTCGGCGACGACGCGTTCGCGTAATCGCGACGCGGCATGCGCCCGGCGAGGTACGCCTTGCGGCCCGCATCGACGGCAAGCCGCATCGCCTCGGCCATCAGCACCGGCTTCTTCGCGCCCGCGATGCCGGTGTTCATGAGCACCGCCGTGCAGCCGAGCTCCATCGCGATCGCGGCATCGCTCGCCGTGCCGACGCCCGCATCGACGATCACCGGCACGCCGACGTTCTCGAGGATCAAGCGGATGTTGTGCGGGTTGCGAATGCCGAGGCCCGAGCCGATCGGCGCCGCGAGCGGCATCACCGCGAGACAGCCCGCCTCTTCGAGGCGCTTGCACGTGATCAGATCGTCGGAGCAGTAGGGCAGGACCTTGAAGCCTTCCTTGACGAGCCGCTTCGCCGCCTCGACGGTCGCCGCGTTATCCGGGAACAGCGTCTTGGGATCGCCGATCACCTCGAGCTTGACGAGCTCGTCCATGCCGAGCTCGCGCGCGAGATGCAGCGTGCGCACGGCATCGTCGGCGGTGAAGCAGCCGGCCGTGTTCGGCAACAGCACGTACTTGCCGCGATCGATCGCGTCGAGCACGGTCGGCGAGCCACTCGATAGGTCCACGCGGCGAAGCGCGACCGTCACGATCTCGGCGCCACTGGCTGCGAGCGCGGCGCGCGTCTCGTCGAGCGAGGCGTACTTGCCGGTGCCGACGATGATGCGCGAGTGAAACGCGCGATCTCCGAGCTTCCAGGAGTCAGTCATCACATACCTCCGCCGACGAACGTCACGAGCTCGACCTTGTCCCCCGCCGCCAGCACCGTACTGGCGTGGGCCGCGCGCGGTACCACCTCGCGGTTACGCTCCACGGCGACCCGCCGGTCGCCGAGCCCGAGCTCGCCGATCAGCGATGCGACGGTCGTACCTTGTGGGATCGTGCGAGTCTCACCGTTGATGACGACATCGATGCTCTCCGACATCGCGGGGAAGCTACCCTGGGGAAGGCACCCCCGGCAAAGTCAATGACGCAAACCGCTAGGTGTGATGACCACGACATGAATGCCGTGGGTGCCAACGAAATTGTGAAGCGTTCGTCACAAGTCCGAACCCCGAGTTTCGGGACAAGTCGTTGGAATCACGATCCGGGTGCTGGATCGCGGTCGCGGGCACGCTTCCCGCAATGATCGCGGCTCGGCGGCGTCGTCCTCGCCCCACAGGAGCTTCCCATGTCCCTCGGCATCGCTCGGCCGCTCTCTCCCATCATGCCCGCTTCGCGTCCTGCGCCGGATCCTCGCAATGCGGGCGAAGATCCTGCTCGGATTCGCGCCACGATCGCACGCGCGCCGCTGTTCGCCGCGCTGCCGATCTCGGCGATCGAAGATCTCACCGCGCGGGTCAGCGTTCGCAAGGTCAACGTGGGCTCGGCGGTGGTGGCACAGGACGAGCCCGGCGACGCGATGTTCGTGATCATGTCGGGCCGCGTGAAGGTCGTGATGTTCGGCGAGAGCGGCCGTGAGGTCACGCTGTCGCTGCTTCGCGCCGGCGACTCGTTTGGCGAGATGTCGCTGTTCGACCAGGGCCCGCGCTCGGCGCATTGCCTCGCGATCGAGCCGACGACGCTGCTCGTCTTGTCGCGCGACGACCTCATGAAACACATGCAGGCGCACCCGCGCACCGCCATCAACCTCGTCTCCGAGATGGCGCGCCGCCTGCGCCGCGCCGACGAGACCATCGCGCAGCTCGCCCTGTGCGACGTCAACGAGCGCCTCATCCATCGCCTCGTCGCGCTGGGCCGCGAGGAGGGCGCCTCGGGTCCCGACGGCCTCGTCGTGCGCCGCCGGCCGACGCAGCAGGAGCTCGCGAACATGATCGGCAGCTGCCGCGAGACGATCTCGCGTGCGTTCAACCAGCTCGCCCGCGACGGCCTCATCATCCCGCGTGGCCGCTCGCTCGTCGTCACCCCGGCGCTCATCGAGCGCGCCGAGAAGAAGAAGGCGGCCTAGAAAGTCGCCTTCCCGTACGGCGCGCCGCCCTCGTCGGGCGGCGTTGCTATTTTCGGCACGAGGATCACCTCCTTGACATGCTCGTCGGCGGCGTCTCAAATCGCTGTGAAGTGGCCGAGGGCACGATGATCCGTCGCACGCGGGTCGAGATCGACTTGCAAGCGATCGTCGGCAACGCGAGAGCGGTGCGCCAGGTCACCGGCACGGACCTCTACGCGGTCGTCAAGGCCGACGCCTACGGCCACGGCGCGGTGGCCGTGGCAGCCGCGCTGGCAACGCGCAAGGCCGCTGCGGGCTTCTGCGTGAGCCTGGTCGAGGAGGGCGTCGCGCTGCGCGAGGCCGGCATCACCCTGCCGATCCTCGTCATGGGGCCGAGCCAGGTCGGCGGCGAGGAAGAGATGGTCGCCGCGCGTCTCACGCCCGTGATCTCGAGCCACGAGGAGCTCGCGGCCCTCGCACATGGCGGTCCACTCGACGCTCACCTCAAGGTCGATACTGGGATGGGGCGGCTGGGCGTTGCACTCGAGGATGCGGTCGGGCTCGCGCGCGATGCGCAGCAGCAGGGCATCCGCATCGTCGGCCTGATGACGCACTTCGCGAACGCCGATACCGACGACGCCGGCGACGATACCTCGCTCACACGCACGCAGATCGCGCGGTTCTCCGAGGTCGATCGCGCGCTCGTCGCGGCTGGTGCCCCGCTGCGCGTGCGGCATGCGGCAAACAGCTCGGCTGCGCTCGCGTTCCCGGCCGCGCGCCTCGATCTCGTGCGCTGCGGGATCGCGCTCTACGGTAACGGCCGCTGGGGCGATCAGGTCGAGCAGGCGATGCGACTCGTCACCGCGATCGCGCAGCTGCGCCGGATCCCGACGGGTGCGTCGGTCGGTTACGGGGCCACCTGGCGCGCGGCGCGCGACAGCCGTGTCGCGGTGCTGCCGTGCGGCTATGCCGATGGCCTGCCCCGGCGCGCCAGCGGTCACGCGCAGGTGGCGATCCGCGGCAAACGCGTGCCGCTCGTCGGCACCGTGTCGATGGATATCGCGATCGCGGACGTCACCGATGTTCCCGATGCGGCGGTCGGCGATGCCGTCGTGCTGCTCGGGCGTGCCGGCGGCGGCGTCGGGATCAGCGCGGCCGAATACGGCGCATGGACCGGGCTCTCGGAGTATGAAGTCACGTGCGGCATGTCCAAACGCGTGCCACGCACCTACGTAGAGGGCGCGCGATGAGCGAGACACACGACGACGAAGACACCACGAACGTCGCCCCGCCGCCCGCGACGGAGGATGCGCCGGTTCCCGGCGCGCGCGGCTCGCAGCCCGAGCCGCCGGCCGCCGAGCCCGCGCCCAAGGAATCGATCCCGAAGGCCGTGTGGGTCGGCGTTCGCGATGCGGGCATGCCGGCGTACCGGTTCCTCGACATGATCGGCGGCCACCTGATCATGATCGGCCGCGCGCTGTCGTGGCTGCCGCGGCGCCCGTATCGCTTCAGCAACTACCTCGAGGCGATGGAGTACATCGGCTTCGGCAGCCTGCCGATCGTGCTGCTCGTCGGCGCGTTCACCGGCGCGGTGATGTCGCTGCAATCGGTCAACGCGTTTCGCCAGTTCGGCCTCGAATCGTTCTCCGGCGGCACCACGGGCAAGGCGCTCGCGCTCGAGCTCGGGCCCGTGCTCACGTCGCTCATGCTCGCCGGCCGCGCTGGTGCCGGCATCGCGACCGAGCTCGGCACGATGCGCATCACCGAGCAGATCGACGCGCTCGAATCGATGGCCGTCAACCCGCACCAGTATCTGATCCTGCCGCGGCTGATCGCGTCGATGATCGTCGCGCCGATGCTGACGGTCCTGTTCTTCGTGATCGGGATGGGCGGCGCGTACGTCGTCGCGGTGCTGCTGTTGCACGTCGATCAAGGGCAGTGGGTGGCAAATCTGCGCGACATCGTCGAGATGAAGGATGTGGTGCAAGGCTTCTTGAAGGGCATCGTGTTCGGCTTCATGGTCGCCCTCGTGGGTTGTTATCAGGGCTATCACGCGACCGGCGGCGGTCGCGGCGTCGGTATCGGCACGACACGCGCGGTCGTCATCGCGTCGGTGTCGACGCTCGTGCTCGATTACTTCCTCACCGACATCCTGCTCACGTTGATGCCGTCGACGCGAGGCTTGTAAGTGGCAAGCACCGCGCGCGCTTCCGAGATCATCGGCCTCACGCCACCAGACGTTCCCGACGAACGCTGGCACATCCGCGTGCGCGCGCTGACGAAGTCGTTCGCCACGAACCTCGTGCTCGACAAGGTCGATCTCGATCTCGAACGATCGAAGGTCAATGTGATCCTCGGCGCATCGGGCGCGGGCAAGAGTGTGCTCATCAAACACTTCATGTGCCTGCTTCGCCCCGACAGCGGCCACATCTGGATCGACGGCACCGACGTGCTCGCGCTCGACACGAAGGCGCTCGCGGAGTTTCGCCGCAAGTTCGGCCTCGTGTTTCAGTTCGCCGCGCTGTTCGACTCGCTCACCGTCGAGGAGAACTGTGCGTTTCCTCTCAAAGAGCACACGAAGAAGAGTCGCAGTGAGATTCGCGACATCGTCGCGGATCGGTTAGGCGCACTGGGACTCAACGGTACGCAGAAGAAGTATCCAGGCGAGCTGTCGGGCGGTATGCGCAAACGTGTTGGCCTCGCTCGTGCGCTCGTCTTGGAGCCCGAAATACTTATGTATGACGAGCCGACGACGGGCCTTGACCCACTTGCGACCCGCAACGTCGACGAAATGATACTTGCCGCGGGAGAGCGATATAAAGTTACTTCGGTGGTCATCTCGCACGACATGGCGTCGGTGTTCCGGATCGCGGACCGCATCGCGATCCTGCACAACAAGCGCATCCTCGAGGCGGGGCCTGCCGACGTGATCGCGGCGAGCGATGATCCGTACGTGTACGAGTTCTTGCGCGCGTCGGGCGTGTCGGAGGTGGCCAAGCTCGCGGAGGGGAGCAAGGAGTGAAGAATCTCTCCGCAGGTGTTCGCGTCGGGATCCTGTTCATCCTGCTCGCGATCGGCGCGTACCTGGTGTGGAAGAACATCGGGCAGAGCGCGGGCTCCGGCGGCCAGGAGATGTGGGCGAAGTTCCGCGACGCATCGGGCCTGCCGACCGGCAGCAAGGTCGTCGTCGCCGGTCTGCGCAAGGGCACCGTCACCCGGCTCGCGATCGATGGCCGCTACGCGCGCGTGTACTTCACGATCGACAGCGACATCCCGATCTGGTCGAGCGCGGTCGCGTTCAAGAAGGCGAGCTCGCTGCTCGGCGAGAACTATCTCGAGATCGATCCGGGCGATGCCGTGCGCCAGGCGCCCGACGGCACGTCGGTGCAGTTCACGTCGCTCGGCAATGCCGATCTCGACGGCGACCTGGCCAAGCACATCCCGCCGCACAAGCCGTGCAAGGACTACGACTCGGACAACGAGGACAAGCGCCGCGCGTGCCGCGAGATCCCGAAATCGGTCGAGGCGGTCACGCCCGATCAGCTCATCCATCGCATCGAGGAGACGATGCCGAAGGTCGACGAGGTGCTCGATAGCGTGCGCGATCTGTCGAACGACGTGCGCGGCATCGTCAACGGGCCGGTCAAGCACATGGCCGACCGCCTCGATGGGCTCGTCGAGAAGAATGCCGACAAGATCCAGCAGATCATCGACAAGGCGAACACCACGGTTGCGAACATCAACAACCTCACCGACGATCTACGCAACCTCACGCACGAGGTCGATCCGAAGGTCAACAAGATCCTCGACGACCTGCAAGGCGCCTCCGCCGAGGCGAAGGTCCTGGTCCAGACCGCGAAGGACGAGCTCGCAAAGACCGGCGATGCGGTGCGCGGCAAGCTCGACAAGCTCGACGGCGTGATCGACAACACGAAGCAGATCACCGAGAAGATCAACTCCGACAAGGGCACGCTCGGCAAGCTCGTCAACGACCCGGCGATCGCCGACAACGTCGAGGCGATCACGACCGACGCGCGCGGCTTCCTCGGCACGCTGTTCGGCCTCAAGGCCGTGGTCGGGCTGCGCTCCGAGTACAACTTCGGCGCGCAGGGGCTACGCCATTACGTCAGCGTCGAGCTCCACACGCGCCCGGACAAGTTCTACCTGATCGAGCTCGAGAAGGGCCCGCGCGGTGACTACCCCGATGTCACGCTGACGTTCGATCCGACCGTCGACCCGAACAACTGGGTGCGCAAGAGTGTGATCTACGATCGCATTCGCTTCACGTTCCAGTTCGCGAAGCGGTTCGGCTGGCTGACGCTGCGCTACGGTCTCAAGGAGTCCACCGGTGGCATCGGCGCCGATGTCGACGTGCACTGGTTCAACCGCGACCTCAAGCTCAGTGTCGACGCGTTCGATGCGAACTGGGACAAGTACCCGCGCGTCAAGATCACGGCCGCGTACGAGATGTTCAAGCACATCTACATCCTCGGCGGTGTCGACGAGCTGCTCAACGAGCCGCAATACCTGCCGATCGTGACCGGCAACTCGAACGTGCCGACGCAGTTCTCGTACCTGCGCTACGGCCGCGACGCATTCCTGGGCGGCATGATCCGGTTCACCGACGAAGACCTCACCGCGCTGCTCGCGGTCGGTGGTGCGGCGGTGGCCGGCGCCGCGAAGTAGCCCGAAGAAGAGGGTTGGATGTTGTACGTGCGGCGATGACGATCGCGCACGGTCCGCGGCACGCGGCATTTCGAGTGCCGATACCATGGCGCGCGCGCGAGCGAACGTTCGTGCTGTTCTGGCCGCTCTTCCGATCGCCCGCGAGCGGTCAGTGCTTCACGCAGCTCGAGGCGGCGCGGTTTGCCGCCTTGTTCGCGAGGCTCGTCAGCGCCGTCGCGTGCGCGTTGATGTACGTCGAGTCGTAGTGCCAGCTGATGAACACGCACGGGTACGTGCTACCGAGTAGCGCGTTGCCCCAGTTCGTGATCTGCGAGTCGCTGAGCGGGTTGCCGTCATTCCCCTTGAGCAAGTTCAAGCCGACGATGAGCCCGAGGTGGCGGTCCTTCGCGGCCTGCACCTCGGCGTTGAGCTTCGTCGTCGGATCGCCGTAGCGAGCGACGTACTGCAGCCACGCGGTGTCGAGGTACGTGTAGCTCGAGCGCTGGCCCTTGAGCCACGTGGGTGCGCTGCGCACGATCGTCGGGATCCCCGGCAGCTTCGACTTGCTGTAGCGCGCCATCTCTTCGACCTCGTTACCCGAGACGAAGTCGTGACCAGCGCAGTTGCCGCTGCCGTCGGTGCCCTCGAACCACTCGGGTTGGTCGATGAGGTAGTTGCCGATCAGCGTGCCCGAGCTCACGTACGCCTTGAGCTGCGAGAGGTACGGCACCCACCGATCGATGCGGTTCTTCCACTTCGCCATGTCGAACAGGCAGTTCGTGCTGAAGTTGCTGTTGGGGCCGGAGAGCTGGAACGAGGCGTGCCCGCCCTTGGCCTTGATGTCGGCGAGCTGGTCGAGCACGCCGAATTCGCCCCACACCGACTGCGTCGCGTTGAACTTCGTCGTCATCTCGCCGCTCGGATTCGTCATGCCCGAGAAGCCGTACGGCATGCCGGACCACGAGACGCCTTGTTCGTCGACCGACAGATCGTCGTCAACGCTGGTGTCGAGACAGCCGATCAGAGAGAAGGCCGAGAACATCAACGTCATCGTGTTTTTCATGCGCCCTGGAAGAGCAGGGGGTGTGCCAGCGGCGCACGCTGTGTGATTTCAGTGAAGACCACCTCGGCCACCACGAGCCCCATGTAGTGTTGACCCGACAGCGCGTTGAGCTGATCTCAACAGTCAGCGATCGTGGGCGATGCGAACGCGCGCGATCAGCTCGCGAAGCTCGTCGTCGTCGACGCGCTCGACCTCGCGCACGATGCGCTCGCGAGCGGCACCGGTGGCGGGGATCTGCGTGCGTGGGGGCGGCGGTGGCGGGTGCGGGCGGCGTTGCGGTGCCGGGCGCGCGCCGCTACGGCCGGCGAGCCGGAACTTGAGCTCGTCGAACAGGCGCGGCTCGCCGAGGCGCTCGAGCAGACCGAGCAGGATCTGGGCGCGCAGCAGGTTGAGCTCGTGCAGCCACGCCGAGCTCGCCACCTCGATCACGAGCGTGCGTTCGCTGACGCCGTACGGGCGCGTGCGCGATGCGATCTTCGCGCCGACCAGCTCGGTCCACTCGGCGATCAAGCGCTCGGCGCGGACCGAATCGGACACGCCGCGAAACTCGAGTGCGGCGCGCACGGCGTCCCTGGCGCTACGCGCCTCGAGCGCGCGGGGCGGTCGCTTCACGACGCGCGCAGCCGGCGGATCAGCTCGCGCAGGCGGCGATCGCCATCGCCGTCGCGGCTGACGAAGCGCAGACCCGAGCCACCCGACGGAGCGTGATACGAGACGCGCCCGGCGATCGCGATCGGCGCCGCCGCACCCGGCGGCGTGACCTCGAGCGTGAGCTCGGTGTCGAGCGGCAGCGGCTGGCTCGTGGTGAGCAGCGCGCCGCCCACGCCGATCTCGGAGATCGCGGAGTCGACAAACCCGGGCGAGTTCGCGACGCGATAGCGACATGCGAACTGCACCGGCAGGCGGTGATGACGGCGGCGCGGGACGTCGGTGCGCTTGCCCGACAGCACGTCGTGCAAGAACGTCAGCTTCGTCTGCTCGTCCGTGTCGAGCTGCACGGTGGCGCCGGCACGCACGCGCATGCGCGGCAGCGCGGGGCGCCATGCCTGTACCGAGCCGCGGATGAGCACCTTGTTCGGCAACAGGTTCGACGAGATCTCGACGATCACCTGCTCGCCGGCTTTGAGCTCGTCGGTCGTCGGCACGAAGATCGGTTCGCTGACGCTGTCGCTGGGAGCGAGCTCGCGCCACTCGTCGGCCGACTTGATGCGAAGACGCAGGATGTTCATCTCAAAGCCTCGTGGACGGTAGCAAAGGATCGGGCCATCGCGCCACTTCGCTGGCTATCGACGAAACCGAAGCGCCCACACTTTGACCAGGGCCTCGGCCACTATTGCACGGGACATCTTCGACTGTCCGACCCGGCGGTCGACGAAGATGATCGGGGTTTCCACGATCCTGAAGCCCCGTTTGAGCGCCCGGTACTTCATCTCGATCTGGAAGCTGTAGCCGTTGGAATCGACGGTGGGCAGGTCGATCGCCTCGAGCACGCGCCGGTTCCAGCAGATGAAGCCTGCGGTGACGTCGCGGACGTCGATGCCGAGGATGGTTCGCGCGTAGAAGCTGCCTCCGCGTGAGAGCAACTTACGGCCGATCCCCCAGTTCACGGTGCCTCCGCCGGGGATGTTGCGCGAGCCGACCACCGCGTCGGCGCCGTCCTCGGCAAGCGCGAGCATCTGCGGCAAGTATTTGGGATCGTGGCTGCCGTCGGCGTCCATCTCGAACAGGTACTCGTAGCCGCGCGGCAGACCCCAGCCGAAACCGTCGACGTACGCCGTGCCCAGGCCGAGCTTTCCGGCGCGGTGCATCACGTGGATGCGGCGGTCGGCCGCGGCCATCTCGTCGGCGATCGCGCCGGTACCGTCGGGGGAGTTGTCGTCGACGATCAGGACATCGGCGGCCGGCAGCGCCGCGAGCAGGCGCTCGGCGATGCCGCGCACGTTCTCTGCCTCGTTGTAGGTAGGCACGATGATGAGCGCTTTGGCCATCGGCGCGGACCATACACCGCGCTGCTATGCTGAGGCAGGTGAGATCCCGGCGCGCCTGGGTCTATGTGCTGTCGGTACTGGCGCTGCTGGTGCCGGCCGGTGGCATCGCCTACCTCGGCGCGTTCTCGTATCGCGACGAGCGCGGCGCCGTGTCGGCGCAGCAGGAACGGCAGAAGGAGGTCGCGGTCGCGATCGCGGCGCGCATCGAGGCGGCGATCGGCGACGCGTTCGATGCCGTGGAGCGCGCGGTCTCTGCGAAGGGGTTCAGCGCGTTCGAAGTGCCGCGCGGTGCGCTGCCGGCGCCGCTCGCCCGCTACTGGTTCTGGATCGCGAGCGATGGCCACGTGCTCGTGCCGCGCGCCGCACCGCCGATCGAGCTCGAGACCGGCCTCGATCGCCCGCCGTGCGGTGGCCGTCTCGAGGACTGCGTGCGCGAATCGACCACGCGTCAGGTGCGGCTCGCGAAGCTGCAATCCGCGCTGCGCGCCGAGGCATGTCGCGGCGATTGCTCGGCGCAGCTGCAGGAGGCGCGGCACCAGTTCGCGCAACTCGCCGCGTTCGATGACACAGCGCCGGTCGCGCTGCTCGGACTCGCACGCATGTACGCACGCGCCGGCGATCAGAAGGGCGTGGCCGGTGCGCTGTCGGATCTCGAGCTGCGCTACGGAGATCGCACGGTCGACGATCTGCCGATCAAGCTCGTCGTCGCGATCATGCGCGCCGACAAGGATCCGCAGGCGCTGCTCGCGCTTGCCGAGGCGATCGCCGCAGGCCACTACGAGCTGCATCCGCTCGTCGGCATCGGCGTGATCACGCGCATTCGCGCGCGCCTGCCGAAGGAGCTGCCCGCCGAGCTCGCCGCACGACGCGGCCGCCTCGACGAGCAGATGGCCGGTCTGCGCGAGGAGGCGCGCGCCGCGCAAGGTCTCGCCGGCGATGTACCCGAGCTGTTGCGCGATGCGGGCACCACGTGGCACGGCCGCCCCGCACTTCATCAGCCCGCGCGCACGCTCATCTATCGCAAGCGCACCGATGGCAGCGTGATCGGCATCGCCGTCGATGCCGCGATGCTCGAACAGGCCGCCGGTTACGAGAAGGGCGACGACGTCGCGATCCACTCGCGACCGATCGTGTCGCCGGTCGGCAACTCGCTGCCGAAGGAATGGCGCGAGCTCGCGACCGCGCCGTTCGGCGAGGCGCTGCCGCACCTCGCGCTGCATCTCGTGAACCCGCTCGTCGATCGCGATCCGCTCGACGAGATGATCCGCGCGCGCAGCAAGCGCTACGTGCTGTACACGTCGGCGCTCGCGATCGCGCTCGGACTCGGCTTGCTCGCGATGATCCGCGGTGCCGCGCGTGCGCGCGAGCTCGCGCAGCTCAAGAGCGACTTCGTATCGACGGTCTCGCACGAGCTCAAGACGCCGCTCACGTCGATCCGCATGTTCGCCGAGATGCTCGAGCAGGGCGTCGCCCAAGGGGATGCCGCGAAGATGGCGCGCTACCACGGCGTGATCGTGCAGGAGAGCCAGCGCCTGGGCCTGCTCATCGCGAACCTGCTCGATTACTCGCAGATCGAGCGAGGCACGCGGCGCTACACGCCGGTGCGCGAGCACGTCGACAAGCTGGCGCGCCATGCCGTCGCCACGTTCGAGACGCTGCGCGACCCCGAGAAGCGCAATCCGATCCAGATCGACGTGTCTCCCGAGGCAATGAAGGCCGAGGTCGAGGTCGATCGCGATGTGGTCGTGCAGGCCCTCATCAACTTGCTCGCGAACGCCGCCAAGTACGGCGGGTCGGCAAAGGCGATCGAGGTCACCGTCGCCGCCGACGCGCTGTTCGCGACGATCGCGGTGCGCGACCACGGGCCCGGCATTCCTGCCCCCGAGCAGCTGCGCATCTTCCGCGAGTTCTATCGCGCGCCCGAGGCGTATCGCAGTGGCGTCGAGGGCACGGGGCTGGGCCTCGCGCTCGTCAAGCGCCACGTCGAGGCGCTCGGTGGTACGGTGCAAGTCGCCTCGACCGTGGGCCAGGGCGCCACGTTCACGATCCGGCTTCCCATCTCGCCGCGCACGGAGGCGGCCGCATGACGCGCATCCTCGTCATCGAAGACGATCCATCGATCCGCATGGGCCTCGAGGACACGCTGAGTGCGAAGGGCTACGAGGTCGATGTCGTCGGCAAGGGCGGCGAGGGTGCCGAGCGCGCGCTGTCGGGCCGCTACGATCTCGTCGTGCTCGACGTCATGCTCCCCGACATCGACGGCTTCGAGGTGTGCCGGCGGATCCGCGCGGCGCGCGGTCCGAACCGCCGCTTGCCCGTCATCATGCTCAGCGCACGCGGTGCCGAGCTCGATCGCGTGCGCGGCCTCGAGCTCGGCGCCGACGACTACGTCACCAAGCCGTTCTCGCTGATGGAGCTGCTCGCGCGCGTCGCATCGGTGCTTCGCCGCGTGCAGGGCAACACGGACGAGCCGACCGGCCTCGCGTTCGGCGCGATCGAGATCGATCTCGTCGGCCAGGTCGCGCACAAGGACGGCAAGCGCATCGAGCTGCCGAGCCGCGCGTTCGCGATCCTCAAGGTGTTCGCGCGGCGGCCCGGCGAGGTCGTCTCGCGTGACGTCTTGCTCGACGAGGCGTGGGGCTACGAGGACTATCCGAACACGCGCACGGTCGACAATCACCTCGTCAAGCTGCGCCGCGCGCTCGAGGACGAGCCCGACAAGCCGCGCTACCTCGTCACGATCCACGGTGCCGGCTACAAGCTGGATGTTCCCAGGGATGCGGTGCGCTGGGCCGGCGGCCGCGAGCCGCGATGACAACATCGTGACAACCTTTTGCGAGAGCGTGACAGCCCGATGCGCAGCGATCATGAGCTCGCCTCCCCGCTTTGCTACCAAAGAGGTGGGCGAGGCGATGGCGCCGGCATCAGGGTCCCGACCTTCGGGTAGGAAACGCTCTGGTGCCGGCGCAGCGCCGGTTTTGCTGCTGCTCGCGCTGCTCGCGTGTGGTGACGATCGCGAGCGCTCGAACAAGCACCCGGATCTCGCGCCGCACGGCAGTGTCGCGGCAAACCCCGCCGCCGGCGTCACGACGGATCTCGATGGTCCCGCACCCGCGTTCGGCGAAGGCGTGCTCGCCGAGCTCACGGGTGACGAGGCAGCGGCGCGTGCATCGTACGAGCACGTGCTCTCGGGTCCGAACGTCCCGCCCGAGGTCGCCGCCCGCGCCGCGCTCCACCTCGCGCAGCTCGAGGTCCGTGCCGGCAAGCCGGGCCGCGCACGCGATCTGATCGCCCGCGCGAAGTCGCTCGCGCCTGCCGATACGCTCGTGACCGAAGGCGCCGATCGCGTGCGCTCGGAGATCGTCGGCGGCAACAGCACCGGTGACATCCGCGGCCCCAAGCCGGGCACGCCGCTGCCCGGTGTGCCGCAGAAGATCGCGAGGACGTTCGCGGCGGCCGAGCGCGCGCTCGCCGAGGTCCACGCGCTGCGCCCGCGCCAGCGTCTCGCGGTCTGGGAAAAGGAGGACGCGACGGCGTATGTCGTCCGCCTCTATCGCGCGATCGCCGAGCACGGTGGCGTCGCGCAGGTCGCCGCGGAATATCGAATCGGCACGCTGTATCACGATCTCGCGATCGGCCTGCTCGTCGATCCGTACGCGTCGGACTTGCGACGTACGCTGCGCGGTGTCGCGTACGCGGATCTGAAGAAGGCCGTCACCGCGTACAAGGCGAGCCTGTCGGGCACCTCGTCGCCCGAGGCGGATATGTGGCGCGTGCATGCCGAGACGGACCTGCGTGCCGCGCTGGCGGTGCTGGGCGAAGCGACACGCTAGGAGAGGACGCGACGAACGCGCTCTGCCGCGACGCGATATGATGCGTGCATGATCGCGGTCTCGATCGATGGCGAGCTCGTCGCGCCCGACAAGGCCGCGATCTCGATCTTCGACCGCGGCTTTCTGCTCGGTGATGGCGTCTTCGAGGTATTTCGCACCTGGGACGGGCTCGCCGTCGACGCAGCCGCCCACCTCGATCGGCTGTTCACCGCCGCCGTGATGCTCGGCATTCGCTCGCTCGAGCGCTCGTTCGTCGAGAATTCGCTGCGCCGCGCCCTCGAGCTCTCAGGGCCCGGCGAGAAGCGCATCCGGATCGTGCTCACGCGCGGGCCCGGCTCGGTGCACGCGCGCGCCGGCACGCTCGGTCCGGGCCGCACGATCATCATCGTCGAGCCGCTGCCCGCGCAACCGGATGACGTCTCGCTCGCGATCGTCGACTGGCCACTCCCGCGCCGCCGCGGACCCGGCTTCAAGACGCTGTCCTATCTCGACCACCTCATCGCGCGGGAGCTCGCGGCCCAGGCGGGAGCCGACGAGGCCGTGCGTCTGGGCGCGGATGGTGATGTGGTCGAGTGCGCGACCGCGAACCTGTTCATCGTCGCGGGCGGTGGCAACGTCGCGACACCGCCGCTCGACGGTGGCATCTTGCCCGGCATCACGCGCGCGCGTGTGTGTGCGACGCATCCGGTGCAGGAGCGCCGCATCTCCGTGCCCGAGCTGCATGCCGCGGAGGAGATCTTCGTGACGAGCGCGCTGCGAGGTGTCGTTGCGGTCACACGCCTCGACGGTGTGATGCGTGCGCCGGGCCCGGT
>Ga0070689_100001147_pt1 | contig 16737 bp, 14 predicted proteins | sample KBSS23HmetaG_FD_64669 | JGI IMG/M metagenome (GOLD analysis project Ga0070689, IMG submission 64669) | Switchgrass rhizosphere microbial communities from Kellogg Biological Station, Michigan, USA - KBS S2-3H metaG | ecosystem: Host-associated > Plants > Roots > Rhizosphere ...
GTGATGCCGGCGCTTTCGATGGCGACGTCGGCGCCGGTGCCCATGGCGATGCCGACGTCGGCGACGGCCAGTGCCGGCCCGTCGTTGACGCCGTCGCCGGCCATCGCGACCACGCGGCCTTCGCGCGTGAGCCGTTCGATCACCGCGCTTTTTTGATCGGGCAGCACCTCGGCCTCGATCTCACCGATGTCGAGTTTTTGCGCCACCGCCATTGCGGTGGTGCGGTTGTCGCCGGTCAGCATGACAATGGCGATGCCGTCTGCCTTCAGCGCTTCCAGCGCATGCGCGGCGCTTTCCTTCACCGGGTCGGCGATGGCGATGAGACCCGCGGTCTTGCCATCGACAGCGACGAAGATCGCGGTTGAGCCTTCGCTGCGGAGCTTTTCGGCTTGGTGCTCAAGCGATTGCGTCGTGATGTTAAGTTCGCCGAGAAACCGCGCGTTGCCGAGCACAATGCGACGGCGACCCACCATGCCGATCGCGCCCTTGCCCGCCGGCGAATCGAAGCCGCGCACGGACGCAAGTTTGATCTTTCGCTCAGCGGCTGCTTCGACCACGGCCTTGCCGAGCGGATGCTCGCTGCCGCGCTCGATGCTGGCTGCGAGCCGCAGCACCTCGGCTTCATCAAAGCCATCAGCCGCTTTGACGGCGACGACCTTAGGCCTGCCCTCCGTCAAGGTGCCGGTTTTGTCGACAACGAGTGTGTCCACCGCCTCCATGCGCTCCAGCGCTTCGGCGCTTTTGATCAGGACGCCGTCGCGCGCGCCGCGCCCGATCCCAACCATGATCGACATCGGCGTGGCGAGGCCGAGCGCGCACGGGCAGGCGATGATCAGCACGGTGACGGCGGCGACCAGGGCGTAGGCGTAGCGCGGCTCCGGGCCGAATGTGGCCCAGGCGGAGAAGGCCAGAATTGCGGCCAGGATCACCGCCGGGACGAACCATTCCGCCACCTGATCCGCGAGACGCTGAACCGGCGCACGCGAACGCTGCGCTGCCACCACCACCTGCACGATCCGCGACAGCATGGTGTCGCGGCCGACCTTATCGGCGCGCATAATGAAGCCGCCGCTGCGATTGATCGTGCCGCCGATCACTTTGGAGCCAACGTCCTTGCTCACCGGCATCGATTCGCCGGTCACCATGGATTCGTCGAGTGTCGAATGGCCCTCAATCAATTCACCATCGACCGGTATCTTGTCGCCGGGCCGCACCCGCAGCCGGTCGCCGACCGCTATGGTTTCGAGCGCCACCACTTCGTCGCCGTGGTCGGTGACGCTGATCGCGGTCTTCGGCGCGAGATCGAGCAGCGCGCGGATCGCACCGGAGGTCTGCTCGCGGGCGCGCAGTTCAAGCACCTGGCCAAGCAGCACGAGCACGGTGATGACGGCCGCCGCCTCGAAATAGACCGCGACCGCGCCGTGGTGATCGCGAAACGCCGGCGGAAACAGGCCAGGCGCTGCGGTCGCGACCACGCTGTAGATCCACGCCACGCCGGTGCCGAGCGCGATCAGGGTGAACATGTTGAGGTTGCGGGACGCGACCGATTGCGCGCCACGCACAAAGAACGGCCAGCCCGCCCACAGCACCACGGGTGTGGCAAACACCAGTTGTACCCAATTCGATTGCGACGGGTTGAGCGGATGCCAATCGAACACGTGCCCACCCATTTCCAGCGCCACAACGGGCAACGTCAGCAACAGCCCGATCCAAAACTGCCGCGTCATCTCGATGAGTTCAGGGTTGGCTCCTGACTGCAGCGTCGGCGTTTCCGGCTCAAGCGCCATGCCGCAAATCGGGCAGGAGCCCGGGCCCTCTTGTCGGACCTCGGGATGCATCGGGCAGGTAAAGATCGTGCCGGAGGGCATCGGTTCGGCCAGTTCGTACGCGTCAGGATCGAGATATCGTTCCGGATCAGCCGCGAATTTGGCGCGGCACCCGCCGGAGCAGAAGAAATAGGAGATGCCGCCATGGCCGTGGCGGTGCGGCGTCGTCGCCGGGTCGACCGTCATGCCGCAGACGGGGTCCTTGGTTTCGGCGCTCGTTGTCGGGGGGGCCGTCATTGCATCCATCCCTATCATCTAGTGACGGATGAAAAAAATGCCCCGGCGTTGCCGGCTGGGGCTGTACAATTTGACATCGAAACTTTGGGCGAAGAGCTTATTCCTCAGGTCGAACGTTTTTGCAGCCCGATCATCAGCACGGCGGACACCGCAAGCCCGACCACCAAGCCGTTGGAGAAGTCCGGCAGCGACCGGATCTCTTTCTCCACCAGTAACGATGTGGCGATCAGCGCGCTGACCCCACCCTGCAGATAGAGCAGCACCACGGCGCCGGCCGCCAAAGCGAGTGCCAGATTGCGGAACAGCGATGATGCAGCGAGAGCGGCGACCAGGATGGCCGCGACCGCGATACCGACGACGAACTCTTGGCTTTGGAAAGCCGTCAGGTTGAGATTGAGCATGTCCACCTCCACGACGTGACGTCGCGCTTCAGCTTCGAGGTGGCCTCCCCGTGCCGTTAATCTGCATCGTCTTTTGCGAGGGCGCAACCAGTGTGCACCCAGATTTAGCGGTCCCTTTACGAGGTCACACTAGGAATAGTGATTTGCGTTGGCGGAGCGGCCTTAACTTTTGATTATGGTTAAGCCCGCAGCGGCCCAAAACCCAGCCGGAATGGGCCTTTTGCCGGAAAACCACCCTGGGAATCCGCTTTCACGCTGCGTTTGCCGCCGCGGTTCGTGGACACCCGCATCCGCATCTGGCAAATCGTGAAATCGAAGCTGCGCAAGTGCCGCAACGCGCCGGCGCGGGCAGGGAGGATCGAGAAATGGCCGAGACCAAAGTCACGTTTCAGTCGGGTGCATTCAAGCTCGCCGGCACGGTGCGGGTGCCAGACGGGGTGAAGCCCGGCGAAAAGCGACCAGCCTTCATCGTCATGCATGGCTTCGGCAGCAACTCGAGTTCGACCAACGTGCTCGAGCCCTGCAAGATGTTCGAGAAGCTCGGCTACGTCACCTTGCGCATCGACATGCCGGGCTGCGGCGAGAGCGAAGGTCCGCGCGGCAATCTCATTTGCCTCGAGCAGGTCCAGGCCGCGAGCGACGCGCTGACCTTTCTAGCCAAGAATCCGAATGTCGAGGCCGACCGCATCGGCATGATCGGTTCGAGTTTCGGCGCCGCGATCGCGGTCTATGTCTGCGGCGTCGACAAGCGTGTCGCCGCGGCGATCTCGTCGGGCGGCTGGGGCAATGGCGAACGGAAATTCCGCGGCCAGCATCCAGGCGACGCGGCCTGGAAGAAGTTCACGGACATGCTGGCGGAAGGCAAGCGTCACCGCGAGAAGACCGGCAAGTCGCTGATGGTGCCGCGCTACGACATCGTGCCGATTCCGCAGCATCTGCGCGGTCATCTGGCGCCGAACTCGATTCTCGAGTTCACGGCGGAGACCGCGCAGAGCATGTATGACTTCCGTGCCGACGACGTCATCGGCAACGCCAAGGGGCGCCCGATCCTGCTGCTGCATTCGTCGGTCGATTCCGTGACGCCGACCGAGCAGTCGATCGAGATGTTCAAGCGCGCCAGCCAGCCGTGCGATCTGCATCTGTTTGCCGAGACCGATCACTTCATGTTCGCCGAGAGCAACGCGCGGGTGCGCAGCGTGATCTACGACTGGCTCGAAAAATACCTTCCGGTAACAGCGCGCGCGGTCGCGGCGTAGCGCGCGAATGCCTGAGCCACGCCGCGTTACCGTCGCGGCCATGCTTGCGTTCACGCGCGACGCATTGCTCGCCCACGAACTTCCCGCTGCCGATGCGGAGCTTGCCGCCAAGCAGATGATCGAAGCCGATCTGACCGGCTTCGACGCGCACGGCATCATGCGGCTCGGCAACTATTGCAACTGGATCAAGTCCGGCCGGGTCAATCCCAAGCCTAACATCAAAGTGCTGCAGCGCTCGCCCGCGACCGCCCTGGTCGATGGAGACGACGGCATCGGCCATCTGGTCATGACCTATGCGACGAATCTCGCCATCGAGCTGGCGCGCAGCTCGGGCGTCGGCTGGGTCGGCGCGCGCAATTCCAACCACGCCGGAGCCGCCGGCATCTATCCGGCGATGGCGGCCGCTCAAGGCATGGTCGGCATCTACGCCGCGGTGTCGACCATGAACCACATGGCGCTGTGGGGCGGCGCCGAGGCGTTGTTGGGAACGAACCCGATCGCGATCGCGATCCCTGCCGGCAAGGAGGCTCCGGTGGTGCTCGACATCGCCACCTCGGTCTCCTCGTTCGGCACGATCCGGCAGCACCTCGCCCGCGACGAACCGCTCCAGGAGGGCTGGGTGCTGCACAGCAAGACAGGCAGCCCGATCACCGATCCGAAGAAGGTCGATGAAGGGGTGTTGCTGCCGATCGGCGGCCACAAGGGCAGCGGGCTTGCGCTGATGATTGGGCTTCTCGCCGGCGTGCTTAACGGCGCTGCGTTTGGCCGCGACGTTGTTGATCCGTCGGCACCGGGCAACACGGCGACCAACACCGGGCAGTTCGTCATCGCGGTCGACGTGTCACGCTTCATCGCGCCGGATGTTTTCGCGGCCGAGATGGATCGGCACCTGAAGGACCTTGCCTCTTCGCCGACCTTGCCCGGATTCGAGTCGATCCGGCTGCCGGGCGCCGACCGCCGCAAGCGACGCGCCGACCGCAGCGTCAATGGCGTGCAACTGTCCGCGCCGCTACGGAAGCAGCTCGACGATCTCGCGGCGCGCCTGAAGCTTCAGCCGCTCGGCGAACGAAGTTAAATTAGGGACGCTTGGCCGTCGCCGCGGCGCGGAAATAGTAGTCTTCGCTACCGGGCAGCGATCCATAGCTGAAAGGCTGCTGCGCGCGGTTCGTCATTTGGAGCACGTCGTCGCGCACGTGGTCGAACAGCCGGCGAACCTCGAGGCCGGGCGTGTTCATGCGTTTCGTCAAGGCAGTCACGAACGGGCTGTTGCCGCCGTCGCCGTCGAGCGCGACTTGGCCGTGCTTGGCCGCATAGACGACGAGCGTCCCGGCCTCGGGCTCGACGTTCGTCAATCCGCGGCCGATCGAGCGCGTGGCGACCGACCGGCGCATCTGATTGGCGAACGGATTGTCGCGGCAGGCATCGAGCAGCACGAGCCGGAGCCGTTTGGCGCCGCTGACGGCATTCATCACACGGTCGAGCGGCACCGCTTCGAATTCGACGTCCCGGTCTGCCGCGAGGCGTGCGTCCACCGGAATTAGATAATTGGTGCCGTTCACTTCAAGGCCGTGGCCGGCAAAATACACCACGGCCCAATCGGCTTTGTCCGCCTCCACCGCGAAGTCTTGCAAAGCGTCGGTCAGCTTCTCACGCGTCAGGTCGTTCCTGAGTTGAACGGTCTTGAATCCAGCCGAACGGAACGAGGCCGCCATGGTGTCGGCGTCGCGGGTGGGATTGGACAGAGCCGGAACATTTTTGTAAGTGGAGTTGCCGATCACCAGCGCGATGCGATTTCCCGTCAGAGCGGTCGGTTGTGCAATTGAGGGGCCTGTATCGCTCGATGCTGCGGCTTTCGCGGCTTCGCCCACAGGCTGCGTCGTTCTTGGGATGAAAGTATTAGGCGGGTCGACCGAGGCGACGGCGGTATCGGCCTTCTTCCGTCCGGCGTTGGCCGGAGGCAACACGTCGATCGTCACCGTGTTCGTGTACTTGCTGCCGTTGTTGAGCGTGACCGTGTAAGTTACGATGTCGGTACCGACGAATTCCGGGTTTGGCTGATAGTTCAAGATGGCGCCGGTGACCTCCTTGCCCCGGCATTGGTCTTGCCCAGGAGTGGCGCGATTGCTTCCGATGGTGGTCATGCCTGCGGTGAGATTGGCGGCGCCATGGGCCGGGTGCCGATTGATTTTCACCACCGGCAGGCCATTCGAGGTGCAGTCCTTGGTTTTCCACTGCATATGACGGCCGATGACAATCGGTTCGCCGCCTACCGTTGACACCTCGCGATCATCTGCGGTGGCGGGGCTTGCAAGCCCAAAGCTTGCAGCAAGAACGAGCCACCACACGGCTGACCAGAGACTGCAGGTGGGGCGCATTCCAAGGGGCTGCATAAGCCGCTCTCGAAGCAGTTGAATATGGCCAAATATATCACGGCGCTTTGCTGCCGAAAGACCCTGCAGCGGCCTGTCCGGCTGAGCTAGGGCTTATTGTTTTCATCCACCCAAGCGCGGACCTGCGGCAGCACCTCGGGCAGCAGCGCTTCGACCTCTGTGCGCGTCATGCCGGGCCGGATTCGGCGGTCGTAGAGGATGTTGAGCAGGTATTGATCGTAAAGATCGAAGAAACCCATCTGCACGTCGTCGTTGAACATCGACCAGGGCACGGTGGTGTCGTCATTGATCGGGCCGAGCGACTGCAACAACTCCTCGTAGATGCAGTCGTAAAACACGAATTCACCGGCGTCGGCGACGATCAGCACGTCGGAATGCAAAATCCGCGAGTTCTCGTCCTTGCGAAAACCGGATAGGCACTGCGGTTCGAGCGAGCGCTGAATGCGGCGGGCGCGATCGATCCCATACAGCGTACGGATCGCGTGGGCGAGGTCGCGGTCGTTCACCAGCGACACGATGATCTGGGCGTCGTCGCGCCGGCCTGTCATGGCGATGTCGAGGTCGCGGATCCGCATGCGAATATCGGCAACGACCGCGCCAACTTGTGAGCTGCGGTCGGGCTTTGCTTTATTGTCGACATAGACCCGGATCGGCCCGTCGTATTTGCGGATACGGTCGACGCCGCCAGCGATATGGAATTCGGCGCCAAAGGTGATTTTGAAGAACCCGTCGATGATCTCGGCGTTGCTGAAGGTCTTGCGCTCGATCGAGCGGCGACGGGCGATATCGGCGTCCTCGGCAGCGGCGAGCACCGCGCCCGTCAGAGCGGTCAGTGCGACCAATATCGCAATGCACGGCCCGCGGAGCCTGCCGAACGTCATGATCGGTATCGCGCCCTGATGCCGCCCCACGGACGCATCATGGCGGTGGATCGCAGATGGTGCAATGCCTGGAGAGCCTGGTCCCAAAAAGTTGAAACCGGTTTCCGGAGATCATGCTCAAGGAAAAAATCCAATCCGCCTCGGCGGATCAGGACACTAGGTCGCAGCCGGCAGTCGCGAGGCCTTCAGCTGCAGGGCGCGGATTCGGTCGGCGAGATTGCCTTTGCCTTCGCCACCGGCGGCGGGCTTACGCTCGCCGTTGGCGGAATGCTGCCCACTGGTGGAGGCGGGTTCGCTGGTGAGCATCGCCTCGATCGGCGAATCGGCGCCTTCGAGCGCGGCGGTCAGCCGCGCGATCTCGGCGGCGATGTCGTTGATGCGCTCGCGCAACAGTGCATTCTCCACTCGCTCGGCAGCCCAGGTCTGCTCGGCCTCGCGCTTCATGGCGGCGATTTCCTGCTGCAGCCTGGTGCGCTCCGCCTTCGACTGGGCGAGCTGATCCTCGATCAGCGCTTTTTCCTTGGCGAGGCCATCGGTCGCGGAGCGGCCGCGGTTGGCGGCGCTAGCAAGCTCGGATCGCAGATCGATTTCGGTCTTGTGCGCGGCGGCAACTGTTTCGTTCAGCCGAGAGATCTCCAACTCGCGATCGGACATTGTCTTGGCTTGCTCGACCATGCGGGCTTCGAGCTCCTGCACGCGGCGGCCGAGAACCTCGGCTTCGGTGGTCTGCGCCACCAGCGCGCGCTCGAGCTCCATCACCCGGTCGCTCAGCTTTTCCACCTTGCTGCGGGCTTCGTTGAGCTCTGCGGTTGCGGTGGTGGCATCCCGGCGCTCACGCGTCAGTCGGTCACCGATTTCGTGGGCCTCGCGTTCGTGGGAGGTGACGCGCTCCTTGAGCGCTTCGACCTGGACCCGCAGAGCGGTCGCTTCGACGCGCTGGCTGTCGGCGGTGGCCGAGCGCTCGCCGAGATCGGCCGAGATCTTGGCCAGCTCGGCCTGCTTGTCCGAAAGCATGCGCTCGGCTTCGCGGAGCGAGCCGATCTTCACCGAATGCTCGGACTCGGTGGCGTGCAATTGATCCTTGAGCGATTTTTCGCGCGCTTCCAGCGAGAAGATCGCGGCGGTCTTTTCGCCAAGTTCGACCTTGAGGCGGTTGATCGCGTCGGTCTTCTTGCCGAGCTCGGCAAGCTGACTGGTGGTCTTGGTCTTCATCTGCTCGACGGAAAGTTCGAGCCGCCGTGTCGACATGGCGAATTCGGCGCGAAGCTGGTCCTTATCAGCCTGGATTTCCGCCATCGACAACGGAGTGGCCGCCTCCAGCCGTCGCATGGTGAGGCGCACCGCACGATTGTGCACGAGCGGAATCAGCACGAGCCCGAACAGGCTCGCAACCAGAAAACCAATACCAAAGAACATGATCGGCTCGATCATGGACGGGGGCCTCCGACCCGGAATGATGCCGAAACGCAACCATGCCATGGCTGCGTGACGGCATCCAGAATTACCGGTATTTAGCGTAAATGGCGGGCAGAACTCTTAAAGCGGCCAAATCTAGAGCGGGTTCCAGGTCGCTTTCGGCGTGAACTTGAGATAGCCGACATTGGCGCCCAGCCGGAGGCCAACCCCCGACCGGATTGGCACCAGCACGACGTTATGAGCGGTCAGCGCCGTCATCCCGAAGCCGCCGATAAAATAGGCAGAGCCGTCGATTCCGCCGAAACGCTCGTAGATCGCGGCGGTGTTTGGCAGGTTGTAGATCAGCATCATGGTGCGGGCGCCTTCGCCGCCGACATCCCAGCCGATCGAGGGCCCCTGCCAGTAGACCTTCAGATCGCCCGCGTTCTTCGTGTAGAGCATGCCCTCGCCGTAGCGCAGTCCCGCGACAAAGGCGCCGCCGGCCTCCTCGCCGAGGACGTAGCCGTTCGGCAGGCCCCATGTGCTGACCGCCCGTTCGACGATCTGCGCTAGCCCCCGCGATACGGTGCCGAAGAAATTGTGGCCGGCGTTGATGATCTCGGTCGCATTAAACCGGCTCTCGTTCGCCGCCAGGGTACCAGGCGGCGGGCCGCTCTGCGCTGCTACGGGGGCTGTGCTGAGCACCCCGAGAACCAGGGCCGCGGTGACGCAATGGATCATTGCGCTCAAGCTTTTGGCGCGCATCAGGTGCTCCCCTCAAGGGCGGGGCGACGGCCCCGCTTAACCCGTTGCTCATGCGGCTGCCGTAGCGTCGACGGCAGGGAACTCGAATCAAGGCACCACAGGCGCGGAATATGACGGCAGCGCGGCAGAAACGGAAGCCAGCTCGCAGTGGAGCCTTCTTTGCGGCCTTTTCCGGCGTGTGGGTCGTAGCGACGATCTCGGCCGCTGGTTTCGCCTCGATCCCGGTCCGCGCCGCCACGACCGAATGGGTGGTGACGAACCGCTACACCGGGTTGGCCATCGATGGCTTCGACCCGGTCGCCTATTTTGTCGAGGTCGCGCCGAAGGAAGGGCGTGCCGAGTTGGAATTTCGGTCCGACGGCGCGATCTGGCGCTTCCTCAACGAAGGCAACCGTTCGGCATTCGCGGCCGCTCCCGAGGTGTATACGCCGCGCTTCGGCGGTCACGATCCGATGGCGCTGGCGCGCGGCGCCGCGACACCGGGACATCCCGTGCTCTGGCTGATCGCCGAGCAACGGCTTTATCTGTTCTACAGCGCCCAGGCGCGCGCGGCTTTTGCCCGCGACCCCGAAGCCGCCATCGAAGCCGCCGAGCGGCAGTGGCCGGCCGTGCAGCGCACTTTGGTTCGCAATTAGATCAACCTCGGTTCGCAACTAGATCACACGCTCAAACAACAGGCGCGACGTCGCCCACGGCGATGAAGCCGCCGACCAGAAAATTTCCCTGACCATAGTGGAGCGCGCTGCCGTCGAGCTTGCGCATCGCGCCGCCGGCTGCGGTCAGCACAGCGTGGCCCGCGGCGATATCCCACTCCGACATCGGTCCGAGTCGCGGATAAAGATCGGCCGAGCCCTCCGCGAGCAGGCCGAATTTCAGCGCCGAGCCGCAGGTGATCCTTTCCGGCCGCGTCAGCCGATCGACATAGGCGTCGGTGGCCGCGTCGAGATGCGAGCGGCTGATCAACACGCGGGCGCCGCTCGCGGGCCGCGCCCGGGTGCGAATGGCGACACGTTCGCGTGCCTTGTCCGGCGCCGCGCCCGGCGACAGCGCGAGCCGCTCGGCAACGTGGCCGACATGACCTCGCCAGATCAGGCCGCGGGCCGGCGCCGCGAGCACGCCCGCGACCGGCGTCTCGTTCTCGATCAACGCGATGTTGACGGTGAACTCGTCGAGGCCGGCGAGGAATTCGCGCGTGCCGTCGAGCGGATCGACGACGAGGAAGCGTCGGCCCAATCCTTCGACCGGTCTGTTGCCGGTGGTCTCCTCCGATACCACAGGGACGCCGGGCATGAGCTTGGCGAGCCCCGCCAGGATGACGGTTTCCGAAGCGTCGTCGGCGGCCGTGACCGGCGAGGAATCCGGTTTGTGGCGCTGGTTCAGGTCGAGTTGCGGCACTGCCAAGATCGCCGCGGCCGCGCGCGACGCGATCAGGGTCAGACCGTCGAGCAGTCCGGCAATCTCGGATTCCGTCGCCACAAAGGCCCCATTTCGCTTCAACTGGCTGGCGATTTATCACATCGCCCGCTCACGCCCGACGCCCGAATCGCCTAAACGTGCCAAAGAACGTCCAGATCGTCTCTAGCATTCGGAGGACGCATGTCCGGCGCTATCGCTCTTGAAGGCCTCGATCTCGCGGCGCTGCTGTGCTCGCGGGTCTGTCACGACCTCATCAGCCCGGTCGGCGCGATCGCCAACGGTCTTGAGGTGATGGAAGAGGGCAAGGACGAAGAAACTTCCAAATTTGCCATGGACCTCATCAAGAAAAGCGCCCGGACGGCCTCGGCCAAGCTGCAGTTCTGCCGAATCGCCTTCGGTGCCGCGGGCTCCGCCGGCGCCCAGATCGACACCGGCGATGCCGAAAAGGTGACGCGCGGCCTGATGGAGGACGAGAAAACCAGGGTCTCGTGGAATCTGCCGCGGGTTCTGCTGGCCAAGAACCGGGTCAAGCTTCTGCTCAACATGATGCTGCTCGCCGCCCAGGCGATTCCACGCGGCGGCCAGCTCACCGTCGATCCGGTCGGCGAAGGCGACACCGTCGGGTTCAAGGTGACCTCGACCGGCACCAATGCCAAAGTGCCGCAATCCATCCCGCCGTTGCTGGCGGGCGGCTCGGCCGAGCATCCGATCGATGCCCATGCCATCCAGCCGTTCTACACGGGCTTGCTCGCCAAGAATTGCGGGCTCAGCGTCGCCATGGTGGCCGAGGGCGAGGCGGTGGTGATCACCGCGAAGTAGCCGGTTTTTGCGATTAACACGATGTTAACGCGCCGCGTTAACGAGCCGTTAACGGCGTCGAACGCGATCGCGCTCCGCAATAGAAATTAAACGCCTCGAAGCCACACTGCGCGTGCTCGGGTGGAACTGGTCAGGGGGCCAGCGTCCCCCGAGCGAAGGCTGCTGGGCGATGGACGACCTGCTGAAGGAATTCCTGGTTGAAACCAACGAGAGCCTCGACGTGGTCGACGTCGAACTCGTTCGTTTTGAGCAAGAGCCCAACAACGCCGAGATCCTCGGCAACGTGTTCCGCCTCGTCCATACCATCAAAGGCACGTGTGGTTTTCTCGGCCTGCCGCGTCTGGAGACGTTGGCTCATGCCGCGGAAAGCCTGATGAGCAAATTTCGCGACGGGGCGCCGGTCACTGGTGAGGCTGTGACGCTGGTGCTGTTCGCCATCGACCGGATCAAGCAAATCCTTGCCGAACTTGAAGCTCACCAACGCGAGCCGGAAGGTACCGACACCGAACTGATCCATCAGCTCGGCGAGATGGTGCGCAAGGTCAGCGTGCCGCCGGCCGCTTCGGCGTCCGCGCCTGCTGCGTACACTGTCGGGACGTTGGTGCCGCAGACGCTGGAACGGCCGCTGCTTCCGGGCGAAGTTTCGCTTGATGAGCTGGAGCGTGTGTTCCGCGACACGCCGGGTCCGGCTCCGATCGCGGTAGCGCCGCAGGTCAAGGCCGAGGCGCGCAAGGCGGAGCACGACAAGTCGCAAAACACCAATGGCGCCGAGAAGGAAGAAGCCGAGGCCACGGTCGCCAGCAAATCGATCCGCGTCAGCGTCGACACGCTCGAAAGCCTGATGACCATGGTGTCCGAGCTGGTGCTGACCCGCAACCAGCTCCTCGACATCGTGCGCCGTCACGACGAGTCCGAATTCAAGGTGCCGTTGCAGCGGCTGTCCAACGTTACCGCCGAGCTGCAGGACGGCGTCATGCGCACGCGCATGCAGCCGATCGGCAACGCTTGGCAGAAACTGCCGCGCGTCATTCGCGATCTTTCCGCCGAACTCGGCAAGGACATCGAGCTCGAATTGCACGGCGCGGACACCGAGCTCGACCGCCAGGTGCTGGAACGCATCAAGGATCCGCTCACCCACATGGTGCGCAACTCCGCCGACCACGGCCTGGAATCACGGGCCGACCGGATCGCAGCTGGCAAGCCCGAGAAGGGCATCATCCGGCTGTCCGCCTATCACGAAGGCGGCCATATCATCATTGGTGTCGCTGATGACGGCCGCGGCCTCGACATCAAGCGGATCAAAGAAAAGGCCCTGGCCAACGGGCTTGTCACCGAGCCCGAGCTCGACAAGATGTCGGAAGCCCAGATCCAGAAGTTCATTTTCTCGCCCGGCTTCTCGACCGCCCAGAAGGTCACCAGCGTGTCCGGCCGCGGCGTCGGCATGGATGTGGTTCGCAATAACATCGATCAGATCGGCGGCAGCATCGACGTGCAGTCGGTGCAGGGCAAGGGACTTAGCTTTACCATCAAGATTCCGCTGACGCTCGCCATTGTCTCGGCGCTGATCGTGGAATCCGGTGGTGAGCGATTTGCTATCCCGCAGCTTTCCGTGGTCGAGCTCGTTCGCGTCCACGCCAAATCCGAGCATCGGATCGAGCGCATCAAGGACGCTGCGGTGCTGCGGCTTCGCAACAAGCTGCTGCCGCTCATACGCCTCAGCAGCCTTTTAAAGCTCGACGGCAGCAAGGCGATTCCCGAAAAGGGCTTCATTGTCGTCATCCACGTCGGCGCGCAGACCTTCGGGGTGGTGGTGGACGGCGTGTTCCACACTGAAGAAATCGTGGTCAAGCCGATGGCGAGCAAGCTCCGCCACATCGGCATGTTCTCCGGCAACACCATTCTCGGCGACGGCTCGGTGATCATGATCATCGACCCCAATGGCGTGTCGCAGGAGATCGGCGCCTCGGTTGCCTCGACCGCTGCGGTGCTCGCCGGCACCGAAGCCGAGCAACGTGGTGCGGCCGAAAACACGGTGTCGTTGCTCGTCTTCCGCGCCGGCTCGCTGGAGCCAAAGGCAGTGCCGTTGTCGCTGGTCACGCGGCTGGAAGAAATCGACTGCAAGAAAATCGAGCTCTCCAACGGCCGCCACATGGTGCAGTACCGCGGCCAACTCATGCCGCTCATCCGTGTTGGCGACGAGGTTCAGATCAAACGCGAGGGCGCGCAGCCGCTTCTGGTGTTCTCCGACGGCCACCGGTCCATGGGCCTTGTGGTCGACGAGATCGTCGACATTGTCGAGGATAAGCTCGACATTGAGGTCGGCAGCGACCGCGCCGGCGTCCTTGGTTCCGCCGTGGTGCGCGGCCAAGCCACCGAAATTATCGACGTCGGTCATTTCCTGCCGCTCGCCTATGCCGACTGGTTCCGCGGCAAGGACGTGCAGATATCGGACAAGGAGCGCACGCTTCTCCTGGTCGACGACTCGGCGTTCTTCCGCAACATGCTTTCGCCGGTTCTCAAGGCCGCTGGTTACGAAGTGACGGCGGTTTCCAGCGGCCGTGAGGCCCTGGCGATCCTCAAGAAGGGCCGCCGTTTCGACGCCCTGGTCACCGACATCGACATGCCGGAAATGGATGGTTTCGAACTGGCCGAAGCGGTGCGCTGCGAGCAGCGGTTCGGCGAAATCCCGATCATCGCGCTGTCGTCGTCGTCGACGCCGGAATCGATCGAGCGCGGCCGCAAGGTCGGCTTCCACGATTACGTCGCCAAGTTCGATCGCCAGAGCCTCATCGCGGCGCTCAAGGAGCAGACCGCCGACATCATCCAGGCGGCTTGAGACACACCATGGCCATCGCCGACGACAGCATCGCCGATCTCCTCACCGAATACGTCACGGTGACGATCGGCGATCATATGTTCGGCTTGCCAATCTTTCGCGTGCAGGATGTGTTCGTGCCGGTTGGGCTGACTCGGGTTCCGCTGGCGCCGCCGGAGGTCGCCGGCATCCTTAATCTGCGCGGTCGGGTCGTGACCGCGATCGACATGCGCTCGCGGCTCGATTTTGGCGCGCGCGAGCCGGGTACGCCGGTGATGGCGATCGGCATCGAACTCAAGGGCGAGTCTTACGGCCTTCTCGTTGATGCGGTCGGCGAGGTGATGCGGCTTCACAACAGCGCTTGTGAGGCGAAGCCGGCCAATCTCGACCCGCGGCTGTCGCGGGTCGCCGCGGGAATCTATCGGCTCGAAGGCCAGCTTATGGTGGTACTCGACGTTGATCGTGTTTTGGACATTCGGAACGGTGCGGTTGCCGCATGAGGCAACAATTGGAGCAAGCAAGAGTTCAAAGGAGTAACGTATCATGAAAAGCTGTTTGGTGGTGGATGACTCCAGCGTCATCAGGAAAGTGGCCCGCCGCATTCTGGAGGGCATGCATTTCGAGATCACCGAGGCCGAGGATGGCGAGCAGGCGCTCGGCGCGTGCCAGCGCCAGCTCCCGGATGCTATCCTGCTCGACTGGAATATGCCGAAGATGGACGGCTACGAGTTCCTCAAGGCGCTACGCCGGCTTCCCGGCGGTGACCGGCCCAAGGTGGTGTTCTGCACCACCGAGAACGACGTCGCGCACATCGCGCGCGCGCTCCACGCCGGTGCCAACGAGTACATCATGAAGCCGTTCGACAAAGAGATCGTCGAGGCCAAGTTCCAAGAGGTTGGACTGATCTCCGCGGCCTGATCGGATCGGCAAAAGTTTGCGTTCGAGACCTTCACGTTCAAGTTTGGCTGCGTCAGTCGAGAGTAAAGCGTTGCCATGAGTGCCATTGCCCCAGCCTTCCCCGGCACGCCGATCGTTTCGGCCCCCGATGAAATCCGCGTGATGGTGGTCGACGATGCGGCCATCGTGCGGAGCTTGTTGTCGCGCTGGGTCGAGGAGGCGCCGGGGCTCAAGCTCGTGGCCGCGCTCCGCAACGGCCGCGAGGCGCTCGAGCGCCTCGACCATGCAAGACCCGACGTCGTCGTCCTCGATGTCGAGATGCCCGAGCTCGACGGCATCTCGACGCTGCCCAAGCTTCTCGAACGCCGCCGCGATCTCGTCGTCATCATGGCCTCCGCGCTCACCCGCGACCACGCCGAGGTGACCTTGAGGGCGCTCGCGCTCGGCGCTGCCGACTACATCCCCAAGCCGGCCGCCGAAGGCGGTATGATGACCTCGGCCTCCTTCCAGCGGGAACTGATCGAGAAGATCAGTGCGCTTGGGTTACGCCGCAAGAAACGCCCGCTGCCGCCGCCCTATCCGCGCGCCTCCGTCAATCCGGCGTTGCGGCGTTTTGGCGGCTCCGCGCAGCGGACCCTCAAATGGCGCGTTCCGGCGTCTGAAGCCGATCAGAGTGAGTTCCAACTCCGTCCATTTTCCGTCATGCCGCCACGGATTCTGCTGATTGGATCGTCGACCGGCGGGCCGCAGGCGCTGACGAAGCTCGTGTCGCGTCTCGACGCCGTCACTGAAAGCGCGCCGATCTTGATCACGCAGCACATGCCGGCGACCTTCACCACCATTTTGGCCGAGCATCTGACCCGGGTCGGGGTCAAGCCCGTGCATGAAGCGATCGACGGCGAGCCGGTGCTGGCGGGCCACATCTATCTGGCACCCGGCGGTCGGCACATGAAGGTCGCACGCCGCGACGGCAGCGCTGTGATCGTGCTCGATGACGGGGAGCCGGTGCATTACTGCAAGCCCGCGGTCGATCCGCTGTTTGCCTCCGCCGCGGAAGTCTGGGGCTCCTGGAATCTGGCGCTGATCCTGACCGGCATGGGCAGCGATGGGGCCACAGGTGCGGCCGACGTCGTCAAGGCCGGCGGCAGCGTCATCGCGCAGGACGAAGCAACCTCCGTGGTCTGGGGTATGCCCGGAGCCGCGGTGTCGGCTGGCGTATGTTCGGCTGTGCTGCCGCTTGAGCAGATCGCGCCGAAGGTGTCGCGGCTGTTCCTGGGCGCGCGCGCATGACACCCCACGATTACGACTACCTGCGCCGGCTCCTGAAGACACGCTCCGGCCTCGTGCTGTCGTCGGAGAAGCACTACCTCGTCGAGAGTCGCTTGCTGCCGGTCGCGCGCCGGGCCGGGCTGTTCAATCTCACCGGCCTCGTTACCAAGCTGCGCGGTCCCGACTCCGAGTCGCTGATCGTCGAAGTGGTCGAAGCGATGACGACGAACGAGTCGTTCTTCTTCCGCGACAAGATACCGTTCGACCATTTCCGCGAGACCATCATGCCGGCGCTGCTGACCGCGCGGGCCGAAACCCGGCGCATTCGCATCTGGTGCGCCGCCGCCGCCACCGGCCAGGAACCGTACTC
>Ga0070689_100001149_pt1 | contig 16720 bp, 9 predicted proteins | sample KBSS23HmetaG_FD_64669 | JGI IMG/M metagenome (GOLD analysis project Ga0070689, IMG submission 64669) | Switchgrass rhizosphere microbial communities from Kellogg Biological Station, Michigan, USA - KBS S2-3H metaG | ecosystem: Host-associated > Plants > Roots > Rhizosphere ...
GGCGGCCAACTGGAGTGGCGTCACTTCCTCGGTTCCTAAAGCCATTGCCGGATATCGCTCCGGCTTCGGCAAACCAAAGCGCGCAGCCAGGTTTGCTGTGCGCGCGAGTCCGGTCTGCAATGCAATATCGACCGTGACGACGTTTAGCGACCTGATGAGACCGGTGCGCATCGTCACTTCGCCCATCGAATAGCCGCCGCCATAATTTGCCGGGCGATAGCTGCGGTTACGGTCGTAAACAAAATCCCGCGGCGCATCCATAAACAACTGCACCGGCGACATCCCGTCTTCAAGTGCAGCCGCATAAACAAACGGCTTGAAAGTCGAGCCCGGCTGGCGCAAGGCATCTGTAGCGCGATTGAGCTGCGATTCGGCGTAGTTGCGTCCGCCCACCATTGCGAGTACGTCGCCCGTGTGCGGATCCAACGCGACAAGCGCGGCCTGTGGTTTGAGACCACGGGCAGCGTAAACAGCATCGAGCCGATCCAACTGCCGTTTCAGTGCTTGTTCCGCGGCCTGCTGCAACTCGATATCAATCGTGGTGTAGATTCGCTGGCTCGTGCCCGACTCTGCAAGTCGATTCACATAATCGACGAAGTAAGGCGCCAGCGAGTTGTCAGTTTCAGACGCAGGCGCAACGACGACCTCTTCAGCACTGGCTGCCCCATTTTGCTCGCGTGTGATCCAGCCGTTTTGTTCCATCGCTGCGAGAACGACGTTTCTTCTGGTGCGAGCCGCTTCCGGATGCCGCACAGGCGAGTAGTGCGCAGGACTCTGGATCATTCCCGCCAGCGTCGCTGCTTCCGCGAGACTAAGGTCACGAAGTTCTTTTCCGAAGAAGACTCTCGCCGCTTCTTTAAGGCCGCGAACCGCGACAGCCCCACGTTGGCCCAGGTAGATCTCATTACAGTAGAGCGCAAAGATGTCGTTTTTTGAGAGCCGGTGTTCCAGCGCCACGGACAACATCGCCTCTGCGTACTTTCGTTCCAGAGTTTTCTCGGGAGAGAGATAAGTGTTCTTGACGAGTTGCTGAGTTATAGTCGAGCCACCCTGACCAAACCGCTCATCACCAGCGTTTCTCAACGCTGCGCGCGCCAGGCCATTTAGATCAACTCCTGAGTGCTCGAAGAAACGGCGATCTTCGATGGCGAGAATCGCGTGGATCATCACCGGCGGTATTTCGCCATAACTAAGCAGCTCGCGTTTACCACTCTTCGAAGAAAGATCGTTCGAGAGGATTTCGGGTTCCAGCGTAAATGATTCGAGCAGAATGCCGTCGCCACGCAACTCGACAATTTCGTCTCCCGAATAGCTCACCTGAACCAGTTCCGGCTTTTTTCGACCCGGCCGGATCTGGATAGTTGAACCGGTAATAGCAAAACTTCCGCTCCAGACGCCACTCGCTGTTGATTCCAGGTAACCCGCCCGACGCAAAGCCGCCACCAGCTTTTCGCGAGACAACTTCTGGCCCGCTTGAAGCACACGCGGCGCCGCGTAAAGACCGGGCCTGCTGGTCAAATAACCACTGGCGAGTCGTGCGTCGATGATTTGCGAGTAGTACTGGTAAGAACGGGCGAGGGAGTCGGCGCCAATCGCCAACGCGATGATGAACAATGCAAAACCAAGTCGAACAACGCGGTTCTTGAACGCGCGTCGCCGAGAATCAGACACAGATTTCACCTCGACAACCATGAGCAAACGGAGCAAACCCCTGGCTAGCGGAGGTTCCTGGCTCCGAGATCCTTCAGTGCTTCCAATATCCTGTGATTTGAAGAAAGACTTAATAGAAGTGAGAATTCAAAATAGGTCCTATTGTAGGGGCGGCCCTCCGTGGCCGCCCCAGTCTGCGCAATTCAACGCTGGGGTGGCCACGGAGGGCCACCCCTACAATTAGGTCGGCAGCGTCAGCGCGCGCTTGGCGAGGAATTGTTTGCGGCGACGGAGCTGATACCATTTCGGCTGCGCCTTAACCGCTTCATCGATGATTATATGTATCCGCGGAATACTCTCCAGCCCGGTCGCATAACCGATCTCCATCAGCTCTTCAGCTTTACCCATCTCGTCCCAGCGGATGTGCCCAACCTTCGGACTAATCACCAGGTCAGACATCTGGAGCTGATACGACGAAGCAGTCTTCTGCACCAACAGTATTGACTGCAACAACACACCGATCACCGAACTCGTCGGTCCAAGAAACGTCGCCCCCTCACGGTTCACGTCGACAGCAATCACGATGTCAGCGCCCAGCGAACGCGCCACCGACGTGGGCACAATGGCAACCAAACCACCATCAACCAGTTGCCGCCCCTCTTCATCCGTTACCGGCACGTACCATCCCGGAATCGCACAACTCGCTCGAATCGCAAACGGTACATCACCCTGATCCCGCATCACCACCGCAGTGCCGGTTTTCAGGTCGGTCGCAACCGCCGCAAACGGCAGCTTCAACTCTTCGAATTTCGCGACTGGCATCCGCGCCCGCAGGTACTGCTCGAGCCGTTCATTACTCTGCACTCCCAGCCGCGACATCGTGACACGCCCAATGTCGCGCCAGCGCAGCGTACGCCCAAACTCCGCAATCTGCTCCACTGTCATTCCGGACGCGAACGCGCCGCCAACAATCGAGCCCGCCGAAGTCCCCGCAATACAATCGATGCCAATATTGTTCTCCAACAACGCGCGCAACACACCCACATGGGCCATTCCGCGCGCGGCACCGCCTGATAGCGCGAGTCCAATAGTCGGGTAGGCTGATTCTCTAGACGGCATTCAAAACCACAATCTCCGCACGCTCGCGAGCTGTATCAAGAAACGCGTCCATCTCCGATTCTATCTTTGCCTCCATCAGCGTCTTCTCGATCTCACCTTTGACTTGTTCGAGTGGCTGGACGATCCTTCCCGGAAACCGCGCCCTGAGTCCCGGCGCATAAACGTCCCGGTAATAGTCGGCAACCTCGTTCTGACTGATAACTACGAAATTTCGGAAGCGAAAGTCCAGATATTTTTCCATCTTGAGACGTTGCTCGACGATTTCGTTCAACTTCTCGCTGGTTAAGCCGACGCGCTGCAGGCGTTGCTGAAACTCAAGCGGCGACGCGAACTGGCGCGCTAAGTCATCACGCGCATCGCTCACTTCTTTTTGGCTTGGAACGATGGTCGGGATCTTTTCTGCTTCCTGAAGAATGAGACGCTGGTCTATCAATAGGCGCAGGGCGCGATTGAGGTCTTGCGAATTGGGATTATCGAGCACAGTGTTTGGCTGTAAGGACAGTTGCCACATGAGATCAGAGTACGTGATCAGATCGGTCCTGACTCCGGCGTTTACGGTTGCGACCATCTTGTCGACAACTTGCTGCGCGGAACACGGGGGCACAATGCATAAGAACGTAACGGTAAGAAGAATGAAAAAGAATTTTTCGCGCAAAGGCGCAAAGGCGCAAAGGAAAGCTCGCAAAGCTAATTTGATGATCCTTTCCATATCACTCCTTAGAACGTCTGCGTAATCCGGAAATGCAGGTTGCCACGGTGCAGCCGGAAGACCGCAGGCGTGCCGTCGAAATCCACTCCGTTCGGCCCACGCTGCGGAACCAAAAACTCCGGCGGGTTCAACAGGAACCCATAATCAACCGCGAGCGCGCCACCAAACGGAGTCTGAAACCGGAACCCCAGGCCCACCGTGTTGGTCCAGTGCGCACGCAGATTAGCGGCAGTGATCGTCGCCAGAATATTACCCGGCGGCACAGGCGCCGGATCGCGCTTTCCAAACAGATCGCCAACCCGCCGGAAGACGTTACCACCGTCGTAAAAAGGCACGACCTGCACAGCTCTCGTAACCGGAACGCGTGCTTCCAGGTTCACCACTGCGAGTGCATTCCCGCCCACGGGCACCGTGAACGGATTGAGAAACACGATGTTCTTATCCGAGTCGCGAAAAGGCCCTAAAGGAATCACTACCTCTCGTGGACCAGCCTCTTCGAAACTGAACCCACGCAACGTAGTCGAACCACCCGAAAAGAAACGCTCACTGATCGGCAATGTCAGATCGTTCTCGTCAATCCTTCCGTTCTCATCGCGATCGCGCGGATTGAACACGTTCGCAAGACCCAGGCTCACGTTACCAGCCAGCACTGTGTCTCTCAGCGCCGACATTTTGTAGTAACGGCGGTACGTCGCCTGAAAACGATTGAACGAGATATTCCCACCGAGTTGTCGCAACGCGACGGCATAGTCAACGCTCAGAAAACCACCGCGCGTCGCATCAACCTGGTTGTAGCGACAAACTTCTCCCCGCGCGCCTAATACCTCATCGTCGTCAACACTTCTCGCTAACAGTCCCTTTTCACAACGCTCGCGCGTATCTCGGACTAAAGAAACGCCGAGACGAGAAAGCCTGATTTTGTCGTCAGGCTCGAGAATCGGTCTGACAACCAAACTTTCCAGGTTAAAGAGTCGCACGTCTTCATAACTATAACGGCCAAAGATGATGGTGCGTGTGCGCCGGTCGAGCACGCGCTGCGTTTCCACGGCCGCAGTGAAACGATTGATGGTTGGTTCGTTTACCTGGTTTCCGAAGATGTCGATCGGGTTTCCATCTTCGTCGAGCCTTTGCACAATGCCCATCGTGCCGCGATCGATCGCCGAACGGAAGAAACGCGTGATGGTGGAATCGCGCTGGTATTCAACTGACGCCGCCAGCGGCGCAAACCGAGTCTTGTTGTACCTCGCGAACCGCGGATCGATATACTCGAGCCGCACGAGCTGCTGCCGGCGGCTGGCGCGCAGCCGCATTGCACCCTGCCGCAGCCGGTTCATCAGGTTGACGTTGCTGATTTCAAACAGGCCGAGCGCGCCTGCATCGGTTGAGTATCCACCGCCGTAGTCCATCACGTTTGGCGGTTTCTCTTCGACGTCGATGATCACGTCGCGCTGTTTGTAACCGGAAGCTGTCTCGCCAGCCGGCTCAGTGCGAATGACAACTTGCCGGTATGCATCGGTGAGATAGAGTTCGCGTTCCGCCTCGGAGATGCGATCGGCCCTGAGCACGTCGCCCGGAGCAATCGGAATCGCCCTCCTGATGGCCTGGCGTTTCCTGCGCCGCGTATTAACGCTGCCGGTAACTCCGTTGATGTTGATTTGATTGATGAAGACCTTGTCGCCCTCATCTACGATCGAATAGACGAGCCTGACTTGCTCATCGTCGCCTTTCTTCGGCAACTCGATGACGGAAAAATCAACGCGAGCATTGACGTAACCTTCGCGTGAATAAAGCGCAGCGACTCGATCGCCATCAACCCTGGCCTGCGAGCGTGAATAGGGCGCGCCAATCACCGTTCGCAACTGCCGGCGAATTCGGTCGTCGGTGTAGATCTTGTTTCCCTTTACTTCAACGCCCGCGATGCGAGTTAACGGGCCTTCCGTTACCTGAAAAGTGATGATCAGGTTGTCACCATTGATCGAGACGCCCTGCAAGACCTGTACGTCCGCTTTGCGATAACCAAGGTCGCGCATGAAAGCCTGGACAGTGCGACGATCCTGCTCAAGTAGCGTCAGGCTGGTGTAACCGCGTCCGTAGCCAAGAAACGGAATCAATCCGATCGCGTTTGCCTGCTGGGTCCTCAGATCCGCCTCGATATCCTGGTATGACAACCGTTCTGTACCGGTGATGCGAATGTCGGTGAGTCGAAAACGCCTTCCCTGCTCCACGTCGTACTCGATGTTTATGTTGTGGCCCGTTAACGAAACCGGATTTAAGTTCTCGCAGGTCTCCGGAGTGCCATTAGGACCAAGATCCGGCGGTGGATTGCTTACGGTACAGGTCTGCGTTACGTCCGCAAAGAAGTACCCGTCCTCCTGTAACTTGTTTCGAACGCGACGCGCGCCTTCAACGATGGCGGAAAAATCAACGTTTCCTTCACGCATCACCGGCAGCAACTCGCGCTGCGTCTTCTCACTCATTTCGTAATTCTTGATACTGACGGAGACCTTTGGCCCAATCGCTCCCTTTAGCAGAACCCTGACAGTATTCTTCTCCGGATCTCTCTCGACACGCGCGTCTTCAAGCACCGGCGAAAGATAACCTTCATTGATCAGCGCATCGCGAACTCGCTTCACGTCTTCACCCAAAGCATCGCGAGTAAAAACGACCCCACGCTGAAGCGTGAGCGTGTTGCTTACCTGAGTGGCATTGAAACCTGTGACTTGAATATCGAAAGCCTCAACTCTGGCTGGTTCGCCAGGCGTCACGCGGTAAGTGACCGTGACGCGGAGGCCGCGCGGGCCCAGTTGCTCGACCGGTTCAACGACCGCGTTGTAATAACCTCGATCGCGCAAGTAAACCTGGATCTCATCGGCGTTGTGCGAAATCAGTTGTTTGGTGAAACGGTTGCCGGACTGAACAAAATTCAACCGCGCGCGCATTTCGTCGACTGAGATTGGTGAACCTGTCGCCACTCCCACCAACTCGATGCGCACTTCGCCAATCTGGACCTGTCGTTGAACAACAAAATGGAGTCTTACCGGGCCGGTCTTGTTCGCGCCCTCTTCAATAACTTCAACACGCGCATTAGCCACGCGGCCGGAGTCGAAGAGGGCTTGCAGCGAGTCGCGCACACGCACGGCGGAGTACTGCGTGTTGGGCGTAACTTTGAGCAGCGCGATGAAATCAGCTATGGCGTTGGGTTCGTTCGCGGTTCCTTCGAAGACGAGATCGACCGCGGTGACCTGTCGTCCCTCGTAGTCTTCGATCCGTGCGTTGCGTGCCACATCCGCATGCACGCCAGGCACGAAGATAAAAGCCAGCAAGCCACAAAAAGACGCCAAAAGCACAAATGCTTTTCTCAGTCGATTTGCGCTTTTACTGCCTCTTTGTGGCTTCCGAAACAATCCTAATCCCACCCTGCTCAGAATCTCTTCCTAAAACGAATCTCAAAATTGAAGTTGTTGGTGCGAGCGCTTAACCGTCGGGTGGAAGCCTGCTCATACTGCGCCACAAACGAAAGTCGATCCGAAACGCGATACTCGAGCGCCAGTATCTGGTTTGGATCCGAAGTCACGTTAGTCGAATACGTGACCGTCACTTCCTTGCTGATGCGCCTTCCCAAAGTGAGCCGGGCCGCGGGAGTCGAGCCCGCCGTGCCGCCGATCACCGGGTTGATCTCAAAACGTGTCAGACCGAAAAGCTTGCTCGTCGCTCGTTGTGCCGGAGCATTGATCAGCGCATCGGTCAGCAGGCTCGTCGCTGCTCCGACTTCCGATTGAGCCAGGATCGACGAGCTCGTGTCGCTCGTAGAGAGCTGTCCGGTCGTGATCAGTGACACGACATCCGCCTGCGGCAACGCCGGCTCAGAACGAACCGAAGCCTGCGGTTGAGACAGTGGACCAGTCAAACCCACAATCACGCGATAGCCTCTGATCTGTGATTCAGCCTGGATGTTCATAATCGGATCTGCGTTGCGACTCGGCGGCAGATCCACCAGCGCGCGCGTGATGTCATAACGATCATTGCGAAAATTGATCGTTCCACTTGTGGCTGTGACGCGGCCGGAAATAGTCGGGTCGTTTACGGGTCCATCCAACTGGAGCGAAACCGAGCCGACGAGATCCGCGAGATTGTTTCGCACTACGAGGGCGTTTCTTCCTTCAACGCGCAGCGCTGCAAACGCCGTGCGCGTCAGCTCGATCTCGGCGCCTTCTTCGATCGACTCGCCACGTCGCGTGTTGATGAGATCAGCCAGTTCGATGTCCTGGGTGTATTCGGTGCGACGCAGGTTCACTAAACCACTGATCAACTGCTCGCGCGAAGAACCCCTGATTTCGACGTCGGCATCCAGCGTCGAACGAAAGTCCGGTGGAAACGGAACCGTCATATTGCTGCCGCGCACGTTGACGCGAAACGCCGAAACAGTGAATCCCTCGAGCAAAGCGCCACCAGTAGCTGAAACGCGACCGCCGCCGATCGTGCCTTCCATCGAATCGATCTGTGCCTGGTTCGCGGTAAACCTCAACGCCGCTTTCAAATTCGATACGGTCCAACGCTCGTTGCCAAGCAGCGCTGACACCGAAGCGTTGTTGAGTGCCGCGGTACCAATCACGCGCGGGTCTTCGAAGGTGCCGTTAATGCGAACCGCCACTTCCGCGGTACCCGAAGAAAAGAAATCGGGTGAAACGCCGTTGAGCACGCGCATATTCAAATCGCCGTTAACACTCAGGTTCTGCCTGCCGCCGCTCGCGGTCGCCAGCGTGCCGTTGAGCGCGATGTTTGTGCCTGGTCCAGTAAACCTCGTGGAGTCGAACGTCAGCTCGTTTGGAGTGAAACGAACGACTAATGGCGTCGTGGCGCTAAGCTGAACGTCTTCAACGCGGAAACTGAGCTCGGTGAAATTGGCTTCACCTGATAATCCCGCGAGCGAGAAATTCTCGTCGTCATCGATCAAGTTGCCGGAGGCTCTAATAGTTCCGTTGGCGCGACCCGCGATGCGTACGGCGCTGCGCGGCATTGCGATCTGAAACAGGTTAGTCAGATCGGCGTTGGTGAGCGTGGTTTCGATAGTCGCAGGCAATGAATTGTTCGAGAGATCGATTCGCGCAGCTACGACTTGCGGTTGACCCAACACACCACTGGTTAACGCGATGTCGAGTCGCTGATTTTGTGTTCGTCCGGTGAGCGCAATCGTGCCTGCTGAACGTCCATTGATCGTGACGTCGCGTCCCTCGCCGTCGAATGTCACCTGGTACGCGGAGAAGTTCGTGGCTGAGAGGTCGCCGGAAACATGGGCCGAGAAGTTGGCGACGCCCGTCACGGATGGCAGACCGGGCCGGTTCGCAAGCGACACGAGCCGCGCCAACTGAATACCTTCGGCGTTGCCCTGAAAATCGAAAGCGTAGGTTTTCGCGTTGAGATTGCCTTTGGCGACGATGTGACCGGCGCTCAGGCGTACGTCAACGGTCTCGATATTGACGTTAGGTCCGTTGAACGTGGCGCGTGCCGTCATGCCTTCGAGTGTTTCACCGGCAAGCCTGCCCGGGCCAAAGCGAAGGTCCGCACTGCCGCTCATCGCGTCCGGAATTCCAGTTACTTTTACCTGGCCGGAGATATCCGATTGCGTGTCGGAAGTCAGTTGCTTGTTATTGCTCAACGGCGACACCGCGAGCAGAGTGCGAGCGTTGAGGCGATCGAGTGTGGCCTCGATCGACATGTTGTTTTCACCTGTTCGCGGCTTGATCAACGAGAAGCGAACGCCGCCTCCATCACGCTCGGCCAGGCTGCCGTCGGGAATTCGTATCTCGGCGTCGTTCATCGCGATCGATGCTGACAGCGCGCCCAACTCGTTGCCGTTAACCATCAACGTGCCGACCGAGAAATTTCCGTTCAGGCTTGGCGATTTGAGTGGACCGCGGATGTTACCGTTGAACGCGAGCTGACCCGCCAGTCCGATTCCATAACTGTTCATTTGCTGCTCGACTTCCGGCAGTAGCCCGGAAGAGATGAGCACTGCCTGGAGCTCCGCAGCATCCGACGAAGTTAAGTCGACCTGAAGATTGGAATCGTTTTCGAAAGAGAAGCGACCGGTTGCACTCAACTTCGTCGCTGGTGTCTGCAGGTTTACTTGTTGAATGTCGAAAGTGCCGCGATCGGCGCGCATCGCGACTTCGCCGGTGATCGGAATGCTGTCGGCGCCGGCCTCGCCTGTTTCAGCGGTCAAGCGCGTCGTTATCGTGCCGGTGGCGAGCTTGTAGTCCGTTCCGGGAAACGTCAGATCGACTCGGCCTGTAGCGCGTCCTGACAGCGGCACGGCGCTGCCAGCCAATGCTGTTAATGGTCCAGCTACGTCGAGTTGATTAAACTCTGCGCTCACCTGCGACGTGCCGCCCCTGCCGGTGGCGACGCGAGCGTTTCCACTGGCGCGCCCCTTGAAAACATCGGCGGTGAAATTGTTGAACTGGATTTCGCGATTCGTGGCCACGACCTGCGCGTGTGCCTGGCCCATGCTCATGCTGCCCAACACTCCGCCACCGATGCTCAAGTCAGCCGAGGCTCGATAGCTGCCCGACGGCTCAACCACAAACACCGGTTTTGCGAGCTTGACGTTCTCAGCCTGGCCGTCCGCCAATTTAACCGTGCCAGCGTCGATGTCCGCGGTCGAACCTTCGATGCGTCGATTGCGCACTGACAATCGCACACCCGCAATGTTGAGACTGCCAATCTCCGCACCCGCGGCACTCGTCGCGCCCACCTGGACGTCTTTCACTACAACACTGGTAACGCCACCGCGGTCCTCCAACTGGATATTGTTCGCCGTGACTCCCTTAACCTGCGCGCCTTGAGCCGAGATCGTCCCCGCTTTGACGCTCGCAATCGTGCCTGTGGTGACATCGTTCTGATTTCGGACCTGAAGATTCGAAGCAGTGATCCCGTCTACTTTCGCGCCCGAAGCTGCGAGACCGTTCGCGGTGAACTGGCTCGACGAAGCAGTCAAAACTCCGTCGTTCATTTCCGCGCGCGCGTCGCGAAGAATCAAGCCAGTGAGCGTAGTGCCATAACTCTTTTCAGCAACCGCGCGTAGCTCGCCTACCCAGCGAAAGTTCGTTCCCGTACCCATGACGTTGCCGGCCAGTTGCAACGAGTCGATTTGGAAATCACCGGCGTTCAGCAGATCGGCGACTGCTTTGCCGTTAATCTCGTAGCTCTTACCTTGCACGGTGCCATTCGCGTTGACATTCAACCCTTGTAAACGTAAGCCGTCCGCGGCCAATGCGTCCGACTTGAGCTGCCCGTTGAGCTTGAACTGATCGCCTTCGCCCGTAATCGTGCCGGCGAAATTGCCGGCGCCGCGCAGAGTCGCACCCGGCTGCAACGTGTCGGAAAGCTGAGTAAGGTCGACAGTCGAAGTGACGTTCATCGTGTAACGAAGCGCGCGCCAGTCGTCCATCACGCCATCCATGCGCGCTTCCGCAACGGGCGACTTCAAAATCAACTCGTGAATCTCGGCGCGCTCCTGGTTAAAACGTAGACGCGACTGGATATCGATGTTGTTAATGTCTCGGCCGTCGTAAGTGAAAGTGGAATTCGAGAGCGAGAGGTTCACCGACGTCATCCGAGTACCGATGGGAACGTTCGGATCGGGAGGTTGGATCGCTACCTTAAGATTTCGGCCTTCGCCAGAGATGTCGTGACGCACGTCGCCGTAATGGACCACGCCATTTTCGATTTCAATTGTCGCCGCCGCGTAAGCAAAGAGAATGCGCCTGTTTGGTTCCGGCGGCGGGATGCGGATGTTGCGGAAGTTTGAGCGGCCCTGGTCGTCAAACGTGACCCACAGCTCCAGGCCTTCCATCTTGAGATCTCTCAGACTGATATTGCGCTGCAGGTTTAGTGCATAGAGATCTTCGATCCTGATGGTAGCGAGGAGTCGATCGATCTTTCCGATTTTTTCTCCGGTTTGTGAGTCGTAGAGCTCCACGCCCGACATCTCGACGTTGTTGGGTGGAAAGGACGCGTGAAACTCGCGCATCTCGGCGCGAATGCCGTAGTTTGCAAACGTGTTCTTAATCTGGCCGGCGACGTAGCGATCGACAAAGCCGAGCCTGAACAGAAACAGGACCAGCACGATGAGCGCAAGCGCGGCTCCGCCCACAATAACGGCCGCCAGAAAAGCATGGCGACGCGTAAAGTAACGCCAACGCTTTGTTATGGGAGGCTTCTTTTCTGCACTCATAACCTTACAGCCGCGACGCGACTCGGGGACTCTGAATTCTAAGAGGGAGAGACCGAAAGTGCCGCTAAGAGGCACCAAAAGTCACAAAAAGATCACAGTGCCTTCTGTGCCTATTGGTGGCAAACCTCATCCAGGTTTCGTGGTTGGCCCAGCGGAACATTGCCAACCACTGAGAGCTCAAAACCTTCCAGCGCTGCTACTTTGGGGGGGTGATTCGAAAGCAGTAATATCTTGCGCAACCCGAGGTCATGGAGAATTTGCGCCCCCACGCCGTAGTCGCGATCAACTCCGTACCCTGTTTCCAAACTCGCTTCTCGCTTGCTGAGCCCGCTCTCCTGCATCACGCGATACGTACGCAATTGATTGACCAGATCCAGACTATGCTCGCGCTGGCGCAGGTAGAGGACCACTCCACGCGCCGCTGCGGCGATCTTTTCGAGCGCTGTATGGAGTTGAAAGCCGGTGTCGTCGATCAACGAGCCAAACATGTCGCAGGTGACGTTCTCGGTGTGAACGCGAACCAGAACCGGGTCCTCGGTTCTCACTTCGCCCATCACCATCGCGAGATGTACGTCGCCGTTGATCACGTTCTCATAGGCAATCGCGCGAAAGCGACCGTAGACCGTCGGCAGATCGGTTTCGACTATACGGCGAACGAGCTGTTCCTTGCGGATACGATACCGGACGAGCTCCGCGACGCTAATCATTTTCAGATTATGCTGCTCGGCGAAGGTCTCAAGCTGTGGCAGTCGCGACATTGTCCCGTCCTCATTCATGATCTCGCAGATCACGCCGGCGGGATACAAACCCGCGATGCGGGCGATGTCGACGCTGGCTTCGGTCTGTCCGGGACGAACCAGCACGCCGCCACTCTTTGCGCGCAAGGGGAAAATGTGACCCGGACGACAAAGATCCTGCGGGCGCGAGTTTGGATCGACTGCCACCAGGACCGTAGTTGCGCGATCGGCGGCTGAGATTCCAGTGGTGATGCCACGACGAGCGTCGATTGAAACTGTGAAAGCCGTGCCGAGAAAAGAGGTGTTTTCGGCGACTTGTGTGGTCAGATGGAGCTCGTCGCAACGCTCCTCGGTAAGTGGCAGACAGATCAGGCCACGGGCATGCCGGGCCATAAAGTTGATGATCTCCGGAGTGACCTTCTCGGCAGCGCACACCAGATCGCCTTCATTTTCGCGATCTTCGTCGTCAACGATAATGATCATGCGTCCGTCGCGGATGTCGGCGACGGCCTCTTCAATGGTCGCTAAAGCCACGGCGTCATGTTAACCGAAACCCGGAAATCTTTGTAGGGGCGGCCCTCCGTGGCCACCCCAGCGCGCACATTCTTCAACGCTGGGGTGACCACGGAGGGCCACCCCTACGAAGAAGCCAGCAATTTCTCGATGTACTTCCCGAGGATATCGACCTCGATGTTGACCTCGTCCCCGGGTTTCAAATGGGAGAGGTTCGTGACTTCCCAGGTCTTTGGGATGATGGCGATCTCGAAGTGGTCGTCAGTCAGCCCGGCAATGGTCAAACTAATCCCCTCGACAGCCACGGAGCCTTTGAAAACCAGGTAACGCGCGATCTCTTTCGGGTAGGCGATTCTGAGGGTCCATGACTCGCCATGGTCTTCAACACCAGCGAACTGTCCACGGGCGTCGACGTGTCCCTGGACGATGTGGCCGCCGAGTCGTGTGGCTGGAGTGACGGCACGCTCGAGATTCACCGGCGCGCCCGGTCGTAACCTGCCGAGCGTGGAGCGCAGCAACGTCTCGCGTGATACGTCGGCGGCAAACGAATCGTTAGTGATATCGAGCGCCGTCAGACAGACGCCATTCACGGAGATCGAGTCGCCGTGATTTGTGCCTTCAGTAACAACGCGAGCACTGATCACGAGACGAGCATTCTCGCCACGTTCTTCAATGCTGCGCACGCTGCCGAGCTCTTCAATGATTCCGGTGAACATTCTTCATCATCTCTTCAAACACTTCTTCGATGCTCTTCCCTGTTGAGTCGATCACGATCGCGTCGTCCGCAATCTTCAACGGCGAATCTGCACGGGTTGAATCGCGGCGATCGCGCTCGATCATGTCGGCAAGCGTCTCCGCCAATGTCGCCGATGAGCTCGCGGTCATTTGATCTTCTATAAACCGGCGCTCCGCGCGCTCTTCAGGCGCGGCCGTGAGGAAGAACTTCACGTCGGCGTCTGGAAAAACGACTGTGCCAATGTCACGACCGTTCAGCACCGCTCCGCGCCTGCCCATCGCACGCTGTCGCTCTACCATCGCGCGCCTCACGCCGGGAATAACCGAGACGATTGACGACATCTCAGTCACAGTGTCGGTGCGGATCAGCTCGGTTACGTCGCTGCCGTCGAGTAAGACGCACAGTGAATCCGGATCGCCTTCGAGATCGATCTCGATCTCATTGGCCAACTTCGTTACTGCTTCAGCGTCGTTCGGATCCACGCGCGCCCCGATGACGGCGAGCGCGACAGCGCGGTACATCGAGCCTGTATCGATATACAGAAGCTCCAACGCGCGCGCCAGCATGCGACCCAGGGTGGACTTGCCAGAGCCCGATGGACCGTCGATTGCGATAATCATGGGTTTACACAAATGCAGCGAACACTTCGTTGGATAACAAAGCGCCGCTACGCGTCAATCTAATAAGATCGCCATCAAACTCAAGCAGTCCGGCCTTGCAGAAGCGATCGAGATCCTCGGCATGCTCGTCGCGTAAATCAACTCCAAACGATTCGCGATAACGGCGCAGGTCGATGCCGCGCATGAGTCGCATGCCGAGAAACAACGCTTCCGCACGCACGTCAGTCTGGCTGAGCTGTTGCTCATCAACCACCGGCGACACGCCGCTCTCGATCGTCTCCACGTATTTCAACACGTCACGATGATTGGACCAGCGCAGAGCATGTCCATCGTAAGAGTGGGAAGAACAACCAAAGCCGTAATACGGCGCGCCGGTCCAATACTTGACGTTGTGCCGCGAGTGAAAACCAGGCTGGCAGAGATTTGAGATCTCGTAGTGCTCGTAACCGGCTTCCGACGCTTGTTCGAGCATCCACTGATACATCACGCCCGCAAGATCGTCGTCAGGTTCGGGTTGAATTCCGCGTCGAATGTGTTCAGCGAGTGGCGTGCCTTGATGGACCTCGAGCAGGTAGAACGAGAGATGTTCGGGACGCAGATCGAGCGCCTGCTTGATGTTTCGTTGCCATCCATCAAGTGTTTGCCCAGGCAGTCCAGCGATCAAGTCGAAGCTAACGTTGTCGAAGCTGGCGCGACGCAGATCGGCGAAAGTTTTCAATGTGTCGGCGGATGAATGCGATCGGCCCAGCTTTGCGAGTTCCCGATCGTCAAACGTTTGCGCACCGAAACTGGCTCGATTAATTCCTACGCTCCTAACGTCGCGAAGCTTTTCTTCGTTTACGCTGCCCGGATTTATTTCGAGCGTGATCTCAGACGCGGGATCGATAGCGAAGTGGTCGTGTAACGTCGCGAGGATACGATCGAGTTGCTCCGGCGTTAGCAGTGAAGGCGTGCCACCACCAAAGTAAATCGTATCCGCATGCTCGCCCTGATAGTGCGACGATCTTATTTCTGTAACTAATGCGTGAACATACGCTTCGGCCAATTCACGCTGGTAAAGACCCGTGGCGAAGTCGCAGTAAGAACAACGCGAACTACAAAACGGAACATGAACGTAGAGGCCTGCGGCAGTCATTACTTGCGAGGAATAATAGCATGCGTGTGTACGATTTCATTTCCCCGCGTATCGTTTGACAACTCATTTTTGCGGAAACATTTAGCGGTAAATACGGTTTACACGGCCTCGGCTTACTGGCACGCATGTTGAATAGTTACAAAAGCAGCGATAACTCGTTCGAACAATGGGAGGATAGACAACATGGCAGATAACAAAATGAAGGACGATGACCAACAGAGAAACATGGGTGCGGGCGGTCGCGATAAGGACGTAGGTCAGCAAGCACCTGGACGCACTGGCCAGCAGGGCGGTCAGCAAACCGGCCAGCATGGTCAACAGGGTGGTCAAAAAGGATCACAAGGCATGGAAGACGACGACGAATTCGCCACTGGCGGTCAGGGAAAAACCGGTGGACAGAATCGCGGTGGTCAGAATCGCTAATCTTTAAACTTCATACAACTCTCTTCTTTTCTGCTTTGAGCACGGACGTGACGCGCCGTGCTCTTTTTTTAACCACAGATGAAACGGATCTGTGTAAATCGATTTACACTGATCTGCGTTCATCCGTGGCTTAACTATCTGATCCTTCGGACGCTGCCGTCGCCGCTGATCGATCTGCTCGAGCTACGCGCAACGCGCTCGGCTTCGGCGAAGGCTCGCAGGAGGTTCTCGCCCAATATCTTTCTGATATCCCGTTCGCTGTAACCACGCTTCAGCAGCTCTTAAGTGATGTTCGGCAGCATCGAAACGTCCTGTGCGCCTTCAGGCATGTCGTTCGCCCCATCGAAATCCGCGCCGATGCCGACGTGATCTATCCCTGCTACTTTCACGATGTGATCGATGTGGTCGATCAACTTCGAGATCGGAAGCGGTGGCAATGGATTTGCCGCTTCGAGCTTGTCACTCTCTTCCGCGCGGCGCTCCGGATCGTTTTTGTATTTCTCGTCAATTGCATCCTGCTGCGCCTTGAGCCTGCGATCGCGCTCCGCGCTTTGCGGTGAGACTGTCGTCGTATCGACGAACACGCTGTAGAAGTTCACCTGGACCACGCCGCCGTTCTTCGCGATCCGTTTCAGCAGATCGTCCGGGATATTCCGCGGGACATTGCTAAGCGCACGCGCCGATGAATGCGAGGCAATGATCGGCGCTTTGGAAACGTCGAGCGCGTCGCTCATCGTCTCGTCCGACACGTGCGAAACGTCAATCATCATCCCCAATCGATTCATCTCGCGCACGACTTCCTTGCCGAACTCGCTCAAACCGTTGTGCTTCTTCTCGCCGCG
>Ga0070689_100001150_pt1 | contig 16713 bp, 16 predicted proteins | sample KBSS23HmetaG_FD_64669 | JGI IMG/M metagenome (GOLD analysis project Ga0070689, IMG submission 64669) | Switchgrass rhizosphere microbial communities from Kellogg Biological Station, Michigan, USA - KBS S2-3H metaG | ecosystem: Host-associated > Plants > Roots > Rhizosphere ...
CGCGCGGTGGCGTAGTACGGATTGCCCTGGCTCTCGTATTGCGCGCGGATCGGCGCCTTGAACTCGGCCTCTTCCTCGGCGCTCCACTTGCCGCCTTTCGCCTCGATCGAATCGCGCCGCACGGTGGCCAGCACGTTCGCGGCCTGCTCGCCGCCCATGACCGAGATGCGCGAATTGGGCCAGGTCCACAGGAAGCGCGGCGAATAGGCGCGCCCGCACATGCCGTAGTTCCCGGCGCCGAAGCTGCCACCGACGATGACCGTGAACTTCGGCACGCGGGCGCAGGCCACCGCGGTCACCATCTTGGCGCCGTGGCGCGCGATACCCTCGTTTTCGTATTTCTTGCCGACCATGAACCCGGTGATGTTCTGCAGGAATACCAGTGGCACGCGCCGCTGGCAGGCGAGCTCGATGAAGTGTGCGCCCTTCTGCGCGGACTCGGAGAACAGGATGCCATTGTTAGCCAGGATGGCCACCGGCATGCCGTGGATGCGCGCAAAGCCGGTCAGCAACGTCGTGCCGAAGCGCGCCTTCCACTCGTCGAAGTCGCTGCCGTCCACGAGCCGCGCCACGATCTCGCGCGCATCGTAGGGCTTGCGTGTATCGGTCGGGATGAGGCCGTAGAGGTCCTCGGCGGCGAACCTGGGTTCTTCGAACGCCGGCCAGTCGCGCGGAGTCGCCGACGGGTCCGCGGGTAAGCCCCTGACAATACGCCGCGCGATCCCCAGGGCATGGGCGTCGTTTTCGGCGAGATGATCGACGACGCCCGAGATCCGCGCGTGCACGTCGCCGCCGCCGAGCTCCTCGGCGCTCACCACCTCGCCGGTGGCCGCTTTCACCAGCGGCGGCCCGCCGAGGAAGATCGTGCCCTGGTTGCGCACGATCACCGACTCGTCGCTCATCGCCGGAACATAGGCGCCGCCCGCCGTGCACGAACCCATGACCACCGCGATCTGCGGAATGCCCTGCGCGGACATGTTGGCCTGGTTGAAGAAGATGCGACCGAAGTGCTCCTGGTCCGGGAACACCTCGTCCTGGCTGGGCAGGTGCGCGCCGCCGGAATCGACCAGGTACACGCAGGGCAGACGGTGTTCTTCGGCAATACGCTGCGCGCGCAGATGCTTCTTGATCGTGACCGGGTAATACGTGCCGCCCTTGACCGTTGGATCGTTGCAGACCACGACGCATTCGCGCCCCGCGATCCGGCCGATGCCGGTGACGATGCCCGCCCCCGGCGAGTCGTCGTCGTACATGCCGAAGGCGGCCAGCGGCGAAAGCTCCAGGAATGGCGCGCCGGGGTCGAGCAGCATCTCGACCCGGTCGCGGGGCAGCAATTTGCCCCGCGCGACGTGCTTGGCCCGCGCCGCATCGCCCCCGCCCAGGGCGCTTTGCGACTGCCGGGAACGCAATTCATCGACCAGCGCACGCATGGCGGCCGCATTGGCCGCGAATTCGGCGCTTTTCCTATCGACTTTGGATTCCAGTACCGGCATGATTGTCGGACAATAGTACAACCGGACATTTAAAGGCAAGTGACATGAGCACGCTCGACCGCTGCGACTTCGACTTCGGGCTCGGTGAAGAGCTCGACGAGGTACGCGCGCAGGTGCGGCGCTTCGCCCGGGAGCGCATCGCGCCCCGTGCCGAAGAGATCGACCGCAGCAACGAATTCCCCCGCGACCTGTGGCCGGAGCTGGGTGCCGCGGGCTTGTTAGGCGTCACGGTGCCGGAGCGCTGGGGTGGCGCAAACCTCGGATATCTCGCGCACATCATCGCGATGGAAGAGATCTCGCGCGCCTCGGGTTCCGTGGGCCTGTCCTACGGCGCGCACTCCAACCTCTGCATGAACCAGATCGTGCTCAATGCCACCGACGAGCAGCGCGATCGCTACCTGCCGAAACTCGTTTCGGGCGAACACGTCGGCGCACTGGCCATGAGCGAGCCCGGCGCGGGCTCGGACGTAGTCGGCATGCAGCTCAAGGCCGAGAAACGCCCAGGTGGTTACGCCCTCACCGGCCGCAAAATGTGGATCACCAATGGTCCGGACGCGGATGTCGCCGTGGTGTATGCCAAGACCGATCCCGCCGCCGGACCGCGTGGCATCACGGCGTTCATCATCGAGAAGGGGTACGCGGGCTACTCCACCGCGCAGAAGCTCGACAAGCTCGGCATGCGCGGATCCTCGACCAGCGAGCTGGTGTTCGAGAATTGTTTCGTGCCGGACGCGAACGTGCTCGGCCAAATCAACGGTGGCGTGCGCGTGCTGATGCGCGGCCTGGATTACGAGCGCGCCGTACTCGGCGGTGGTCCGCTCGGCCTCATGGCCGCGGCGCTCGACCTGGTGCTGCCGTACATCCACGAACGCAAGCAGTTCGGCCAGACGGTCGGCACCTTCCAGCTCATGCAGGCCAAGGTGGCCGACATGTACGCCAACCTCAACGCCGCACGCGCCTATTCCTATGCCATCGGGCGCGCCTGCGATGCCGGGCGTTGCTCGCGCCAGGACGCGGCCGCCGCCATCCTGTTCGGCGCCGACCGCGCCACGCAGATGTGCCTCGAGGCCATCCAGGCGCTCGGCGGCAACGGCTACATCAACGACTACGCCGCCGGCAGGCTACTGCGCGACGCCAAGCTCTACGAGATCGGCGCCGGCACACAGGAGATCCGCCGCATGCTCATCGGCCGTGAAATCTACGAGATGACCTCGTGACGCCACGCGCCTCGACGAAGCGTCGAACTACCGCCACGGAATTCGAGCCTATCCGGCTCGAACCCGCCTATCGCAAGGTCGCGTCGGCACTGCTGGAACGCATCACCAACCGCTCCATCAACGCGGGCGACCGCCTGCCGCCGGAGGTGGAGCTGGCGCGGCAATTCGGCGTGCACCGGGGCACGGTGCGCGAAGCACTGCGCGAGCTCGAAACCAACGGCGTGCTGAAGCGCGAACGTGGCTCCAAGTTGATGATGGTCACGCGGCCGGCCCGCCACACGGTTGCCGCCGGCGTGTCGCGGGCGCTGGCGCTGCACGACGTCAGCTACCACGACGTCTGGGAAGCGCTCACCGCTCTCGAGCCGCCGATCGCCGCGGCCGCCGCGCGCGCGCGCGACGCGCGCGACCTGGCGCGCCTCGACAGCATCGTGGCGCGCCTGGACGAAGAGCCGGACACCGAGGCGACTGTCGCACAAGCCGCGGAGTTCTTCCGCGCGGTGGGCGAAGCCACCCACAACGGCGTATTCATGCTCGCGCACGAACCCCTGGTCGAGCTGCTGGTCCCCTCGCTCGGGGCGATGATCGACAAGGTGCCGCAGGCGCGGCGGCGCATCGCCGAAGCGCAACGCAGGCTCGCGACCGCCATCCGCGAGCGAAACGCCTCACAGAGCCAGGACTGGATGGCCAAGCACATCCGCGACTTCCGCCGCGGTTTCGAGATTGCCGGCATCGCGCTGGAACGTCGCGTCGAAGGTTAGCGTCCACGAGGGGCCGCCGCACCGATACACCCCGGTGCGCGTTCCGGCTACAGTTCACGTCCTGTAGCAAGGAATCCAATATGAGTGCGAAGAACCCGGATCGAACCGTGCTGCCGCGCCGGGATTTCGTGCGCAACGCCGCGGCGACTGCCGCCGCCTTCACCATCCTTCCAGGCCGCGGATTCGGCAAGTCGCGGCGCATCGCGCCCAGTGACCGCGTCAACATCGCGGCCGTGGGAGTCGGCGGCATGGGACGTCAGAACCTCATGGCGTTGTCCAGCCAGAACCTCGTGGCGCTGTGCGACGTCGATTGGCGGTTCGTCGATGGCCGATTCGCGGATATTCCCAAACAGGCGGAGTCCACTGCGCAGCGGCTCAAGGATGCCACCGATCCGGCGACGAAGCAGCGGGCGCAGCAGCAGCTCACCGGCTGGAACGATCTGCAGGCGAAGATCCTGAAGGCGAAGCGCTACACCGACTATCGCGAGATGCTTGCCAAGCAGAAGGACATCGACGCCGTCGTGGTCGCGACGCCCGATCACATGCACGCGTTGATCGCGCTCGCGGCGATGGACCTCGGCAAGCATGTGTACGTGCAGAAGCCGCTCTGCTGGTCCGTCGAGGAATGCCGCAGACTTTCACAGAAGGCGGTCTCCACGAAGCTCCAGACCCAGATGGGCAACCAGGGCCACTCCTCCGACGACGCACGGCTGGTCAACGAATACATCCAGTCCGGGGCCATCGGCACGGTCACCGAGGTACACGCGTGGACCAATCGTCCGCTGTCGCATTGGCCGCAGGGCATTCCGCGCCCGGCGCCCTTGCCGGCGAATGCCGCCTCGCTGCCGTGGAACATGGAAGGAACGATGGCCCGCGCGGCCGGCGCGTTCGGCTCGTATCCGGTACCGGACGGCCTCGCCTGGGACCTGTTCCTCGGTACGTCACGTGACATCCCGTATCACCCTATCTACCACCCGTTCAACTGGCGCGGCTGGACCGACTGGGGCGTGGGCGCCATCGGCGACATGGGGGCGCACCTGCTCGACTCGTCCTTCTGGTCGCTGGATCTCGACATGCCGACGTCGGTGGAAACCGTTTCGACGCCTTACAACCACGAGTCCTATCCCGCCGCCTCGACCATCTACTACGAATTCCCCGCGAAGGGCGCGCGCCCGGCGGTGAAGCTCACCTGGTACGACGGCAACCTCACCCCGCCCAAGCCGGTGGAGATGGATGACGAAGAGCTGAACAGGGCGGGCGGCGTCTTGTACGTCGGCACGAAGGGCAAGCTGTTGCACGACACCTACGGTTTCAATCCGCGCCTGCTGCCGAAGTCGCTGCACGAGGCCGTGGGCAGACCGAAAGAGACCTACGAGCGGATCAAGACCAGCCACGAGATGAACTGGGTAGACGCCATCCGCGGCACGCAGAAGACCACGAGCCCATTCGAATATTCTGCACGCCTGACCGAGATCATGTTGTTGGGCATCGTGGCGCTGAACGCCGGAAAGCGGATCGAGTACGACGCCGCTGCGATGAAGGTGAAGAACGTGGCCGATTCGGACGCGTTGCTCAGGCGGCGATACCGCGAGGGCTGGGGGCTGCCGTAGTGCTGCTATCCTGATGCCCGCCACACGGCGACTACTGCTGCAGGCCGCGGCCGCGTCTCCGGCGCTGCTGCTGGGCTGCGCCGAATCCGATCCGCTGGATGAAGCCATCGAACGGATCCGGCCGCTGTCGAGGCGCATGGATCCGCTGCGACCCGGCGACTGGCTCGAGTCGCATCGCGAGCCGGGCCAGACCTACCGCGAATACCGAACAGCCATTAATAAGCGGGCCATCGACTCGTACAAGTCCATCCGGGTCGTGCCAATCGGCCTGCTGTCCGAAGGTCAACAGGCTGTGCTCGACATCACCGTCGAGTTCATGCGGCCGTTCTTCGGCTTGCCGCTGGAACTCGACGCACCGGTGGCACTTCAGACCGTCCCCGCAGACGCACAACGCCGGCGGTTCGACGACGACACGCTCCAGTTGCTGACGTCGTACCTGCTCAACAACACGCTGAAAGCCAGGCGCAAGTCCACCGACGCGGCGGTACTCGGGATCACTGCCGAAGACCTGTGGCCCGGTCCGGGCTGGAACTTCGTCTTTGGCCAGGCGTCGCTCACCGAACGCGTCGGTGTCTGGTCGATGGCGCGCAACGGAGACCCCGACTCCGACGTGGGCATGTTATGGCTTGCCGCCCAGCGAACCGTGATGACGGCCACGCACGAGACCGGCCACATGTTCGGCATCCGCCACTGCACCGCCTGGAAGTGCGGAATGAATGGCTCGAACAGCCTGCAAGAACGCGATCGCCAGCCTTTCGAGTTCTGCTCGGAGTGCCAGCCCAAGCTCTGGTGGACACTTGGGCTGGATCCGCTCAAACGCAGCCAGGCACTCGAGGAAGTCGCTCGCCGGCTCAACTTTCCGGACATCGCGGCCGCGCTCGCGGCGCAGAGCCGCGCGCTCGCCGGCTGATCAGGGCATCAGAACGCGAACGACACCGTGAACGCGCCCGAACGCGCGTGCCCGAATGATTCGTCCACGTCCTGGAACACCAGGCCCAGCGCAATGTTGTTCTTCAGCTTGTGCGTGAGATTGAGCTCGTAGAAATTGTCCCAGCCCTGGATCTCGTAATGCCGCACACCTTCGCTGTCGAGCATCACGCGGTTGTCCGAGGACAACTCCCACTTCAGCCTGCCGACCTTCGGAGTGAAGGCCCAACCGTCCGCGAATGGAATCTGCCAGCCGACGGCGCCCGATGTGTGCACCAGCTCGAAGTCGCCCGGGTCGTCGAGAAAGTCCGCGTGCACCGAATGCGAACGGCCGACTTCCACCAGGAATCCCACCGGTGTCTGGAACCCGAACGACGCGCCGATCTGCACTGCGTCGAATGTGAACGTTTCGGTCTGCCCCAGGACCGTGCCCTCGTTGAAGCGCATGTGCGTCATGCCGGCGTACGGCGCTATGTATGCGTGCGTCTTTGCCGCGTCCTGGGCCTGCGCACCCGCCGCGGCGCACAGCGTGCCCACGGCGACTAACCACTTTTTGATCCCCATCCTGTTCTCCCGCCTTTCCAGTAGGTGGCGCGCGGATGCGCGCAGGGGGCCGACCATACGTGGGGAAGTTAGACCGGCTCAATCCCGGGCGACGGGTATCGGAATCCGCTACCCGCCGTGCACGGTAGCGCGCTGTTGCGGCGCCCGATCCGATCCGGTGTCGGGAATCGCGCCCGGCGCGTGCGCGGCCCCGGCTGGAGAGCGCGCTTTGCATAACGTCGGCAAGGGAGATTCTGTTCCGTATCAGGGGAATCCCTGAGGTATGCTGACGGCCGGTTTTCCGTCGGGCGTATTCATGTCTTCCGAGCTGCTGCGACTGCGTGCCGCCATCGCGCGCGACCCTGGCAATGCCGAATTGCGCTACCTGCTCGGCGCCGAGCTTGCGCACCTGCGCGAGTATCCCGAGGCCGTGACGCAGATGCGCACCGCGCTCGACATCAATCCCAAGCTGCACTTCGCCCGCCTGCAGCTCGGAATGCTGTATCTCACCATGGCGCAGCCCGACGATTCGCTCGCCACCTGGGCGCCGCTCGAAGAACTCGACGAGAGCGCCGCACTGAAGGCATTCAAGCGCGGACTCGAAGCACTGATCCGCGACGATTTCTCAAGCTGCATCGGCTACCTGCAGCGGGGCATCGACCTCAACAAGCAGAACGCCACGCTGAACGAGGACATGTCGCAGCTCATCGAGCGTGTGAAGGACGGCAGCGTGATCGCGCCCCCGGACGCCGCCTCGCCGGCTGCCGGCTTCTCGGGTTACGGCGAGCCCTCGCGTACGCGGCACTGATCGGCCCGGGTCGTCCAGCGCCGCGGTTGCGCGGCTGTCGCAGTCTTGTTATCAACCGGGCGTGAACCTGCCTTCCAGCGAAGACTTCAGCCTCCCGGCCTGGGCCTACACCGACCCTGAATTCCTCGCGCTCGAGCGTGAACGCGTATTCCGTCCGTCGTGGCAGATTGTGTGCCACCTGTCGGAAATCCCCCAGCCCGGCGACTACCAGTGCTTCGACTTCATCGGCGAGATGCTGTTCGCGATCCGCGGCAATGACGGCCAAGTGCGTGTGTTCCACAACGTCTGCCGGCATCGCGCCGCGCGCCTGCTCGACGGCCCGCGCGGCAGTTGCACCCGGCGGATCATCTGTCCGTATCACGCCTGGTCGTACGACCTCGAAGGCAAACTCGCCTCGGTGGGTGAACGCTCCGCCTTTCCGCATCTCGACATCTCGCGCGAGTCGCTGGTCGCGGTGGAGACGGAGGTCTACGAAGGCTTCGTGTTCGCGCGCATCCAGGGCGGCGGCCCGAGCGTCGCCGATATGATGCGGCCGTATCACGATGAGCTCGCGACGCACGAGTTCCCGAAACTCGAACCCATCGGCCGCGTGACAATTCGGCCGCGCCGAGTGAACTGGAAGAACGTCGGCGACAACTATTCGGACGCTCTGCACATTCCGGTGGCGCATCCTGGACTCACGCGGTTGTTTGGTGCGAGCTACCGCGTTGAATCGCGCGAGTGGGTTGATCGCATGGTTGGCGACATCTCCGACAAGCCGTCGCGCAACTGGGCGGAACGCGCGTATCAGAAATTCCTGCCGGCAGCGGCTCACCTGGCGGCCGACAAGCGACGCTCGTGGGTGTATTTCAAGCTCTGGCCAAATTTTGCTTTCGATGTGTACCCCGACCAGGTCGACATCATGCAGTGGCTGCCGGTGTCGCCGACCGAGTGCCTGATCCGCGAGATTGGTTATGCGCGCCCGGACGCGCGCCGCGAAATGCGCGTGGCGCGGTATTGCAACTGGCGCATCAATCGCCAGGTGAATGCCGAAGACAAGGTGCTCATCGAGCGCGTGCAGGCGGGAATGGAGACCGGCAGCTATCGCGTCGGGCCGCTGGCCGCGGGTGAGGTCGCGCTGCGCAGTTTCGGCGCGCGCATGCGCCGACTCATCCCGGAATGCGCCGACGCCGCGCCACCCTCGCCGGGCTGGTCACGCCGGACTGGTAGTTAGTGTCCGGGCACCGCAAGCTCGGCCCCGTGCTCGCGACCATCGTCGTCGCGGGAAATATGATCGGTTCCGGCATCTTCCTGCTTCCGGCTACGCTCGCCAGCGTAGGAAGTCTGACCGTGATCGCATGGATCATTGGTACGCTCGGCGCGCTGGCGCTGGCTTTGTTGTTTGCGCGCCTCGCGCGACGCAAACCCATGGCGGGCGGACCCGCCACATATGCCTACGACGCCTTCGGGCCATTTGTCGGTTCACAATCGAGCCTGTGGTACTGGACCTCGTGCGTCATCGGAAACGTAGCCATCGCCACCGCCGCCGCCAGCTACCTGGTCTCGTTTTTTGGCATCTCAATCGGCCCGACGCAGAGTGCCTTGTTCACGATTGGATTACTTTGGCTGGTCACGATCGTGAATCTCGTGAGCCCGCGATTCGTTGGACAAGTCGACGGTCCGCTGCTGGTCGTCGGCCTGGTGCCCCTGCTGTTGGCTGTCACGATCGGATGGACGTCATTCGACGCCGCCCAATTCCGCGCATCCTGGAACGTGAGCGGCCAACCCTTCTACCAGGCGTTGCCCAACTCGCTGGCGGTGGTGTTCTGGGCGTTCACCGGACTCGAGAGTGCCTCGGTGGCCGCAGCCGTGGTCGAAAATCCAGAACGCAATGTCCCCATTGCCACCATCGCGGGGGTGCTCATCGCGGCACTCATATATATAAGTGCGAGCGTGGTGATCTTCGGGCTCGCGCCGGCCAGTGATCTCGCCGCGTCGAAAGCTCCGTTCGCACTGGCGGCAGCAGCGGCCCTGGGCCCGAAGGCTGGGCCGCTCGTCGCAATATGCGGCGGCCTCAAGGCGCTGGGAACCCTCGCAGGCTGGGTGCTCATGACTGCACAGGTCAGCCGCGCCGCCGCCGACCACGGCCTGCTGCCGCAGGTGTTTGCGCGCACCCGACGAGGAGATACGCCGGTCGCGGGACTCGTCGTCGCCGGGTTGGTAGGCACCGCCGCCATCGCGCTGACCGTCAAACCCACGCTGGGAAAACAGTTCGGGATGCTGTCCGAGGCATCAGCCCTGTTCGCGCTGCTAACCTATCTCGGCGCGTGCGCCGCGGCACTGAAGTACCGGGTAGCGGAAGAGAAGGCGCTGGCCCTGATCGGTGCCGCGTTTTGCGTGTTCGTGATCGGCTGGTCGAGCGTGCCGGTGCTCACCGCCACGCTCATCTGCATGGCGCTGTTCGTGCCGCTCTATCTACCGTTGCGGAGCCGGAAGTACCGGCTGCCGGATCCGGCCGTGCGCACCGGCCAATTCGCAAAGCTGCGCGAACGACACGACGACCCGGACAACCGCCCGTAGCACCGGCACGTTACTTCGGCAGCTTGCTCCCGTCCCACGGGCAAACTACCCACGACACGTGCGCGGGCTTGCCGTTCGGGCACATGCGCGGAACGAACAGCGAATTGACGGGCAGTTCGATGACGACCGGCTCGACCGCCTTGCCGTCTTTTTCCTTGAGCAACACGGTCAGGGTCGATTGCACGTACGGCGAGATGATGCGGCCGTCCTTGTCCTGGTCGTCCAGTACGAAGAACTGCAGATTCTTGCCGGTGTTGCCGAGGGCGCCCTCGAGCATCGGCGTCATCACTTTCAGCAGCAGCCCAAGCTCGTCGGGAACCTTTTCCACCGGCTTGATGGCCCGCTTGTTCTTGCCGTCCGAAAATTCGATGGTCATGCCCTTGGTGATCGTGTCGCGGTCGTAGAAGCTCACCGTGCCGAAGCGCGAAAGGTCGGCCTGGGCAATCGCGAGCATCGAGTACTTCTTCATGATCGTGAGGAAGGCGTTGCGATCCGACTCCGACATGTCCTTGTCGCTGAGCAGGCTGGCTTCCCAGTACTCGGGCGGAATCCACCAGACGAGATGAATGCCCTCGGCATTGGCCATGACCTGCGTATCCTGGGTCATCGCGCTGATGTCGACGTCCTTGAGGTTCTTGGGCTCGACCGCCAAAGCATCGAGCGAAAATAGGGCCATCAAAGTCACGGGCATTGCGGGTGGAATTCTCATCAGTGGGTCCTCAGTAGCCGGCTTGCATGCCATTCGATGTGATCGCGAATGAACGTCTGGATGAAAAAGTACCCGTGGTCGTAGCCGGTGTGCACGCGAAGTTCCAGCGGCTGCCCGCCGGCCTTGCACGCCTCTTCCAGCAGTTCGGGTTTGAGCTGCTCGCGCAGGAATTTGTCGGAGGTTCCCTGGTCGACGAAGATCGTGTCGCGAAAGCGGTGCCCGCTCAACAGCAACTCGCGGGCGTCGTACTGGCCCCAGCCTTCGCGATCCGCGCCGAGATAACCCGCGAAGGCCTTTTGGCCCCAGGGCACCTGCGTCGGCGCCGAAATCGGCGCGAATGCCGACAGCGACCGGTACTTGTCCGGATTCTTGAGGCCGATGGTGAGCGCGCCGTGTCCGCCCATCGAATGCCCCATGATGCCGCTGCGCCTGAGGTCGGCGCGAAAATTCGCGGCGACCAACTGTGGCAGCTCGTTTACCACGTAGCTGTACATGCGGTAGTGACGCGACCACGGCGCCTGGGTCGCGTCGAGATAGAAACCGGCCGCGATGCCGAAGTCCCAGCTGTCGCGGTCGCCGGGTAGTTGGATGCGCGGGCTGGTGTCGGGCGCCACCAGCATGATCCCCAGCCGCGCCGCGTGTTCCAGCGCGCACGCCTTGGTGACAAAGGTCTCCTCGGTGCAGGTGAGGCCGGCGAGGTAATACAACACCGGCACCGGCCCACCTGAAACCTGCGGTGGCGTGAACACCGCGAAGCGCATCTCGCAGTCCGTGCTCGCGGCGCGATGCTTGAAGTACCCGAGATCGCCGCCGTGACAGAAGTGCCGCGAAATGACCTCGATCACGTCTTGAGCGTGCCCTTCTGCTTGGCCACGTGCGTCGCGATCGCGTCCATGAGCACGGGCGACAACGCGTCGTACGGCGGCAGCCGCAGCTTCTTCAGTCGGTCACGGACCTTCTTCATGTCCTTCGGGCGCGCGGCCCCGGCTTCGATGATCGACGACACGAATGCCGCGAACTCGGGCTTGTTCCAGCCCTTGTCCTTCGACAGTTCCACGTGCACGAAGTCGAGACCGAAGAACGGATGGTTGGTGTTCTCGATGCGCCCGTACATGTGAACGCCGCAGGCGCTGCAGGCATGGCGCTGAATCGTCGCGCTGGCGTCGACCACGTTGAGCTTCTGCCCGTTGGCGCTCACGCTCACATTGTCCTTTGGCACCACGGCCACCACGGAGAACACGGCGCCGGCCGGCTTCCAGCACCGGGTGCAACCGCACGCGTGGTTGTGCGCGACGTTGCCCTTGATGCTGACTGTGACCGGATCCGTGGCACAGAGACAGCTGAGCGTGCCGCCCTTGAATTTCTTGTTGCCCGCCTTGACGCCCTTGTCGATGGACGGGTGCAGTTTAATGGCCATGAGTCTTCCCCTCTAGAAAGTGACTACTGATCGAATGGATTCACCCTTGTGCATGAGATCGAATGCATCGTTGATCTTGTCGAGCGGCATGACGTGCGTGATCAGGTCGTCGATGTTGATCTTCTTGTCCATGTACCAGTCGACGATCTTCGGCACGTCGGTGCGCCCGCGCGCGCCGCCGAATGCCGTACCCTTCCACACGCGTCCCGTCACCAGCTGGAACGGCCGCGTCTTGATTTCCTGGCCGGCCCCGGCGACCCCAATGATCACCGAAACGCCCCAGCCCCTGTGGCAGCACTCGAGCGCCTGGCGCATGAGATCCACGCTGCCCACACACTCGAAGCTGTAGTCCGCGCCGCCGTCGGTGAGCGACACGAGATAGGGCACGAGATCGCCCTGCACTTCCTTCGGGTTCACGAAGTGCGTCATGCCGAACTTCTCGCCGAGCGCCTTGCGTTTGGGGTTGATGTCGACGCCGATGATCTTGTTGGCGCCGGCCATCTTCGCCCCCTGGATCACGTTGAGGCCGATCCCGCCGAGCCCGAAGATCACGACATTGGCGCCGGGCTCGACCTTGGCGGTGTTGATCACGGCGCCGATGCCCGTGGTGACGCCGCAGCCGATGTAGCAGATCTTCTCGAAGGGCGCGTCCTCGCGCACCTTGGCGAGCGCGATCTCCGGCAGCACGGTGTAGTTAGAGAAGGTGCTGCAGCCCATGTAGTGGTGCACCTTCTCGTTGCCTATGGAGAAGCGGCTGGTGCCGTCGGGCATCACGCCCTGGCCCTGCGTCGCGCGGATCGCGGTGCACAGGTTGGTCTTGCGCGATGTGCAGGACTTGCACTGCCGGCATTCCGGCGTGTACAGCGGAATGACGTGGTCGCCCTTTTTCAGCGTGGTCACGCCGGGGCCCACGTCAACCACGATGCCCGCGCCTTCGTGCCCGAAAATCACCGGGAACAGGCCTTCCGGATCGCCGCCCGAACGCGTGAATTCATCCGTGTGACACACGCCGGTCGCCTTGATCTCGACCAGGACCTCGCCGGTCTTGGGGCCAGCGAGCTCGACGGTGGTGACTTCGAGAGGTTGACCGGCCTTCCAGGCCAGAGCAGCGCGGGTTTTCATTGTTATCCCCTTCCCGTGAGCGGCAGAGTCTACCGCGCGCCTTGCTTTCCTTCAGCACCTTCATGAGCATGGCGCGGTTTTCAGGGAGGCCGTCTCATGCACCAGAAGTTGCTGTTTGTCATCGTCCTGGGCGCCGCACTCGCGGGCTGCGCATCCACGACCCCAGCGCCGGCCCCGGTTCCGGCCCCGAACAGCCCGGCGGGCGCTCCCAAGGTGCACATGACCCGTTATTCGCAGGCGCAGGTCACTCGCCTGACCTACTGCGTCGGGCTCACGGATACCGCGTGGAGCATCTCGACCATGAAGGCGTCGGGCAAGACCAGGGAACAGATTCGCGCCACCTATGCGAATCACCCCAACCCCACGTTGATCAATGCGGAGATCGACGAGGTGTATGGAGCGACGTTCACGCACGTCTGGGATTACAGCGTGCAATTCTTCCGCGAATGCGCGGTCAACGTCGGCCAGGTGGCCGCCGACTCCACCGACACCGGTGCATACTGCGTCCAGAATGCAATGATGAGCAGCCAGGCCCAGGAATACCGGGCAGCCGGAAAGACGAAGCAGGAGGCGTATGCCAGCTTGCCTATCAAGGGCGACAAGCCCAAGTCGCTGGTCGATACGGTGTACGAAGGCAATCTGGACCGCGCGCACACGATGCTGGATGCCTGGAACACCTGCATTGCTCCCATGACCGTGAAGTAGATGAAGCGGCGCGAAGTTCACCTGGCGGCGGCGCGCGGATTCGAGCTGGGTGCGCAAACCTACGCGCGCGGTCGCCCGGATTTTCCGCAGGCACTGGACTCCTGGTTGTGCGACTCCTTGCAGCTCGGCGCCGGCAGGACGGTCCTCGACCTCGGCGCAGGCACCGGCAAGATGACGCGGCTGCTGGTGCAAACCGGCGCGGACGTCATCGCCGCCGAGCCGGTCGACTCGATGCGGGCCATTCTCGTGCGCGACCTGCCGGCCGTGCGTACGCTGCGCGCCTCCGCGCAAAACCTGCCTCTCGCCGATGCCAGCCTGGACGCCGTCGTTTGCGCGCAGGCTTTTCACTGGTTCGCGACGCGCGAAGCATTGGCGGAGATCCGGCGCGTGCTGAAACCGGGCGGCGTGCTGGGCCTCGTCTGGAATATCCGAGACGAATCGGTCGATTGGGTCGCGCAGCTGACCCGCATCATGGCGCCGCACGAAGGCGACGCGCCTCGTTATTACAACGGTGAGTGGCGCACGGCGTTTCCGGCCGAAGGCTTCGGCGAGCTGCGCGAACGCGTCTTCCCGCACTCGCATGTCGGATCAGCCGAACAGGTGATCGTGGACCGCGTGGCGTCGGTGAGTTTCATCGCGGCGCTGGACGCTGAAACCCGCGAGCGCGTGCTCGACGAGGTTCGCGCCCTGATTGCGACGACACCGGCGCTCGCCGGGCGCGACCCCGTTGCAATGCCCTACCTGACCCGGGTCTACTGGACCCGCGCCGTTCCGTTCTGACTCGAAGGAGATTCGAATGCGCCTGAATCGCCGTGCCGCCCTGCAATTGACCGCCGCAGCGACGTTGACCTCGACGCTGTTCGGGTCCGCACACGCGGCTCGTTACCGGAAGCGCGTGCTGATCCTGGGAGGCACCGGCTTCATCGGTCCGCATTTCGTCAAGGCGCTGATGGACGGTGGGCATCTCGTCACGTTGTTCAATCGCGGCAAGCGCGACCCGGAAGCGCATCCCGGCGTGGAGCAGTTGTTAGGGGATCGCGATGGCAAGCTCGAAGCGCTGGCAGGAAGACCCTGGGACGCGGTCATCGACAATTCCGGCTACGTTCCACGCGTAGTGCGGCAGAGCGCCGAGCTGCTGAAACCCCAGGTGAAGCAGTACATTTTCATTTCGAGTATCGCGGCGTACGCCGACTTCGCAAAGCCGGGCATCGACGAGAACTATCGTCGGGGGAAACTCGACGACACAACCATCGAACAGGTCAGCGGCAAGACCTACGGCCCGCTGAAGGCGCTGTGCGAGGACGTGGTCAACGAGGTGTACGGCAAGAACGCCACCATCATCCGGCCTACCTACATCGCGGGGCCGGGCGACTACACCGATCGGTTCACCTACTGGCCGGTGCGCGTCGCCAGGGGTGGTGAGATGCTGGCGCCGGGAACTCCCGCGGACCCCATCGCCTACATCGACGTGCGCGACATCGCGGACTTCATTCGCACCTGCGTCGAACATCACGTGACCGGGCCGTACAACATGGTGAACCCGCCTGGACGGGCAACCATGGGCGGATTGCTGGAGACCAGCAAGCACGTCACCGGCGCGAACCCGACGATCACCTGGGCGCCGGTGGATTTCCTGCGTGCCCAGGGCCTCATCGCGACCGAACTCGTGCCCACCCCGCAGCTGCCGCTCTGGGACCCGCCCACCGGTGCCACCGCCGGTATCGGCCTGATGAAATGCGATCGCGCCATCGCCGCCGGCATGAAATTCCGGACCATGGAGCAGACGGTGCGCGACACGCTCGAGTGGCAGAAGAGCCGACCAGCGGAGAACCAGGTGATGAAGTCCGGGCTGAAACCCGAGCGCGAAGCGGAACTACTGAAGCTGTTGCATGGAGCCTGAGCAGAATGAGCAGAACGATCTAAGGTCGGCGAATTCGATGTTTGGGAACCGCCACTAGTTAGAGCATCTTCAGGATGTCACGACAATTTCTTCCCGTTCCCAGCACAGAAGTTGCGCGGCCCGCTCGGGCGGAACGAAGACGTAGTGGATGAAGAGCAAGTCGTGCGATATCACGAATCCTCCCGGATCGAGTGTGAGGACCAGGTTGCCACTCCCCTCGCCGATGTCCTCACGCAGCTCCGATATTGGGCGTAACTGCGCTGTGGTCGCCCGCAGGGCGTGCGGCGTCCTACCGGCTTCGTCGAACCCGCAAAACGGGATCCCGCCCGGCTGCTCGAGCAATGCCAACGCCTGCACGACGTGCTGGCGCGCCTGGGTAACGTCCATGTCGTCTGGAATGGCAACCTCGAGGGAACGCGCGGTCGTGGTGGCAGACAGGCGTATCGCCCGGGTATCGGCCCACACCTCGCACTTCCACGGCGCCTGACGCCGGAAATCACTGCGACAAGTCAGACTTTTCCAGCGCTCGGAGCCGTCCGCCTGCAAGATGCGGATGGTGTCGAAGCTCGCAGTGAACCAGTCGCGCTGTCGATGGCGGCAGCCGCCCGTAGAATGCGGATCGAGCGGTATCGGCTCCACGGCTTTTGCCGCCGTCCTGATGCGCGCGACATCCTGGGCCGGCAGTGTGAACGGCCGACAATCCGAATCCTGCCAGCGAGCTTGGGCGCTGGCGGCCCAAGCCATGATAATGAATGCGACGAAGACGCGTCCCATGCGCGCAATACTACAAGATCGATGCGCCCTCGTCGGCCGGCGTCGCCCCTTCGCGCAGCCGCGTGAACAGTTCGCGGCCCACTCCGTAGGTCGTATCGACCACGTCAGGCTTCACCGGTTCGCGTGCCGCGAGCGCCGCGGCGTCGAGCTGCACTTCCAGCAAGCCATTGC
>Ga0070689_100001151_pt1 | contig 16709 bp, 17 predicted proteins | sample KBSS23HmetaG_FD_64669 | JGI IMG/M metagenome (GOLD analysis project Ga0070689, IMG submission 64669) | Switchgrass rhizosphere microbial communities from Kellogg Biological Station, Michigan, USA - KBS S2-3H metaG | ecosystem: Host-associated > Plants > Roots > Rhizosphere ...
TGTTCTTCATCAGGACGCCGTAGTGGCCGTAGTCGTACGTCGAGCCCATGCCGCCGTAGATCTCGGAGGACGGGAAGACGAACCCGCGTCGGCGGGAGAGCGAAACGATCTTGTCCATCGTCACCGGCTCGAGTTCGGCCATGGCCGGGGACGTTATCCGACGCGTTTTTCCTAGCGCGCGTAGACGAGCAACGACCCGACACCGAGGACCAGCCCGGCCGTCACGGCCAGGATGACGAACGGAGACACGCCGTGGTGGCCTCCATCGGTCTTCGGCGCAGCGGTGGTCTTCGGCGCAGCCGCGACCTTCGTCACGCCCTCGGTCCTGACGCGGGCCTGCAGCGCACGCGTGATGTCGGTCTCGGCGCTCGAGTAGATGCGGAGATCCTCCGGCAGGCTTGCAAGCGCCTCCCGGTAGCAGTCGACGGGATAGACGCGGTCCATGCGGCCGTCGCGCCAGTCGGCGAGAAGTCGCGATGCGCAATCCGGGGTCGCGGCTGCGGCAGATCCGCAGACCGTGAGCGCCGCCAGCGCCGCGACGACGAACGCCACCAGGTGGAGCCTCCCCCGAGACATGGTTTCAACGTGCCCACAGGGTCTAAGAGCATGCTTAGAAGGACGTAAAGGCTTTTTAAAGAGTGTCCCGGCGCTCTGGGGACGCCAGCCACTAGCCTCCGCCCCGATGGCGCAGCGTGTGGAACTTCACATCGTCTCCGACTCCACCGGGGAGACTGCCGCGCGGCTTGTGCAGGCACTGGAGGCGCAGTTCCCTGAACAGGAGTTCGAGGAGGTGCGCCACACCCGGGCCGAGACGGTGGCGGACCTCGAGCGCGCAGTGCTGAGCGCCCGGGGCCATGCCGCGGTCGTCATCTACACGCTCGTCGATCCGGAGCTTCGCGATGCGATGCGCCGCCTCTGCCGTCGTGCCCGCGTGCACTACTGCGATCTCCTCGGTCACCCGATCGATGCCGTCGCCCGCGTGTCAGGCCAGACCGCCCGCATGACGCCCGGTTCGCGGGCCCCGCTCACTCCCGCGTACTTCCGGCGAATCGAGGCGATGGAGTTCGCGGTCAAGTACGACGACGGCGTGGGGGCGGGCCTGGACGAGGCGGACATCGTGCTCGTCGGCGTCTCGCGTACGTCGAAAACCCCCCTGTCGATCTACCTCGGGTACCTCGGGCACAAGGTGGCGAACGTTCCGATCGTGAAGGGGATCCCGACGCCGAAGGAGCTCTTCGAGCTCGATCCCGCGAAGATCGTCGGGCTCACGATCCATGCCGACCGCCTTGCGGAGATTCGCCGTGCCCGAGTGAGAAACCTCGGCGCCAACAACCGGCTCTATTCCGGCTTGACCGAGGTGTACGACGAGCTCGAGGAGGCGACCGCGGTCCAGCGCCGGCTCGGTTGTCCCGTGATCGACATCTCGGAGCTTTCGATCGAGGAGACCGCGCAGCGGATCCTGCGGACCGTGGAGGGCCGGAAGGCCGAGGCCGCGGCCGCCGAGGGCACGTGACGGCGAAGGCGCCCGTCCCCTGGTGGCGCTGGGCCATCTGGTGGATGCTGCTCGGCCTGTCGCTGCTCGTGTTCTACGTCCTGCTCACGCCCATCTGGCTGGGCCTGAGAGGGCTTGCGTGGCTGGCGGAATTTCGCTCGCGCAGACTCGGCGACCGTTGATATAGGAGCAGGCGCGATCTATATCGAGGGATTTATACTTCGCCTGTGTAGTCGGGTCTCTCCCCCGACGCTGGACAGAGCGGCCTCGCCGGCGAGGCCGCTCGCCTCTCACCCGAGCAACCGCGCCTCGAGTGGTCGCTCGCCTTCGGGCCCGACCTGGTAGGCGGTCGCGCCGGGCCTCGAACTGACGACCTCGTGCAGCTCGGTGCCAACGAAGTGGAGCGCGACGTCGTCGTCCGCTGCGAGGCCTGACGGCAGACCCGCTCCGACGAGCTCCGTGTACACCGGCCGGCGGCGCTCCTCGCCGTCGTAATGCGGGCAGGCGCTGCCGGGCAGAAATCCGAGGCACTCCATTGACCGGAGCTCGGGACCGAATGAATCGGTGACACCGTGCTCGAACCAGCAGATCATCCCAGCGCTCACGCCTGTCAACAAAACGCCACGCTCCCAGGCCTCGCGCAGCACCGTGTCGAAGCCGTGCGCGCGCCAGATCGCGAGCGCGTTTGCGGTGTTCCCGCCGGCGACGAGGACGATGTCCTGGCCGAGCACAAGCTCACGGAGGTTCGCCGGAGGCCACGGCGAGAAGTGCAGAGGCCTCATCTCGGCGCGTCCGTGCAGGCGCTCGTACCACGACACGGTCCCAGCGGGATCTTCCATGCCTGCGGTCGGAACGTAGAGGAGTCGTTTCCCAGGAGCGATTCCCAGCACGTAGTCGAGGAGCGTCCCGTCGGTGAGCCCACCCATCGCCACGATCGTCGGCTCCGGCATAACGCCGAGTATTGCAGGGCATTTGTGAGAGGATCCCCGCCTTGACGGCCCACCGCTACGTCTACGACTTCGATGAGCCATCCGAGGGAGGCCGCGAGCTCCTCGGCGGGAAGGGTGTCGGGCTCGCCGAGATGACCCGACTGGGCGTTCCGGTCCCCGCGGGCTTCACGATCACGACCGATGCGTGCCGCGCGTACAGATCGAACGCCAAAGCGCTGCCGGACGGGCTCACCGATGAGATCGACCATCACATCGAGGCGCTAGAGAGGAAGATGGGCAAGCGTTTCGGCGACACGAGCGACCCGCTGCTCGTCTCGGTCCGCTCGGGCGCTGCGGTCTCGATGCCGGGGATGATGGACACGATCCTGAACCTCGGGCTGAACGACGAGGCGCTGCAGGGCCTCGCGGGCGCGACCGGCAACGAGCGGTTCGCGAACGATTCTTACCGGCGCCTGATTCAGATGTACGGCGAGGTGGTGGACGGAATCGCCGGGCACCGCTTCGAGCAGGTGCTGACAGATCTGAAGAAATCGCGCGGTGTCTCCCAGGACGTCGACCTCGCCGCCGAGGATCTCGGCGACCTGATCGCGACGTACAAGCAGATCTACGAGGAGGAGACCGGCGAAGGCTTTCCGCAGGATCCGCGCGAGCAGCTGACGCGGGCGGTCGAGGCGGTCTTCGATTCGTGGGACGCGCCGCGCGCCGTCGTCTACAGACGCCAATACGACATCTCCGACGAGCTCGGCACGGCGGTCAACGTCGTGCAGATGGTCTTCGGAAACAAGGGCGAGGAGTCAGGCACCGGCGTCGCGTTCACACGTGACCCGTCGACCGGCGAGCCCGGCCTCTACGGTGAGTTTCTCGCGAACGCGCAGGGCGAAGACGTCGTCGCCGGCATCCGCACGCCGGAGCCGCTCGCGCGGATGGAACGGAAGCTGCCCGCGGCGTTCGCGCAGCTGCTCGAAACGATGCGGAGGCTCGAGGAGCACTACCAGGACGTCCAGGACATCGAGTTCACCGTCGAGGACAACGTGCTCTATCTGCTGCAGACACGGTCGGCGAAGCGCACGGCCGCCGCTGCGGTGAAGTCAGCGGTCGACATGGTCGACGAGGGATTGATCTCGCGCGAGCAGGCGGTGGCACGCATCGACCCGACGCAGCTCGACCAACTGTTGCATCCGATGATCGATCCGACGGCAGACTGGGAAGTGGCGGCCAAGGGGCTGAATGCCTCGCCGGGTGCGGCGTGCGGGAAGATCGTGCTGGACGCGGACACTGCCGAGCAACGCGGCGCGGCAGGGGAGAGCGTGATCCTCGTCCGCTGGGAGACCACGCCGGACGACATCCACGGGCTGATCAAGGCGGCGGGGATCCTCACCGCCCATGGCGGCATGACGTCTCACGCAGCAGTCGTGGCGCGCGGGATGGGCAAGCCCTGCGTCGCCGGCTGCGATGCGCTTTCGATCGACCTCGATGCGCGGACGATCACTCTCGGCACGCAAACGCTGTCCGAGGGGGACGTACTGACGATCGACGGTGGAACCGGTGCGGTGATCATCGGCGAGGTGCCGCTCGTCGCGCCGCAGGTCAACGACGACCTGGAGACGATCCTCGGCTGGGGCGACGAGTACCGCGTGCTGAAGGTGCGCGCGAACGCCGACACACCGGAGGACGCCGCGAAGGCGCGCGAGTTCGGCGCGCAGGGCATCGGCCTCTGTCGCACAGAACACATGTTCATGGCCGAGGATCGCCTGCCCGTCGTACGCGAGATGATCCTTGCCGAGGGCGAAGACGGTCGGCGCGCCGCGCTCGACGGGCTCCTCCCGTTCCAGCAGGGCGACTTCGAGGCGATCTTCGAGGCGATGGCAGGGCTGCCGGTGACGATCCGTTTGCTCGATCCACCGCTGCACGAGTTCCTGCCGCCGATCGACCAGGCGACGGACGAACGCATGCGCCGGCGCATCAAGCAGTTGCAGGAGTCGAATCCGATGCTGGGCACGCGCGGGTGCCGGCTCGGACTGCAGTGGCCGGAGATCTACGAGATGCAGGTGCGCGCGATCATCCGTGCTGCACGCTCGGTTGAACAGCGCACTGGTGAAGCGCCTGTCGTCGAGATCATGCATCCGCTCGTCGCCTTCGAGGAAGAGCTGCGCCGGCTGCGCGAGTTGACCGTGCGCGTTGCGGAGGAGGAGGCATCGGAGGTCGAGTACCTCTGCGGGACGATGATCGAACTCCCACGCGCCTGCATCCGCGCCGACGAGATCGCCGGACAGGCCGACTTCTTCTCCTTCGGAACGAACGACCTGACACAAACCGCTCTCGGTTTCTCCCGCGACGATGCGGAGGGGAAGTTCCTCACGTACTACCTCGAGGACGGCGTTCTGGAGCAGAACCCGTTCGAGACGATCGACATCGGCGGCGTCGGCGACCTGATGCGGATCGCGGTAGACCGCGGACGCGGGATCAAGCCGGACCTGAAGCTCGGCATCTGCGGGGAGCACGGGGGAGAGCCGAAGTCCGTGGCGTTCTGCCATGAACTCGGTCTCGACTACGTCTCGTGCTCGCCGTACCGCGTGCCGGTGGCGCGGCTCGCCGCCGCCCAGGCCGCGTTGGCCTCGAGCGGGACGGCGGCGTATGCGGCGGCGGGCGGCTGATGAACTACGCGATCCTCGTCGACGGCGAGCGCGTGGCGCGGGTCAAGTCCGATGACGAGGTGCGGACCTGGATCTCGGAGTACCGAGAGGAGCACACCGAGGACGACCCCGCAGCGGCGCATGTCCAGATACTCCAGCAGGGTGCCTTCTGGTTCATCAACGGCGGCAAGCTCATCGACCGTGAGCGGTTCTTCTAGCTGAAGAGCATCACCTGGAACGAGGTTCGTGCGCGGCGACTCGCCAGGAGCTTCGTGACGGAACGGGCAGGGCCGGAAGGCGTCGTCGAGGTTGCGCACAACACGTGCGGGATCCACGCGCAGGTTCAGGCCGCGGCCGAGCTCTCCCTGAACGCCCGCATCGACGGGATCGTCCAGCAGGACGTGCGGGACGCGTTGTGGCGCGATCGCACGCTGGTCAAGGCGTGGACGGTCCGCGGGACGCTCCACCTGCATCCTGCCGCTGAGCTTCCGCTCTGGTACGCGGCGCGGAGCGCGATGGACACCGGCGACCGGGAAGGCCTGCAGCCGTGGCGCGATCCGGCGGGCGCCCTTCACCCGGCGCTGTCACGGAAGGAGGTCGACAGTGTCTCGGCTGCGGTCCGCGAGGCGCTCGACGGGCGCTGCCTGTCGCGCGAGGAGCTCATCGAGGAGGTGGCCGGGCGAACGGGGCCTGCCGCGCGCGAGCGACTGCGCTCCGGCTTCGCCTTCTTCCTGAGCGACGTCTGCCAGGGCCCGCCACAGGGAAACAAGGTCACGTTCGCGCGGCCGGACCAGTGGGTCAAGGACTGGCAGGAAGTCGACCCCGTGGAAGCGCTCGGCGAAGTCTGCCGCCGCTATCTCCACACCTACGGCCCGGCTCGGCCCAATGAGTTCCGCGAGTGGTTCGGCTCCGCAACCTTCAAGACCGCGGACGCGCGCATGCTCTTCGAGTCGCTCGGCGACCTCGAGGAGGTCGAGGTCGAAGGACACCACGCGTACGTCGTCGCGGGAGACACCCATTTTCCCGAGCCGGTGGCGAGTGTCCGGCTTTTGCCCGAATACGACGTGTACATCATGGGCTTCCGTGAGCGCGACCACCTGGTGCCCGACGAGACGCGAGCCCAGGTTGCAGCACACGGTCGCGGGAAGTACGAGGGACCGGCGGGCGTTCGCTTTCTCCTGATCGACGGCGTCGCAGCCGGGCTCTGGGAGCGTAAGAAGAAGGCGAGGGAGGTCGAGGTACGCGCGACCCCGGTGCGACCGCTCGACAAGGGCGAGCGCATGGCACTGGCCGCAGAGGCGGAACGCATCGGTTCGTTCCTCGGCCTCGAGCCGGTGCTTACGGTCGAATGACGACCGGGGTGCCGAGCGGAACTGCGCGCATCAGGTAGCGCAGGTCGGCGTCGCGCGCGTGCACGCAGCCGGCGGAGACCGCACGGCCGAAGTCGTCGGCCGAAAGCGTGCCGTGGATGGCGATGCGGTTGCCACCGCTCCAGCCCGCAGGAAGGTTGGGCTGGGTTGCGGAAAGCGCGAGGATGCAACAGCCGTACGCCGCGCTGTACGCGCCGCCTCTCAGCTTGTCGGTCACGGCGAACCGGCCGGTCGGTGTCGGCGATCCTGCGCGGCCGACTCCGACGCTGAGCCGGCGCAGGGTGGCTCCGTCACGCGTGACTGTGAGCGTCCGAGCAGAAAGATCGACGTCGAGCTCCAGTCGTGTGCGCTGGTAGCGCAGGCCGCTCGAGAGTGCATCGATCCAGACGACACGGTTGTCGCCTACGCCTGCCTCGGTGACCGCGAGCCAGCGGCCGCGTTGCGTGCCGACGACGCTGAACGACTGCGGCGAGCCGAACTGGGTCGTCGAGCCCACACGGGCAACCACGGGGCCGAAAGGCCGGCTGCGCAATGCCAATGCGTGACCGGGCCGGACCTGCACGATTACGTGACCGCGTGGCCTGGGCCGCTGAGGTTGTACCTGCGCCCAACCGCCGCTCTTCGCGGGTGCGTCGAGCTGAACATGCCCGACGGCTGTCGTCGGCGCCAACGCGGTTGCGCCTGCTGCGACACAGACGACGGCAATGAGGGCAAAGAGCGATCGACCCACTCAAGGTGGATCGGCAGAGTCCCTCGATCAAGGCTCCCTCGAACGAGTTCCCTCGAACGAGGGAGGGCGGCTAGTCCGCGGCCAGCTCTCTCGCGAACGAGCCGCCGCCGATGATGCGTTCCGCGTGATCGTGCACGCGTTCGCGGAGCCCGCGGTCAGAAGTTACGACCCAGACGGGCGGGTCGAGCTCGCGAACGAGACGTGCGATCTGATCGTCTCCGGACTCGCTGCCTTCCCAGATGACCCGCACCTCATGACCCTCCTGCTCGCCCCAGGCCTTGCTTCGCTCGACGAGCTCGTCACCGGGCATGTTGGGCCAGAGCGACCGGCGCACGTTCTCTGCGTCGACGAGGACTGTCGCCATGCCGGAGTTGTATCCCGACTCTTAGATGCTGTAGCTCTTCACCCGCCAATAGGCGATTGCGATCGACACGACTCCGACGAGCACGATCGTCACCACGCCAAGCAGGCCAGGACGACCATAGGCGGCATGGCCCCGCCCGAAGCGCGTGAAGCCTAGAGCGCACACGATTCCTCCGATCAGACCGCCGATGTGTCCACCTTTGGAGATCCCGCTAATCGAGAATGTGAACACGAAATTGATGAGGATCACGCCGAGCGCGCTCCCCCCGAAAACGTAGTCGCGCTGGCGTTCCAGAACGAGCCCCGCTCCAAGGATCCCGAATATCGCGCCGGAGGCGCCCACGGTCGGGGCGCTGAAACCATTCGGCCACAACAGGGCGCCGGCAGAGCCGGCGAGCCCGGAGACGAGATAGACCAAGAGGAAGCGACCCGAGCCGATCCGTTCTTCCAGAAGAGACCCGAACCAGTAGAGAGCGACCATGTTCAGGATCAGGTGGAGTGGCCCGTAGTGCAGAAACGCCGCCGTCATCAATCTCCACCACTCACCCTGCTCGAGGAAAGGACCGAACAGCACACCCTTCACGTAGATGGTGCTACCGGTGCCGTTCACTCCCCCGCCGGTCAGGAGCTCCGCGAGGTAGACCGCCACGTTGATTGCGATCAGCGCCTTCGTCGCCTTTGCGCCCGTGCCCTCGAAGCTCGCGCGCTGGATTCCGCGCGTCATCCGCTGAACGCCCTGCGGCTTGCCGGAGTGGTCGGGACAGCGAATCCCGACGGGCGCCATCGTCATGCACTCCGTGCAAATGGGGCGTCCGCACTCGGAGCAGGAGAGCCCCGTGGCCCGGTCAGGGTGGCGGTAGCAGGTCCGCTCGACGGGTTCAGCCATGGCAGAAGTAGCGTAGTTGGATGCACATCGACGTCGCCTTCACTCCGGTCGAGACGGCTCCTGCCCCACTGGGGATCGTGGTGGATGTGATCCGCGCCACCTCGACGATTGCGCAGGCGCTTGCGGCGGGGTACGAGCGCGTCCTCTGCTGCGCCGAGATCGAGGAGGCGCGGGCGCTCAGGGCGGAGCTCCCGAGCTCGCTCGTGGGCGGCGAGCGCAAGGCGGTCCGGATCGAAGGCTTCGACGTCGGCGCGTCACCCCGCGAGTTCCTGGAGGCACGCGCCGAGACGCTGATCTTGACGACGACGAACGGGACGCGCGCGATCCTCGAGACGGCGAAGCACTGCGACGACGTCGTGCTCGGCAGCCTGCTCAACCTCGACGCAGTTGCTGCGGCGGTGGGCAGGCGCGACACGGTGATCGCCTGCGCGGGATTTCAGGGCGCGTTCGCGCTCGACGACGTGTATTGCGCCGGGCGTATCGTCCAGCTCGTGAGGGGCTCCCGAACCGACGCCGCGATCGGGTCTGAGCTCATCGCACGCGCGTTTCCGACAGCGCTCGAGGCGTTCAACGCTCGCACCTATGGACCGCCCGGTCTCGAGGAGGACATTGCCTTCTGCGCGCGCGAGAACGTCCTTGACGTCGTCCCCCGGCTCGTCGGGATGGTCGGACCCGCCGCGGAGATCCGCGACTCGTGAAACTCGCACTCGTCATGGCCGGCCTCGTAGCCCTCCTGATCGTGCCAGGGAGAGCGGGCAGCACGGCCGGCAAGCCCTGGCTCTGGCAGTGCACGCAGATCCACAACGTCGAGGCGCAGTACAACTGCTACGTCAGGCTTCTTCGCAACGACATCGAAGCGTCGGGCAATGCTGCGCGCGAGGTGCCGCGCATCGACCGTCGCGTCGCCGCCATCGGGGGGCCAGCCGAAGCAGGCTGTCACGTGCTCATGCACCAGGTGGGGAGGGAGTTTGCGCGTGACCATCACGTCACGCTCGGCGACCTGCAGCGCTACGTGCCTCGTTCGAACAATCCCAACTGCTCGGCCGGCTTCGGCATGGGGCTCGTGATGTACCTCGGGCCGCAGATCATCCGCTCGGGCGGCGCTTCCGCGGTACGCACGTGCGCCGGGCTGCCGACGAGGTACCGGCAGTACACGTGCGTGCACGGTCTCGGTCATGCGTTGCTGCGGGCGTATCACGGCGATCTCAGCCAGGCGGTTCGCGCTTGCCGGGCGTTGCAACGCAATTACGCACCTGATTGTGCGCAGGGCGTCTTCCACGACTACTGGATCTCGCTTCGGGGCGCCGACGGCACGACCGCGCCGAAGCAGATGATCTCGCCGCGGAAGCTCTGCGATGGTCGCCTCACGTACATCAGGCCCTGCTGGTACCGGTACTTCCTGGAGCAGCCGCTCGCGCTGCCGGTGCGCGACGCCGCGGACCTCCGGCGTGATTGCCGCGGGTTGCACACGCTCGAGCGCTTCGGCTGCATCAGCGCCGCGGCTCTGACGATCTCGTCGAATCCCTTCGACCAGATGCATGTCTGCGAACGACTCGGCGCTGCCGACGCGTCAGCGTGTCTTCGGGGCGTTCCCGACCAGGCACTGGCGGGTCGCGCGTCGGCGCAGCTGCGGCTGATCCGGGCGTGCGCACGAATAACGGTAGACGCGCGGGCGGGATGTTACGAGTGGCTTGGACGAACGCTGTCAGTCGTCACGAACGGCGCGTTCCGCGAGCGAGGGTGCACGAAGCTGAGCCCGGAGCCGGCGCGGCGGGCATGCACGGCAGGGGCAGCGCGGATGCGCGCGGCTCTAGTGACCTTCTCCTAGAGGGAGCGCGCGCAACGGATCGACCGAGGCGCCGCGGATGCGGACTTCGAAATGCAGGTGCGGCCCGGTCGCGTCACCCGTCGCGCCGATGAGGCCGACGCGGACTCCCTGGCTGATCCACACACCGAGCCGGACGTCGATGCGGGAGAGGTGCGCGTACATCGACCGCTCACCGTGTCCGTGGGCGACGATCACGAGGAAGCCCCAGCCGCCGCCCCGCCAGCCGGCCCACACGACCTGACCCGACCGGGCCGCGTAGACAGGCGTACCGAGTGGGGCGGGCAGGTCGATGCCGGAATGCCATCGATCGCCCCGCGGGCCGAAGCGATCTCCTAGCACCGGCGCCGCCAGCGGCCAGGCGAGCGGCAGCGGGATCGTGGGTGGCGGAGCGGTGAGCGCGCCGAGCGTCGCGGAGCCGGCGACGCCGTCCGTCTTCAGCCCGGCCCAGTCCTGGAAGCGCCGCAACGCTGAGTCGATGTGCGGACCGAAGATCCCGTCGAAGGAGCCCGAGGGAAAGCCGTGCTCTGCGAGCTGGAACTGGAGCGACGCCACGTCCCAACCTCTGTTCCCGATCAGAAGCTTGCGGCTGCCGAGCCGATGCTTGGCGAAGCGGCCGAGGGCTCGTCTCGTCTTCGGCCCGACGACGCCGTCGACGGTGAGATGCGCGCGCTTCTGCAGGAGCCGGATCGCCTTGGCCGTCCCCGGGCCGGTGATGCCGTCGATCGGACCCTTGTAGAGCCCATGCGAGTGCAGGCCGACCTGAAGGGCGGCAACGCCCGCATCGGCCGCCGTCGCGCTGGGGGTGATGGCCGCGGCGGCAAGGATCAGGGGCAGAGCAAGGAGCGCTCTGGCACGCATGGGGTGATCGTCTTCGACGGGGCTCGAGAGAACCCTTGACAGGGGAACAGGTGTTCGTGTAGAACATACGTTCCCATGATCGCCTGCCTCCTCATCCCCGGCTTCGAGTTGCGGGCAGCGCTGCGCAAGCAGCCGGGGCTCGCGCTGCGGCCTGCGGCGCTCTCGCCGGTGGCCGGAACGGAGCCCCTCATCGGTCCGGTGACGGCCCAGGCGGAACGGCTCGGGGTCCGGCCGGGCATGCGGCTCGGTGAGGCACTCGCGACCAGCCCGGAGCTCGTGCTCGTGGAGCAGGACCCTGCGGCTGCCGAGCAGGCGTGGGAAGACATCTTGCGTGCCCTCGAAGACTCGGGGTTCTCGGTCGAGCCGGCCGGAGTCGGCTCCGTCTATTTCGAGACGCGCGGGGTGGAGAGGTTGTACGGCGGCCTGGAGCCTGCGCTCAAGCGCGCCCTCGCTGCCATCGGGACTGCCTGGGATCCACGTGCGGGCGCAGCGCAGCGCCGGTTCGCAGCTTTGGCCGCGGCGAACGTCGCGCGCCCCGGGCAGATTTTGGTCGTCTCCGACGAGCGTCTGAGCGACTTTCTCGCACCGCTGCCGCTCGAGCTGGTGCCGATGGAGCCCCGCCGCCGCGCGGAGCTGCACGAGCTCGGGGTGAAGCGCGTCGGACAGCTTGCTGGGCTCCCGGGTGGCGCCGTGGCCGAACGATTGGGGCCGGACGGCCGGCGCGCCTGGGGCCTGGCGAGAGGCGGCAAGTCGTCGCGGGTCCGCGGGCGACGCCCCCCGGCAGAGATCGTCGAGGCGCTCGAGTTTCCGGAGGCGATCGGCAACGAGCTCACACTGCGGCGTGCATTCGGTGCGCTTGTCGAGACGCTGATGGCCCGGCCAGAACGTGGAGCGCGCTTCGTGCGGAAGCTCGCCCTCTCTGCTCGGCTCGTCGGTGGCGGTTCGTGGCGGCGCAGCGCGACGCTGCGAGATCCAACCACCGAGCTCGACCGCATCAAGGCTGCGCTCGGGCCGAAGCTCGCGGAGCTCCCGGCCCCGGTGGTCGAGCTTCGCCTCGAGCTCGTCGAGCTGACGGAGCACGACGGCGAGCAGCTCGAGCTCCTGCCCGCTGCCGGCGGCGAGGTGGACGTTCGGTTACGGGAGGGCCTGCGCCAGGTGCGTGCGAGCACCGGCTCGGGATCGGTCAACCAGGTCGTGGAGGTCGCGCCGTGGTCGCGCATCCCGGAAGCGCGCGCGTTGTTCGTGCCGCGGGACGACTAAACGAGCCGCGCGCGGCGGTCGTGGAAGCTCGTGTCGACGGAACGCCTACACGAGTGAACCGTTTACCGGTCGAGCTCGTGCGTGAGGAATGGCGCGTCGTCGATCGGTGGTGGACGGAGGAGCCGGTGTCCCGGCGTTACTTCGAAGTGGTGTTGCAGTCAGGGGAGAACGCCGTTGTCTTTCGCGACGAGGAGCGCAGCTGCTGGTTCACTCAGCGGGGAGCCTAGAGAACGACTAGTCGGCGCCAGACGCCGCCAGAAGTTCCTGGGCTCTTGCGAGGTCCTGCTCCGCAACGAAGATCTCCAGTGGGCCACCGCCCGGCATGCCGTCCATCGTGCCGACACCGAGGTTGGTTCGACGCTGCTCGCACTCGATTCCTTCGGTTCGAAGGAGCGCGCAAAGGATGTTCGCCTCGTATTCGGTCGGCACAAGTGTGAGGTAGACGGCCTCGGCCACTTAGCTCACCGTCCGAAGCCACTCGTGGAAGCCGACGCTCGGCGCATGGATGTTGAGCAGTCGTGCGCGGTCCGGCCCGGGGTTCGAAAACGCGTGCACGGCTCCGATCGGCGCGGCGACGAAAGAGCCGGAACCGAGACGGAACGTTTCGCCGCCGACGAAGAACTCGGGCTCGCCGTCGAGCACGTAGAAGGAGTCGATGTGGTCGTCGTGGCTGTGCGGGTCCGGCCCGACGAAGCCCGGCTCGAGCTCGAACTCGATCAGGGCGAGCTCTTCGCGCCCGACCTTGATGGTCGCAATCCGCGTGTTCCCCTCGAGCCGTTCCCCTTCGCCCGGCCCGAGGAAGACGGAGTCGGCTCCCGGGGGGCCGCTTCCGGCCACCGCGTCGAAGCTGTCGAAGCCTCCCGGCTCTCCGCGATCTCGTGCCTGCAGATTTCCTGCGAATCCGCCGTCCGGAGTGTGGAAGTTGAGGAAGCGAGCGGGAGACGTGGTCCTGAAGCCGTGCACGACCTCGGGCGGTGCAGACGCGAAAGCGTTCGCCGAGAGCAGCTTTTCCTCGTCCACGACCAGAACTGCGAGCCCGCCCTCGAGGACGTAGAACGAATCCGCGTGCTGCCGGTGGAAGTGCGGGCTCGCTCCGTCTCTCGCGGAGTCGAAATGCGATTCGGTGATGCAGAGCTGGTCGAAGTCGGCCTTGATCACGATCCGACCGTTGAACAACGACTCGCCCTCGCCCGGCCTGAGCACGACTGCGTCCATCACGGCCGAGTATGACGATCGAGCTCCAGCCCGAGTTTCCACATCGAACCCGCAAGAAAGAGCGCTTCCCTCTCGAGGGCAGCTGCTCGGAGCGCGCGCCTGCCGCCCGGGCCCGACGGGAGCGAGCGTCCGCGGTGCCGTACGTCGAGCTGCACGCACACTCGTCGTATTCGTTCCTGGACGGCGCCTCATTGCCGGAGGAGTTGGCGATCCGCGCGGCGGAGCTCGGCTATCCGGCATTGGCGGTCACGGACCACGACGGGGTCTACGGCTCTCTCGAGTTCGCGCACGCAGCGAAGCACTTCGGCGTGCGTCCCATCACCGGTGCCGAGCTGACGCTCGCCGACCGTTCGCACGTGACGGTCCTCGTCGAGACGGCGAGGGGCTACGCGAACCTCTGCCGGCTGATCACCACCGCGCATGCTCACACGCGGCCGGAAGGAAAGGAGACGCAGCCGCCGGCCGATCCCGCCCTCGAGCAGAAGCTGTTGGAGGAGCTGAACGAGGGGCTCGTCTGCCTGTCCGGCTGCGCGCGCCACGGCCTCGCGGTACGCAACCCGAACGGCGCTGCGCGGCTCGCAGAGGCGTTCGGCCGTGAACGGTTCTTCGTCGAGCTACAGCGCCCCTATGCACGCGGTGACGCGCGCAGGAACGCCGGACTTCGCGACCTGGCGTCGTCACTCGGCGTCCGGACGATCGTCACGGGAGACGTGCACGCGCACAATCTGCGCCGCGCTGCGCTCCAGGACGTCCTCGTCGCCGTCCGCCACAGGAGCTCGCTCGACGGCTGCGAGGCCGAGCGTCGTGGCAACCACGAGAGCGTCTTGCTCTCACCGGCGGAGACAGTCGAACGCTTCCCGGAGGATCGTGCTGCAGTCGCGCTCACGGTCGAGCTCGCCGACCGGCTGCGGTTCGACCTCACCGAGGAGCTCGGCTACCGGTACCCCGACTTCTCCGACAGTCCCGAGCCCGCCATCTTGCAGCTCGCGCACGTCTGCAATCGCACGTTCGAGGACCGCTACCCGAGAGGTCACAAGCTCCGCCGCGAAGCGCGCACGCGACTCGAAGAGGAGCTGAAGCTGATCGATGAGCTCGGGCTCGCCGGTTTCTTCCTGCTGCACTGGGACGTGCTCGAGCTTGCGCGCGAATGCGCGCTTGACGTGCGCGGGCGCAACTCCCCGCGACACTCACTGCCCCCAGGGCGTGGGCGCGGCTCTTCCGTCGGCTCGCTCGTCTGCTACCTCACCGGCCTCTCACACGTCGACCCGGTCGGCGCTGAGCTCTCCCTCGGCCGCTTCCTGAACCGTGAGCTCGACTCCGTTCCGGACATCGACCTCGACTTTCCGCGCGACATTCGCGAGAAGCTGATCGTGGCCGTCACTGAGCGCTACGGGCGCGAGCACGCGGCACTCGTCGCATCGTTCTCGACGTACCGCTCGCGCGGCGCGATCCGCGACGTCGGCAAGGCGCTCGGCCTTCCCTACGCGGAGCTCGAGCGGATCGCCCGCGTCTCGGAAGGCTGGAACGCGAAGCGCGTTGCCGAGGAGCTGCAGCAGCTCCCCGACGCAGACCGGAAGCTGCTCTCTCCGCGCTGGCGCGCCTTCGGTGAGCTCTGCCATGAAATCGCCGGCCTGCCGCGTCATATCTCTCAGCATCCGGGCGGGATGGTGATCTCCTCGCGGCCGCTCGTGGAGCTCGTCCCCGTGCAGCCCGCCGCAATGGCCGGACGGCAGATGTGCCAGTGGGACAAGGACTCGTGCGCGGATGCCGGCTTCCTGAAGATCGACCTGCTCGGGCTCGGGATGCTCTCGGCGGTCGAGGACTGCGTCGACCAGATCGCAAGGCTGCAGGGCACGCCGATCGACCTCTCGCGGATCCCGCTCGACGACAAGGCCGTCTACGAGGAGATCCAGCGCGCCGACACGATCGGCGACTTCCAGATCGAGAGCCGCGCTCAGATGCAGAGCCTGCTGCGCACCCGTCCAGAGAACATGGACGACCTGACCGTGCAGGTCGCTCTCGTGCGTCCCGGGCCGATCCAGGGCAAGGCCGTCCACCCGTACATCGAGCATCGCCAGCGACTTCGCGAGGATGCGGCGTTCGTTCCCCCGGTCGACCACCCGCTGCTGGCGGACTGCCTGCGCTCGACGCTCGGCGTCGTCGTTTTCCAGGATCAGGTGCTCGACGTGGCGATCGCGCTCGCCGGCTTCAGCGTGGGGGAGGCCGAAGGTCTACGCCGCGCGATGAGCCGCAAGCGCTCCCACGACGCACTCGAGGCGTACCGCGAGCGCTTCGTCGATGGCGCCCTCCGCCAAGGCGTCGACCCAGAGACGGCCGACATGGTCTACGACAAGCTCGTCGGCTTCTCCGGCTTCGGCTTTCCGAAGTCACATGCCGCAGCGTTTGGACTGCTCGCGTACCAGTCGGCGTGGCTGAGACACCACCACCCGGCGGAGTTCCTGTGCGCGCTCCTGAACGCTCAACCGATGGGCTTCTACCCACCCGCGACGCTCGTCCGCGACGGCCAGCGGCGCGGAGTCGAGACGCGCCCGCCGGACGTAAACGTCAGCGCCGCGAAGTGCGCGCTCGAAAATGGCGCGGTTCGCATCGGCATCGACTACGTGAACGGGATCGGTGCAGAAGATGCGGCTGCTGTCGTGGTCGAGCGAGAACAGGGGGAACCGTTCGCCAGCGTCCGCGACCTGGCTCAGCGCACGCAGCTCTCCGCACATGGGCTCGAGACGCTGATCGTTGCGGGTGCCTGCGACTGCTTCGAGCTGCCCCGCCGCCAGCTCCTCTGGCAGCTCGGTCTCGTGCCGCGCTCGCAGACCGTGCCCGGCTCGGGTGGAGAGGAGAAGCAGCTTGCTCTGCCGCTGGATCCCACAACGGCGACGCCCGAGCTGCCGGAACCGACGGTTTGGGAACGCATGCTCGCCGACTACCGCACGACGAACCTCTCCGTCGGCGTACATCCCATGGAACTACTTCGTGCGCATTTACCGGCTGGGGTGATCTCCTCTCGCGACCTCGAGAACGCGCCGGACCGCGCGCAGGTGGCGATCGCGGGAATGGCTGTCGCACGTCAGCGGCCTGCGACTGCGAACGGCGTCGTCTTCATGCTGAT
>Ga0070689_100001153_pt1 | contig 16698 bp, 14 predicted proteins | sample KBSS23HmetaG_FD_64669 | JGI IMG/M metagenome (GOLD analysis project Ga0070689, IMG submission 64669) | Switchgrass rhizosphere microbial communities from Kellogg Biological Station, Michigan, USA - KBS S2-3H metaG | ecosystem: Host-associated > Plants > Roots > Rhizosphere ...
CGTCGTGCTCTTCCGCGTCCCCGCGCTCAACTACGCCCTCGAGACTCAGACGAAGCCGCACTTCACGTGGGTACCAATGGGCCTGTCCAATCTCGCGCACGAGCTCGCGCATCAATGGTATGGGGATAATGTCGGCCCGGCCACTTGGCGGGAGGTCTGGTTCAACGAAGGTTTCGCCACGTGGTGGCAGTGGTACTGGGACAATCAGAAGAACGGCAACCCGGCGACAATCCAACAGCAGTTCACCGCCAACTACAATTCCACTGCGGAGCCCACCCGCTGGAACACACCATCAGCAAATCTCCCTGATGCTACGGAGCTGTTTGCTGAATTCCCGATTTACACGCGGCCAGCAATGATGCTCGAAGCCTACCGTCAAATCGTGGGCAACACGACATTCTTCGCGTTCCAGCGCGCCATCTTCTCCGAACATGCCTACGGCACGATCAGTGGCGCGCAGTTCATCGCGCTCGCTAAGCGCGTCGCCCAGGAGAACTCCGGGTTCGTAGGGCCCTACCTCACAAAACTAGACGAGTTCTTCCAGCAATGGCTTTACGGTGTCGGCAGACCAACCTTGACGCCGACAACCTTCTTCCTGGATCTGCCGCCACGATTGACCATCCGGTTGCTCAGCGCGAGCCAATTGGAGATTACCTGGCCTTCGACCAGTGCAATGTTTTCGTTGGAAGAGTCCGATGACTTGAGCGGCACCTTATGGAACCCGGTCCCATCGCCCCAAGTCGTGACCAGCGGAGAAACGAAGGTTACACTCGTGCCGCCATCAGGCCATCGCTTCTACCGCTTGAGAAGAAACTGAGCGCGAACCTTTGCCGCCCCTTATGCGGATGCGGTAAATTACGCAGAATTGTCCGAGTTTATTTTCGCTGAGTATAGTCCGCATATTCAGGTGGCCGAGGGTGTTGACGCGGCGGAATACCGTGGAATGGTGCGCCTCGCTCAGGTTGGCGAGCTTGGGGAACAGAGGGCCGCTATCGGGTAACTTTGGTTACGAGCTTAAGGAAAAAGGTCCGGGCATTACGGTGCTGTCAGAGTGCTCGCAATTGTTTGCGCATGCTCGCATGGGCCAGCAGTTCTGCTGACACCTTCAGCGCCAAGCGCTAATTTGGAGGCGAGGGTCGGAATCGAACAAAAAGCGACCGCGAACTGGGCCAGAATTGCCCGTTTTTCGGGACTAATCAAGCGTACACTGTCACTGCTTGACCGTAGTCCGTCACTGCCATTTAGTGCCCACTACATTTTAGCCATGTACAACAATCAGTGCGATGGAGAAGGGGCTCCAACGGACAAGAGGCCTAGAGTCCGAATCTCAGCTCACGACAAACAAGGTGCGTGCGGTGAGAGCGAATTCCGGACTGCCGTGGACGCCGCGCGTGGACCCTGAACCGAAATGGCACGAGGGTATCTTCTGATGCCCATCGAAAGTTGAGAAGCTTTTAGCCGCGCAAACGACCCAGTCTCAACCGAAAGCCGCCCAATGACAACGCAGCACGACCGCCCTAGTTAGTTCTTCGGTGCCGCAGATTTAATTCGCGACGGCGTGACGTAACATTTTGCTGCGACACAAGATTTGAAACTTCGTTGCAGTACTTGGATAAGAAAAGGGTTGGGGCGGCAATGTTTTTGCCGGTTGACCGAGTGTCCTAATGGGTGACCCCTGGGTTGACTCTCGTTACGGAGTGACCCGTTCAACCACGCGGAAGAATCCCCTGGCGCCTTGGATGATGATCGTCGCACTGGGAGTGTCCGTGACCAGCACTTCCTCCCAGAGCGGGTCGGTGAGGCTGGCTTTGCGCTGCAACTGAAAAGGCGCTTTGCCACCGGTCCAGGACAACACCAAGTGGGTCGCGTCATCCCGGCGGATAGAGAGAAACACCGGCCCGGTCGGCGGATCGTTGAAGTTCCAGTAGGCGATCAACCCCATCCACGCCGGCAGAGCCGTTGGCAAGGCGCCTGCCGCCAGATCCCCGATGGAGGATCCATCCAAGGCCTTCGAGAAGATCGCCATGTCATCAAGAATTCCCTGCAACCGGGCGTTATCCACCGGGTCGGCGCCGAAATAAGCGTCCGTGAAATCACTCGGCAACGGATTGAAACCATCACCCTGGAGAAACAACTGACCGTCAATCCAGATTTCTTTGTGGTCCTGTTTTTTCTGGAAGAGGATGTGGTGCCAGTCATTCCACCAACTGGAGTCGCCCGTATAGCCCGGGAAGGTGGAGATGTTCGCGCTGAGGCGAGTGTCGAGGCCACAGCAACCGGCCGAGTCGAAATAGATGTCGTTGTTGTCCCAGGGGGAGTGCGTGCCCCAGCCGCGCTGGCCGCCGCCGGAGGACGGGGAAACGCCCCAGACAAACCCCGAGTTGGCGACCGAATGCAGTCTCTGCCAGCCGCAGACTGCCAGCTCGTCGTTCGCCGTCGCCGCATTCAGAAAGGTCGCATCGAGCACATGAACTCCTTGGCCGGCCTGGATCGGGCCGAAGTCAATGGCGTAGTCCCCGGCCAGACCGGAATGACCGCCCGCGTCCGGAGTGTAGGCCGCTGCACCCGTCAGCAGGCCGACATACCGATGAAGCACGTCCTTGGTATAGACTCCCACGGTAAACGCCCATTCCTTGGCCAACAGGCCGCCGCCCGAGGACGGATAGGTGAGGCTGGCGACATGGCCCGACTGCTTGGCAAAGATCGGATTAGGCACATAACTGACGGTGACTTTACCGGCGCTGAGTACCTTGTCGGCAGCGACCACCACGCCGTCAATCCTAAGAGTAACTTGGTCCAAATCCCAAGGGGTGGGGCCGGGGCGATGGACCGCCTGGACCAGGTTCGGACCAGCGTTCAAGTCACCCGGCGTCGGCAGGAGCGAGAGAAAGAGACCATCCGCCGGGACATCATTGAAATTCCAGTAAGCCAGCAAACCCGTGCTGGGGTCGAGGTCGGGCGGCAGGGCTCCCGCGTAGAGCGCCTGGATGTCATCTTGGACCAATTGGGTGGAAAAGACGGAGAAATCATCTATCAACCCGTGAAGGACATTGCCACCAGCCCCATCCGAACCGATATAAAGGGTAGTGAAATCAGTCGGCAACGGATTGAAACCATCACCTTGGAGAAACAACTGACCGTCAATCCAGATTTCTTTGTGGCCCAGTTTTATCTGGAAGAGGATGTGGTGCCAGTCATTCCACCAACTGAGGTCGCCCGAATAGAGCGGGAACGTGGAGATGTTCGCGTTGATCCGCTGGGTTCCGCCACAGCAACCAGATGAGTCGTAATAGATGACGTTATCGCTCGAAGGGGTATGCGCTTGAATACCCCGCTGCGTACCGCTGCTTGAGGGCGAGTTGGCCCAGAACGAGGAACTGTTGGCAATGTCGTACCTCTTGACCCAAAACGCGATCGTAATTCCATCCTCCGCCGTGGCCGCGTTCAGAAAGTTGCCAGTCTCCACGTACACGGGGCCGGAAGCCGCCCTGCCGAAATCAATCGCGTAGTCCCCGGCGGCACCGGTGTGGCCGCCCGCATTAGGGGTGAATAATGAACCGCCGGTCAACGCACCGAGACGGGACGCCACAGTATCCAGCGTGTAGGGCGCCACCACAAACGACCAGTCGCTGGTTTTCTGCTGACCGGTGACCGGATAAATGATCGAGGCCGTATGTGCGGATTGGGCTTTAAACAACGGGCTGGGAAGGTAACTCACCGTGGCTTGGTTCCCGACCTTGTCGAACGTAGGGGTGACCGGCGTGCCGTCCACCTTCAGGACGATATTATCCTCCGTCCAAGGCGTATCGCCATCGACATGCACCACCTGGATCTGATTTGGCATGGTCGCGGTGGCACCCGGCGCCGGGAGCACCGAGGTGAACAGTCCTGCGGCAGGGTAATCGTTGAAGTTCCAATAGGCCAACAAGCCCAGGCCCGGATCCAGTTCCGTTGGCAACGTTCCGGAATAGATGGCTTGGATGTTTTCATCCCTCAACTGTTTGGCAAAAACCGTGAAATCATCAATAATCGCGTGGAACAGACTGCCTCCGGCATTGTCCGAACCGATCATCAGTTGGGTAAAATCCTGGGGCAAACGCGCGGCGGCGTTGCCTTGCAGGAACAATTGCCCGTCAATCCAGATTTGTTTGTTGGGCCCTTTCTTGGAGAACACATAGAAATGCCAGTCCTGCCACCAAGTGTTGTTACCGACCGCCTGGTAAGGGGGAAAGGTGGTGATACTGGCATTGAGACGAGTGTCGGGGTTACAGCAACCGGCCGAGTCGAAATAGATATTGTTGTTGTCCCAGGGGATATGGGCCTGATAACCAAGCTGGCCGTTGTTACTCGAAGGAGAAATCGCCCAGAACGCCGATCCGGCGGCAATGTCATATTTCTTGGCCCAGAGGGCGACAGTGATTTCGTCATTCGCGGCCGCCGTGTTGAAGAAGGTGCCGTCCGTCACCACGATGGGCCCGGAGCCGGTCGCCTTGAAATCAATCCCATAATCACCCGGCGCACCCGTGTGACCGCCGCCATCGGGCGTGTAGGTCGAACCGCCCCGGAGCAGGCCCGCCCGGGCGCTGACAACATCTTTGGTTTGCGGGATCGGCGGCGCATTCGCCGCGTGAAGTTGCATCAGTGACGCCCCGGCGGCGACGGACATCGCAGCGGTCAGACAAAAAAAACGAAATAGCTTTTTCACGGTTAAACCCGACCGTGGTGGTTTCGAGGCGTTACCACAAGCTCTTCCGAGGTTCCTCGCTGTTTCCACAAAGAAAACCCCTGAGCAACAGATATGGCAGCGGCTGCGACGCCGACATCCCAAGAAGTCTCGGGACTGGGTGAGACGACGCTATTTTCGAGGCTCCGTAGAACGAGCTTGGGACTTTGCGTTTCAAACGGGCGAACAAACGTCGGAAGGCAAGCCGGGATTAAACCGTCTTGATGCCGGCTCCGCTCACGTGGGGCTTTGTATCGGCTTGAGCCGGATCAGAGGAAACTCACGTCCGGTTCTGAGGAGAGGGAGTGGCGGCAACGCCACTCTCTCACCCATGACGCTGAAAGTGAGATTGGTGACAGACGCAGGATTGGCCAAGGTGAAGCGTGTGCGGAAATAAGTGGTAATGCGCGTCGGCGTGGAATCGACCATGGTGGCTGCGTCTCCAAAACCGAGTTTCAAAGGACCCGACCGCTCGCCGGTGTGGACTATAAATCTGTTCGCCAATTGAACTAGACGGAAACGAACGGTTTCCGAACACTGTGGACATGTCATCACTGTTGCGACGGGAACTGTTCGGGCCAATCCGTGAAGATATTTGGCGGCAGCTCGCGGCGGAAACCGGCGCCAGCTTTGTCGAGGGCGGTTTTTGGAAAGGAGATAAGGTCGAGGCGTCGCATGGGGAATGGCGCATCACCCTCGAGAACATTCTTTATGGAAAGACGTCGGCCACGCTCTTGCGCGCGCCGTATGTGAATCCGGATGGCTTTCGTTTTAAGGTTTATCGGAAGCAGATTTTCAGTGAGTTGGGCAAAATGCTGGGGATGCAGGATGTGGAGGTTGGGCAGCCGGATTTTGATCGGGATTTTGTTATTCAAGGCACAGACGAAGGGAAGTTGCGTCGGCTCTTTGGCAACGCGCGCATTCGGGAGTTGATCGCCGCGCAACCTGGAGTTCATTTTACGGTGAATGAAGCCCCCGGCATTTTTACGCGCGATCTGTTCGCCGAAGTCCCGCCGGAGGATGTCAATACCCTGGATTTCTTGACTGGTGGCGTCATCAAGGACAAGGAGCGGCTGCGGCAGTTGTTCGATTTGTTCGCGGAAACGCTCGATGAACTTTGCAGGATGGGATCGGCGTATAAGGATGCGCCCGGGAATTGAAATTAGGGATTGTTCTGATGAAAGAAGGCTGGCACAACGACGACTACCTGATCCTCTTCGAAGGCAGCGAAATTGAAGAGAAAGAGAAGGACTATCAAATTGACCGTCTTCTGCCAGGTCACCGCCTCGTGGGCATGGTCGGGTTCGATGAACCGCTTTTCGCCGATCCAGGGATGCCAGATGCTCGCTTGTTCCTGTTCTGTCTTTGAGGCGATCCGAGGTTCCTGGAACTGTGCTGCCGGCAGCCTGCATGTCTTGGCTTCAATTGAAGCCCTTTACGCGTACTCGCACCAGCAGCGCATCAGGTGTCATTGGCCAAGTCCGGAGTTACGCGCGAGCCGCCAACCGTGATGAATCAGACCCTCCGCAACTGCCAATCGCTCGGTCTGCCAGCGAGGAAGCGCGACTGATCTTAGTCGAGCAACGGATTCACAGCGGTCTTTCCAGCCGCGGATTCATTTAACCTGCGCGCTTCTTGCTGTTCCCATCCGGCAAAGCTCATCAAGTGTTTCGGCAAATAGGTCGAACAAAAGCCGAAGATGCTCCTTATCCTTGATTGAGGGCCTGTCATCGACCAAAAATTCGAGCACATCGAGATCTTCCGGCGGTTTTTCGACAAAAAGATTCCGCGCAAAAATGCCGTGGGCATCTTTGACTTCGAAATGAATCCGAGGTTGCGCGACGATCAACGCCCGGATGCGCGCATTGCCAAAGATTTGCCGGAGCTTCGTATCGTCTGTGCCTTTGATGACAAAATCGCGGTCAAAATCTTGATGCCCGACCTCCACGTCCTGCATGCCCATGTATTTGCCGAGTTCGGTAAAAATTCCCTTGCGATAGACGGTAAAGCGAAAACCGCCCGGATTAAAAAAGGGCGCGCGCATGCGGGTGTGGTGGTACCTGCCGTGTTCTTCGAGGGTGATGAGCCAGCCGGCGTGGGACGCCTGAACTTTATCGCGCTTCCAAAAATCGCCATCGACATAGTTGGCATCGATTTCGCTCGCCAGCTGCCGCCAGATTTCGTCGCGGCTTGGCCCGAACAGTTCTCGAAGGAGAGGTTGTGACATGTCTGCATGATTGGAAAAGCGATTGGCTTCGTCCAGTAGAATTCGGATTCACAACCAAGCGAACGGCGAATCAATGAAATTTCTCTCACTCGCTGATTGGACGGGGATAATCGAGACAGAGCTTTTCGCGAAAACCTATCGCAGCTACGGCCTCGCGACCGTGCGCTATCCGGTCCTTGAAATTGAGGCGCGCGTCGAAGCATTCGAAAACTGGCGAGGCTTCACGCTGCGGGCACTGGCCGCACGCAAACCGCGGATGACATCCAAGACTCAAAACCATTAGATTTTTCAGCGAGCTTTTGTTTGCAGAGGTTTTCCGAGCCGGGCAAAAAGTTAAGGGCAGTTGAAGAGCAATTGATTGCGCGATACCGCTGAATTAACCTATTCTCAAAATCCATTTGCTGCACTTGGACACTGTAAGATTGCGGGCCTCTGAACTTGGTTTTCCCGGTGGTGCGCTTACACGGGAAATCTTGGGGTCAGATCGTGATCAGGACTTGTTTGGCCAGTCAGCACCATTCACCGGTGGCAGAGGCATTCAGCGCGGATTGTGTCTTTGTCCAGCGGAGGCAGGGTCACAATTACGATTACAATACACAGACCAACCCCGTAATGTTCCAAAATCAAGCGTCACCCTTAGCCATAGGGTCAATAATCTCATGCGGCTTCCCGGTAGTAAAACTTTAACATGCCACCAAGCCGTTCACGGGTCTGGAGCTCGCCAGTCGATTCACCGATCCGGTCCTCCGCCCTCGGAAAGAGAATCACATCCTTTGCCCTGGTGGTTCCTTTCCTCGTGAAAATAAGAAATGTAATTTGAATGGGCATGTCACAGAGATGCCTCGCCAAAAAGGATCAACTTCGCCAGGCACTCCTCTTTTATGGATCGGTGCCACCTTTCCAAATTGGCGTTCAAATTCGGACTTCGCGGCGGCAATTTCATAGTCTTGATCCCAACAGCTTCCAGGATCCAAGTGAACGCCTCACAGAACTTGGCGTCGCGATCGTGCAGCAGATAGCGGCAGCCTTGGAGAAAACCAACCTCCGCCAAACTCATGTTTCGCGCCAGCTGCGCCATCCAGCGCAGGTTGGGCGAAGTGGTGATTCCGACGATGCAGACGCTTCGCGTCGCCACCCGCATACAAGTGAGCACGTAGTAGGTCGTCAAGCCGCGGGCAGTCCACACTTCGGCGGTGAAAAAATCTACCGCGGCCAGGACCTCCAAGTGCGAGCGGATGAATTCCCGCCAAGTCATGGTGCGCTCACGCTCGGGCGCAGGCGCAATCTTGTGGCGTTTCAAAAGGTTTGCCACGGTCTGATGGCTCACCTCATGGCCCAGATTCCTGAGCGCTCCCATAATCCGCCGATATCCCCACTGGCGATTCTCTCGGGCAAATCGAAGGACCAGTTCTTCGATCTGCTCTCCCGTCGAATTAGTTTTGCCTGGCGAGCGATTCCCTGATCCATCGAACTTCTTGGCGATCAGCCGGCGGTGCCAGGCGAGAATCGTTTCGGGTCGAACGATCTGGGCCACATCGTCGAGTGCTTTTCGGCCCAGTTGTTTGGCGGCTGAAGCCAAGCTGATGCGTTCTGGATCAGTGAGTCGAATGCGCCCTTTTATTTGCCCACGCAGGACCCGGTTCTCAGTTACCAAATACTTATTGCGCGCCAGTAATTCCTCATCAATGGATCCTGTGACGTAGGCGAGCATTCGCTTCCAGTTCATGGTGTCAATTGAGCCAGCGCCCTTGCCTTCAGACAGCTTCTCCGTCCCGGCGTAAGCGCTTCGGCACTTGTTCCTTCGAGCGTTTTGACCTTACGCCGATGCCGATTCTGGCGGCTACGGCTGCTCCTTGCTGGGCGCCATTCTCTAAGTAAGACCAAATCTTCAAGGATCCCGGAAAAGAATAGTCGTCGTTGGGCAGAACTAGGCCTATTCTCGTTTTCGAAATCTCGGGGCATATCGAATCAGCTTTCTTCCGCTTGGGAAATACCTGTGGATGCTGACTGGATTTCGTCGAACAGCCACGCGCGGGCGTAGGTCCACCAGCGTTTGGCGGTGGCTTCGGAGATGCCGAGCACTTCGGCGGCTTCCTCGATCTTCAGTCCCACGAAGTAGCGGAGCTTGACCAGTTCGGCCTGCCGCGGCTCCAACGCGGCGAAGCGATCCAGGGCGTCGTTGAGCGCGAGCAACTGATCGTCGGGCGCGGGGCTGGCGATTTCGAGTTCGTCCACGTCGAGGTGTTCGGCGCCGGAGCCGCGACGCTGGCGGCCTTTGCGGCGGGCGCGGGCGATAAGGATGCGGCGCATCGCCTCGGCGGCGGCGCCGAAGAAGTGCGCGCGGTTCTGCCACGATTGGTTCGGCGTGTCCACGAGTTGCAGCCAGGCTTCGTGGACGAGCGCGGTGGGCTGGAGCGTGTGGCCGGCGGGTTCGCTGGCCATCTTGTGCGCGGCCAGGCGGCGCAGTTCGTGGTAAACCACCGGCAGCAGTTCGTCGGTGGACTGGGCGTTGCCTTGCTCAATGGCCGTGAGGATACGGGTGATTTCACTCATGGTTGGCCATACGGATCATAGCCGACGAATTCTGCATAGTTCTTCGCCACCGCTTTTCCCGAGCCCAATTGAAGGAGCGCCGACCGCAACCAGGCAGCCACCGGATTACTCCATTGTCCGACGACTCCATAGTAGCGTGAAACATTCGTGACTCTTGCGGTGCGCGCGTAACGGAGGCGTTCGTAAATGCGGAAGGCTGTCGTGACATCCGAGTGCTCGGCCATACATCGCGCCAGCACCGCGGCGTCTTCGATGGCCATGCAACCGCCCTGGCCCATGTTCGGCGTGGTGGGATGGGCGGCATCACCAAGCAATGTAGCGCGTCCTTCACTCCACCTCCTTTTGGGGCGGCGGTCGTAAATTCCAGTTTTGATGATCTCTTTTGGGTCGGTCGCACTCAAAAGGTCGGGAATCGGTCGGTGCCACTTCGCTATCCAGTGCATCAATTTGGACTTTGTGCCCTCCGGTTCGTCGGTAACGCACTCAGCTTCGTTCGCGCAACACCACCAAGCCGTGCCGCGCTGACCCAGTGGAACAACGCCAATGCGAACGCCCCGCCCGAATGTCTCGGTCAGCACATCGCCGGTTTGAAGACTGCAAACGCCGCGCCAGCATTGATAGCCGCGAAAAGTCGGTTCTCCGTCATTGAGCAATTGCGTGCGGACTTTTGAACGCAGGCCATCAGCCCCGATCAAAGCATCGCCCGGCGCAGTACGGCCACTCGCAAAATGAGCGGTCACGTTCCCGGCGCTCCGCCTAAAATCAACGAACTGCTCGCCGAGATGAACACAATTCGGCGGCAGTGCTGAGAAGAGCGCTTGTTGCAGATCAGCGCGGTGAAGGCACACGCTCGGCACGTCCATCAGATTGGTGGCCAGGCGCGAAAGTTCGCGGCCGCGCCAAGTATAACCGACCGCAGCTTTGATGGCTGCTCCCCGTTTCCCGACCTGCTGCATCAGCCCCAAATGCTTTAAGACGCGCATCGCGTTTGGCGAAAGCGCGATGCCAGCGCCGACCTCCTTCAAATCCGGAGCGCGCTCAAACACTTCAACGTCAAACTTCGCCCGTCGCAGAGCAATGGCAGACGTGAGTCCGCCGATGCCTGCGCCAACGATGAGAATTTTTGGCTTCATGTTCTTCGCGCCGTTGAAGTGCGAGCGCCTCGCATCTTCATTGGCTCGAGTCATCGAGGGTGCGAAGGAGCTTCAGCACTTTATTCTGAAACAGGGTCAATCGTTCTCCGAACGGGAGGTCATGGATTTACGGCGTCCCTTTGGTTTCGCCTCGGCGGCGGCGCCGAAGAAGTGCTCGACCGCAGTGAGGATGCGGGTGACTTCGCTCATGGTTGGGCGGAGGATGCATTCGTGAGGGACGCCGCGGTCGGCCGCGCACCAAGGACCCGGACCCGCCGCGGCCGAAGGTTTTGGGAGGGCAAAGCCTCCACCGACGGAGGCTCTGAAAACTCCGGCCAGTCCCAATCGAGGTTCATCGTCTTCAAGCGTGTGCGGATGGCGCGCAGATCCCAGCGATGAATCGCGCCCGCGTATCTGGCGGCCACGACCAGTTGCGTGCCATCAGGAGTGAAACTCATCCACGTGGAATGGTCGCCATGCGGATCTTCGAGTCTAGCCACGGTGCGGCCCGAGCCAATTTCTTTGAGATGGATCAGACCCGGCGCCAATTCCAGCGCCATGAGTTTTCCGTCCGCATTGAAGGCGACGTGTCCGGGATAAAGGCCAATCTCCCGTGGCATTCGGCGATTCACTTCAAGCGAGTTCAGATCGTAGAAGGTGAACTCGAGACCGCGAGCGACGATCATTTCTCGATTGTCCGGAGTGAAAAAGACTGGCGACTGCGAACCCACTTCCAGCTCCTTAATCAACTTGCCAGTTGACCCATCCCAAACTTTCACCCGATCCGAATGCCAGCCGCTGGTGGCCACCCGCTCTCCGTCCGGGCTGACGCCGACATACGCGACATTCGGATGGGGCATTTGCGCGACGCGCACCGATGCCGTATCTCGATCGAGGAGCACGCACTGGCCGGCGCTTTCCCCCACGACCCCCAGCGCCCGGTCGTCACGGCCCTTGGCCATCCGCCTCGGCGCGAACGGCAAGGCGATTTGCTGGGACGGACCCACTTGCAGCCCGCCCTCGGGTTCCGTGTTGGCCTCAATGCGCCAGCGCCGCAATCCATCGACCGGCCCGCACGTCAGCAATTCGCGGCCATCCGCCCGGAACAGCGCGGCCGTGGTGCCGCCCATGCGGAGCCACGCAACCTCGCGACCGCGCGCCACGTCCCACAGGCGCACCCCATCCGAGGCGGCAAGGGCCAAGAGGGTGCCGTCGGGACTGATGTCTCCTTCGGCCGACGTGCTCTCGCCGACTCTGAAAGTGTTGAGGAACGTCTGATACTCTTTGCTGGGGACGATTCCCCAGAGCTGCGCTTGCTGGTTCGACGGCGAAATCACTCCCGCCCATCGGCTCTCCCTGCTAAAGCCGATCGATGCGGGTGGAAGGCGCATTAACAGCAGAGCCGGCGAGGGTTGCCACAACCGTGTCACGCCGTCCCACGAAGTCGAAGTCATCAAATCGCCCCCGGGATGGAAACTCATGGCCGTCACCTGCTGCACGTGGCCCTCCAGCACCGCAACCTTGCGCCGCGCCTCCACGTTCCAAATCTGAATGCGAAAGTCGGAACCCGCCACGGCCAGGAGCTTTCCATCCGGATGCCACTCGACGACCTCTAGGGTGCCGGCACCCACTGGCAAGTCGGCCAAGGGCTTGGCGTCCTCGGCATCGTAGATGGAAACGACGCTGGCCTTGGCATAACCCACCGCGATTCTGCGGCAGTCCGGACTGAACCGCAGCGCGTGGGGCTGGGCCAGCGCCGGCCACCGGAGCCGCTCCCGCCCGGTGGCCAGATCGAAACAAACGATTGAACCCTTCTGTCCGACCGCAACTTGCCGGGCATCTGCGCTGAAGGTCATGGCGAAGCATTGCTCAGGCGGGTTGCTCAGGACCGATTCGCCACTCTCACACTGCCAGAGGCGCAGCAGACCGTTCGCTTCCAGTTTGGCGAGGAAGCGGCCATCCGGGCTGAAAAGGATCCATCGATCAGACGCCCAAACCGGGAGGTTGGAGTTCGATTCCAGACGCTGGAGTTCGCGGTCGTCCGGGACAGTGCGAATGCTGATCGTGCCGTCCTTCCCAATGCGAGCATAGCGCTGGTAAAGAGAGTCCCAGGCGACGGACGTTGCGTCCGCAGTCCAGGCCCGCCAGAGCGGCCCGCGCTCCAGGTCCGGAATCGCCATGGCGGCGATGGCGTTGTCTCTCAGTTCCGGGCTGGGCCGGATGCGCGCCGCCTCCGTCAGTGCGGCGAGGCTTTCCAGGCGCTGGCCCATCTGGCGGCTGTTGCGACGAGCCTGCGCCTGGTTTTGGAGAGAAACAAAGAGTTGTTCGCGCGCCCGCTGCTCGCTGGCGCGTGCGGCTTCCAGCGCGGTACCGCGTTCTCGCAACGCATCGTCCTTCTGGTTTCGTTCCTGCCTGATGCGCGCATTGCTCGTCGCGAGGGTAAGCACCGCCAGGAGCAAGGCGACGAGAACAATGGCGGCCGCGATCAACGCTCCGCGGTTTCGTTGCGCCAGCCTTTGCAGGAGATACATGCCGCTGGGCGGTCGCGCCGTGACCGGTTCGTGACTGAGGTGGCGTTGAATGTCCGCCGCGATACCGTTGGCCGTCTCGTAACGGCGCGCGCGGTCCTTCTCCAGACACTTCATCACGATGCAATCCAAATCGCCCCGCACATCGCCGGCTAATTCGGGAACACTCGATTTTCGCTTCCCGCTCAAGGCGGTCGCCTCCGCCACCCCCAGTGTGTCCAGACAATGGGAAGGCCGCGGCGGTTGGTCGTCGCGGATGATGCGCCGCATCTCATCCAGTCCGGAGCGCAGCATCTGTTCCCCGTCGAAGGGGGTCTGGCCCGTGAGCATTTCGTAGAGCAGCACGCCCAGGCTGTAGATGTCGCTGCGCGTGTCGATGTCCACGCTGCTCATCTCCGCCTGCTCGGGACTGGTGTAAGCCGGCGTACCGATAAACGAGTGGAACTGCGTGAACAAGGTCTTGTCGGTCAACCGCTGGCCCGTGGCCTTGGCGATGCCAAAGTCAATCACCTTGGGTACGGGCACGCCGTCGTTGACGGTGACGAGAATGTTCGAGGGCTTGAGGTCGCGGTGAATGATGCCCTTCTGATGCGCGTGTTGAATGGCCTGGCACACTTGCACAAAGAGCCGGAGCCGCGCCTCGGTCGAGAGGCGCGCTTCATCGCAGAACTCCGTGATGCGAACCCCGCGCACCAGTTCCATGACAAAATAAGGCCGTCCGGTTGGCGTCGCGCCGCCGTCGAGCACCTTGGCGATGTTCGGATGTTCCATCAACGCCAACGCCTGCCGTTCCGCCTCGAAGCGCGCGATGACCTGTTTGGTGTCCATGCCGAGCTTGATGACCTTGAGCGCCACGCGACGGCGCACCGGCTCCTCTTGCTCGGCCATGTAAACAACGCCGCAACCGCCCTCACCGATTTTTTCCAACAGCTTGTAGCGGCCAATTCGGTCGCCGGGGTTTTCGCTGAGTTCGCTCACGCGATGGGTTGAATCGGCGTCTCCACCCAGGCCGGAAGGTGCTTCTTCCAGAAAATCACCTGCGCTCTCGGCGGCGCGGAGCAATGCCTCAACTCTTCGGCGCAACGCGGTGTCGGTCCCGCAAGCAGCATCGAGATAAGCCGTGCGGGCTTCGGGTGTATCGCGCTGGAGCGCCTCCGCGAACACGGCTTGTTCAGGGGAGGTGGGCTTCATGCGGTTCGGTTCATCGCCCATACATGCGCTATTTAGCGGGAAAACGGCTCACGACACACGAGAAGAACGAAAAGAAAAATACCGTGAGCCTTTTTGCCGGGTTTTGGCTCATGCCGGAGTGAACACGATGAACTGCTCGATGAAAACGAAACTCAACCGGATTCACTCATGAAAACAAAACTGAGGCTCCACCTGTGGTTCCTGGCGCTGTTGAGCCTGTCAGGCTTCGCGCACGCCCAAGGCACCGCCTTCACTTATCAAGGCCGGCTCACGGACAACGGCACGCCGGCCAACGGCGCGTTCGAGCTGCGGTGCATCCTATGGAACGCCCTCAGCGGCGGCACGCAAGTGGCGATGGCCACGCCCGCCACGAGCGTTGTCACCGTCACCAATGGCCTGTTCACGCTGCCGCTGGATTTTGGGACGGCCGCCTTTGACGGGTCCGACCGCTACTTGCAAATCGAGGCACGGACCACGACCGGGACGTTCTCCCTGCTCACCCCACGTCAAAGAATCACCGCCACGCCCTATGCGCTGCTGGCCGGCAAGCTCAGCGGCACAGTCGCGAGCAGCGGCTTGGGCGGCACTTACGGGAGCGCCGTGACGTTCAGCAATGCCGCCAATGTGTTCAAGGGCACATTCACGGGCAACGGCAGCGGGCTGTCGAACGTGAACGCGGCGAGCCTCGGCGGTTTGAGTGCTTCCAACTTCTGGAACCTCGGTGGCAACGCGGGCACGACCCCGGGAGCAAACTTTGTCGGCACGGCGGACAATCAACCACTGGAGTTCAAGGTCAACGGCATCCGCGCGCTGCGACTGGAGCCGCCCACGACCACGGGAGCAGTGAATGTGATCGCCGGATCGCCTCAAAACTCGGTGGCCGCAGGCATCGCGGGGGCCACCATCGGCGGTGGCGGTGGCGATGGAAGTAATTTGGGCATCCTTCCCAATCGGGTCGCCGCCGCTTACGGAACCGTGAGCGGGGGCGCGGGCAACAACAGCAGCGGTGAACTTGCGACCGTCGGCGGCGGCGAGTCCAACCATGCCGGCGGCGTCCACGCAACGGTGGGCGGTGGCGCTGGCAACTCCAGCAGCGGACCCCGGGCGACGGTCGGCGGAGGTGCTGGCAACAACAGCACCGGCCCTTATTCGACGGTGGGCGGCGGCGAAGAGAATGTTGCCGCTGGCGAGCACGCGACGGTGGGCGGCGGCCTTGCCAACACCGCCAACAACCCAGGAGGGTTCGTGGGCGGGGGCGCAACGGTGAGCGGCGGCGTTAGCAACACCGCCAGCACTATCATCGCGACTGTCGGGGGTGGCGTTAGGAACACCGCCAGCGGCCCGTCCGCGACCGTGGGCGGCGGCCGGGAAAACACCGCCAGCGGCAGCTCCGCGACCGTGGGCGGCGGCAATAGGAACACCGCCAGTGGCTCGTACGCGACCGTGAGCGGCGGCGATAGGAACACCGCCACCAACGACCACGCGACTGTGGGAGGTGGCCAGGAAAACACCGCCAGCGGCTTCGGCACCGTGGGAGGCGGCGACAACAACCACGCCCGCGGCGGCTACGGGACCGTGGGAGGCGGCGGTGTGAACAGCACCGACGGCCAATATGCGACGGTGCCTGGCGGCGTTTTCAATTCTGCTAGTGGGAGGTATAGCTTCGCCGCCGGTATATTCGCCAAGGCCAATCACGAGGGGAGCTTCGTTTGGGCGAGTCGGTTAGCACCAGCCCCCAGTTTTGCTGCCTCACGCTTCCACATCAACGCCTACAACGGCTTGTCGGTGGATTACAGCGATCCACGGGCGGACGGGGGAGGAACCAAATGGATCGTGATCGGCGCCACCAGCGGCGGACAGGCCATTGCAACCTCGACCGGCGCCTGGCTTTCGGATGGAGGCGTCTGGAACAATAACTCGGACCGCCATCGCAAGGACGGCTTCGCCGAAGTGAACCCCCTCGAAGTCCTGGACAAGCTGGCCGCCCTGCCGATCCAGACCTGGCATTACACCAACGAGACCGCGGAAATCCGCCATCTCGGACCGATGGCCCAGGATTTTCGCGCCGCCTTCGGCCTGGGCTCCGGCGACAAGTCCATCCCCACCGTGGACGCCGACGGCGTGGCACTGGCCGCGATCCAGGGGCTGAACCAGAAAGTGGAAGAGCAAGGACACCAGCAGACCCTCCGGAGCCGGAAGCTGGAAGCGGAGAACGCGGAGCTGAAGCAGAAGAATGCCGAGCTGGAAAGCCGCCTTGGCGCGCTGGAGAAGATCTGCAACCGCCTAACAGCCCGTTAAGTTGAAAACAGCTCGTCACACACGCAAAGAACGTAAAGAAAAGAT
>Ga0070689_100001157_pt1 | contig 16688 bp, 10 predicted proteins | sample KBSS23HmetaG_FD_64669 | JGI IMG/M metagenome (GOLD analysis project Ga0070689, IMG submission 64669) | Switchgrass rhizosphere microbial communities from Kellogg Biological Station, Michigan, USA - KBS S2-3H metaG | ecosystem: Host-associated > Plants > Roots > Rhizosphere ...
GGTCGCCCATATTCTTATGCGCGGGAATTATACGACCAAGGGCAATGAAGTTCCGGCCGCCACTCCCGAGGTTCTTGGACCCATGCCGGCGGGTGCCCCCCGCAATCGCCTGGGACTGGCCCAATGGCTCGTGTCGCCGGCCAATCCGCTGCCCGCCCGCGTCACGGCCAATCGCGCGTGGCAATATCTGTTCGGCGTCGGCGTCGTTGAGACGTCCGAAGATTTCGGCACCATGGGAGCGCGCCCGACGCATCGGGAATTGCTCGACTGGCTGGCGGCGGAATTCCTGGAGAGCGGCTGGAATTATCGGCAGTTGGTGAAGACCATTGTCATGAGCGCGGCCTATCGGCAATCCGCTCGCGTCACACCGGAAAAGTTGGAGAAAGATCCCCTGAATCGTTGGATTTCGCGAGGGCCGCGCAACCGGCTCGAAGCGGAGGCCATTCGAGACCAGGCATTGGCGGCTTCCGGCTTGCTCGTGCGCAAAATCGGCGGACCGCCGGTCAAACCGTACCAGCCGGAGGGCGTGTGGGAGGCGGTGGCCATGAAGGATTCCAACACTCGCGTTTACAGGGCGGACGACAACGAAGGCCTTTATCGGCGCTCACTCTATACCTTCTGGAAACGCACGGCGCCGCCGGCGAGCATGGAGATTCTCAACGCGCCGAGTCGCGAAGTGTTTTGTGTCCGCCGCGAACGTTCCAACACGCCATTGCAGGCGCTCGTGACGATGAATGACCCCCAGCTCGTCGAGGCCGCCCGCCAGCTTGCCACCCGCGTGCTGAAGGATTCGCGCCGGTTTGAACAGCGGGCTGATGCGCTGGCCCTGGCGCTGTTGTCACGACGATTCACGCCGGAAGAACGGGTCGTCATCCGGCAGATGCTGGACCGGGCGAGCGCTTCCTACGAACGGGATGACGAAGCGGCGATGGCATTGCTCGAGGTCGGCGAATCGAAACCAGATGCATCACTGCCGCCCGGGGAGTTGGCGGCCTGGAGTCTGGTCGCCAGCCAGGTCATGAACCTGGACGAGGCGCTGACCAAATAGCCGAATGTGCGACATGAACATCCTTCCTAACGACTGGCAGCGGGATATCGCGAAATTCAACGCCGCCATTTCACGGCGACATTTCTTCCGGCGCAGCGCGGCCGGGCTGGGCGCGGCTGCCTTGGGCTCGCTGCTTGACCCGCACGTTCTGCAGGGTGCTTCGAACGAATCGCTGCCGGCATCGATAGCCCATCTCGCTCCCAAGGCAAAACGGGCGATCTACATTTCGCTGATTGGCGCGCCGTCACAGATTGACCTGTTCGATTACAAACCTGCCCTCAAGGATCGATTCAAGGAAGACATCAAGGATTGGCTAAAGGCGCAAGGCGAGCGCCTGACCGGCATGACGGCGAACCAGGCCGCATTTCCGCTGGCCCCGTCGCTCTTCAAATTTCAGCAGCACGGCCGCGCGGGCACGTGGATCAGCGAGTTGCTGCCCTGGCATGGACGGATGGTCGATGACCTTTGTCTCATTCGTTCGATGAAGACGGATGCCATCAATCACGAACCGGCCAACCAGCTCATCTATACGGGCTCGATGCAATCGGGCAAGGCGTCGATTGGGTCATGGATATCCTACGGGCTGGGATCGATGAATCGGGATTTGCCGACGTTTGTGGTGCTGCATGCCCAACACTCCAGCCCGTTGTCCAATGTTCAGGCCATCTCCGCTAGACTTTGGGCGTCAGGTTTTCTTCCGGGGGAGCACGCGGGCGTTGCCTTGCGCAGCAAAGGGGATGCGGTGCTCTTTCTCAAGGACGCTCCAGGGATCTCCCGGGAGCTGCGACGCGAGATGCTGGATGGGCTGGGCGAGTTGAACCGGCGGTCGTACGAAGCGGTGGGCGATCCAGAGATCCAAACGCGTACCCAGCAGTTCGAAATGGCTTTCCGGATGCAGGCCAGCGTGCCGGAGCTGACGAACCTGTCAGCGGAGTCCGCCGAGACCTATGAACTCTATGGGCCGGACACAAAAACGCGCGGTTCTTTCGCCAATTCTGCGCTGCTGACGCGGCGGCTGATCGAACGCGGCGTGCGATTCGTGCAGATTTTTCACCGGGGATGGGATCAGCACAGCGATCTCCCGCGCGATTTGGCTTCGCAGTGCAAGGACGTCGACCAGCCGTCCTACGCGCTCATTCAGGATTTGAAACAGCGCGGGTTGCTCGACGACACGCTGGTTATTTGGGGAGGCGAATTTGGCCGGACGGTATATTCGCAAGGGAAGCTTACGGAGAAGGATTATGGACGCGATCATCATCCGCGCTGCTTTTCCATGTGGATGGCCGGGGGTGGCGTCAAACCGGGGCTCGTCTACGGGGAAACCGATGAGATGTGTTACAACGTGGTGCAGGATCCGGTGCACATTCGCGACCTGCACGCCACGATCCTGCATCAGCTGGGTCTGCAGCACGAAAAACTGTCGTTCAAATTTCAGGGTCTGGATCAGAGATTGACCGGCGTGGAGCCGGCCCGGGTGGTTAAGGAGTTGCTAGTCTAGTCGCGCAGCAGTTTCTCCATCGCCTTCATCAGCACGCTCTCCACCTCCGGCGCCACATTCGATGAGCGCGGCTCGGTCTCGTAACCGCCTTCTTCGTAGGCCACCGCCGTCCCAATGTACCACGGCGCGTAGTCGCCGTAGGCGGCTATGGCTACGAACAGATCCTTTCGCTGCCCCTTTGCCTTGAGTTGATACTCGACGAACAGTTCGCCGGGCAGATGGAGAATCCGGGCCCGGCCCAACCGGAGGCATCCGATGTCGAGTTTGTGACCGGCCTGGCACCGACGCAGCCAGGCCAGCCGGGAAGCGTCTCCTTGGAGAACCAGTTTCGCATCATGATTGTTGACCTCGGCTTCGAGCACTTCGTTGGTCAGATGCCGTGAGGGCGCAAGCGCGACTGACTCGACCTGCCATCCCACGTCGGTGACCGCGAGTGGATAACGCCTGGAAGTGTCCCAGGCGCGTTTCATCCCGTCGGCGAGCCGTTGGGCAAGGGTGATCCGGTTTGTTGGCGCACCGTCGTTGTATTTACCGGCGCCGATGTTTCCGCCGGCGCCATTGAAGTGGACATGCAATGCGGCCGGAATCGCCATTTGCCGAAGGAACCTCGCGACACCCGGAAAGTCCGGATTCGGGATGCCTGTTCGATAATAGCTCTGTGGATGGGTTGCGTAATAACTCATCACGGCCACCGGCTGATCCTGGTTCCAGAAACTCACCAAAGATACGATGGGATCGATGACACCTTCGGGTTCCGCGTGCAGTGTCGGATTCGTCGTGGCGGTATAACGCACAGCCCGAACCTTTCCGTCGGGCCCATGGATGCGTCGATTCGAGGCGACTTCACTGACTTTGGCCTCGCCGAAACCGACATGAGTGATGGGCCGGGAATTGATGACGGCCGCCCGGACGGCCGCGGCAAGATTGGTCAGGACTTGTCGTTGAAATGTTCCTTCGTACTGGCGGGCATCCATGCCGGCGTCTTTGAGAATGCGTTCCGCGGAAAAATCGCAGTCGGGGGCGTCATGTTGATGAAGGGCGTGCACGCTGACTCGATCTATGCCGGTGTCCGCGGCAGCGGCCAGGCCCTGGCGAAAGGCATCGTGGCCTTCATTGGCCAGACCGATCCAATCGAGGGCGCACAAGACGATGGGCCGGCCGGCCCCGAGCAGGACGATCCCGCGGGCTCTCAGGCCGAGATCCCATTTGTTGGTCACAGGATCGTAAGCCATGTGCGAACCGATGGGCGGCGTGGCGTCGATGTCAAAACAGGCGACACGCAAAAGCGAGTCGGTTCCTTCAGCGGCGCCGACGGGCGAGGTCAGGGAAACGAAGAGAGCGACAGAATAAATGAGGACGAGACGCATTGGTGTTGAGACAGGGATGCGCATGACGGGAGGATACCGATTGAATGGAATTGGAACAACGATGCAGTTGGATTTACGATTTTGGATTTTCGATTTACGAGCGTTGGGTGGTTCCCGAGCGCGCGTCGACGGGGTTCGGTGGCGAAGCAGGCCTTGCTCTCCCAAGGAAACGCCGTCGAGCGCTCACGCAAAAACTGGAAGCGGGGCAAAGAGTGCTCAAAGCAATCCTTCCTGAATTAGGCACCGAAACCACCGGGCGCTCGTAAATCGAAAATCCAAAATCGTAAATGGCAAATGAACGTTGCCTGCCCATCCGTCGTCTTTGAGTGCAATGTTCCGTCTCGCTCACCTAGTCCTCGGCTGCTTGCTTGGAGCGATCGTGTCCAGCGGGCAGGGCGCTGACCCCTTCCAGTTCACCACTCTCGTCGCTCACTGGTCAGACTACGAAAAGCCGGACTACTTGAAATTCATCGAGGAGGCCCAGCCCGAGATCGCCCAGGTCGGATTCTATGGGGCGCATTTCTGGAGCCTCGCTCATACCCCGCAGTATAGCGGTTATCCAGCGAACTTTCCCGTGCGCGGCTTGCCCGAGCTGGGAGAATGGTTCGAGGACCTCAACCGCAATCTTCATCAACGCGGCGTAAAGGTCGTCGGCCATTTCAATGTGGAGTTCCTGATAGGCGACCCCGACAGCGCCAACGGACCACGCGGCTTCTTTAAATTCTACCGCGAGCTGTGGGACGAAAAACGCCTGGGACCAAAACCGGTGGCCGACCCATTAGAGCTTCTGGAACGAAACGCCGACGGCTCTCCCATCACCAATCGGACTTACTCCATCGGTGGCATGACGGAGTATTGGGCCTGTCTGCGCAATCCGGCCTGGCAACAGGTGCTGAAAGCCTGGGTGCGGGAAGGGGTGCGGCGCGGAGTCGATGGGTTCATCAGTAATTATTTCTATCGCCACAATTGTTTGTGCGAGCACTGCCAGCGCGGGTTTCGTCAGTATTTACGGGAGCGCTTTTCCACTGAAACTCTCCGCACCCGCTTCGGGATCGACGATTTGGAGCACCACAAATTCTCCGAGATTGTTTCCTGGCATCCTGCCAAGGAGACCAGCCCTTTGCGTCTCGAGATGCTGCGGTTCTCCCAGGTCTCAAACAAGGAGGTGTTCGACGAGGTGTTCATTCGCTACGGACGCTCCTTGAGGCCCGATCTCATCGTGGCCCAATGGAATCATCTGGGGAATCTCTCCCAAATCGACGGCGATGAACGATGTCTCCTGCCGGCGGATTCATGGGGGCGCGACGAGACTTATCTTTGGTACAGCACGGGAGATTGGGCCAATCGATCGGATTTAAAAAAACGGGTCCTCGGTGAGGGCACGCTTCACGCCCGTTATATTCGCGGGGCATTTCGGGATCGACCATTCACCCTGGGTAAATACGAAGGAACACGCATTCGGTCTGCCATCTCAGAGCTGGCCGCCAACGGCGGGGCCCCGATGGGATTCTACACGAAGTTTACCGACCCGCTGGCCCGCGCGGAAATCGTCCGCTATTACCAATTCATCCGAAAGCATGACGCGATTTACCGGGGCAATCGCGCCGCCGGCGAGGTGGCCCTGCTATTTCCAAGACGTTTGGTGCACCAGGGACAGGCATCCGCCGTCGAAAGTTTCCGGCAACTGGGCCAGGCGCTCCTGGAGGGACAAGTCTTGTTTGATGTTTGGCCAGACGACGCGTTTCCGGCTGACGTGGCGGCGAAGTATCGCGCGGTTCTCACCATTGAACAATCCTTGGGAGAATTGTTGAAGGTGCTTCCAAAAGATCGAACGCAGATTGCCGCGCCGTTCACGGTCCGGGTGTCCGCCAGCCGCCCGGCGGGACAGGTTAATGAAGTGGATCTGCACTTTGTGAATTACGACCGGACGGAGCTGCCGCCGGAAAAGGACGGCAAACCGCCGGTGGGCAGCGGGATTCGGGATGAGCGACCGCAGTTGGCGGATGGCGTCCAGGTGGACTTCGCCGTGCCCGCCAATGCAACCTTGCAGTCGATTGAATTCATTACACCGGAGCAAAGCAGTGCCAAAGTGGTGGAAGCTCAATCGGAATCCGGACGAATCACCTTTCTGCTGCCACGGTTTTTGGTTTATGGAGTTGCCAGAATCCGGTTGAAATGACGAATGACGAATGACGAATGACGAATGACCTACGAATGATCGGGGATCGATTGGGTTGTCGATGAACAATCGACGTTCTCACGGAGTGCTGGTGGTTCGCCTCTGGGTTACGCTCTTTTGCTTCGTCTGGCCGGCGCTCCAGAGTGGTGCGGCGGATTCGGAAAAGCCGTTTGGCCTGGAAACCCGGGTCCCATGGGAGAACTCCCGTCTGCTCGGGTCACCGGAGCCTCCGCTGCCCTACACCATTGAGAAGGTCTTTACCAACGTCACATGGAGGTCGCCGATTTACATCGCAGACGAACCTGGAACCGACGACTTGATGGTTGTGCTTGCCGGCGGCGAGCCGGAACGGCCTTCGCGCATCCTGAGAGTGAAGGATGATGTGGCGGCGTCCGCGACGGATTTGTTCTTCGAACTGCCTCGCCGCCTCATCTATTCCCTCTGCTTTCACCCCGGCTACACCACCAACCGGCACGTTTATGTCTTCAGCAACGGTCCCACCGGGGCGTCACCCCGAACCAATCGAGTGAGCCGTTTCGCCGTCACCGGCAAAGTGCCGCGCCTTGATGCGGATTCGGAACGGACCATCATTGAATGGAGTTCATCAGGTCACGACGGCGGCGACATGGCGTTTGGGCTGGACGGGATGCTTTACGTGACAACGGGGGATGGCTCCACCGATTCGGACACGTTGAACTCCGGGCAAACCATGGATGATTTGCTCGCCGCCGTCTTGCGCATCGACGTCGACCGTCCGGCGCCTTCGCAGCCCTACCGAGTTCCGAGCGACAATCCGTTTGTAAACCTGGCGGGCGCCCGGCCGGAAATCTGGGCTTACGGGTTTCGCAATCCGTGGCGGATGAGCATTGATCGGAAGAGTGGCCACGTCTGGGTCGGAAACAACGGCCAGGATCTTTGGGAGACGGCGCAATTGGTGAGGCGTGGTGAAAACTACGGCTGGAGCGTCTATGAGGGAAGCCATCCGTTCTATCCGGGGCGCAAGAGCGGACCCACGCCGCACGTGCCGCCGACGATCGAGCATTCGCACGGGGAGTTTCGCTCGCTGACGGGAGGCGTCGTCTATGATGGCAGGCGATTTCCCGAATTGGATGGGGTGTATGTCTACGGGGACTATGGAACCGGCCGGATTTGGGGAATGAAGCACAACGGACGGCGAGCCCTGTGGCACCGGGAACTTGCCGACACCGCGCTGCAGATCGCCGCCTTTCGCGTCGATCAACGCGGTGATCTGTTGATCGTGGACCATGGCGGCGGGATTTATCGCCTGGTCCCGGCGTTGCGACCGAAGTCGTTGCCGCGATTTCCGGCTCGGCTGAGTGGTACGGGGCTGTTTGTCTCGGTGAAAGATCATCGCGTTGCATCTGGTCTTATCCCGTATTCGGTCAAGGCGGCTGGCTGGGCCGACGGAGCCGAGGCGGAACGCTTCATGGCCGTGCCAGGCACGGCCAAAGTGAAATTTGATCCCGCTCGAGGCTGGGAATTTCCCGATGGCTCAGCCTTGGTGCAAACGTTGTCGCTCGAACGTGAAGCGGGAAACCCCGCTTCACGAGCCCGCATCGAGACGCGCGTTTTGCTCCGCCAGCAAGGTGAATGGGCGGCCTACTCCTACCGCTGGAAGGCGAATCAAAGCGATGCCCTGCTGGTTCCGAAAGAAGGCGCCGAGGAAACGTTTTCGATTTCGCAGGCAATTCGGGGACGCGGCTCGGAAAAAGCTGAAGGCCGGCGGGCCTGGCGATTTCCCAGCCGGAGCGAGTGCATGGTCTGTCATAGCCGGCAGGCGAACTTCGTCCTGGGGATCATTGGCGAACAGTTGAATGGCGAACACCTTTACGGCGCCGTGGCCGACAACCAATTGCGCGCGCTGGAACACATCGGACTTTTTTCCGGCTCCGTGACAAAAGGGGCGAAGGAACTGGATCACATGGTGAATCCATACGATCGCTCCGCGAGTCTCGAGACCCGCGTGCGCTCCTATCTCCACGTGAACTGCGCGCCCTGCCATGTCGAGGCGGGCGGCGGCAATGCCAGGATGGAACTGGAAATCACCCGAAAACGCGAACGCCTCAACCTTATCGGGGCGCGTCCTCAACACGACACGTTTGGGCTGGAGAACGCCATGGTGGTCGCGCCCGGCGCTCCGGAGCGGTCCGTCCTGCTGTATCGTGTTTCGCGCCGGGGACCCGGCCAGATGCCCCCGCTCGTTTCCCACCGAGTCGATGAAGATGCGGTTCAAATGCTCCGGGAATGGATTGCCCAGTTGAAGCCGGAGAAACCCCAGGTCCACGAGTGGCGCGTTTCCGAATTGCTGCCAAAGCTGCCGATGACGGCTTCTGGCCGCTCCTTCGCCGCGGGGCAGGCGGCGTTTCGCGAGACGGGTTGCAACCAGTGTCACCGCTTCGCCGGGAGCGGAGGAGGAGCGGTGGGTCCGGACCTGGCCGGCGTCGGCCGCCGCTTGCCTGCTCGCGAATTGCTCGAATCGATCCTCGAACCCTCAAAGTTGATCGCTGACGACTATGCCACTCATGATTTCGAGTTGCTGGATGGGGAAACTGTCTCCGGACGAATCGAGCGCGAGGATGGACGGCGCGTGGTGCTTCGGCCGGTCGCCTCTGAGTCAGCAGCCACGGAGATCGAGAAAAAGAAAATCCGGCGCCGGCAAAGATCCGCCTTGTCTCCCATGCCCGTCGGGATGGCGAATACTCTGACCGAAGAGCAGGTGCTCGATCTGCTGGCCTACTTGATAAGTGACGGCGACGCCGACCATCCATCTTTCAAATGAGCTTAGGAACGGACAAGGAGATGTCGATGCACCACGCTGGCTCCTCGTCGTTGGCCGGGAGCAAGCTTTTCCCTCTCGTTCTCCTGGCCGTTTGCTGCGTGGCCCTGGGGCCGATGAACGCGGCGGAGGTGCCAGTGGTGTCGCTGATGGACGGCAAGCGCGTCGCGGGCATCACGACCGTTTATTACCACAATTCGCATTCCGATGTGATCCTGAGCCGGCTGCTGCAAACCGATATGCTCGATGGTACCGGCCGGGATTCGCCCCTTAAACTCGTTTCGCTTTATACGGACCAAAAGCCGGGCAATGACATCAGCCGGCTGCTGGCGGCTTCGCATCGGTTTCCAATCTGCAGCAACATTACGCAGGCCTTGATGCTGGGCACGGACAAGCTGGCGGTGGACGGGGTTCTGCTGATCGCCGAGCACGGCAACTATCCGCGGTCGGCCAGCGGGAACACGCAGTATCCGAAACGGCGTTTCTGGGATGAGATTATCAAAGTCTTCCGGCGCAGCGGCCAGGTCGTGCCGGTGTTTATCGACAAGGCGCTGTCGGACAATTGGGCCGATGCGAAACACATCTACGATGAGGCGCGTTCCTTGAAAATCCCCCTCCTGGCGGGTTCCTCCGTGCCGGGTTCGTGGCGTCATCCAGCGGCCGACGTGGCGCGCGACGCTATGATTGATGAAATCGTGGTGCTGACCTTTGGCTCGACGGACCATTATGGATTTCACGCGCTCGAATGCCTGCAATCCCTGGCCGAACAACGGCGGGGAGGGGAGACGGGAGTGCGGGCGGTGCAATGTCTCACGGGCGCAGCGGTCTGGGCTGCGCAACGAGAAAAGCAATTCGATCCGGAATTGTTCGAAGCCGCGATGAGCCGTTTGACCCGACGCGAAAACAGCAAGCGATCCCTGAGCGAGGCGGTCAAGGAACCCATTCTCTGGCGCGTGGAATATGCCGATGGCCTGCGTGCGACCGTCCTGGAATTGAACGGCGCGGTTGGTGAATGGACGGGCGCATGGCGTTATCGGGAGGATCGTCGGATTGAGTCGACGCAGTTTTGGACGCAGGAAGCGCGTCCGGCGGCGCATTTCACTCTTCTCTTGAATGGAATTGAGGAGCTGGTGGCATCCGGCCGGCCGCGTTGGAACATCGAACGCACGCTGATGACGAGCGGGCTATTGGATGCTTTGCTGCAATCGCGGGCGGAAGCGGGCGTTCGCAAGGAAACGCCGCACCTCCAGTTTTCGTATCAACCAATCTGGCGATGGAAGGAACCTCCTTCTCCGCCTCCGGGCCGACCTTGGAGTGAACAGTAGGCACCTAAAATGCCAATGCGCTGCTGCAGGTGCGGTGCGGAATTGGCACCGCCGAGGCCGACGAGGTGCCAATGGGGTGCTGCAGGTGCTGTGTGGGATTGGTATCGCCGAAGATCGGACAGGCCTCGCTGTCCGTTGGACTCAACCTTCAGTTTGCTTCGGCTTCGTTCAGGGCAGGCAGCTTTTCGAAAGACTCGGCGCCGGTAGCGACAAGGCCTAGATTGTACTCGGCCCGGTCCAGCAAAATGCCTAGTCTTTTGGCTATCGCAATCATGACGAGTCATTCCATTCCGGCTCGGTGGCTCTGCGCCTGCCTGACGCTCGCGGGCACAATCCTTCCGGTCATGGCGGCCTCCGATGCTCCCATTGGGAAATCGAAACCAAGCAACCATTGGTCGCTCCAACCTCTGAAGTCGACCCAGGAACTGGAACAGGCCCTCGGCTCACAGGATAAAGTTGCCCGCGAGAAAGTCCCGTTGCGGGTTAATCCGATCGACGCCTTTGTCGGCGCACGCCTCGCCACCAACGGACTTAAACCGACTCCGCCGGCCTCGCGTCCGGTTTTGCTTCGTCGACTGACGTTTGACCTCACTGGCTTGCCACCAACACCGCAGGAGATCGACGAGTTCGTCAAGGATCGTTCACCCCATGCCTACGACAGCGTGGTGGAACGTCTGCTAGCGTCTCCTCGCTACGGCGAGCGCTGGGGCCGTCACTGGCTCGACGTGGCTCGATACACGGAAAGCCAGGGCTTCGAGTACGACAAGCTCCGCGACAACGCGTGGCATTATCGGGACTATGTGATTCGCAGTTTGAACGAGGACAAACCCTACAATCAGTTCATGAAAGAGCAGATTGCCGGGGATGTGCTCGAGCCGATCACGACGGATGGCATCATCGCGGCGAGCCTGCTGGTTTGCGGTCCGTGGGATGAGGCCGGCAATTCACAAGCCAACGTCACCCAGAAAGCCCTCACCCGTGAAGAGGAGATGGAGGACATGCTCAGTGTGGTGGGACAGACGTTCCTGGGGCTGACCGTCAACTGCGCGCGATGTCATGACCACAAGTTCGATCCCATACCCCAGGAGGATTATTACCGCCTCAAAGCGGTCTTCGATGGTGTGAAACACGGTGAACGAACCATCGCCATCCCGGCGGAAATCAAATCAAAGGAAGACCTCGGTGCAGGATGGAAACAATCCATCGCCCGGGCCGAGGAAACGATTTCCCTCCTTGAGGCAGAGGGCTGGAAGGCGGCAGCGGCCAAACGCCGGCCGGATGGGACAAAGCCCGGGCCGGGCGCATTCCTGCGCTGGGCGTTCGACGGCTCGACGAATGATTTGCCGGGCGAGCTTCACGGCGGGGGACGTGTCCAGGATGGCCGGCTTCGTCTGGCGAAGGCCGGCGCGTATTTTCAGTCGGTGCCGCTGTCTCGCGACCTGCGGGAAAAAACACTGGAGGCGTGGGTTGCGCTCGACGATCGGCAGCAGCGGGGCGGCGCCGCCATTTCAATCGAGAACAGTGACGGCAGTGTCTTCGATGCCATTGTCTATGGCGAGCGCCAGGTGGGGAAGTGGATGGCCGGGAGCAGCGGCTTTGAACGCACGCGGGATCTCGATGCGCCGGAAGAAACCTCCGGTCCCGGCGTGCTCGTCCACCTGACGATTGTCTATCGGGGCGACAACAGCATTGCCGTGTTCCGAAACGGCGAGCCTTACGGAAAACCGTACACGCCGGCCAGCGAACTGCGGACCTACCGGGCCGGCAACGCGCGCGTTTTGCTGGGGATGCGGCATACCGGCGGGAGCAAGCCGTTCCTCACCGGCGAAATCAAGCAAGCGGCGATTTATGATCGTGCCCTGACCCCGGATGAAATAGCCGCGGCGTATCGCGCCTCCGGCCTTTCCATTCCGCGCTCGCGCTCGGAGATATTGGAGCACCTGACGGACTCTCAGCGCAACGAGCTGGAGACGGCGCGGGCGGATTTGAAAGCAGCACGAGACGCCCTGGGTGCCATTCCGAAATTGCCGGTCTCATACGCCGGCACCCGAATGCAACCGGAGCCGACGAAATTTCTGCGACGCGGCGATGTGCGATCGCCCGAGAATGTGGTTACAGCCGCAGGTCTTTCGGCGGTCCGGGAGGTGAAGCCGGAATTTGGCCTTGGTCCGGACGCCCCGGAGGCGCAGCGACGAATCAAGTTCGCGGAGTGGTTGTGCGATCCCGGCAATCCTCTGCCGGCGCGGGTGATGGCCAATCGGATTTGGTATCTCCATTTCGGCCAGGGCCTGGTGGCGACGCCCAATGATTTCGGTGCCAGCGGCGCTCCTCCTACCCATCCTGAATTGCTCGACTGGCTGGCGGCGAAATTCATGGAGAGCGGCTGGAGCATGAAGTCCTTGCACCGGCTGATCACCCTGTCGGCCGCCTACCGCCAGTCGTCCGAACCGCAAGCCAAGGCCCTGCAGATTGACGCCGACAACCTGTTGCTCTGGCGGTATGCGCCGCGGCGATTGGAAGCCGAGGCGGTGAGGGATGCGGTTCTCGCCGTCAGCGGCCAGCTCAATTTGACCATGGGCGGCCCCAGCTTCCGGCCGTTCGACGTGCTAAAATTTCCCGCCAACGCCTATCAGCCGGTGGACAAGATTGGGTCGGAGTACAATCGTCGCGCCGTCTACCGCATGAATGTGAACTCCGGGAAAGAGCCGTTACTGGATGCGTTCGACTGTCCGGATCCTTCTGTTAAAACGCCGCGACGGGGCGTCACGACCACGCCGTTGCAGGCGCTGGCCTTGATGAACAATTCGTTTGTGCAGCGGCACGCGGGGCAATTGGCGGAGCGGGCGATGAAGGAATCGCAGGACAATGTTCCGCAGGCCATTCACGCGGCATATCGGCTCGCGCTGGGCCGCCCGCCTTCAAAGGAGGAAGCGCGACGGGCGCTGGCGGTGGTCAATGAGCGGAGCCTGACGAACGTCTGCTGGGCGCTGCTGAATTCCACGGAGTTTGTTTATGTTCGATGAAGGCACACATCGGCAGGTCCAAAACTTAGGCTGCATGACTTCGACGCCATCCGTACTGAGCCGCCGTCATTTCTTGTGGAACACGGCGGGCGGGTTGGGTGGGATCGCTCTCTCGTGGCTGCTGAATCGCGAACAGGCCCGAGCTGGAACGCCGGCAATCGCGGCCGGTTCGACGCGCGTGCCGCACGCGCCTCCGCGGGCGAAACGCGTCGTGCAGATTTTCTGCTGTGGCGGGGTCAGCCACATTGAAACGTTCGACCACAAGCCCGCCCTGGAACGCCTTCATGGCAAAACACTGGAAGGAAAGGGGGAGAATCTCGGTTTCTTCGGCCAGCCGGGGAAGGTGATGAAGAGCGTTTATGAGTTTCAACGGCACGGCCAGAGCGGCTCCTGGGTGAGCAGTCTGTTGCCTCACCTGGCCGGCTGCGTTGACGACGTCTGTTTCATCCACTCGATGTTTGCCAAGACGAACAACCACACGCCGGCCACGTTTCAGATGAACAGCGGGTTCACGATGAATGGCTTTCCCAGCATGGGCGCGTGGTTGAGCTACGGATTGGGCACGGAGAACGAGAACCTGCCGGCGTTTGTCGTGCTGCCGGATCCCCGGGGACTGATTGCGGGTGGTTCCATCAATTGGACCGCCGGATTCCTTCCGGCCAATCATCAAGGCGTTCCCTTTCGCACCAGCTCGCGCGAACCGATCACTGATCTCTATACGCCGGCGGAGATCTCCTCCAGCGCCCGCGCTGCGGACATGGGGCTGTTGGAGTCGATGAACCGGGAGTTTGCTGATGCGTATCCGGGCGACAATGCTTTCGCGGCGCGGTTGCGGTCCTACGAGCTGGCCGCCCGCATGCAGGCGAGCATTCCGGAAGCGACGAATCTCGACACGGAATCGGAGGCGACGAAAAGGCTGTATGGCTTGAACGATCCCGCGAACAAGGGGTTTGCGCGAAACTGTTTGATGGCGCGCCGGCTTTTGGAACGGGGCGTTCGTTTCGTGCAAATCTTCAACGGCGGAGCGTTTGGCAGCCCGCGCATCAACTGGGACGGGCACGAAAACCTGAAGGAGAATCACGACACTCAGGCGGCCACGATGGACCGTCCGGTAGCGGGGTTGATCCACGATTTAAAACAGCGGGGAATGCTTGAGGACACGCTGTTCATCTGGGCGACCGAATTTGGACGGGGGCCGGCGACGCAAGGCCTGAATTCCCCGGGACGTGATCATCATCCGACGGCGTTCACCTGCTTTCTGGCTGGGGCCGGGGTGAAGAAGGGATTTCACTACGGGAGATCCGACGAGGTGGGATATTTCGTGGAGGAGAACAAGGTGACCATCCCCGATTTTCACGCGACGATTCTTCATTTGCTGGGGTTGGATCACGAGAAACTGACGTTCTATCACAACGGCATCAACCGGCGCCTGACGGATGTGCACGGGGAGGTGGTGCACGGGGTGTTGGCGTGAGGTCGTTGAGAAATGTGATACCTGCCCGGGTTTTTCAATCGTCTTCCGCCATAATCCCTGTTGTCGCCTTTCCGGCTGCCCGATAGGGTGCGCCCGTTGTGACGGCTCGCTCCATCACCATTCCGGCCCGGGTGAACGCGCTCATCGTCGGCGCGCAAGTCCTGGGCATCGCCAGCTGCATTTACTTTGCCAGAATGGCCGGGCGGTGGTGGGAACTGGCCTCGCTGGCTGTCGCGTTCGGGATTCTCATGAATTCCGTTTACTCCATCATCCATGAGGCTGAACACGGCATGCTTTTCCCCAACCGGGCGTGGAATGATGGCGTGGGTGCTGTCCTCGCCTTGTTCTTTCCCGCGCCCTTTCATCTGCTGAGACAGGGCCATCTGGGTCACCATTTGCGCAATCGTTCCGATGATGAGGCGTTCGATCTTTATTTCGAAGAGGATCACCGAGTGTGGCGCGGGCTCATCTTCTACGGAATCATCACCGGCCTCTATTGGGTCGTAGTCGCCCTGAGCAATGTGGCTTTCTTGCTCTTTCCGTTCTCGACGCGCACCCGCTATTGGGAATTTGACCGGCCGTCACTGGCCTTTATGCAGTCGCTGAATCCACGCTACCGATATCTCATTCAAGCCGAGGCAGCCGCAGCCATTCTGTTGCATGTCGCGACGGTCTGGGCGCTGAGAATACCGGTTGGGAATTACCTGCTGATGTACGCCGGCTTCGGCTTCATGTGGTCGGCGATGCAATACGTGCATCACTACGGCACAGAACGCCATGTCACCCGCGGCGCGCGGAATCTTTGGATTTGGCGCCCACTCGATGCCCTCTGGCTCAATCACAACTGGCATCTCACCCATCACGAGAATCCAACGATCCCGTGGATTCATCTGCCGAGGCTTGGCGCCATGGAGAATCCGAAACGCGGCTTTCTGGTCACGGCTTATCTCCGAATGTGGAGAGGCCCGCGCCGGACTGCCGAGCATGTACAGAACAAATATGCGGGTCGAATTATCCAGTAGAGTTCGAGCCTGTTGGCGATTTAAGGTTCTCTTGACGCTACTCCTGAATCTCTTTTTCTGGATCGGCTACGGCTATCTGGCGTATCACAGATTTTTCCCCTTGTGGATACCGCCCACGACCTGGGTGGACAAATGGGTGCCGTTTCAGCCAAAGGGGTGGAGTTTCATCTACCTGTCGGAATCTATCCTTACCCTGGCGGTCCCCTGGCTTCTGACGAGGGGGGAAGAATTGCGGCGCTACGCGGTGGGATTGGCTTTCCTGATGGGAGTCAGTTTTCTGCTGTTCCTCTTTTGTCCGGTGGCATCGCCACGCCCTCCCGGCATCACCGGCGAGGGGTGGCATGGATTGATCGTGACGTGGGACGGCCCCTACAACGCCTTTCCTTCTCTCCATGCCGGATTCGTCACCTATACCCTGCTGCTGGCGCGACGAGTGTTTCGGTCTCCGTTGGCTCGATATATCTGGCCCGCCCTTTGGTCCTGGGGAGTGTTGATCATGATTTCGACGCTGGCCACCCGCCAACACTATTTCGTGGATCTCGTCGTCGGCGCGGCGCTTGGCGTGGCGGCCCATGCGGTTTCAATGGCAGGATTCATCCGGCGGACGGGTGACAGCGCCGCGAGTATCACATTGCGGAGAAATGGAGAAACGTCCCAGGCGGGTTCCAAGTAATGGTCCGCGCCCCAGACCGGGCACACCACTCCGGGAAATTGGCGCGCGTCGTTGAGGAGGATGCCGCCGCCATCATTGGGCCCCAGCGGTGCCAGGCGCTCATAAGCGCGCGGTGCCCACGGATGTCGCAGGTGACGCCGCAGGGGAAAGGCGATGACATGGATGAGGCGAAGGTGCGGTGGCGGTTCCGGCCACGGCCCGAGCGGCGCCGAGGGACCGTGGCGCAAATCGTCCGCCGCGGCAAAACTCTGGCCGTGCCACCAAAGCCAGCCGCGGACGCCG
>Ga0070689_100001159_pt1 | contig 16655 bp, 17 predicted proteins | sample KBSS23HmetaG_FD_64669 | JGI IMG/M metagenome (GOLD analysis project Ga0070689, IMG submission 64669) | Switchgrass rhizosphere microbial communities from Kellogg Biological Station, Michigan, USA - KBS S2-3H metaG | ecosystem: Host-associated > Plants > Roots > Rhizosphere ...
GTCTCAGGATCGGGCTCATCAAGGAGTTCTTCGACAAGGGCCTGGATGCCTCGGTCGAGAAGTGCATCCGCGAGGCTCTCAAGGTCTACGAGAAGCTCGGCGCGAAGCTCGTGGAAGTCAAACTACCGGCGCTGCCGCTGTCGGTGCCGACCTATTACGTGGTCGCGCCGGCCGAGTGTTCGTCCAACCTGGCGCGTTTCGACGGGGTGCGTTACGGCTACCGGGCCAAGGATCCGAAGGACCTGATGGATCTTTACAAGCGCTCGCGCGGCGAGGGCTTCGGCGCCGAGGTCAAGCGGCGCATCATGACCGGCACGTACGTGTTGTCGGCGGGTTATTACGACGCCTACTACCTCAAGGCGCAGCGCGTAAGGCAGTTGATCAACCAGGACTTCAAGCGCGCCTTCGGTGAAGTCGACGTGCTCATGGGGCCCACCGCGCCGGACGTGGCCTTCAGCATCGGCGCCAAGGCTTCAGACCCGATCCAGATGTATCTCAATGACATCTACACGATAGGTGCAAATCTGGCGGGAGTTCCCGCCATGTCCATTCCCTGCGGATTCGTGCGCGACCTGCCCGTGGGCCTGCAGATCTGCGGGCCGCACTTCGCGGAGGCGAAGCTGCTCAACGTGGCGCATGCCTTCCAGAAGGAAACCGACTGGCACAAGCGCATTCCGGCGGCCTTCCAGAAGGAGGTGCTGTCGTGAGCAACACTTCAGGCTGGGAAACCGTCATCGGTCTCGAGATCCACGCGCAACTCGCGACCCAGTCCAAGATCTTCTCGGGCAGCGCCACCGCGTACGGCGCGAATCCGAATTCGCAGGCCAACCTCGTGGACCTGGCGTACCCGGGCGTGTTGCCGGTGCTCAACCAGGAAGCCGTCCGGATGGCGGTGAAATTCGGGCTTGCCGTCGATGCGGCCGTGGCCGAGCGGTCGGTGTTCGCGCGCAAGAATTACTTCTACCCGGACCTGCCCAAGGGATACCAGATCAGCCAGTACGAGCTGCCGGTGGTGGGCAAAGGGCATCTCGACATCGTGCTCGACGATGGCACGAAGAAGCGCATCGGCATCACGCGCGCGCATCTCGAGGAGGACGCGGGCAAGTCGCTGCACGAGGGGCTGCCGAAACAGTCCGGCATCGACCTGAATCGCGCCGGTACGCCGCTGGTGGAAATCGTCTCCGAACCGGACATGCGTTCGGCGAAGGAGGCCGTGGCTTACCTCAAGAAGGTGCACACGCTGGTGCGTTATCTCGAGATCTGCGACGGCAACATGCAGGAAGGCTCGTTCCGCTGCGACGCCAACGTGTCCGTGCGCCGCGTGGGAGCGGAGAAGTTCGGTACCCGCGCCGAGATCAAGAACATCAACTCGTTCCGCTTCGTCGAGAAGGCCATCAACTACGAAGTCGCACGGCAGATCGACGTGCTCGAAGGCGGCGGAAAGGTCGTGCAGGAGACGCGGCTCTACGACCCCGACAAGGGCGAGACGCGTTCCATGCGTTCGAAAGAAGAGGCCAACGACTACCGCTACTTCCCGGATCCGGACCTGCTGCCGGTGGAGCTGGATGCCGCCTTCATCGAGGCTGTGCGCAAGACGCTGCCCGAGCTGCCGGACCAGAAGGCGGCGCGTTTCGTCGCGACGCTGGGTCTGTCCGAATACGACGCGGGCGTGCTGACCTCCTCGAAGGAGCTGGCCGCGTACTACGAGGAAGTCGCCAAACTACTGGCTGGAGGCCCAAATCTTTCGAACAATACACCTTCGAAGGACTTGGCCAAGCTGGCTGCCAACTGGGTGGCCGGGTCACTGGCGGCTGCGCTCAACGAGAACAACCTGGAAATCACCGAGTCCAGGATCGATGCACGGCGATTCGCCGGGCTGCTCAGCCGCATCGTCGACAACACGATCTCGGGCAAGATCGCCAAGGACGTGTTCGAGGCCATGTGGGCCGAGGGCAAGGACGCCGATGCCATCATCGAATCTAAGGGCCTGAAGCAGATCACCGACACCGGCGCCATCGAGAAGGCCATCGACGAAGTCATGGCGAAGAATCCGGGGCAGCTCGCCGATTACCGCTCGGGCAAGGACAAGCTGTTCGGCTTCTTCGTCGGCCAGGTCATGAAGGCCACCGGCGGCAAGGCGAACCCGGCCCAGCTCAACGAACTCCTCAAGAAGAAGTTAGCAGGTTGAAGTGTGTGCCGGCGAACTGGCGCGAATTGATCGAGACGGCCAATGGCTGCGGTTCCTGACGGTTCCGACCGGGTACGCCGCTTCGTTCTCGAACGGCATCCCATACGCGGCCATTCCGCGCGGCTCACGCGCGCCTGGCTGGAGTTGCGTGAGCACCAGGACTATCCACCTGCCGTGGAGTCGCTGCTGGGCGAGGCGGTGGTCGCGTCGGTGTTGCTCGCGGCGACGCTCAAGTTCGATGGCACGCTGACGCTGCAGTTGCAGGGCAAGGGCCTGGTGAACCTGCTGGTCGCGCAATGCACCCACGATTTCAAGGTGCGCGGCATGGCGCGCCACGACCCCATTCCGGATGATGCGGATTTCGGCGCGCTGACCGGCGAGGGGCAGATCGTGGTCACGGTCGAAGCCAAGGATCGCGCGTCGAACTACCAGGGCGTCGTGCCCATCACCGGCAAGTCCATCGCCGAATGCCTCGAGGCCTATTTCATCCAGTCCGAGCAGTTGCCGACTCGCGTGGCGCTGGCGTCGACGCCCGGCGTGGTCTCGGGGATGCTGCTGCAAAGGATCCCGGGCGAGGGCGGCAAGCAGGCGCCGGTGGATCCGGCCGCCCTCGAAGCCGCCTGGATGAAGGCCGATCACGCCATGCTCGGACTCACGCCGACGGCTCTGGTCAGCGACGACGTCGAGCAGCGGCTGGTGCGCATGTTCGGCGACGACCAGGTGCGGGTGTTCAGCGGCCACGACGTGAAGTTCGAATGCCGCTGCTCGCGCGAGCGCGTGGCCAACGTGCTGCGTTCTCTGGGCGTGGAGGAGGTGCGCAGCGTCATCGTGGAGCAGGGCTCCGTCACGGTGACCTGCGAGTTCTGCCAGAAGCCCTACAAGTTCGATCCCATCGACGCGGAGCAGTTGTTCGCCGACGCGTCACCTCGTGGCAGCAGCTCGATCAATTGATCGCGGCAGGGGGTTCCCAATGCATTCACTCTCGCGTCGTTCCTTCGTCAAGCACGCCTGCGCGGCCACCTGCGCCTGCGGCGCGTCGTTTTCTTTCAGCGCCCCCACTGCCAGTCTCACGCCCCGTTGGCGTCAGGTCCCGCGCGACGCCGTGCAGATTACGGCGGGCCCGCTGCTGACGCAGTTCAACGATCAGCAGCGCCTGTATCTCGGACTCGACGACGACTCATTGCTGAAACCGTTCCGCCAGCGCGCGGGACAACCGGCGCCGGGCGCGGACATGGGCGGCTGGTACGACGTTTCCACCGATTTCCACGTGGACCCAAAGGACTGGAGTACGGCGAACTGGCATGGATTCATCCCGGGCCACAGCTTCGGCCAGTACGTCTCGGCCCTGGCGCGCGGCTACGCGGCCACGCGCGACGCGGCCACGCGGCGCAAGGTGAGTGCGCTGGTATCGAAGTTCGCCACGGCGATCTCGCCAAAATTTTTCGACGACTACACGCTGCCGGCGTACACCTTCGACAAGTCGGTGGTCGGGCTGGTCGACGCCTTCCAATTCGCGGACGTCACCGAGGCGCGCGACGCTCTCGCGCGGCTCACGGACGCGGCGCTGCCCTATCTTCCACAGAAGGCGGAGACCGGAGACGAGCGACGCGCGCGGCCGTATCACACCGAGGCGCAGCTCTGGGACGAGCCATACACGCTGCCGGAAAACCTGTTCCTGGCCGCGGGACTCGGAATGGGCGAGCGGTACGGGCCGATGGCGATGCGTTACCTGCAGGACGGGCCGCTGTTCGATCCACTGGCCGAGGGACGCAGCCCATTCAAGGGCAAACACGCCTACAGCCACGTGAATGCGCTGAGCTCGGCGGCCCGGGCATTTCTCTCGACCGGCAACGAGAAATACCTGAAGGCGGCGGGCAATGGCTTCGACTTCGTCAAGGCGCAGTCCTGGGCCACCGGGGGCTGGGGAGCGAACGAGACTCTGCTGGCCGCAGACGACACGCACACCCTGTTCGACAGGCTGAGCAACACGCACAACTCCTTCGAGACGCCGTGCGGTGCCTACGCGCACTTCAAGATCACGCGCACGCTGCTGCAGATCTCCGGCGACCAGAGTTATGGCGACAGCATGGAGCGTGTGCTCTACAACACGATCCTGGGCGCGCTGCCGACCAAGCAGAACGGCGAGACGTTCTACTACGCCGACTACAACCAGCGCGCGCGCAAGTTCTATCGCCCGGAGCCCTGGCCCTGCTGCTCGGGCACGTTCGCGCAGCTCGCGGCCGACTATGGCATCAGCGCCTATCTGCTCGATGGCACCGCGCCGACCCTGCTCGTGAACCTGTACGTCCCGTCGCGAGTCACCGTGCCGCTGAACGGCGAGAAGGTCACGATCACCCAGGCAACCGACTATCCAGCCGGCAACACCAGCCGCTTCACCATCGATGTCGCGCGCCCCACGACCTTCGGCATCGAGCTGCGCATTCCGGCGTGGGCCGGTCCGGCGACGCGGCTGAAGCACAATGGAGAGTCTCGGCCGGCGCGCATCTGGCCGGGGAGTGCCTCCGGCTTGACCCGGCAGTGGAAGCGTGGTGACGTTCTCGAGATCGAGTTCGACATGTCGCCGCGCCTCGAGCCGCTCAATGCCGCGCATCCCGAGATGGTCGCGCTGCTCGTCGGCCCGCGGGTGCTGTTCCCCGTCGAAGCGCCGGACGAGCCGGTGACGCGGACCGAGCTGCTCTCGGCGCGTCCGAAGTCGCCGGACGAGTGGATAGCCCGTACTTCCGCCGGCGATCTGCGCCTGAAGCCGTTTGCGGCCATCACAACCGAGAACTATCGGCTGTACAGCCAATTGCGTTCCGGCTGATTTCTTCAACCGGTCGCGGCGGCGAGCAGGCTCTCCGGATAAGAAGGCTGCTCGATGAAGTCGCCGCGCAGGATGCGCAGCGCGAGGATTTCCTGGTGAATCTCCGCCGAGGTGCGGATACCGATACGGCGCATCACCGGCAGCGGCGGATAGAGTCCCGCGAACGCGTGCAGCACGAGGAAACCTGCGACCGCAAACGGCAATGCCAGGAATCTCCTGTCGATCGCGACGCCGAGCGTCAAACCCAGCAAGGACACCGAGCCCGCGTGCATTTCGATGGTGCGCTCGATGTCCCATTCGCGCTCGAGCTCACCGATACGCCGTGTGAGCGTCGCGTCATCAGCACCGATGAAACGCGCGATGTTGTGCAGCGTTCGCCCCTGGATGCGGTCGTTGCTCGTCGCGGTGGTACGCGCGGGTACGCGCTCGTCGGTGGCAGGAAGAAAATGGTCGTTCATGCGCCAATTCTCGACTGCGCGGCTGCAACGTCACTGTCGGAACGCGCCGCAGGGGCTGTAGGTGGGCGGCGCGCCCGGCCGCCCGGGCGGTCATTTCCGGCGTGGCCCCGCGTGCGGCGGCTCGGTCGGGTTCTCGAGCTCATCCAGGTAGCTCGCGCCACCGAGTCCGCGCATCTGCCCCAGGATCCGGTCGCGCTGCATCTCCACGTAGGGTGAAGGATCGTTGGCGCGCATGCGCACCGGGTTCGGCAACACCGCCGCGAGCGTCGCGGCTTCCCAGCGATCGAGCCGCGCGGCGGGCTTGTGCCAGAAGCGCTGCGCGGCGGCTTCCACGCCGTAGATGCCGTCGCCGAACTGCGCGATGTTCAGGTACACCTCGAGGATGCGCTCCTTCGGCCAGGTGAGCTCGATCAGCATCGTGAAGTACGCCTCGAGCCCCTTGCGGAAGTAGCTGCGGCCGGACCACAGGAACAGGTTCTTCGCCACCTGCTGCGAGATGGTGCTGCCGCCGTGCACGCTCGGCCGCTTGCGCGAACCCTGCCGCTCGTTGTGTCGGATCGCCTCGCGGATCGACTTGAAATCGAAGCCCACGTGGAACGGGAACAGCTGGTCTTCGCTGGCGATCACGGCCACCGCCGCGTGCGGCGAGATCTGCTCGAGGTCCGCCCAGCGATAGTCGGTGTGGTAGTTAGCCTTGCCGGCCCGGCTGGCGTCGAGCGCCGCGTCCAGCATGAAGGCGCTGTACCAGGGATCCATCCAGCGCATGGCGACCACGGGCAGTGCGGTCGCGAGGAACGCGGCGACCACGACGATGATGGACCATCGCGCCAGCCGCCGCCGCCAGGTCTTCGCCACGTTACTGTTTGGACGATGCCTTCGTGATCACCACGTCGGCGGCCGGCACGTTCTGGTGCCCGGCGCGATTGGTAGTCGCGACCTTGGCGATCTTGTCGATGACGTCCATGCCGGCGGTGACCTTTCCAAAGACCGCGTAGCCGTAGTTGGCGGGACCGGTGTGGTCGAGGAAATTGTTGTCCACCAGGTTCACGAAGAACTGCGCCGTGGCGCTGTCGACCACGTTGGTGCGCGCCATCGAGAGCGTGCCGCGCAGGTTCTTCAGGCCGTTGGTCGCCTCGTTCTTGATGGGGGACTTGGTCTTCTTCTGCTTCATGCCGGGCTCGAAGCCGCCGCCCTGGATCATGAAACCGGGAATGACGCGATGAAAGATCAGGCCGTCGAAGAAACCGTCGTCGACGTAATCCTGGAAATTCTTCGCCGAGATCGGCGCTTCTTTCTCGAACAGCTCGACTTCGAAATTGCCGAGCGACGTTTCGAACACTACTGACACTGTGATTACCTCGGCCAACAACCTTCGGTGACGCGCTCGTGGCCGGCGAGATCGCGGTGCGAGGTTACGTGAGTGAAGCCTCGCGCCACAAGCGCATCGCGCAACGCCGCACCCTGGGTTGCGCCATGTTCCAGGAACAGCCAGCCGCCCGGGACGAGGTGCCCCGGGGCCCCATTAATAAGAGTCGCCAGGGCGCTCATGCCGTCGCCTCCCGGCGTGAGCGCCTCGTGCGGCTCGTGGGCCAGGCCGTCACCGCCCAGCGCCGGGTCGTCCGCGGCGATGTAAGGCGGGTTGCTGACGATGGCCTCGAAACGGCGTGCGCCGAGCGGCGCGTACCAGTCGCCGGCCAGCCATTCGATCCGGTCCGCCACGAGCCGAGCGCCGTTGCGACGGGCGACGGCGAGCGCATCGCCGGAGCGATCGCTGCCGAGCACGGACCACGCCGGCCTTTCGAGGGCAAGCGAGATGGCAATCGCGCCCGATCCCGTGCCGAGGTCGGCGACGCGGGCCGGCGTGGCGTCGAGCCTCTGGAGCACGCGCTCGACCAGGAGCTCGGTTTCCGGGCGCGGCACCAGCACGGCCGGTGTGACCTCGAAATCCAGCGACCAGAATTCGCGCCGTCCCAGAAGATAGGCCACCGGCTCGCCGGCCGCCCGGCGCGCGCACGCGGCATTGAAACGTGCCGCGACGTCTCCGGGGACCGGTTCTTTCGCGCGCGCCAGCAACGCCGCACGCGAGCGCTGCCATGCGGCTGCGAGCAGGATTTCCGCGTCGCGCCGCGCGATGCGGCGCTCCGCCTGGCTCAAGAGTTGTTCGCTGTGCATTTCACCGATGATGCCCGACCCGGGGCGCGCATCGGTATCATGCTGTCATGGTCGGACTGTTACCGCTGCCGCGGCCGCTCATGACGGGCGAAGTGCTCGATGCCGCAAACCGGCTGTTTCGGGCCGGTCTGTGGCGCTGCATGCCGTATTCGGCCCTGGTGGTCCTGGTGCTGGAATTCCCGATCCTGATCGACCTGTTCCTCGGCGGCGATTTCGCCGGATACGGCACCCGGGGTCGCTATGTCGTATTCGCGGTATCGGTGCTGCTGGGTGTGGCCCTGCTCGGCGTGGTGGCGCTGCGACTCGGTGAAATTTCGCGCGGCTTGAAGCCGCGCTTTCGCATCGAGGTGCTGACCGTTCTGCGGCGCTGGCCCGGTGCCACGATTGCAACGCTGGGCGCGCTGCTATTCCCCGTTCTGCTGTACCTGGTCGCTTCGCAAATCAGCCCGTTCCTTCCAAGTGCGCTGATTTTCGTCATCGGCGTGCTGCTGATCTGGCCGACCGCGCTGCTGGCGGTGGCGCTGCCCGCGTTCTGGTGCGGACAGCTCGGTCCGTTCGCGGCCATCGCCGAAGCGGTGCGAATTTCGCGGCGTCGCTCCTGGCGCATGGCGGGCGCAATCCTGGCATCGGCGTGCCTGGTGATGGTGTTTTATGCGCTCGCGGCCCTGGTCGTCGGAGTGATCTTGCCCATGTTCGGTCGCGCCGATCTGTACCTGCTTTCCACCATCCGCTCGATGATGTCGCTGGTGGTGGGAATCTTCGGTGTGCCGTTCATCGTCGCCATGCTCATCGTGGCCTACGAGGATCTCAAGTTGCGCGATCTCGAAAGACGCGGGGCGGCGCCGTGAGGCGCGCTTTGGTGTGGGCCTTGCTGGGATGCGCGCCCTGGCTGCCCGCGATCGCCGCGGCCGACGACGACGCGGGGCTGAACGCGATCGATGCCTGTCGCGCGCGCCTGGATCCGCGCGTCGACATCGGTATCGAGCGGGTGAGCCGGCGCTGTCCGGAGCTCCTGCCGGCCCTCGAAAGCGCCCCGTGGCGCGACCTTTTGCCGAAGACGCTGGGCGAGCGGCGCGAAGACCTCACCTCGGAATCCCTGCGTGCGCTCGCCGAGCTGGTGCGGCACGCCTCCGATCCCGGGGCCGAGAGTCTCGCGCCGGATCGCGAAGCGCTGGCGCCGGTGCTTGCGGAGCTCGGCGAGCGGGGCAAGCAGGGTGCGACACGTTGGGAGCGCTTCACGCGCTGGCTCAAGGAGAAATACACCCAGCACAACAAGAAAGGTGAAGACCTGTCATGGCTCGAGAAGCTCGCGCGCCAGCTCAGGACCAGCGAGGGCCTGGCGCGCGCCATCACGTTGCTGGGCTACGTCCTGGTGATCGGCCTGGTGCTGTTCGTGATCTGGTCGGAACTGCGCGCGGCCGGATTGCTGGGCGGCACGCGCCGTCAGCAGGGTCGCGCCAGTCCGGCTGCCGAATGGCGTCGCCGACTGATGCTCACCGATGTGTTCGCCGCGCCGCTGGCCGAACGGCCGGGAATGCTGCTCAGGTTGTTAGGGGAGGCGCTATCGCGCGCGCAGCGGCTGCCGCCCGCCGACGGCCTGACCGCCGCCGCGCTGGTGCAACGGGCGCGCCTCGATGCCGAAGAGGAGCGCGCGGCACTGGCGCGCGTCGCCGTGACGGCAGAGCGAGTGCGTTACGCGCCGCAGGCGCCCGGTGACGAAACCATCGAAGGCGCCGTGAGCGCGGCGCGCGAACTGCTGGGCAAGTTCGCGCCGAGGGGACGGCGCTGATGCGTGAGCGCCTCGTCACGTTGTTGCTCGCGATGGCGGCGCTCGCGGCCTTCTACGCGCTGTGGCTGCGGCCGATGCCGTCGCTCGACGCGGACGCGGGCATCCCGCGGCCCACCACGGCCGAACGGCGCGGCAGCGGCTACGCCGGGGTGTTCGAATGGCTGGAGCGCACCGGCGTCGACGCGCGCTCCTGGCGTGAGCGATATACCGGACTCACCGACACCGATCTGCCGCCGCGCGGCAACCTCATGATCCTGACGCTGCCCGGCGTGGAATCCTTCCGCAGCGAAGAATTCGGCGCGCTCGACAAGTGGCTGCGGCGCGGCAATACGCTCCTGATCAACGCCGCCCTGGTGGACCAGCCGAATTTCGGCGCCGGTCGCGAGCCGGAAGTCGTCACCGAGGTGGAGTCGTTGACGTCGATCGAGTTCGAGGACCGCAAGACCCGCGAAGCCCGCCTCGACGACACGCCGCTGGCGCAACGCGTGCGCGAGGCCGATGCGCGCGATGCGAAAAAAGGCGCCGAGTCCGAAACCGATGCGGAAGAGGGCGGTGCCGACGACACGCCCTCGTTCAACAAGAACTTCGACGTGCCGGAAAAGATCCAGCTCGAGGCCACGGGGCCACACGTGCTGCTGGCCGGCGTGCGGACGCTGGGACTGGAAACCGATTTCGAATCGCGCGACTGGTCGTTGCGCCTGCCGTACGACAACTTCGTGCTGACGCTGGCGCGCGGCCCCAACGGGGAAGGCGCGCTGTTCGAGCAGCGCGTCGGTGCGGGACGGATCCTGTTGTCCGCCGGCGGCACCTTGTTCACCAACCGCGCGCTCGCCAACGATGACAACGCGCGCCTGCTGGCCAACATCGTCAGCGTGACCGTGGCGGACGGCGGTGCGGTGTTGTTCGACGATCTGCGCCAGGGACTCTCGGCGAGTTACGACCCGCAGCGTTTCTACACGGATCCGCGTCTCTACAAGACCGTGTTCGTCCTGCTGGGACTGTGGCTGGCGTGGGTGCTGGGCGGGACCCGGCTGCGCGCGCCGCCCATCGAGGTGCACGATCCGTCCGAGGCCGAGCTGGTGCGCAGTTCCGGCGGACTCATCGCGCGTACCGTGGCGTCCTGGCACACCGCGAGCGCGATGTTCGAACATTTCTTCCTGGGCGTGGCGCGAGCGGTGCGCGGCGCGGATCGCGCCGCGCAATGGACATGGCTCGAACGCCACGCGGGCATCCTGCCGCAGGAACTCGACCAGCTCAAAAAATGGTACGCGGCTGCGCATGCCATGCAGGAGGTGCCGCTGGTGCCACTGCGCAATCTTCTCGATCAACTGGAACGACGGCTGAAATCATGAATACGACGGTCGCAACTTTCGAACAATCCGTGCAACGCGAGCTGGCGCGAGTCATCGTCGGCGCCGAGGACGTCATCCGTGCGCTGTGCATAGCACTGATCGCGCGTGGCCACGTGCTGGTGCAGGGACCTCCCGGCCTCGGCAAGACGCTGCTGGCGAAGACGTTGGCGCGCGTGCTCGGCGGCGAGTTCAAGCGCGTGCAGGGCACGGCCGATCTCATGCCCACCGACATCGTCGGCACACACGTGTTCGATTCCTCGAAGAACGAATTCGTGTTCCGCCAGGGCCCGCTGTTCGCGGACGTGCTGCTGGTGGACGAGATCAATCGCACCGGGCCCAAGACGCAGTCGGCGCTGCTTGAAGCGATGGAGGAGCGCCAGGTGTCCTCGGAGCGCGATCACTATTCGCTGCCCGAGGATTTCCTGGTGCTGGCGACGCAGAATCCGCGCGACTTCGAGGGCACCTACCCACTGCCCGAGTCGCAGCTCGACCGCTTCATGCTGCGCATCGACATGCAGTACCCGGAACGCGCCGCGGAGGGCGAGATCCTGAAGCGTTACGGCACGGAGCTCGAGGCGCGCGATGCCATCCCGGCGGACATCGGCCACATCGACCGCGGCCTCCTGCACGAGGCGCGCGCCGCGGCGAGTGCGCTGCACGTGTCAGAGGCGCTGTCGGACTATGTGCTGGATCTCGCGCGCGCGACGCGCGAACACCCGCGCGTGGCGCTGGGACTGTCCACGCGCGGTGCGCTGGCGCTGTTGCGCGCGGCGCGCGTGCACGCGGGACTGCGCAATGGCGAGTTCGTCGCGGCGGACGACGTGCAGGCGGTGGCGCGCTGGGTGATGGCGCACCGGCTGGTGCTCAAGCCCGAAGCCGCGCTCGACGGCGATACCGATCTCGGCGTGGTCGGCGCCATTCTCGAAGCGACACCCGTCCCGAGATAGGCATGCATTTCGCGCGTCGCGGCTACCTGTTCGTCGGCCTCACGGCGCTGCTGGCCGTCGCCGGGACGTGGTCCGACGACCCGGCATTCTCGGGCGCGTGGCTGTTCCCGGCATTCGTGCTGCTCGCCGGCCTCGCCGTGGAAGCCTGGTACCAGCGCGGCACGCGCCTCAACTTGCGCATGCGTGTCGACTCGCGCCTCAAACTCGGGCGGTCCGCGAACGCAGCCTATGTGTTCGATCACAATCGCGGCCGCACGCTCACGCTGCAGTACGCGCGCGTGTTGCCGCCCGCGCTGCGCCAGTCGCGGGACGTGCGCGAGGTTGACCTGCCACCGGACGGGGAACTGCACGATCCGGTTGCGCTGCTGCCACTGCGGCTCGGCGCCGGGCATTTCGCGCCGGTGCCGGCAAGGTTGTTAGGGCGGTTCGCGCTGGCGTGGTGGTCGCGCACGTTGCCGCAGTCGGATGCATTCACCGTCGCTCCCGACACACTGCCGGGCGGCACGCGCGCCGTCGCCGGAGAATCCGCCGGGGAGACCCCGCGGCGCCTGCCCGGTGTCGGCGTGGAACTGCTGCAGCTGCGCGAATACGTGAGCGGCGACGCGCTGTCGCGCATCGACTGGAAGGCGACCGCGCGGCGCGGTTCGCTCATCTCGCGCGAGTACAGCGAGGCGCAACATCTCGAGATCCTGTTGGTCATCGACGCCAGCCGCCCGAGCCGCGTGCGCGCCGGCGAACTCGATCGGCTGGGTCTGTACGCCAACGTCGCGGCGCGGCTCGCCGAACACGCGGTGTCCATGGAAGACCGGATCGGTCTCCTGGTCTACGCGGATCGTACCTTGAGCGCCTGCCTGCCGGATCGCGGCACGCGAGCCGTCACGCGCCTGCGCCATTCGCTCGCGACGCTCGAGACACGGCGTGGCGAACCTGCGCCGGTGCCGGCCGCCATCCAGGTGCGGCGCATGCTCCGGCATCGTGGGCTGGTCGTATGGCTCACGGACCTGGCCGAACCCGCGCGCAACGAGGCGTTGATGCAGGCATTGAAAGCACTGGTGCCGCGCCATCTGCCCATCGTCGCGGCGCCACACGCCGCCGCGATCGACCAGCTCGCGGACGCCAAGGCGGTGGAATGGCGCGATCCGGCGATCAGCCTAGCCGCGCGCGGTCATCGCCAGCGCGCGCAGGCGCAGGTCGCCGCGATGCGCCACCAGGGCGTGGTGGTGCTGGACGAGCCCGACGACGATCTGGACCAGGCTGTGTTCGACGCCTATCTACGGCTTCGCAGCCGGAAGCGGGTCTGAAGCTCCCGCCGGAGCGGTGACTGCGCGACTGGCCGTGGCCAGCGCGCCGCCGGCGATGACATCGCGCGCGATCATCTGCCCGGTCGCGGAGACCGACATGGTTTCCAGGGTCTGCTGAGTCAATTCGTATCGATAAGTATTCGAGTAGTCGCTCGCCATGTGACCGGTCTGCTTCTTGCCTGCCTCTTTTGGCTTCTTTTCGAGGTGCATCACGCCTACATCCCAGGCGAGCCCGGCGGGTCCGTTTTTTGTGCCTGGCGTCAGAATGTGCGAGATCTGCAGGATCCGGCTGCATTCGTGCAGCTCCATGTTGAGGACTGCCTCGGTGAAACGTTCCTGGTCGGTCGCTGCGCTGCTGAACACCGACTCCACCCGGTAACCCTGCTTGCGGAGTTCCTCTACGGCACTTTGCGAGACCTGCTTGTTGATCTCGAGCCAGAGTCCGTTCCATTTCTCGTCGGTGGAATGCGTTCCTCCGCCGCCGAGCACGATGGTGCAGTCCTTGGGCTCGGCCGCCGGGACGGTCCGCGAAACGGCGGCGACCGCAACGAATGAGGCAAGCAGCAGAGTCTTCATGTTCACGTCGCTGAGTCCTCGCGCAGGCATTGCGCAAAAATTTCGACTTGCAGGCTCAAGTCATCCGGAAAAGTCTTGCCGGCATAGACGCGGTCGGCGAGTGCCTGCAGCTCAGGCACAGTGAAGCGTCCGGGATAGAGCTTTTTGACGCGCACCATGGCTTCGAGGGGCGTGCCCTTCGACGAGCGAGTGCTGGCCATCACCACCGACGGTTCGGCCTCGCGCAGGCAGTCGGCAATCCGGGCACTGGGCACCATGACGGAGGGTTCGAGACACCAGCGCAGGTGCTGGTTGCCGACCGCGTAGGCGTCGTGTGAGCCGACCCAGGTGCGATATTCCGCCTCGCGCTGCGCGAGCGCCGCGCCTTCCATTCGGCCGGTGAGCGTCACATGGATGCGCTCATCGTCCGCTTGCCCGATATGCATGAGGAATATTCCGAAGCTCGTCCGGATCGTCGATTCCGCGCAGTCGTTCGCCGCGGATGCACCGCTCTCTATGGCCATCGCCAACTGGGCGTCGTTGAGCGGTTCTACCGAAGGGCTGCGCGTGGACGGGTATGTCGCTGGTGGCGCGGTGCACCCGCCCAGCACGATCGCGAACGCGACGAGTATCGATATACGCATCGCATCCAGTCTAACCAATCGTCGCGGACCGCATCCGCGGAAATTGGCGAACTACTTCACGCTGTAGCCGCGTCCCTCGAGGCAGGCGCCTTCGGCGCGCCGGTAGTTCGCACGCGCCGATTCGTTTTCCGATTCGGCCACGCCGCCGCCGGGGCGCGTCGGATCGAAGCCGCTCTGCTGCACGGCCCAGGCGTGGCACTCGTAGCGGTCCGTTGACTGCTGCTGTTCGCTCTGGCCGTTTTTCGGATAGACGAAAACGTCCTCGGCGCTGCTGGCCGGTGCGCTGGAATCGGGCTGGTGCTCCTCGGGCGGGTGCGTCACGACGTACTGGCGCCGCTCGGGATACCACTGGTAGTAAGTCTGGTCGGCATAGTAGTAAGGCGCACCACCGAACCAGACCGTGCTGTAGTAGGGCGGCAGGAAGCCGATGCCGACGCCGAAGGGCGGCGCGACCACGACGTAGCGCGGGCCATACGGCCGGTACCAGGCGCCGCCGTAATAGTAGTAAGGCGAGCCATGGTAGTGGACGCTCGAGTAGCCGTACGGCAACGAGTTGTAGACGTAGCCATGCGCCGGGTAGCTGTGGTTGTGGTTGTAGCGGCCGTCGTAGTGCATCTCGGCGCGGCCATGATGCCCGTGATAGTTGTCAGCGTAGACCGCCACCGTGCCGCCGAGCGCCAGTGCGAGGACGAGGAATTGCCGCAGAATCTGCTTCGTGTGCATGTCACTTCACCGTGTAACCGCGTCCCTCGAGGCACGCCGAAATCGCGCGTCGATAGTCGGACGCCTGTGTTTCCAGTCGTGCGCGCTCCGCCTGGGCGACGGCCGCGCTGTTGCCGTTGAGCTGCGCCGCTTCCTGCTTGCGCGCCGCATCCGACATCGCACCCATGATCCCGCCGGCGACCGCGCCGATCATCGCTCCCTCGCCGGTGTCGTGCGGCCCGGCGATGATCGCGCCGGTGACCGCGCCTGAAACCACGCCGGCCACCGTGTCGCGCCCGGCGGGGGGCGCGGCGACGACCTGGATCTGCTGGTGCGGTGCGAGGTGCGGATCGCTGGGGTTGTAGTGCGACTGCCTGACGGCCCAGTTGTGGCACTCGTAACGATCGCGATCGAGCTGCTTGTCGGACTGCCCGCGCGATGCATAGATGAACACGTCGGCGGAGGGCGGCGGGCTCGCGGATGAAGCCGCGGCCTGCGCGTTCATGGTCGGCGCCGCGGCGGGATCGGCGAGCGCAGCGCCGCACAGCGCGCTCAACGCGATCGCAGCGAGCGAACGGAACATTCAGGTCCTCCTGATTCCATAACGCAGCGCGGCACGAAAGGTTGAACGCCGCCGCTACATCCTGCGCCCGCAAGATGAACGGCGGCTGAACGACGCCGGGTCGGCGGCGATCTCACTCCGGCAGTGTGATGCCCGAACCGCCCATCTCCGCCGGCATGTCCTTCATCTTCGGAAGGCCGTCGAGCATGCGCAGCTTCGTCTCCTGGTAATTGACGTGTAGCCCGGCACGGAACGGAAACTCCGGGATGGTCGCGGCGTAGACGTCGATCACTCCCCAGGTCGGATGTTCGGTGAACAGGTGTCCGCCGCAGAGCTTGCACCACTTGCGAAAGCTGCGTGGCGTCTTGTTGAACTCACCGATGAGCTCCGCACCGCGCGTCACGCGCACGGATTCGGGCCGCCACAGCGTGAACGCGTTGACGGGACTCGCGGACCAGCTGCGGCAGGAGTCGCAATGACAGTAACCCATCGCGGCGGGCTCGCCGCTGACCGTGATCTCGACTGCGCCGCAGAAGCAGCGTCCATGGACGTGTCCGTCATGATCGTGATTGCTCACAGCCCACCTCCCAGCACGAACTCCGACAGATCCGTCCTGCGCTGGGTCCGCACCACGCGCGCGCGTTCGATGTGGCGCAGCACCTGCGATGTGGTCCACAGGCCATGCGCCATGAAGCGCCAGTTGACCAGCGCCGCGGCATAACCGTCGCCTTCTTCATTGCGTGTGCCCGCGGTGGCGTCGCGCACCATGGCGATCTCGAAGCCGTTCTCGATGAAGTCGCGCATGTGAGCTTCGACACACAGGTTGCCCACCGGGCCGGCGAGCACGATCTGCTCGATGCGCCTGCGGCGTAGCTGCAGGATCAGGTCATTGGTCGAGGTGCCGTAGGCCTTGTGGGGCGCGGTGATCACGACGTCGCCGCTGCCGAGGTGCCGCTTGTAACGCTCGGGAAAATCGGCGCCGGAACCCGCGAATCCCTCGGTCGACAACGGGTCGGTGCGTCCGACCAGGCCGATCTCGTGCGCGAGATCCTCGAGCGGGGTGCGTGGAGTCACCCAGCGGTGGTCGTGGGGATAGTAGTAGTGCGGCGAAATGAACACCGGCATGGGTGCCGCCTTGGCGGCGACCAGCAGTTTTTCGAG
>Ga0070689_100001160_pt1 | contig 16643 bp, 15 predicted proteins | sample KBSS23HmetaG_FD_64669 | JGI IMG/M metagenome (GOLD analysis project Ga0070689, IMG submission 64669) | Switchgrass rhizosphere microbial communities from Kellogg Biological Station, Michigan, USA - KBS S2-3H metaG | ecosystem: Host-associated > Plants > Roots > Rhizosphere ...
GCCCAGGTGCGCGAGGACCGCGAAAGCACGGCGAAGACGCGCATCCGCCCGCCGGCCGATCGCGCGCCGCCGGTGCTCTCGACGACCGCGCGGTCGCGGCGGCGCCGCCGGCGCTACGGGACGTTCGAGCTCGTCCTCCTGGCGGCGCTCATCGGCGCGTCGATCGCGGCGATGGTCTATCTCCCGAACTTCCTCCATCATCGTGGATCGGAGACGCGCGGACGATGAGCGTGAAGGAGCGGATTGAAGAGAAGCTTTTGGCGGCGCTCGCGCCGACGGTGCTCGACGTGGTGAACGAGAGCGGGATGCACAACGTGCCGAAGGGGTCGGAGACCCACTTCAAGGTCGTCGTCGTGTCGCCCGCGTTCGAGGGGCTCTCCCGCGTCGCCCGCCATCAGCTCGTCTACCGCGCGCTCGCCGAGGAGATGCAAGCGAAGCCGGGGGTGCACGCGCTCGCGATCGTGTCGAAGACACCGGCCGAGTGGGGCGACACGCCGGAGGTCCCGGCGTCCCCGCCGTGCCTCGGCGGCGAGGCGCGGGCCGCGCGATCGGGCGAAGCGATGGATGGGGCCGACGCCGGGACGGCCGCCGCGCGCGCGAGGCGATGACCCAGCGAGGCCGCCTGACCGTGACGCATGTCGGCCGCTACGAGCTCGGCGAGCGGATCGCCGGCGGCGGCATGGGCGACGTCTACCTCGCGCGGCTCCCGCTCGGCGGGAATCGGATGGTGGCGCTCAAGATCCTCCACGACCAGCTCGCGAAGGACCCGCAGTTCGTCGCGATGTTCCACGACGAGGCGAAGCTCCTCGGCAAGCTCGCGCACCCGGCGACGGTGCAGCTCTACGAGCACGGCGTCGACGAGGGGCGGCACTTCATCGCGATGGAGCTCCTCATCGGCGAGCCGCTCATCGACGTGTGGAACGCGCACACGTCGCAGCGGTCGAAGGTGCCGTATCCGGTCCTCGCGTGGATCGGCGCGCGCGTGTGCGACGGCCTCCACCACGCGCACGAGCTCCGCGACGAGAACGGCGCGCTCGAGAACGTCGTCCATCGCGACGTGAACCCGAGCAACGTCTTCGTCACGTTCGACGGGCGGGTGAAGGTGATCGACTTCGGCCTCGCGCGGCGGAAGACGCGCACCGCGACGACCAGCGCCGGTGTCGTGAAGGGAAAGCTCGCGTACCTCGCGCCCGAGGTGATCGCCGGGAAGGCGCCCGATCGCCGCGCCGACGTCTTCGCGCTCGGGACGACGCTGTGGGAGATCGGCGTCGACCGGCGGCTCTTCAAGCGCGACGCCGACGTCGACACGGTGCTCGCGATCCACGAGTGCGACATCCCGGACCCGCGGACGCTCGCCCCCGATTTCCCGCGCCGCCTCTGGACGATCGTGAAGCGCGCGCTCGCGAAGCACCCCGACGACCGATACGCCACCACCGAGGCGATGGGGATCGACCTCGACGCGTGCGCCGCCGCGCTCGGTCCGGCCGTCACCGCGACGACGCTCGCGCAGATGATGGTCCGCGTCTGCTCGTGGGGCGGCGGGAAGAAGTAGAGGACGCGAGGGCCCGCGCCGGGCCGAGTGGTGCTAGAAACGACGCCGATGAAGGCGTACCTGGAGCTCCTCGAGGCCGTGCTCGAGCGCGGCGTCGACCGCGCGGACCGCACCGGCACCGGGACGCGATCGATCTTCGGTCACCAGATGCGGTTCGATCTTTCGGCCGGCTTCCCGCTCCTCACGACGAAGAAGCTCCACTTCAAATCGATCGCCGTCGAGCTCCTCTGGTTCTTGCGCGGCGAGACTCACGTCGCGCCGCTCCAGGACGCCGGCGTCCGGATCTGGAACGAGTGGGCGACGCCGGAGCAATGTGCGCGCTTCGGGCGCGAGCCGGGCGACCTCGGCCCGATCTACGGGCACCAGTGGCGGAACTTCGGCGCGACGAAGCGCGAAGGCGGCACGTACGCGAACGACGGCGTCGACCAGATCGCGCGCGTCGTGAGCGAGATCCGCACGAACCCGTCGAGCCGCCGGCTGATCGTCAGCGGCTGGAACCCGAAGGAAGCCGACGAGGTCGCGCTCCCGCCATGCCACACGCTCTTCCAGTTCTACGTCGTGCAGGGGAGCCTGTCGTGCCAGCTCTATCAACGGAGCGGCGACATCTTCCTCGGCGTCCCGTTCAACATCGCGAGCTACGCGCTCCTCACGGTGATGATCGCGCACGTCACCGGCCTCCGCCCCGGCGAGTTCGTCCACACGCTCGGCGACGCGCACCTCTACAAGAACCACGTCGATCAGGCGCGCGAGCAGCTCGGGCGCGCGCCGCGGAAGCTCCCGACGCTCCGCCTCGCGCCGGAGGTGCGCGACATCTTCGCGTTCCGCTATCCGGATCACTTCGTCGTCGACGGGTACGATCCGCACCCGCACATCAAAGCCGAGGTCGCGGTCTAGGCCGCGTGACGATGGATCCGCTCGCGATCGTCGTCGCCGTCGCGCGGAACGGCGTCATCGGGAAGGACGGCGCGCTCCCGTGGCGGATCCCGGAGGACCTCCGCCACTTCCAGCGCGTCACGATCGGCCATGCGATCGTCATGGGGCGGAAGACGTACGATTCGATCGGCCGGCCGCTCCCGAAGCGGCGGAGCATCGTCGTCACGCGGCAGCCGGGGCTCGTCATCGACGGGTGCGAGGTCGCGCCGTCGGTCGACGCGGCGATCGCGCTCGCGCGCACGACCGATCCCGAGCCGCGCGTCGTCGGCGGCGCGGACATCTACGCGGCGGCGCTCCCGTCGACGACGCGCATCTATCTCACGCGCGTCGATCGCGACGTCGACGGCGACGTCTCTTTTCCGTCGCTCGACCCGTCGGAGTGGGAAGAAATCGAGCGCTGTCCGGGCGAGACGGAGGGCGTGACCTTTTTGACGCTGGAGCGGCGCGGGGCGCGTCCTTTTTGACGCTGGATCGAGCGATCCTCCGCGCGTCGCGCGAGGGTGACACCGCGCGATCGGAGACGGATCCGTGACGGTGTTCGAGCGTGCGATCGCCCGATCGCGCGGCTCGGCGCAATGTTTGCTCTCGCGCCGTGCATGAGAATCGCGCTCCTCTCGGTGCTCGCCATCTGCTCGTTCGTCACGGTCGCCGGCGACGTGTCCGCCGGTGACACCTTCGACCGCGACGCTGCCAGCAGCGCGATGAGCGGCGTCGAGATCGGCCGGTGCAAGGCGAAGAAGGGGCCGACCGGCGAGGGTCACGTCGTGGTGACGTTCGCGCCCACCGGCGCCGCCGTCTCGGCCACCGTCGACCGCGCGCCGTTCGCGGGGACCAAAGTCGGGACGTGCGTCGCGAAGGCGTACAAGAAGGCGAAGATCCCGCCGTTCGCCGGCGACCCCGTGACCGTGGGGAAGCTGTTCCACATCGAGTGAGCCGCTAGGCCGCCGGCCCGTCGTGGCGCCGGGGGCGCAGGGAGCGCGTACACTCGGCGCGTGCGCGTTCACGTCGGGACCAGCGGCTACAGCTACAAGGGGTGGAAGGGAGCGTTCTATCCGGAGGACCTCACGCCGGACGGCTTCCTCGCGTACTACGCGACGAAGCTCCGCGCGGTCGAGATCAACAGCACGTTCTATCGGTTCCCGTCGCGGCCGCTCCTCGCCGCGTGGGCGGAGCAGGTCCCGAGCGGCTTCCTCATCGCGATGAAGGCGCCGCGGAAGATCACGCACCTCCTCCGGCTGAAAGACGTCGCCGAGACCGCCGTGCCGCTCGTCGCGAACGCGCGGACGCTCGGCGACAAGCTCGGGCCGATCAATTTCCAGCTCCCGCCGAACTTCAAGAAGGACATCGGGCGCCTCCGTGATTTCCTCGCCGCGCTCCCGGAGGGGACGCGCGCGACGTTCGAGTTCCGTCACGAGTCGTGGTTCGACGACGAAGTCCGCGCGGCGCTCGAGGCGAAGCGGATCGCCCTGTGCGTCGCCGAGACCGACGACGCAGAAGCTCCCGCGGACGATCTCGCGGCGCCGATCGAGTCGACGACCGACTGGGGCTATCTCCGCCTCCGGCGCACCGACTACACCGAAGAGGCGCTCGCCGCGTGGGCGGAGCGGCTGCGCGCGCAGCGCTGGAGCGAGGCGTACGTCTTCATGAAGCACGAGGGGCCGGAGGCGGCGCGCCTCGCGCTCCGCCTCACCGATCTCTTCGGCGCAGAATGAGTTGGACGCTCACGAAGTTCGCGTAGCCGGGATCTTCCCGGTGCCGCGGAGGGCGCCGGCGAAGAGGTCGCCGTGGCGGTCGATCCGCGCGCGGACGGTGCGGAGGTTCAGCGCACGCGGGTCGAGCTTCTCGTCGACCTCGCTCCACAGGAGCGGGCACGAGACCGGCGCGCCGCCTTCGGCGCGGAGCGTGTAGGGCGCGACGATCGTGCGCCCCCAGCCGTTCTGGCCGTAGTCGACGTAGAGCCGCCCGCCGCGCTTCTCTTTGATCCGCTCGACCGTGCAGAGGTGCGGGAGGACCTTCGCCACCGCGCGCGCGATCTGCTCGGCGAAGCCGGTGGCCTCGGCGTGGGTGTAGCCGGGCGCGAGCGGCACGACGATGTGGAGCCCGCGCTTGCCGCTCGTCTTCACCACGCTCTCGAGTCCGATGGCGTCGAGGAGCGTGCGCACGGCGAGCGCCACACAGACGAGCTCCGCCCACGTGCCGTCGCCGGGATCGAGGTCGATGACCGAGTAGTCCGGCTGATCGAACGCGGTCAGCATCGCCTCGAGCGTCACCGCCGACGGCGGCGCGTGCGACGGCCACTGGTGGAGGGTGAGCGCGGCGAGGTTCGCGAGCCACTGCAGCGTCTCGACGTTCTCGACGATGACCCGGTTCTTCTCCCGCTCGCCCTTCTGGAACGCCTTCTCTTCGCTCCGCGCGAACGGCACGCTGCGGACGAACGCCGGCGCCTTCGGGGGCGTCGCGTGCTGGAACCACTCGGCCTGATCGATCCCGTGCGGCCACCGCTGCATGTGGATCGGCCGCCCGCGGAGGTGCGGGAGCATCACCTCGGCGATGTCCGTGTAATATGCATAGATATCCCGCTTCGCGATCCCGTCGCGCGGATAGAGCACCTTGTCCGGGTTCGAGAGCGGCACGTCGGCGCGCGGCGCGGGGCTCGGCGCGGCTGCCTCCTGCCGCGCCGCGGCGGGGAAGGGGACGCGGTGCGCGTCGCGCGTGTCGCGGCTGACGTCGCGGACGCAGTCCTCGGGCGCCTTGTCCGGGCGGAGCGCCAGGAAGCGCGGGTGCCACACGAGGCCGTCGCGCGACCATCCGTGGAAGCCGATCTCGCAGACCATCTCGGGGCGCGCCCAGATGTCGCCCGGGAGGACCAGCGGATCCTTCACCGGCGGGCTCGTCACCCGCGCCGCGTCGAGCCGCCGCGCGAAGTCGCGCCGCTGGCGCGTGTCGAAGCCGGTCCCGACGCGCCCCGCGTAGACGAGCTCGCCCCCCTCGTACACGCCGAGGAGGAGCGATCCCATCGCGCTCGATCCCTCCATCGGCAGGTAGCCGACGATCGCGCAGTCCTGGCGGAGCTCGAAGCGGATCTTCGCCCACGACGACGTGGGGCCCGACGGGTAGGGCGAGCCCTTCTTCTTCGCCACGAGCCCCTCGAGCCCCGCCTCGAGCGCGGCGCGCGCGATCGCGTCGACGTCGCCGCCGAGCGACGTGGAGTACGAGAGCGGCGGAGGCGCACCGCGGAGGAGCGCCTCCAAGAGCTCGCGCCGCTCCTCGATCGGCCGAGGGCGGAGGTCGCGCCCGTCGAGCCACAGGAGATCGAACGCCGCGAACGCGAGCTGTCCGGGCGGCCGCTCGTCCGCCACCGCCTGGTGGTTGGGGCGGAGAGCGCCCGATCGATGGCGCCCTCCGGCGTACACGCCGCGATCGCCGAGCCAGCGCTGGAGCGCTTCGATCGACGGGCGGCCCGCGTCGTCGACGACGCACGCCTCGCCGTCGATGACCGCCTCGCGCGCCGCGAGACGATGGACCGCGTCGGCGATCGGCTGGAAGCGATCGGTCCAGTCGTTCTGCTTCCGCGTGTAGAGGCGGACGTCGTCGCCCGCCTTGCCGGCGAGGATCCGGTACCCGTCGAATTTGATCTCGTAGAGGTACGTGCTCGGATCGCCGATCGGCGCGAGCGTCGCCTTCGCCACCTCGCCCATGTGGAGGAGGAGGTCGCGCGCGCTCTTCCCGGTGCTGGATGCGCCGTGGCGGAGCGGGCCGCGCGTCGCGCTCTTTCCGGAGACGAGCGACTCCGGCCTTTCCTTCACGATGTCGAGCGACGGATCGGCGAAGGCGTCCTTCGCCTTGAAGAGGAGCCACTGGGGCTTCTTGTGATCGCCTTGGCGGCCGGTCCGAACGACGTGCCACTCGCCGTGGAGCTTCTCGCCGAAGAGGCGGAGCTTGAGGTTCCCCGCGGCGCGCATCGCCTCTTCGTTCCCGGGGGGGATCGTCTCGTACGTCCCGCGGTCCCACACGAGCATGTCGCCCGCGCCGTACGAGCCGTCGGGGATCCGCCCCTCGAACGTGGCGTACTCCATCGGGTGATCCTCGGTCTCGACGGCGAGGCGCTTCACTTGTGGGTCGTAGCTCGGCCCCTTCGGCACCGCCCAGCTCGCCATCGTCCCGGCGATTTCGAGGCGGAGGTCGTAGTGCATCCGCGTCGCGTCGTGCTTCTGCACGACGAAGGCGAGCTCCGTTTTCTTTCCCTCGGGCGGCGCGGGGTGGGACGATCCGGGCGTCGGCTCCGGGGTGGCGGTGAAGTCGCGCTTTCTCCGGTACTCGTCGAGGCGGTCCGCCGCCGCCGGCGGGGCGTCCGAGCTGTCCGGACGAACAGTGGTGCGCCGCGGCGGCTTCGGCATCATCCTGATCATTACCGAAATTCAGGCGACGAGGAGCAGGGCATGGCACGGGCGATCTGGTCGGGGGAGATTGCGTTCGGGCTCGTCACGATTCCGACGAAGCTCTACACGGCGACGCGCGACATGACGCCGCAGTTCAACCAGCTCCACAAGGAGTGCGGGACGCGGATCCAGATGGTGCGCCGCTGCTCGACGTGCAATCGCGACGTCGAGTACTCGGAGATCGGCAAGGGCTACGAGGTGGAGAAGGGGAAGTACGCGCTCTTCACCAAGGAGGAGCTCGCGAAGATCGAGGGGGAGGACGGCGCCGGCGGGATCGACATCGTCGAGTTCATCGACCCGAAGGAGGTCGACATCGCGTTCATCAGCAAGAGCTACTGGGTCGGGCCGGGCGGTAAGAGCGCGCGCGGCTTCGAGCTCCTGCGCGAGACGCTCGAGAAGACGAACCGCGTCGCGCTGGCCAAGGTGAAGATCCGGACGCGCACGCAGCTCGCGCTCCTCCGCCCGCGCGACAACCTCTTCGCGCTCGACATGATCCACTTCGCCGACGAGATGGTCTCGGGCGACGACATCGTCGTCCCCGACGCGCGCGCCGCGACCGACCGCGAGCTCCAGCTCGCGCTGAACCTCGTCGAGCAGCTCTCCGGTCCGTTCGATCCGTCGAAGCACCCGGACGAGTACCGCGCCGCCGTCGAGGACGCGGCAGAGGAGAAGACCGCCGCCGGCGAGGTCGCGACGTCGGCCGAAGAGGAGCGCCCCGCGGCCGCGGGCGGCAAGGTGATCGATCTCGCCGAGCTCCTCGCGACGTCGCTCCGCGTCGCGAAGACCGGCCCGAAGAAGGCGAGCCTCCCCGAGCCGCCGCCGGCGAACGAGCCGGAGGAAGAGGCCGTGCAAGAGGCCGTCGGGCAGCAGCACAAGCCGGACGGGAAGCGCGGGAAGTCGCCGGCCAAGCCGGCGAAGAAAAAAGCCGCGAGCGGCTGACCGCAGCGCCTAGGCCGCGTGATGAATATCACGCGGCACAGGCTCCCGAAGGTCGCCTAGACTGCGGGGCCATGAACTCGTCTTCGAAGCCCCTCGCTTTCCTCGTGCTCGTCGCCGTCGCTCCGCTCGTCCAGCTCGCGTGCGGCGGGAAGCAGGACGCGACGCCTCCGCCGAACGGCGCGTACAACACGTGGCAGACGCAGCCGAGCGCGGGTCCGACCGCGCCGCCGCCGGGTCCCGCGACCGTCCCGGTCGGGACGCCGCCTCCGACGGGTCCGGCGACTGTGCCGCCGACCGGCCCCGCGACCGCGCCGCCCACGACGGCGTCGGCGAGCCCCTCTGCGGCGCTCTCCGCGCAAGCGGTGGTCGCGGCGCTCACGCCGCTCGCGGCGAAGGACGCGCCGGGGATGCAGCCCGAAGGGCAGCCGCTCACAGCGCAGCTCGCCGAGGGGCAGCACACCGACATGACCGTCAATATGGTCGGCGGCAAGTGCTACACGGTCATCGGCGCGAGCGTCCCCGGCGTCGGCGTGAAGGACCTCAAACTGACGCTCCTCACGCCGCCGTTCTACACGGTGAGCGCCGGCGACAGCACCAAGGGAGCCGCCGGCGAGTCGGTGATCGGCGCGGGATCGAAGCCGACGTGCCCGCTCCTGCCCGTCCCCGTGGCGTACAAGCTCGACGTCTTCGCGAAGAGCGGCTCAGGCCCGGTGGCCGTCCAGGTGTATTCGAAGACGAAGTGAAGTAGCGGGGCGCCGCCGGTTACGGCGTCCGCCAGGCGTGGCCGTCGTGCGCGATGAAGTCGTCCGCCTCGGGCGGGCCCCACGTGCCGGCGGCGTACGTCGGGATCGCATCGTCGGCGCGCGCCGCCCAGTGCTCGAGGAGCGGATCGACGATCCGCCACGCCGCTTCGACCTCGTCGGTGCGCGTGAAGAGCGTCGCGTCGCCGATCATGCAGTCGAGGAGTAGCGTCTCGTACGCCGGGTGCGACTCGGCGCCGAACGCGTCCGCGTAGTCGAAATTCATCCGGACCTCCTGCACCTCGATCCCGGGGGTGAGGGCGAGCGCCGCGCCGGGCACCTTCACGGTGAAGCCGAGCGCGACGCCGTCGTCGGGCTGAATGCGGAGGACGAGGACGTTCGGCGCGAGGCGCTCGGTCGGGACCGGCTCGTACATGAGGCGCTGCGGCGCGCGGAAGTGGAGCGCCACCTCCGAGACGCGCTTCTTCATCCGCTTCCCGGAGCGGACGTAGAACGGCACGCCTTGCCAGCGGTGGTTGTCGACGTAGAGGCGGAGCGCGGCGTACGTCGGCGTCACCGATCGCGGGTCGACCCCCGGCTCCTCGCGGTAGCCGGCGACCTCCTTTTCGCCGATCGTTCCATGCGCGTATTGCGCATGAATCGCCGACGCGCGCCCCCCGTCGACGAGCGGGCGGACGGCGCGGAGGACCTTCACCTTCTCGTCGCGGACGGCGTTCGCGGTGGGCTCGCGCGGCGGCTCCATCGCGGCGAGCGCCACGCACTGGAGGAGGTGGTTCTGGAACATGTCGCGGACGACGCCGGCCTTCTCGTAGTAGCCGGCGCGCCCTTCGAGCCCGACCGTCTCGGCAGCGGTGACCTCGACGTGCGAGACGTTCGCGCGGCTCCAGAGGGTCTCGAAGATCGCGTTCGCCGAGCGGAGGACGAGGACGTTCTGCACCGTCTCTTTCCCGACGTAGTGATCGATCCGGTAGATCTGGTGCTCCGCGAAGTGCGCGAGCACGCCGCGGGAGAGCGCCTCGGCGCTCGCGAGGTCGTGGCCGAACGGCTTCTCGACGATGAGCCTCCGCCACGGGCGCGCGCCCGGGTCGTCGACGCGCGTCGCGGCGCCGCTCTCGCCGAGGTGAAGGACGATCGACGGGAAGATCTGCGGCGGCACGGCGAGATAAAAGAGCCGGTTTCGCGTCGACTCGCGCGCGTTCGTCTCGAGCGATTCGAGGCGCGCGCGGAGCGCCGCGTACACCGTGGGCTCGGTCAGGTTCCCGGTCAGCCAGAAGAGGCGCGCCTCGACGTCCGCCCACGTCGCGCCGTCGACGTCGCGGACGTCGTCGGACCTGTCGAGCGCGGCGCGCATCCGCGCGCGGAACGCTGCGTCGTCGAGCGACTCGATCCCGACGCCGACGATACGGAAATCGTCGGCCAGGAGCCCCTTCTTCGCGAGGTGGTAAATCGCCGGAAAGAGCTTCCGCTGCGCGAGATCACCGGCCGCGCCGAAGATGACGAGCGTGCACGGATCGCCGTGCACCATCGCGGCCGGCGGCGCGATCGACGAAGGCTTCGATACCGCGGAGATCGAGAGGGGCTCGCTCATGATCCGGGAATATCAGGTCTCCGGTCTCGAATCGCTTGGCACGTTTTCAGGTGCGGGGTCGGGCGGCGTGTTTTCGGGCGGCACGTTCTCGGGGGTGGATTCGCGCGGCGCCTTGTCGGGCATCGTGTCGCGCGATGCCTTGTCGGGTGTGGGTTCGCGCGGCGCGCTCTCGGGCGTCGTTTCGCGCGGCGCGCGCGCGGCCGCGGACCAGCGATAGCGCCACGACAGGACGACGAGGACGAGCCCGCAGAGGATCCACCACAGGATGATGAACACCGAGCCGTTCATCATCTCGCTGAAGCCCTTCGCCAGGATCAGCGCCCGATCGTGCGCGTCCAGATCCGGGTCGGTGATGTCCGGGCCCTCCGCGTCGGTGAACATCTGCGCGACCCCGTAGAGCGTCCACGCGACCCCGAGGACCCAGCCGGTGACGATCACCCCGGGCACGAACCTCGTCCAGCGCGGCGCGCGCGGCCCTCCCACGGCCCAGCGCGCCCAGCGGATGTGCGCCCAGAAGAAAGCGAGGCCGATGAGGACCCCGACCGACAGCGCGCCCAGGATCGTCGTCATCACGTTCGGTCGCTCCGGTGAGTGCGCGCGGCTCCGTCCCGTTCCCCCGCTCGCGCCATGCGACGTATCGTAGTCGACCTTCGGAAGCTGTGCCGGAGTGAGAGCGCCGCCCGTTTCACGGGCTCCGAGCGCCCGAGCCCGCGTCGCGCGGGCCGGCATGTGGGTTGCTGCTTCGATCGCGAGCCCAGGAGGATTCCATGGAAACCATTTCATCCACGAGTCGAAACATCGGGTGGGTTGCCACCGTGCTCGTCGTCGTCGGCGCGCTCAACTGGGCGCTCGTCGGCCTGTTCTCGTACGACATCGTCGCGGCGATCTTCGGGAACCTCTCGCCGCTGTCGCGCGTGATCTACGTCATCATCGGCGCGGCCGGCGTGTACCTCGTCTTCTTCGAACGCGCGCTCGCGCGCGACGCCGCCGCTGCGTTGCGCCCTCGCAGCGTGACGTGATGCGCGTGAGTTGAGCCGGCACCCGTCGTCGCGCGCCGTGCCGCCCGGCCGATCGGGGCGATCGCCTGCGGCTGCGTGGCGCGCTGGCTGCGGTGTGCCGGCGCCGACACACGCCTACCGCGCTACCGCGCCCAGAGCGCGGCGAGCTCGAGCTCGATCGCGTCGAACGGCGCGATCCGCACCTTGGCGTCGTCGCGCCACGTCCCGAGGAGGAGCCAGCGTTCCCGCTCGAGCCGGTATGCCTCGAGCGTCTTCGCTGTCGGGTCGACCAGCCACGCGTGCGTCACCGACTCGCGCGCGTAGCGCGTAGATCGGCATCTTCTCGGCGCGGTCGAGCGCCGCCGTCGACGGCGAGAGGACCTCGCAAATCCAGTCGGGGGCGAGCGTGAACGCCGCTGTGTCGGGGATCTCGGGCATCCGCTCGCGCCGCCAGCCCGCGAGATCGGGGACGAGGACGTCGTCGTGGAGGTGATCGCGAGCACCGCGCCGCTGGATGACGCGAGACACGCTCGCGCTGCGGTAAGGTCCCGACGGCGGCCTTTCACCGCCGCGACGCGGGGCCCTGTTTCTTCGCGTCGCCGGCGAGCCCGAGGACGAGGAGCGTCGCGAGGAAGCCGGCGATCGCGGCGCCGAGGGCCTCCATCGTGCGCGCGTGGACGAACGGCCAGCGCGTCCACGCCGCGAAGCCGCCGAACCACGCGAGGCCGCCCGCGACGAGCGCGTACACGACGGCGCGCGCGCGGTAGACGAGGAGCGTCGGGAGGACGCCGAGGGCGAAGACGAAGCTCGGAAAGACGAGCTCCAGTCGATCGCCGAAGACCGGGACCGTCCCGGTCCGCGCGTGGAGCTCCTCGGCACCGTGCATCGCGAGGTATCCGGCGCCGACCGCGGCGGCGAAGAAGATCGTTGAGTAGACGAACGCCGCGAGCGATTGGCCGAGCGTGCTCCCGCGCGCCGGCTTCGCCCGCGCCTTCGCGGCGCTCTCTTTCTTCGGCTTCGCCGCCGCGTTGTCGTCGGCTTCGTCCACAGCGGTGTCGTCCGCGGCGCGCGCGGGCGTCGCTGGTGCCGCGCTGTCTCGTACCGGGTCGCTCGCGGCGCTCTTCGCGGCGGCGCCGTCGCGGATCCGGAGCTGGTACCCCGCCGCGCGCGCCTTCTTCAGGAGACGCGCGCGCTCCGCCTCGAGCGTCGCCGGATCGTCGGCGATGGCGAGCGCGAAGCGCACCGCGCCGGCTTCGGCCATCGCGCGCGCGTGCTCGGGCGACCCGGGCGGCGCGGTCACGCCGGCCGCGCGCGCCGCGCTCCGGTATCACACGTCGGCCTTCTCGGGGTCGCGCGAGTAGTGGATCCCGAGCTCGTACAGGTTCGCGAGGTAGACCTTCGCCGGGAGGTACCCGCCGTCGGCCGCGACGCGGAGGCGCGCCGCCCCCTCCTTGAGATCCTGGTCGACGACGCCGCCCGACAGGTGAAAGAGCGCGACCGCGTACTCGGCCTCGGCGCTCCCGAGGTCCGCGGCGGCCTGGTAGCACGCGAGGCAGCGCTCGAGATCGCGCGGCACGTCGGCGGTGCCGGCGCGGTATTGCCGCGCGAGCTCGAGGATCGCGCCGACGTCGCCCGCCTCGCTGAGCTCGGCCAGCGCGTCGCGCTCGCCCTCGTTTGCCGCCGCCTGCGCGCGTGCGAGCTCGCTATCGTCCGCCACCGGGCCCTCGGAGATCGATCGCCTCGGCGCCCTGGAGCGTGCGCACGAGCACCGCGACGCGCGGGTCCTCGGCCGCGAGGAGCGCCTGCCCGCCCGCGGTCGCGAGGTAGAAGTCCGCGAGCTTCTCTGACCAGTGCGCGAAATGGCCGCCGCCGGCGAAGACGATCTCGACGCCTTCGGTGCTCTTCGGGCTCGCCGGCTCGTCGGAGAAGTCGACGTCGCCCCAGTCGATCGCGTCCTTCTCCTCGGCCGCGCCGGGCGCGGCGATCGCCTCGGCGAAGCTGAGACGCACCGGGATCTCGGGCGTCTTCCGCGGCCTCTCGGCGAAGAGGTCGACGAACGCGTCCGACACCTTCACGAGGACGATCCGCGCGACGAGCGCCGTGTCGACGGTGCTCCGCGAGAAGTACGGGAAGACGGCGTTCCCGAGGACCGGCATGAGGCGCTTCGACGTGCACACCTGCCGGACGAAGTCGGTCGCGATCGTCCCCGGGAGGGCGAGGCCCGAGTCGCGGAGGCGCGCCGCGGCGGCGTCCTTCCACCACTTGAGCGTGTGGACCAGGACCTTCTTCACCTTGTCGCTCGTCTTGATCGACATCGGCGCCGCGGCGGCGTACGCCTTCCGCACCTCGGCCTCGAGCGCCACCTCGTCGGCGACGAGCGCGCGCATGAACTCGCCGAAGACGGCGCCGCTGCACCTCCGGCTCATCTCCTTGCGGAGCGCGCTCACGAGGAGGCGCGCGTTCTCGAGGAGGCGCGCGCGCTCCTCGGACTCGTCTTTCGACGGCGTCATCGCGCGGAGCCACGACACGAGCTCGGCCTGGATGCCGCGCGCCTCGGCGAGGAGCTCGCGCGCCTTGATGTCCTCGGCGAGGCGCTCCTTCAAGCGCGTCGCGAGGAGCGGGACGCCGCTCCGCGGGAGGCCGCCCGCGTCCTCGCCCTCGACCGCGGCCCACTTTTCCTCCGGCGCGGCCATGTGCTTCTGCACGGCGCGCGACTGGAAATATCCGGCCTTGATCGTCTCGTAGTCCGCGTCGTCGGGGCGGAGGCTCCGCATCTGATCGGCGTACGGGTTCCGGATCCAGAACATGTTCGTGAACGGCTTCCCGTCGGCGCCGTAGTTGACGATCCACGCCTTCTGGCTCCGCGCCCAGAAGTCGACGCACGCCTCCTGCACGCGCGAGTCCCAGCGGTCTTTCGCGTTGTCGCTCCGGAGCGCGCCGAGGCTCATGTCGTACTTCGTGAGCGCCATGAAGAGCGTCGGCTGATCGATCTCGTTCGCGGGAACAGGCCCGCCGTGGCGGATCTTGAGCCACCCTTCGACCTGCGTCTGGAGCTGCACCGCCTCGGGCTTCGTCGGCCCGGGCGAGCAGAGGACGAGCGACGTGATCTCGCGATCGAGTGCGTACCGCTCGAAGAGGAACGTGAGCTTGCCGCGCTTGTACACCTCGATCGCGTTCTCGAGGCGGCCCGAGCCGAGCTCCGTCGGCCCGAATCCGTTGATCCCTTTCAGCGCGCGCCCGCCCGGGAAATCGAGGATGTCGGCGCGATCGAGCAGCGAGCCGGGTACCGCGCGGAGCGGGAGGCGGATCTCGGAGATGAGCGCCGAGAGGACGCCCGGCTCGATCGCCACGTCGCGCGCCGCGTCCGGCGCGTACACCTTCACGACGCTCCGCGCGACGCCGAGCGAGTTCAGGCACGCGGCGTCGATGACGCTCGCCCCTTCGCTCGCGGCGCGCACGTGCTCGAGCCCCACCTCGACGCGCGGCGCGTGCCCCACGAGGTCGAGCCCCTGCACGAGGACGCGCGCGAGCGCGTCGAGGTCCGGGGCGTACCCGGGCCCGCCCCAGAGGAGCGACATGACGAGGAGCCACCCCGCGGGGCTCTTGATGTCGTTCTTCCACGCGCCGCCGTCTCTCCCCGCGAGCGCAGGGTGGCGCCGGAGCTCGTTCAAGTACGGGTGGCGATCCTGGTATTTCTTCCCGAGGCTGTGCCACGTCGCGTCCCACGCCGCGCGGAAGATCGCGGCGGGCGAGCCGCCGCCCGCGCCGACCTGTACCTGTGCGCGCGCGTCGCGGAGGCACGCGTCGACCTTCGCCGGATCGACCGCGGGCGACGTGCACTCGACGAGGAAGCCGGTGGCCATCGACTCGAGGACCGCGTCGAGGCCGAGGAGCTGGCACGAGAAGTCACCGCGCGTGAGCGGCGGCGCGGGGCGCGTCGAGAAGCGCGTCACGACGCCGGTCGACTCGACCCCCTTCGCCGGGTTGATCTCTTTCAGGAAGTCGAGCTCGCGCGCGCCGCAGAGGACCTGGAGCGAGCCGAGCTCGTGCGAGAGGAGCGCGCCGACGAGGAACGATTTTCCGGCCTGCGACGGGCCGAAGAAGCCGAGGCACTGCGGCCGGCCCCACGCGCTCGCGAGCTTCTTCGCGCGGACGTCGAGCTCGCGGATCGCGTCCCCTTCCGCGGCGGCGTCGCTCCGGTCTCCCGCCGCGGTGATCGCCGCGCTCACGAGCGCCCCGAGCGCGTCGATCGCCGGCTTCGCGTCCGCGTCGCTCATTGGTGCCATTTCCCGGTGCGATCCTGCCACTGAACCTTCACGCGATCGAACGAGCCGCCCGGCTTGAGGCGCACGCGGAAGTGATCGCCTTTGCCTTCGGTGCGCGCGCCGGGGGCGAGCTGGTCGAAGCCGGCGACGACCTTCCAGCGGACCGCGTCGGGTCGCGCGTACCGTCCAGGCTTGAGCGGCTTGCCGCTCCCGGATCCCGATCCGCTCCCCGATCCGGAGCCGCTCCCGGATCCCGATCCGCTCCCCGACCCGGAGCCGCTCCCGGCGCCGTCGTCGTCGTCATCGTCGTCATCGTCGTCGTCCACCGCGCCGTCGCGGCCGGCGTCGCGACCGCCGTCGGCCGCCGCGTCGGCCGCGGCGTCGGCGGAGCCATCGCGCGCCGAAGCGTCTCCGGCGTCGCCCGCATCGGCGGCGCCGTCGGCCGCGGCGTCGCTCGGTACGAAGGGCGCGCCGTCGGGGAGGAGGAGCGCGCCGTCGGGGGCGACGACGAGCGCCGCGTCTCCGGCGTCGGCGAGCGGCGCGTCGTGCTGCTGCTTCTCGCACGCGCGGAGGAGCCACATCACGAGGAGGACGAGCGCCGCGATGACGAGGAGGGCGACGAGCCAGTGCCACCACGGCCTCCCCCACAAGAGGAGCGCGCCGCCGGCCTTCTTCGCCTTCTCGTCCTTCTGCGCGTCGTCGCTGCCCTTCTTCTCGTTCTCGCCCTTGTCTTCGCCGTTCGCCGCGCTCGCGGCGACCGCCGCCGCTGCGCCCGTGACCGCCGCCGCGGCGCCCGCCGTGACCGCCGCGGCGCTCGCGCCGGCCGTCGCCTCGTTCGCGAGGAGCTCGTCGAACCGGCCGTGACCGATGACGAACGCCTCGTGCCCGGCGAGGTTCCTCGGCGACGCCCCCCAGTTGATGACGTAGAGCTTCCCGTCCTTCGGCCCGAAGAAGTAGTGGGCGCCGCCGTCCGCGTCGAGCGACGGGACGGTGAACGCCTCCTTGAACTTGTGATAGCCGCTCGACTCGCTCGCGAGCTCCTTGCCGACGGCGTCGAGGCGAGCGCCGAAATCGCGGATCGCCGCCGTGACCGCGTCGCCGTGCGCGGCGCGCGCCTCGGGGAGCGGCACGAGACCGGTGAGGTCCCACGTGACGCGCGTCGGGAGGC
>Ga0070689_100001165_pt1 | contig 16610 bp, 18 predicted proteins | sample KBSS23HmetaG_FD_64669 | JGI IMG/M metagenome (GOLD analysis project Ga0070689, IMG submission 64669) | Switchgrass rhizosphere microbial communities from Kellogg Biological Station, Michigan, USA - KBS S2-3H metaG | ecosystem: Host-associated > Plants > Roots > Rhizosphere ...
CAGCTGCCGGCGTGGTAAGTACCTTGGCTGGCAATGGTAATTCGGGTTTTGTTGACGGACCAGCAGATGTCGCGCAGTTTAATAATCCCGAAGGCGTCGCCGTGGATGCATCGGGAAATGTATTCGTAGCAGATTTCGCAAATTACCGGGTCCGTAAAATTTCCGGAGGCGGGGTAACTACAGTAGCTGGTAATGGTATCGCAGGATTTAAAGATGGTGATGCTCTGACTGCTCAATTCTTCGACCCGGAAGGCATTGCCGTTGACGAGTCAGAAAATTTATTTGTAGCAGAGTACGGCAATAGTCGCATCCGAAAGATCGCAGCCGGAGTTGTAACCACCCACGCGGGTAACGGAATTGAAGGATTTAAAGACGGTGCAGCGACGAATGCAGAGTTTGACAGTCCTTTTGGCGTAGCGGCGGATGCTTCCGGAAATATTTATGTGGGTGATTTTCGCAACAATCGAATTCGCAAAATCACCGGATCGACAGTCGTCACCTTTGCCGGCGATGGGATGGACGGCTTTAAAGATGGGCCAGGCGTAACGGCACAGTTTACACGACCTCAAGGTGTGGCAGTAGATGCATTGGGAAATGTTTATGTGGCCGACAGAGGCAACCATCGGATCCGTAAGATTACAAAGGATGGTACTGTCACGACCATAGCAGGTGATGGAACTCCCGGATTTAAAAATGGTACGGGGGTGAACGCTCAATTCTATTTCCCTTCAGGCATTGCTGTGGATGCATCGGGAAATATTTATGTCACCGACTACCTAAATCATTGCATCCGCAAGCTTCAGTAGTAACACTCTCTGGATACTTCTGATTTGATTTGGGAAAAATACTGAAAGTAAATTTTCAATTCATTGACAAAAGTCAAAAATAATCACCGGGCTTTGGAAGCTTAATAAGAACTTATATTTTGCTCCGTCAATTCTCATGTGACCTGACACATTACAGATTGGATTAACCCCACCATTGGCTGGGGTTTTTTGTTTTCGTGGTTTGTGGAATGATTTCCCGATGCCTACAGATTGTTCAGCTTGTTTTTTGCGCTTAAAATCAGCTCTGCACAGAAATTGCAGAACTATTCCCAGGATACAAGTTTAATTTGTCCTTAAAAAGGAAGGAGGGCTGAACTTTCAGCCCTTTTTAATTTCACGGTAAAATGAAGATGTTACCTGTGATATCTGCACGGTCATTTGATTGCTTTCTTAATTTCACTTAACATGGCTATCCCATCGGGGCGCCAATTATTAAAGCCAAACGACTAATTATGAAACAATTTCTTTTTCTGTTGGTCTTGTTCGCTATTTTTTCCGGGTGCAATTCCCATTCGAGTCAGTCAGAAGCTATGGCCGATACCGCATCTACTAAAGAGCAACTATCTTATCCCTTCACGCCAAAATATTCTATCAATTGGCGACCAGGTGATGAAAAGAACGCATTGTTAGTACTCAATTGCCTCAGAAAATATGTCGACGGAGATATTAAAGGCTGTGTTTCCTATTTTGCAGACACATCAGAATTCGTTGCCGATAAGTTTTATTTCAGAGGCAGCCGGGATAGTCTCGAAGCTGTCATTGGCGGTATGCGACATGCTTCAACTTCCGTTTCCAAGGATTTTGATTCGTGGATGACGCTTTATTATCCCGATAAGGACGATACCTGGGTGACGTTGTGGTATACTGAAAAAATGACTGACAAACAAGGCAAGGTCGATTCCATCTATTATACGGATGATGTGCTCGTCAAAAACGGAAAGATCGTGCACTACGACGAGAAGCAGCGACTTTTTCCGAAGTGAACGATGGTTTTTTTTATGTCATCATATGACTCAAACGAATCTTCATATGCCCAATAATAATTTTGAAGTAATAATAATTGGAGGAAGTTATGGGGGTCTATCCGCAGCCATGTGTTTGGGGCGAGCTTTGAGAAGCCTCCTGATTATTGACAGCGACATACCTTGCAATAGGCAAACACTACATTCTCATAATTTCATCACACAAGATGGCAAGACCCCAAAACAAATTGCGACGATTGCGAGAGAGCAGGTCAGTCAATATAAGACGGTAAACTTTTATACTGGGACAGCTATTGATGCAACAAAAAAAGAAGGGGGATTTGAGATCAAAACAAGCGCCGGTGATTTCTTTTATTCTAAGAAACTAATAATCGCCACAGGACTAAAAGATGCAATGCCGGACATAAAGGGATTTGCAGAATGTTGGGGAATCTCAGTAATTCATTGTCCCTATTGCCACGGATACGAAGTACGAAATAAAAAGACCGGAATTTTGGGTAATGGTGATTATGGTTTTGAATTTTCACGCCTGATTAGTAACTGGACAAAAGACTTAACTCTCTTTACCAACGGGAAGTCAACGCTCACCGTGCAACAGGCTGAGAAACTAACAAAGCACAATATCCCAGTTGTCGAAAAAGAAATTGACAGTTTTCAAAACACAAACGGGCAGATTCAAACTATTACCTTTAAGGACAATTCTAAAACTCCGATAACAGCAATATATGCCAGGCCTCAAACCACGCAGCACTCTGAAATTGCGTCGCAGCTAGGATGTGAACTGACGGAGCAAGGACGTGTAAAAGTGGACATGTCTCAGCAAACGAATATTCCGGGAGTTTATGCCTGTGGTGACTGTTCCAATTCGTCGAGAGATCTTGCTATTGCTGTCTCATCCGGAGTGATAGCGGGCGGCACGTGCAACAAAGAAATGATCCTGGAAGAATTTTAAAATGGTACAAATAACTACTACATCTATTTATTCACTTTTTTAACTTGTTAATAGTATGAAAACAATTCTTGCTCCTGTTGATTTCTCACAAGCGTCAAATAACGCTCTTTCGTTTGCGGCTGAATTGTCTAAAAGAGCTTCTGCCCGTTTGTTTATAATAAATGTGTTACAAAAAGAGGATAGTGAAGAAGAATCAAAAGGAAAATTGAAATCGGTAGAATCCGATTTGAAGAAATCCTTTGGTCCCGACCTGAAGTTTGAATCGTCTCTTGTGCATGGCGATCTTGTTGTTGCTTTGCAAAAAGTGATAGCCGTTCAACATCCCGACCTTATTGTCATGGGTACGAAAGGAGCAAGTGGTTTGAAACGAATTTTAATAGGCAGCAATACAGTGCAGGTGCTGGCGAACACGAAGGTCCCGGTTCTTGTTATTCCCGAAGTGGCCCGGTTTGAAAATTTTTTGAATACAGGAAGGAACACAATTGTTTTAGCCACCGATCTTGATATGCTGGAAAATGAGCAGGCGCTGGACATTCTCAAGGAAATCGGTTTGCTAATTACCGAACCAACAATAAAGGTAGTAAGTGTCAGGCCTAAAAAAACCGGGCTCCCTGATATGAAAAGAATGTATCGCGACTTTCTGCTTTCTTTTTTCCAACCTGAGATAGAAACAGAACGCATTACAGTCTTCTCTGGCAATGTCATAAGTGGCATTAATTTTTATCTTAACGAAAACAAGGGCACCGGGTTGGTGGCAATGATTGCCCGTGACTCCGGGCATCTTATCCAAAAACATTTTACAAGGGAAATGGCCTCGCATACCCACTTACCTCTGTTGGTTATGCATGATGCCGAGCGTTAACCAATGCAATGCAAAAAATCCTTAAACGGGTTCTATTGTAATAAGAGAGATCTTTTCTTCTTTTCCTCTCAATTGTATCTCTCCTAAAGGAATTTTTTTGTATTCTCCATTCATAGGCATACGTTGAAGTAAGACCGAAGAAAGGATAATGTCAACATTGTTTTTATTGCATTCCCCCTGGATCCTTGCCGTTGTATTCAATACGTCTCCCGAAAAGACAATATCTTTTTTAATAATGCCAATTTCGCCTACTGTTGCTTCACCGATATGCATGCCGGCCTTAAAAAAAGGGACCACCCCATATTCTTCAAGATAATGTTCCGTTCGTTTTTCAAGCGCCTCTTTTATCCGGTAAAAACACAACAGGCAGTTATTTTCTGACAAGCCCGTTTTAGCAGGCCAGGTAATGACGATTTCGTCACCGACATATTGATAGATTTCTCCCCGGCTGTTTATTATAGGCTCCGTAACATCATTGAAAATTTCTTTCAGCAGCCTGAAAAATTTATTACTCCCGGTTTTTTCTGCAATGGTTGTCGAGGATTTAAGATCCAAAAACATAAAGACCCTTTCTTCTTCGCGTGGGTGATAATATTTTCCAGTAATGAACTTCCACAATATTCCGGGGCCAAACTTATCACTGACCTGGAGAATGAATTGCGTGCAGCAAGCCAAAAATGCCCATACACCCATATAGATAAAAAAAGAAGGAGCCCTCATATTAAAAAGTACGTTGCTCCATGAAGTGGTCACGGCAGAAAGAAAATCCATCCGAAAAACGAAGTAAATGAAGTCCATAATAAAAAGGCCGCTGATACCAAACGCCAAATAAATAACAATAAAAAGCAGACCCGAATAAATAATTCCAAAAGCAAAGGATTTTTTTCGGTAGCGCGAGCCCAATCGAAATATCAAAATATATCCGGCGATGAAACCGTCAATCGCTCCAAGGATAATTGAACCTGTAAAATCCGTCCATGGGTAATACGAGCCGGATAATTTTTCCATTACTAACAAGTCGAGAACAAAGAAATACTCAACAAGAAATAAAATGCCTGCAAAGAATGCCCAGCCAAACGCAATAATCATCACCATTTGCATTCTTTTCCGGGAGCTGCTATTTTTCTTCATAACCAAAGCTACACATTCTGAACGCCGATAGAAACACCGGCGGATATCAGAAGGTTTTCATTGATCCGATGAATCCTTTTATTTTTGATCGCCAGTCTCAATACCATTTAAGTAAAGCCCGCCAAAATGAAACGTAAAACCTTCATCAAAACATCTTCCCTTTTATTCGCCGGGGGAGTGTTGACGCCTAATCTCTCGTGCAATACAAAAACTCAAGACAACATGCGTAAAAACTGGGCAGGAAATTATACTTACAAGGCTGAAAATTATTATGAGCCTGCATCAGTGGAGGAGTTACAGCAACTCGTAAAAAAACTCGACAAACAAAAAGCATTGGGATCGCGGCATTGCTTCAACGACATTGCGGACAGTCCAAAAAATCAAATCTCTACCCGGCACCTTAACAAGATGATGAATTTGGATACAGATAAGGGCACCGTCACAATCGAAGCCGGCGTACGGTATGGTGATTTTGCAGCCGAACTTGATTCAAAAGGGTATGCATTACATAACCTCGCTTCTCTTCCTCACATTACTGTCGCAGGTGCGTGTACTACGGCAACACATGGGTCAGGTGTTACGCTGGGTAATCTTGCCACACAGGTAGTGGGAATGGAAATAGTCAACCCCCAGGGGGAGATTGTAAAGATCGATCGCAGTCATCCCGAGTTTTATGGATCGGTCGTGGGATTAGGCGCATTAGGTATTATCATCAACATCAAACTGGAGTTGGAAAAAACTTTCCAGGTTAGACAAGATGTCTTCCAGGAACTTCCTCTCACTTCATTGGAAAAACATTTTGATGAAATCATGTCGAGCGGTTACAGCGTGAGTTTATTCACGAATTGGCTCGATCAGAAGATCAGCCAGGTTTGGATCAAGCGTCGCACAGATAAAACGGTGACTGAATTAGGAAATGATTTTTTTGGTGCAAAAGCAGCAACAAGAAATCTCCATCCCATTGTAACAATGTCTGCTGAAAATTGTACGGATCAAATGGGAGTACCGGGTGCCTGGTACGATCGATTGCCGCACTTCAAAATGGGATTCGTGCCTAGCGGAGGCAAAGAGCTTCAATCAGAATTTTTTGTTCCTCATGGCAACGCTGTGGATGCAATACTCGCGTTGGAAAAAAAGAAAGAACTCATTAATCCACAGCTATTGATCTCTGAAATACGCACGATTGCAGCTGATGATTTGTGGATGAGTCCCTGTTATCACCAGGATTCCGTTGCCATTCACTTCACCTGGAAACAAAATCCTGATGAAGTAAGCAAACTGATCCCAATGATCGAGTCTGAATTGGCGCCTTACGGAGTGAGACCACATTGGGGAAAAATCTTTAGCCTGGATCCAGCCATTATTCATAAACGATATGAAAAGTTTGCGGACTTCCTCGCACTCGCAAAAAAATATGATCCCAACGGAAAATTCAGGAATCACTACCTCGATTTGAACATCTATTCATAAGGGAAATATATTATCAATCGGCAGAAGCAAGTCAGACTTAAGATGCGTCGGTTGATGAAAAGACATCTTACTTTATTTTACTCTGGAGTTCCGGTAATAGAGAGCTCGAACTCTTCAATGAAGGATCTACGTTTGGTATTAGACTGTCATGCCGTCCCGATAGTTCGGGATGACCCGGCATCGAAAATTTTTAATTAGATTCAGGATCAAGGATGACATTGCGGAGTAGTTATAGACCGAACGGGTCGAAATTCAACTTTTTGCTGAAGGATTTAGACGGCCTCAAGGTATTTGATTACTCATTTTGCTAAACGAATATCTGATATTCGAGTCTTTAATTTTTTTACTGCGAGCTTTCTTTGAGGCATAAATTATGAAATCAAGGGACCTTCTTCCAGCTCCGCCAACTAACAGAAAGAGGCAGGCGAGAATCTGCGCAAAGTCGGAGCGAATTTCATGTAATGCAGCCCAAATTCCGGATTTTGGCGGAGCGGGCGGGGCTGGCAAAGGACTTGTCCCGAGATACAAACTAATTTTTGTGCTTAAAACTGCCACAATCATCTGTATAATAAAATAGAAAGCGACAATTCTTGTGAATAAACCCAGAATTAAAAGTAGGCCACCAATAATTTCCCCAACAGCTATTATGTGCGCAGTTGCTTCCGGGTAAGCAAAACCTAATTTTGTAAATCGTCCCACTCCCTGATTTACGTAAACAAACTTTAATACGCCTTCCCAAAAAAAGACACCTCCTGACATCAGGCGAATAATGAGGATGATGGATGGCCCATTAACTGGTGGATTGAGAAACCAATTGAAAAATTTTTTCATGACCTTTTTGTTTTAAACACAAACCTCGAAATTTCATTGATAATTTTTGAACTATTTACATTATCCACAACTTTTTCTTGATCATGCAGGCATTTATTTAATGGGAAAATTGTTGTAACTATCGATGCGCTATTTTTTCATCTCTGTTTCATTAATTCGGTTAGTCTAAATTATGTCCGTGTTTTCAGAAGGTCGATTTGTATTGTGATTTCGTTTGGTAAGGAGCGTTTCAGCAGAAAAAAACAAATCTTTGGCTGTTCAAACGAAAAGCGGAATCGCCGGATGTGGACAGGCTGTTCGAACTTTTTGTGGAGAAGAACTACTGATCTAGAATAATCGCAACATCGCCCGAAATTTTGTTCTCGGAAACCGTTATTTGATGTGATATTCCTTTTCAAGATCACTGATCAGTTCGAGTGCTAAGTCTTTAGCGCGCTGCAAGCGGGTATCATTGAACCTAATGTTTCTTTGCTGCACGACAAGCATATTTAACATCTCGCTTATTTCCTCCCTGTGGATCTCCAAGGGGGGGATTTTGGCGGAGAAGAAATTCTCCTTGGTTTCTCTGGACATTGTGTCTAAGTCCAATAACAGGTACATTGACAGATCATGATGAAATCCCGGTTCAATAATTTTATTTATTTGATTTAACAGCATGTTTCCCCTTGTCTGATGATTTCGAAATTCGCCTTCGATTTCATTGACTAGTCCATCATATTTCATGAGTTCTTCCAAAAGTTTGTAATTTTTGAAATACCTAAGGTTGCCCGAATTTTTAATTTGCTCAAATGTAGCGCGGCTCCAGGCGAGTGGAACTGTCCAATAGCCAAACCGCGTATAGAAAGAAAACCGAGACCCGTTTGGCCCTTCCAATGGTTTTTTGCTAAGTTCTAGCAGGCTGTCCACCACTCCGATAAAAATTCTACCTGATTTCTTTTGTATACTAATCGCTGCCGTATCATTTTGCAGATCCTGCAGTAAGGAGACAGCATATTCCTTTGACCGGCCGTGCTCCACTACGTGTTCCCTGATATTTTCAGCGATGAAACCAAGAAATACTGCCAGAAAGAGCATAACAAATTCTAACAAGTATTCTCCCCATTTTTTTTTACCGGTTCCATGGTGAGCGTGTTTATGTACTTCCATTTAAAACAAAATATACAGGATGTTTGGTACATATGGTGTTGCCGGCCAATATTATTTGCGAAAGTCATTGTGGTACTAACGGGCCGAAGCTCGACCTTTTTGATCCCCGATTTAAATTCGATTTTAGATTGTCATGCCGTCCCGATGGTTCGGGATTACCCGGCATCTGCATAAATACTGAATAAGGATTCCGGATCAAGTCCGAAATAACGGGCAAAGGTTTAAAGCCCCACAGGTTCTGATTTTCGTGGTTGTGAAGTTTGACTTCGTCATGAAAGACAATAATACGATTCGTTTGGGATTACCAGGATGCGAGTGCTCAATCGCGTTGGGCGTCTTTCATGGGCAGTGATAACACGCTGTTCAATAATAGCATCTGACAATTCTTCTTTTGCCAATTCCATTTCATAATATTCAATTTTTTCCGAAAATCGGTTCACTACAAATTCTGTTACCCTCTGTGAGAGCAGGTCAAGCTGTTCCGCCGTTTGGCATGACCTAATCCATTTTAAAAGTATTTCTTTCTGTTGCTGAATATCCATATGGAATATTTTAGGTGAGTCTTTAGTGTTGGTTATTGATATTTTTCTACTGGCTTCTCCAATGTGAAGTGTATTAAGCGTCTCCAGGAGATAGCCTTCCAGCCTGGTGAAGAACCTATGACTTTTGAGCGCAGGAACATTGATTGCAGCGTAAGTAAAAATCTTATTCATTTCCTAGGGTTTGAATTATTTAGAGAGATTCAAGGTCCCATAGAAACATTGGAGTTATTGATGTTATTCCCAGGATTTTTGGAGTTGGTACACAGGAGCTTGGAAGAAACCGTGATTTACAGTTTGCCTATGATTCGATAAGAACCCGTAAGGGTAAAGGTGTAAAATTGTAAGGGATCAACCGTACGGATTCAACTAACTGAAGTTTTTCGAAGGGGATTTCATCATTAGAGCCGAATAACAAATTAATATCTAATCTTGATTTTCGCAAATTTTTTGGGCAGGGATTTTTCGCCGTCTTTTTAGGTTACTGATCGTCAGAGCTAACGTATTTTTTCTTTTTTATAGCTCAATTAGCGTTGTCGTTCTAAAATTCTTCTGTCTTCCGACAGGGAAAGGTTCAACCTTTGAGGAGGATTTAAGTTTGTACTTGCGAGAGATGAACACAGATTGGCTGACCTTAAAAAATCTTAAGGCCAGTAACCTTACTTTAAAGTAGTCCCGACAGGCCGGAGTTCGAACTATCTACTAAAGGATTTGCAGCAAATAGCTGACTCTCAAGTAGCCCTCATATAGGTCAGTCGATTTTTTAATTCGAAAAGGCTTCTAAAAAAAATCAGCTCCCAAAAAAAATTTTACTTTTTTGTACGGAAAGCCAAAATCTGTTTGTCTTTCTAAAAATTCTTTTATGAAATCGATTTTATTATCCGTTATGCTTTGCGGCATTGCTGTAGTTTCAAAAGCGCAAAATGCTGAGAAACTTATCAGGACTTATCTTATGGGATATGAAAAGAAAGATTGGAACATGGTTGCCGGTCAGTTTGCTGATGGTTTTACGTTCACAAGCCCCGCTGGTGATGACCGTATCTCCATCGCCGCTTACAAAGAGAAATGCTTTCCAACCTCTCAATTCGTAAAAAAGGTTGAATTTTCTAAAATTATCGCGCAGGACAGTTGTGCGTTCGCCATCTACAATATCACTACAACCGACAACAAGCTCATCCGCAACACCGAGTATTATACTTTCAGCAACGGCAAAATAAAATCCATTGAATGCTTTTTCGGGCCAGGAGTAGGCTATCCGGGCAGCACAAAAGAATTCAAATAAAATTCTGTACCAACCTTCAGACCTGCATTAACTTGTGTATACGTTTGGTCATCAATACAAACTATCATGGAAAAATTCTTACTCATCATTCGGGAAGACCTTTATAAGCTAAGGAAGTGGAGGGAGGAAGAACGCTATAACGGGATAAGGCAAATGGATATATGGGTGAGAACGTTGGTACAAAAGGGTAATTATATATCCGGCGACGCTCTTCATATTAAAGGCAGCTATGTAAGCAAAGACAAGGTACTTTCTGACGGCCCATTTATCGAATCTAAGGAAGGCATAAGCGGTATTATTTTTTTGGAAGCGACGGATCTTCAGGATGCTGTTTTAATTGCGCAAACTTGCCCGCTCGTGCAAAGCGGCCAGATGGTCATTGAAGTGCGCCCTCTCATGGGCGTTAAAGATATTAGGGACATAGGCGATGGACAGAGAGCAACAGGCAGCTGACAAGTTATACAAAAGCCATTTTGGAAAAATGGTAACTGCCATGCTTCAGTTTTCAAGAGACATTAACATTGAAACGGCTGAAGACCTGGTACAGGACGCTTTTTATGCCGCGCTTTCGTCGTGGAAACATAAAGGTATTCCCGACAACCCGGCAGGATGGATGTATACGGTCTGCAGGAATAATGCCATCAATGCGCTTAAAAAGAATAAATCATTCAAAAACCCTTTTGAAGAAGATCACGCCATTCAAGGGGAATCAGAACCAGATCAAAACATTTTTGATGACGGGAAAATGCGGTTATTGTTTGCCTGTTCGCATCCCAGGCTAACTGCAAAAATGCAGGTGGTGATCACATTGAAATATGTGGCAAACCTGAAAACTGAGTCTATCGCAAGAGCATTGGGCCTCACTGCTGATGGCATTGACAAAATACTGGGAAGGGCAAAGAAGCGGATAAGAATAGAAAACATTTTTTTGAGAGAACCAACGCCGCAGCAACTGACAAAAAGATTGCCCGCTGTGCATAAGATAATTTACCTCATATTTAATGAAGGCTACAAGGCCAGCAGCGGAAAAGAGATCATTCGGCAAGAGCTGTGCGAAGAGAGCTTAATCATGACAAAGTCTTTGTTGGACAATCACATCTCTAACAGCGATACGGCTGCATTGTATGCTTTGTTATTGTTCAATGCGGCAAGGCTCAGCGCCCGGATTACATCAGCCGGCGAATTGTCCGACCTGGAAGAACAGGACAGAGCTCTTTGGGACAATGATTTGATTGCCTTAGGCAGTTACTATCTCGATCAATCCAGGTGCGAAAATGTTTCTTCTTATCATTACGAAGCTGCAATTGCTCACCTGCATAGTCATGCAAAAAGTTTTGGCGAGACGGATTGGGCAACTATTGCGCAGTTATACCGTCAGTTATTGCTAAATAATCCCAACCCGTTTATTGAACTGAACTATGCGATTGCGTTGTACTATGATTCGCAAAAGCAGAAGGCTTTTGATGCCCTCCACGATTTGCAGCAAACTTTCCTGGATCACTCATATTTACTGCATGCAGCGTTAGGCAAATTGTACTGGCAGGAAGGGGAATACTCTAAAAGCAATCTGCACCTAACAACAGCCCTCTCCCTAACAAATTTTCAGGTGGAAAAAGATTTTGTAAAAAAGATGTTGGTGAAAAGTTGAATTTTCGAGGGATCAGACGGAACAAGCCTATACCCGGTATGATGGAGTCGATAAAATTACTTGCAATATCTGTCTAATAACCATTTTTCAGTTCCATTTTTTTTAGCTCGTTTGGCTGCACTACGAATAACGGGAGAAAGTAGTGACATCCAGCCTGGTGAATTTGTATCTGATATTTGCAAGGCAACCGCGAGGTGTGAAAAGTTTGTAGGTTTTCCCTTTTTATCAGTGAGACCATCCGATGCAAGTCCGTAAATTATTTTTATAAAATTCTCCATGCCCGTATGGCCAGGTTGAAGTGTGATATGAAATTTTACCCTGTTGTCTACTTCGTTATAAAACCGGTGAGGCGTTCCGACCGGAACAGTAAACGATTCGCCAATATTCAGTTTTCTTTTTTCTTTTCCGGCCTGCAAGTATAAAACTCCTTCCCTGACTTCAAATGTTTCCGAAAAAGCATTGTGGTAATGTAAAGGAGGACCGTCACTCTTACCCAAATCTATTTCTATAAGCGTATATTCTCCCTCCGTCTCTGCCGAGGTTTTGATAAATGTAGCAGAGTCATTAATTGCCGGGTTTGCAAATGTCCTCCTCTCCATAATTTTAGAATTTGTATTAAAGGCTCCTGTTTTTAAACCGGATCTCCATTAGGTTATGTGTGTAACTGATAAAGAATTAAAAAACCCTAACGGGAGTTTTTTGGAAGATCTTAATACTGATTCTTATTAAAGCTGGTGCTGTTATTATAACTGGCTTCGTTACGATCAGTATATGCAGGCGTTGCTTTTTTTGGCTTGGCTTCTGTTACCTGGATTGTCCTTCCGTCTTTGGTAGTTCCATCAAGACCGGCTATTGCTTTTTTAGAAGCTTCATCATTCGGCATTTCAACGAAGCCAAATCCGCGTGATCTCATCGTTACTCTGTCTATGATAATCCTGGCCGAACTTACTTCGCCATATTCGCTGAAAAAACCTTTTAAGTCTTTGTCAAGGATAGTGAAGCTTAAATTAGAGATGTAAATGTTCATACTATTTTGTTTTAGATATTAATAAATTTAAGCGAAGCAGAGAGGAGAGAAAATAGAAGGAAGATAAATTAAGGCAAATTGACTCTTAACTGATGCGATGCTTAAAAGCTAACGTGTAAAGATAGTCCTAATAACTGAGCTTTCTAAAACTATCTGGTAATGATGTGTTATAATAAAGGAATACTGCTTAACGGCAGAACGATACTGCTGAGTCTTTATAAACTCAGTTTGTTTGTTTCAGATTGAATTTTTGTATCCTCATACACTTGCCACAATTTGATTTTGTTATTGTCCACTATGACTTTCCAGGAAGCAGGGCAACTGCTTGCATTATTGTCCGTTTGTCGTCCTTTAAAAGTACCGCTTTCAAAACCAAAAGCGCCAAGAAAATCACCATTGGCAACAATCTTTGTGATTTCAATTTTGTAGTCGGGAAACCTAAGGAAATAACCCTTCCAATCAATTTTCATTTTGTTTTTACCTACGACTTCGTTACCGTGAGCGTCGATAAATTTATGGTCGTCGGTCATTAGAGAACACATTTTATCAGTACTGTGTTCGTTGATTGCGTTGGCAAATTCGTAGACCGTTTTTTTGTTCATAGCTTTTATTCTTATTATTGTTACCCGAAAATTTTTTTAGGATCAATGATATCTTTCAATTGTCTCTGGCAAAGTTTGCTTATTCCGTGTTTGTCAATTTAAGTGCTTTGGCGGAACAAATTATTGTCTCAAATGTGGATCAGTCCGATTGGCTGGAACGAAAAGCCGAACAGAAACTTTTGACGTTGTTCGTCTCTTTAAATTTAAGCAGAACCTTGCAAGGTATGCTATAAAACAATAGTATTGCAATTAATCTCTGGTGAGAGTGATTTAATGCAGCCGTTCGGGAATTTACATGGAGACACCAATTAAAAGAATAAGCTTTGATCACTCTTAATTTTTAACAGTCATTGATAAAGAAGCATACATTCGAAAAATAAATATTCATTTTATGAGCGACTTTTTAACACGTGTTGACCTTCATGATGCGAAATGGCCGGATGAATATATTAGTAGACTTCATTCAGCTATGGCAAGAGAAGGTTTTTCAAGGACTATTACGGACGAAAAGGGCATTGTTTATGAATTACCTGTTGCCGAGTATTATAAAAGTACCGGTGAAAATATTGAACAAGTACTTGAAAGAGCGAAAAAAGCCGTTACAACAACAGGAAAAAAATTCGGAGTTATTGTTGGCGATTGCACGAACCTAAAATGGAGCGGTTTAACTATTGCGAAATAGGACGCCTGCATGTACCTGATCTTGATTCACTACTAGATATTTGTCTGGATTAGTGGACGCAAGGTCACCTTCGCCGACGCTTGGATAATCGATGTAGTGCCGACAGGGCGGAGTTCGAACTCTTTGAAGGAGTATCTAAGTGCGATATTGCTAAACCTCATTTGACGAAACACTTTTAGGTGTAGTATCTTCACGGGGTTTTTGCATAGCTGGGCTAACGGATGAATCTTAGCAAAGGAGATAACTTCAACTTAGTTTGTCACTGAGCACAAGACAAAACGGTGGATAACCTCATACGATACCTTAACGGAATTTCACAACTCGATCAGGAAGCAAGCGATGATTTATTACAAGATTTCAAAACCAAAACATTTAATAAAAACGATTTCCTGCTAAAACCCCAGGAAGTTTGTAAATATTTCTATTTCGTAGAAAACGGACTCACAAAATCATTTTCTTATAATCAAAACCAGGAATTCATAATGGCTTTCTTTCAAGAGAATATGATGTTCACGGAGCTTACGAGTTACCTGGCGCAAAAACCTTCAAAATATATCCTTATTGCACTCGAGAAGACTACCATTAAATACATCCATAAGGAAGCTATCGAAAGACACTGTAAAAGACATCATTGCATTGAAACATTAGTAAGAAAACTTTTTACCATTACATCTGTATGTTTTATGAACAGGATTAGTGAGATGCTGGAAGAAAATGCAACTGAGCGATATAATAATTTTATCGATAAGTATCCCGATTTACATCAACGGATCAGCTTGGGCGATCTAGCAAATTATATTGGTATTACCCAGGTTTCGCTCAGCAGAATAAGGGCTAACAAGTAATTTTTTATCATTTGTAAAAGGACGGCGGATTTTCACTCTTTAGTTTTGTGCCATTCTTTAAAAAAAATAGACAGAGAATGGGACAGAGAATTAATGCCTATGCAATGGGCAACAAAACAGTAGACGCATTACACAGAGTCGGACAATCAGTAACAAATTCATCGTTAGACAGATCTCTTTTGGAATTGCTTTATTTCTGGGTATCGCAGATAAATGGTTGTGCCTTTTGCCTCGATATACACTCAAAAAACCTGAGAGCATGGGGTGAGACCGAACAACGACTTTACATTATTGCCGCCTGGCGAGAGGTTCCTTTCTTTTCCGACAAGGAGCGATCGGCACTAGCTTGGGCGGAGGCTCTGACAAAAATCAGGAATAGTTCAGTTTCTGACGAGATTTTTGCGGAAGTAAGAAACCATTTTTCTGAAACGGAACTAGTTGATTTGACTATGGCAATAGTTGCTATAAATGGCTACAACCGTATTAATATCGCTTTTGGTGCAAACGTTGGCAGTTACCAGGTTAGTTCAACCAATTAGCACTTTATAAATGCGATTGACAGAGTCAATGGTCTCGTTAAAATGATTTATTTCCAGTACACCTTAAGTTTTGTGTTAGCGGGGACATATTATCAGAGTGGAATATGGTCCTGCCTCGGATAGAATATGTAGTCCCGACAGACCGGAGTTCGAACTTTTTGGTGGAAGATTTAAAGTCAATATTGAAATTGATAGTATTTGCAAATCAAATCTAAGTTGGAACGCAGAAATCGTCCGGATATCCTTTATTACCTAAATTATTCCCGAGATAAAAAAACCAATTCCGGTTAGTGCGACGAGAATTGCAAAATACCATAAGCTTCTTTTTTTTGATAAAATGGAAATAGCAGAAATTGCAATAGAGATTTGAAATAGTGTCACTGACCTCGCAAGCAAAATGTGTTTTTGCAAATGCATTTCTGAGGCATTTTGGTCCTTTTCGGCTTCCTTTTTAATATCCTGTTGCTGAACTTTGTATTTTTTTTCCAAACTATCCCTAAAATAGTTATCGCGATTTAATGAAGCAACCTCGGCCTTGATTCCTTTGGCCTGGTAAAACGCCCATTGATCTGAAGCCTTAATTTGTTCAATTAAAGCCTCATTAGAGTGATGACCCGCAAGAAGGCTCGTGATTGCTGCTAAAACCGCTATTAATGCAGTCGAAATAGCAATATAAAAAGACCAGTCTTTTTCTTTTTCAGCTTGTTCATTAATCTTTTCACTCAAACCTTCAGTAGGCACCTCCTGTTCTTCCATGACGAATAGGTTAATTTTTGAGTAAATATTAATAAGATCTTTTCTGTCCATCTGGGGTGTACCGCAGAGATCTTTCCGAAACGAAAATAAATTTCATTTACCAATCTAAAAAAATCGACTTTTCTACACCTAGCGTAGGTAATAAATGAAAAGTCCGCCTTCGCGTAAGCTTTGGCGGACGCAGTAGCACCGACAGGCCGGAGTTCGAACTTTTTGATCGAAGATTTAGTTTCGATAACAGAAATGGAAACCTTTTAAATGGCCGCATTTGGGGGAACCTTCTAATAGCTATTTAATGCTGTTATATTCTTTGTCTGTTACCTTTTGCAGCCATATTACTTCTCCTTTCTCTGCGTCGGGAGCAAAAACAAGATGGGCAAACTCACCGTATGGCGAAGCCCCGTGCCAGTGTGATGCTCCTGGAAGACATTTAACAACGTCTCCCTTATGAAGAAGTTGTACGGGCTTACCTTTTTCTTGGTAGTAAC
>Ga0070689_100001166_pt1 | contig 16610 bp, 5 predicted proteins | sample KBSS23HmetaG_FD_64669 | JGI IMG/M metagenome (GOLD analysis project Ga0070689, IMG submission 64669) | Switchgrass rhizosphere microbial communities from Kellogg Biological Station, Michigan, USA - KBS S2-3H metaG | ecosystem: Host-associated > Plants > Roots > Rhizosphere ...
AGACTTTGCAGTCTGCCCGCTCCCAATTGGCCATTCGTCACCGCGTAGTAGCTGTAAGTTGTCGTCCCGACGCCGTCGGCCATCGTCAGGAGGCGGTTGTAGTTCGTGTCGTAAGTGAACGACACACTCGGTGTGCTCACAGCGGCGTTCGTGTAACTGACCTGCTTGAGGTTGTTATCGGTGAAGTACTGATAACTGGTCGTTTGTTGCTTAGCGTCGCTCACCGATTTGAGCCGCCCGCTGGTCGTCTCGTAGGTGTAATTGATCTGGGTGGTGTCGGGATAGACCTTGGTCTGCACCCGGCCCTCCAAATCGCGCAGCCAGGTGGTCACCCGGCCCATGGGGTCGGTGATGCTTTCCAGGCTGCCGCAGCCGCACCATTCCAAATGCGTGAGCCGGCCCAGCGCATCCTGAACATCGGTCACGCGCCGCAACGCGTCGTAAACGCTCAGACTCCAGTGCCCGCGCCGGTCCCGGCTCAGCACCGCGTCCAGCCGGTCATACACGATTTGCTGATACGTGTTGTCGGGGTAGGTGATCTTCGTTGGCCGATTCGCCGCGTCGTAATCGGTCGTTACGGTGAACCCGTCGGAATCCGTCACCGTCCGCACCCGGCCATAACCGTCGTAGGTGAAACTGGTCGTCGCTCCCGACACCGAACCGGTGACGTTGGTCAGGTAACCGTTGGTGTCATACAACATCGTCACCGCCTGGTTGAGGGCGTTGGTGACGGCAGTCAGTTGGCCGTAACTGTTGTAGCCGAACCAGTTCGTCTGCCCGGCTGCATCGACGGCAGTCAGCGGCAGATGGTTTGTTGAATAAGTGAAGCTGCCGAGTAACTGGTTGGTGGCGCCGACCACTTGCCGGACTTCCAACAGGTCGATCAGGTTCGTGGAATACGCGTTGGTCGTGACGCGGCCAATCGGGTCCGTGACCTTTGTCACCTTGCCGATCGGGTTGCATTCCATCTTGCAAATTTGGCTGGTGCCATCGTCCAAAACGCGCGCCATGGCCGACGGCAGGCCATTGGTCCCTTCGGCATAAGTCGCGGCCTGACCCGCGTACGTGTACCACACGCGGCCTTCCAAGGGGCTCTTATGACTTTCCTCGATGCCAGAGGCTTGCTGGTAATTGGCTGTGTGCAGCCAGTGATAAATCCGGGCTTTGCCATAATCGCCCGGGTAAAGCTGCATCGCCTTTTTGTCCCAATAAAAGGAATTGCGCGCGCTCAAGAAGCCATTGTACAAGCCCAAGCCCGCGGGAGCGGCGGTCTCCCCGTCGGGAATCGGGGCTCCGACATCCACGTATTCCAGCCGTTCCTTTTGCCCGAGCGGGTCGGTCGCCTCCAGCCAGCGGGTCCGGCCACTTTCGCCCCTGGCAAATGTCGTCGTGCCGTACGGTGTATTGAGCGCGGTGATGAAATCATTGGTGTAGGTGAACGAGGAATTGATCCCGATGATGTCCGTGATGTTGGTGAGTTGCCCTGAACTGTTGTAGGCAAAACTGGCATGGCGTCCGAACGGGTCGGTTACCTGGATGATCTTGTAAAAGAACACGTCGGAGGAGTTGGTCGAGCCGTACGATAGAGTCGTCACCTGGCCCAAGGCATCGGTGACGGCCACCATGCGCAAGTTGCCATCGTAAGTATAGTTCGCCGCGTTCCCGGCCGCGTCAACGACCTGCGTCAGGAAAACCTTGCGCGGAAAAGCGCTCACGCCATCGGACACGCCAAACACCTGTTTGGAACCGTCGGGCAGTCGGCGTTCGTAACTGTTGGTCGAGGTCCGCACCAACAGGGTCAGGCTGTCCAGTTGCGGCGCGTAGCTATGGGTATTGGTATTGAAGTTCGAGTACGGCTCGGTGCCGCCGCCAGGCAGGTAGTAATTGGCATTGGCCAGGGGATTGGCGGGGTCGTCGGTGATGTACGCCAGCCAATCGCAGGTCCACTTGTTGCCCAGGTTCGAGTAGGTGAAGATGGACGGTTGATTGGCCTCGCGTTGGTTGTACGTGACCGTGAATCCGACCGCAGGCCCGCGAGGCGGGGAATAACCGACCGGCGTATCGACAATGTTCAAACTGACGACCATGGCATGGAACGCGTATTGCGCCATGGGTGTGTTTTGGGTTCCGCCGCAAGTCTTGGCGTCATAAGACCGGGTCCGGTTCGGATCGCTGTCGGTGGTATTGCCCTTGCCCCAGATTCCATCGCCTTCTTCGGGAGAGACCGTTTGCCAGCCGTTGGGCAAAGCACCGGCGGGAACCAGAAAATAGCCGCTGGCCTCGGCGTCAATAGCGGCCTGGCTGACCCAAATGTCGTCACCAAAGGTCGGGTCTTGCACCAGATACAATCCGTTCTGCTCTTTGATCAACGCCGCGTAGTGGCCCACATTCCAATGCACGACAGCCGGCAGGATGATCGGGTTGCCCGGCTCACGTTTTGCCATCTGGTAATTCATGCCCAGTTCATTGGCCATAGCGCGGACCTCGGAGAGCGACATTCCTCGAAGGGTTGAGCGGGAAGTCCGGATTTTCTCGTTGAACGCGTCCGCCGGACGAATCGACGCGCGGATTCTGTCCAAGGCCATCGGGCCGCAACGGAACGCGTCTTCAGGCCGGTTCCGCATCAACCACAGACCGCGTCTGGCGCCGGAAACTTTCTCGGTCGCCGGCCCGTGCAGGTCGCGGCCTTCAATTTCCCTGAACAGCGATTCCAAAGTATCAAATCGGCCCAGGCGCGCGTTTAATTCGAGCAGTTCAGCCACTGCGCGGTCGGCGATGGCTCGCGCGTTGGGCTCGGTTTGATCCTTGGCCAATCTCCACGCCTGTTCCCAGGCGCTGAGTGCTTTGGAAAAATAACCCGTCTTCCGATAGACAATGCCCAAATCAGTCAACAGCGACGCGCGCCAGGCCGAGCTCGGACTTTGCGCGAGAAACTGCGTGAGGGCGGCCACATCATCGTTGCTGGTTCGACTTAAGAATGCCAGGAGGGCCTGGGCCAACGCCCGCTTTTCTTCAATTGTGCTTGGGCCCATCGGCACCAGCGGTTCGGCGAACACGCGCGCCCGGAAAATTTCCTGGTCCGTGGGCGGGTCCGAAAACGTGGGCTGCGCCGGTGGCGGCTGGACCTGCGGTGCCGTTCGATTCGCGGTCACATTTTGCGGCGTCAATACGAACGCCGGTACACTTGCGGCCGCAACGGGTGCCGGCGCTGGCGTCAGCAATTGTTCAGCCGCGCTCAGCACCTGGCTGTTGCAAGGCACGAGCAGTTCGGTGGCGATCAGTACACAGGAGACGAGTCGCAGCGGCCATGGCGGGAGGCGATCGCGCCGGTCACGAACGCGTCGCACCAACTGGAATTGGAAACTCATACCTTATGCCGAGTTCAGAAACTTACGTTTGATCATGAAGGCTGATCCGGGCCCTGATCCATTCACGGCATTGAGAACAACTGACCATATTCCGACTCATTGCTAAGCGCCAAAACAACCGTTCCTGTGTCGATAGTGAGGACTGACATGTTCCTGACACGTTCCCGCGCATTATCCTCCATTCTGATTTTTCGTGAGCACTAGGAGAGCAGAGCTGAGAGCCGTTGCCCGTCTGAATTGAACACGGGCTGACACTAGCCGCTTAAATTTATGAGGCATCATTGGCGATTTGTTCCGCAACCTGCATGACCGCCTCCTCTATCCATCTTCGAAAACAAGCTGCATCTTTTTTGTTGGCGAAAGTACGGGTCAATGCTGTTTTGAGCGTTTGGAGCGCGGAGGGAGTCGCGAGAGTCACCAGCCCATCAAGCGCGCATTTCCACACTTCGGGATGCGAGTCGCGCAGTGCTTCCTCCAAGAATTCCACAGTCTCAGGCTGCCGATGATTCCAAATTATTCTGACCAATTCAGCTCGTATATCCGGAGCAGTTTCACTACGAAATGCATCGATCAGCTTCGGGATAACCGAATGCCCCACCTCAGTCAGGCTGTGAAAAGCACTGTCAAAATCACGATTCTTGAGTTTGGTTAAGTAAAACTCGACATAATCGTTTGTAGAGTCTAGATGATTCATGTTCACTTTTTAGGAATTACGTTCCCATTGATATCGACATTCTGCCAGGCACTGTTCCATTGGGTCCATGGATTATAATCCCAATGAGGAAGTTGATGCCATTTATCTAACTTGGCCCAATGCCATTCACCTCCGTTTGGATCCCACCAACTCTCTCCTCCAGCTTTGCTGCTGCTTGACCTCGACGATATTCCATATTCCCAATCCGGCGTCCATCCAGGCGGTTTCGGTACTGGCATCGCGGTACCCTTGCAGGGAACCTCGAAGCCCTTTGCTCCAACAACTCCGCCGATCCCAGCACCGATAAGACCTCCTAAAGTCTCCCACCAATCGTCCGATGTCCATGTTCCATCTTGAATGCCACTTGCAAGTGCCATCCCAGTCTTGCCCAAACTGAGTCCAGCATAGAATGCAATCCCCAGTGCCGTTACGCCAGCGGCGGTAGCAGTTACAACTGCTCCCGCTGCGAACGCGACCGGAAACGCCGCCACCGCTGCAGCTGCAACCAGGCCGACAGCGGCCCCAATGATGGCACCCTTCACGAGCCCGGTCAGGTAAGCGCTCCAAGGTGCCAATCCCAACGGGTCCAAACAGTTCAAAGGATCATTTCCGCAGTACGTATATAGGTTCAGTCCTCCACCCTCAGCGAGAGGATCACGGCTCATCCAACGCCCAGTCTCCGAGTCGTAAGCCCGATAAAGTGTGAGGTAGAGTCCTGAGGCAAAGTGGAAGTAATGGCCCGTAAACGCGAAGTCTGCGTCGAGATCGCCGGAGAGTTTCGTTTTGCGGCCGTAAGGATCGTAATCATACCTTGCTCGAATCGCTCCGGTGCTGTCGGTCATTTCCCGAATTGATCCGAGATGATCGGCAGTATAGAAGAGGTTGATGGTGGATGGTTGATAGTTGATCTGCCCTTGGCCAAAAAAACGTTTTGCAACCGTTGCTCCGCTTGAGTCCCGCTCCTCGCAGAGTTCTGTGCCGCACCAGAGGAATCGCTTGTCGCTTTGAACTACTGCGTTTGTCTTCTCGATGATCCGGACCCGGCGCCCAAGCCCATCGTAGCTGAATTCTGAACGGGTGACAGGCGAGACGCCTGTCCTACTTTCCACGGCGGTCAACCGATCTGCGGCGTCCCATTCGTAAGTGTTCGTCGAGCTCGCGGTGACTACTGAGGCGAGATTGCCGTTCAGATCATACGTCAACGTTTTCGCAACGGCATTGTTGGTGACGATGATTTGATACTGGTTCGTCCGGCTGTTGTTGCTGTAATCGGTAGCTATGACCGGGACAACGTTGGTGCCGCTGCTGACCTGCGCGTGCCCGACAAAGTTGGTCGTGTCGCTGTCCACCGTGGCCGCAGCGCCCGCCACGGTCACCTTACCAATCTCATCGAGGCTGCCACTGAAGCGGATCGGACCGCCGCCCGTCGTGCTCGTCAGTTGATTGGCGTTGTTGTGCGTTGCGCTGGAAATCGCAGGCAGGATGCCTGCGCCACTTTGGATTTGCTCACTCGTCCGGTTCCCGGCCTTGTCGTGGCCGTAAATGAATTGCCTGAGGATCGTGCCGGTGACGCTGTTGCTTCGCACCGTCACTCCCAGCAGTTGGTCCACCGGATCGTATTCCGTCACCCAGACAGTGGGCGTGCTCGTGTCCGCCTGCTGCGTCCACGTTGCGATCTGGCCATCCGCATCATACGTGTAGCTGAAGGTCGATATGCTCTGGGCACTGGGCGATAGGTTTTGGATTTGCTGGAGCCGGAAATCGTTCGTTGCGCCGTAGTAACTGAACACGGTCTTCTGGCCGTTGGGATAATAATTTGTGGCGATTCGCCCAGTCACTCCGACGTATTCGTTAGTGAAACTACCCAAGGCGTTCGTCATCACCGCCACACGGCCCAGCGCGTCAAAGGTCGCCGCCTGGGCCACGCCGTTGATCGCCCGGCTTTTGACGCGGCCCAACTCATCGTATGCGTAGGTAATCGTGTCGTTGCTCCACGGACCGTCCAGGCTCTGCAGTCTGCCCGCTCCCAATTGGCCATTCGTCACCGCGTAGTAGCTGTAAGTTGTCGTCCCGACGCCGTCGGCCATCGTCAGGAGGCGGTTGTAGTTCGTGTCGTAAGTGAACGACACGCTCGGCGTGGCAATGGTGGCGTTCGCGTAACTGACCTGCTTGAGATTGTTGTCGGTGAGATACTGGTAACTGGTCGTCTGCTGCTTGGCGTCGGTCACCGATTTGAGCCGCCCGCTGGTCGTCTCGTAGGTGTAATTGATCTGTGTGGTGTCGGGATAGACCTTGGTCTGGACCCGGCCCTGCAAATCGCGCAGCCAGGTGGTGACTCGGCCCATCGGGTCGGTGATACTTTCCAGGCTCCCGCAACCGCACCATTCCAAATGCGTGAGCCGGCCCAGCGCATCCTGAACATCGGTCACGCGTCGCAACGCGTCGTAAACGCTCAGACTCCAGTGACCACGCCTGTCCCGGCTCAACACCGGGTCCAGCCGGTCGTAGACGATTTGCTGATACGTGCTGTCGGGGTACGTGATCTTCGTTGGACGATCCGCCGCGTCGTAATCGGTGGTGACGGTGAACCCTTCGGAATCGGTCACCGTCCGCACCCGGCCATAACCGTCGTAGGTGAAACTGGTCGTTGCTCCCGACACCGAGCCGGTGATGTTGGTCAAATAACCGTTGGTGTCATACAAAATCGTCACCGTCTGGCTGAGGGCGTTGGTGACGGCGGTCAATTGGCCGTAACTGTTGTAGCCGAAAAAGTTCGTCTGCCCGGCTGCATCGACCGCCGTCAACGGGAGATGGTTCGTGCCGTAAGTGAACCTGCCGAGCAATTGGTTGGTGGCGCCGACCACTTGCCGGACCTCCAACAAGTCGATCAGGTTGGTGGAATACGTGTTGGTCCTGGCACGGCCGATCGGGTCGGTCACCTTGGTGACTTTTCCGATCGGGTTGTATTCCAACTTGTAGATCTGGCTGGTGCCATCATCCAACACCCGCCCCACGGCGGACGGCCGACCGTTGGTCCCTTCGGCGTACGTTGCCGCCTGACCGGCGTAGGTGTACCAGACCCGGCCTTCCAACGGGGTTTTGTGGCTTTCCTCGATGCCCGAGGCTTGCTGGTAATTAGCCGTGTGCAGCCAGTGGTAAATCCGGGCTTTGCTGTAGTCGCCCGGATAGAGTTGCATCGCCTTTTTGTCCCAATAAAAGGAATTCCGGGCGCTCAGAAAGCCATTGTACAAGCCCAACCCCGCCGGGGCGGCTGATTCGCCGTCGGGAATCGGCGCTCCGAGATCCACGTATTCCAGCCGTTCCTTTTGGCCGAGCGGATCGGTCGCTTCCAACCATCGGGTCCGGCCGCTTTCGCCCCTGGCAAATGTCGTCGTGCCGTACGGTGTGCTGAGCGCGTTGATAAAATCATTGGTGCTGTAGGTGAACGAGGAATTGATCCCGATGATGTCCGTGATGTTGGTGAGCTGGCCTGAGCTGTTGTAGGCAAAACTGGCATGGCGCCCGAACGGATCGGTGACCTGGGTGATTTTGTAAAAGAGCCCGTCGGAGGAGTTGGTCGAGCCGTACGATAGAGTCGTCACCTGGCCCAAGGCATCGGTGACGGCCACCATGCGCAGGTTGCCATCGTAAGTGTAGTTCGCCGCGTTCCCGGCCGCGTCCACGACCTGTGTCAGGAAAACTTTTCGCGGAAAAGCCCCCGCGCCATCGGACACCCCGAACACCTGTTTGGAGCCGTCGGGCAACCGGCGTTCGTAGGTGTTGGTCGACGTGCGCACCAACAGGGTTCGGCTGTCCAATTGCGGCGCGTAGCTTTGGCTATTGGTGTTGAAATTCGAGTAAGGCTCAGTGCCGCCGCCTGGCAGATAGTAATTGGCGTTGGCCAGCGGATTGGCGGGGTCGTCCGTGACGTAAGCCAGCCAATCTAAGGTCCATTTGTTGCCCAGGTTCGAGTAGGTGAAGATGGACGGTTGATTGGCCTCGCGTTGATTGTACGTGACCGTGAAGCCAACGCCGGGTCCGCGAGGCGGTGCATAACCGACCGGCGTATCGACAATGTTCAGGCTGACGACCATGGCATGGAATGCGTACTGCGCCATCGGTGTCTGCGGTTGGGGGCAAGTCTTGGCGTCACTAAACTTGGTCCGGTTCGCATCGCTGTCGGTCGTGTTGCCCTTGCCCCAGACCGCATTGCCGTCTTCGGGAGCGACCGTTTGCCAGCCGCTGGGCAGGGTGCCGGCGGGAACCAGAAAATAGCCGCTTGCCTCGGCGTCAACCGCGGCTCGGCTCATCCAAATGTCGTCGCCAAAGGTCGGGTCCTGCACCAGATACAAGCCGTTCTGTTCTTTTATCAACGCCGCGTAGTGGCCCACGTTCCAGTGCACGACGGCCGGCAGGATGATGGGGTTGCCCGGCTGGCGTTTGGCCATCTGGTAATTCATGCCCAGATCATTGGCCAAAGCGCCGACCTCGGTGAGCGACATCCCCTGGAGGGTCGAACGGGAAGTCCGGATTTTCTCGTTGAACGCGTCTGCGGCACGAATGGACGCGCGGATTCTGTCCAGGGCCATCGGGCCGCACCTGAACGCGTCTTCAGGCCGGTTCCGCATTAGCCAGAGTCCGCGTCTGGCGCCGGAAACTTTCTCGGTCGCCGGCCCGCGCAGGTCGCGCCCTTCTATTTCCTTGAAGAGCGCTTCCAACGTGTCGAAGCGCCCCAGACGCGCGTTCAATTCGAGCAGTTCAGCCACCGCGCGATCCGCGATGGCTCTTGCCTTGGGCTCCGCTTGATCCTTGGACAATCTCCACGCCTGTTCCCAGGCGGCGAGGGCTTTGGAAAAATATCCCGTCTTCCGATAGCCAATCCCCAGATCAGTCAACAGCGACGCGCGCCAGGCGGAGTTCGGATATTGCGCGAGAAACTGCGTGAGCGCGGCCACGTCGTCGTTGCTGGTTCGACTTAAGAATGCCAGGAGGGCCTGGGCCAAGTCCCGGTTTTCCTTTGCCGTTGTACTTGCTCCCATCGGCACGAGCGGTTCGGCAAAGACGCGCGCCCGGAAAACCTCCTGATCCGTCGGCGGGTCCGAAAACACCGGCTGAGCCGGTGGCGGATCGACCTGTGGCGCCGTCCGATTCACGGTGACATTCTGTGGCGTCAATACCAAGGCCGGTTCTCTTGCGGCCGCAACGGGCGCCGGCGATGGCGTCAGCAATTGTTCAGCCGCGCTCAGCACCTGGCTGTTGCAAGGCACCAGCAGTTCGGCGGCGATCAACACCCACGAGACAAGTCGCAGCGGCCATGGCGGGAGGTGATGAGGAACGCGAGGCGCGAGCCTCCGTTTGAAATTCATGGCATTCGCCGATTTGAGAAACTTGCGCATGATCAAGGCAACAAGGTTGCGTTAGCGGGTTCGTCCAATGTGATGGTAGGGGCGGTGTGATCGCCGGGGTCACTTGACGGCAGCGCCGAGCGTGTGGGATCGAGCGGGAACGCATCTTGTCCATCGGCCACGCCGTCGCCGTCGGTATCAGCGAGCGTTGGATCGGTCCCGAGCAGCACTTCCGCGGCGTCGCTCAGCCCATCCCCATCGGTGTCAGCAAACACCAGCAGAGTGACCGGGAAGGAAACTCGCGTGTTCCCCTGGTTGTCAGTCGCCCGGGCCGTCAGGCGATAACCTTGCGCTTGAGCGGCCACCCAGGAGAATGTGTAAGGCGCGTTGGTCCGCGTTGCGGTGAGCGTTGGTCCAATAAAGAATTCGACCTTGCTGATGGTTCCGTCCGCATCGAAAGCGTCCGCGCTGATCGTGTTTGTGAGTCCGGTCATCGAAGTTTCCGAGTCCATCGGGGTGGTGATGCGGATGGTGGGCGGAGAGATTTCGGAGGAATAGCCTGAATCGCCAAAGTAATTGTGCGCCTTGACGCGGTAAAAACAGGTGTTGGTTGGAATGGCGCTCCTGTCCGGGCAGGTGGTAGTTCCAGGTCCGGTTATTGCGATGACCTGATAAACGCCATTCGTTCCGACTTTGCGCTCGATCCGGAAGCTGGTCTCATTGCTGGAGGCTCGGCTCCAGGTCAGGTTCAACTGCGTCGGAGAAACGGCGATTGCCGCAAGATTCGTTGGTGTGGCAGGAGCCGAGTTGTCGGAAGCGAACAGCGACAAGTTATACTTGGTCGTCAAATAATTGCCGACAGCATCCCGTTCCTCGAGTGTTAAGGGCTGGTTGTAAATCATGACTTCCGCCACGTCACCGGCGAAGTATGCGTTGGCTTTACCCAGCCAAGGATTGGCCGCGAACCCAAATGAATTGGTGGTGGTGGTGAATTGCGCGATTCCGTTGATGCGTGCCGTCCATTCCCCGGCCCGCCCTACCACGTTATACAAATGAGACTGGTCCAGCGGCTGGGCCGGATTGCCAATGTTGAAGCGTGTCGTGCTTCCGAAATCGTCCGAGATGGTTCCGTCAGCGGCCGGGTAAGTCTTGTATTGCGTGAACCCATAACTTCCGAGAGACCACAGTCCGCGGTTGGCAACCGGCGTGTCCACCGCTGCCTTCAAAATCACAAACGCCTCGGCTTGCGTCGAGCCGGTCAGGAAATTCGGCAGATTGAAATAGTCGTTTGTCGAATCAAACCGCACGACCGGCCGGCCGTTGAGCGCGTTGTCCAACCACAACGGCTGGTTGGCTGCTGTGGCCTGGCTGGTGGTGTTCTGATTGCCGGACTGGTCAAACCAGAACTCCACACTGTTGTTCGTGCCCTGCCGCGTCACTCCCGCATCGGCCTTGAGCCACAGCTTCAGATTGCTCAACGGCAGGTCCGCTCCTCCGGCAGCCGTGGTGGCGCTCGCCTCGTTTGAATAGCCAGATTCTCCTGCAAAGTTGCTCGCCTTGACCCGATAGTAATACGTCGTGCCGGCCGCCAGATTTGTGTCAAGCAGCGAGGTGGCATCCCGCACCACAGCAATTTGGCCGTACGTTCCGCCCGCCCCGGTCTTGCGCTCGACCTTGAACGCCGTCGAAACGTTACCCAGACTGGAATTCCACGCCAAGTTTACCTGGCTGGACGAGAGCGCTATGGCGGTCAAGTTTGTCGCCGCCGAAGGCGCGTTGGTCACCAGTGCGTACTTGCCGTTGAGGTAGCCGTTCACCGCGTCCCGCTCATCGGCGTTCAGCGCGCGATTGTAGATCAGCACTTCGGCAACGTCTCCGTCGAAGGAATAGTAAGACGCTCCCAGCTTTGGACTTCCGGAATTGCCGAAGGTGTTGACGGCTGTGGTGAATTCCAGCACTCCGTTGACCCTCGCTGTCCACTCCCCGGCTTTGCCCACCACGTTGTAAAGGTGATACTGGTCCAGCGGCTGCGTCGGGTTGCCGATGTTATGGATAGAGGTACTGCCAAAATCGTCCGAGATCGTTCCATCCGTATCCGGATAAAACTTGAATTGCGGGAACCCGTAATTTCCGACGGACCAGAGTCCGCGGCCTGCACCGGGCGTGTCCGCCGCTGCTTTCAATATCACAAACGCCTCAGCTTGCGTCGAGCCGGTCAGGAAATTCGGCAGAGTGAGGTAATCGTTCACTGAATCAAACCTGATCACTGGCCGGCCGTTGAGCGTGTTATCGACCCACAGTGGCTGGTTGGCTGCTGTCGCCTGGCTGGCGGTGTTCTGACTGCCGGACTGGTCAAACCAGAACTCCACACTGTTGTTCGTGCCCTGCCGCGTCACTCCCGCATCGGCCTTGAGCCAGAGCTTCAGATTGCTCAACGGCATGTCCGTTCCTCCGGTAGCCGTGGTGGCGCTCGCCTCGTTCGAATAGCCAGAGTCTCCGGCGAAGTTGCTCGCCTTGACCCGATAGTAATACGTCGTGCTGGCTGTCAGATTCGTGTCGAGAAGCGATGTCGCATCCCGCACCACCGCAATTTGGCTGTACGTTCCGCCTGCCCCGGTCTTGCGCTCGACTTTGAACGCCGTCGAGGCGTTGTCCAAGCTGGAACTGCAAGTCAGGTTCACCTGGCTGGAAGAAATTGGTGTGGCGGTCAAGTTCGTCGGCGCCGCGGGCGCGTTTGTCACCAGCGCGTACTTGGCGTTGAGATAGCCGTTCACCGCGTCCCGCTCGTCGGCGTTCAGCGCGCGATTGTAGATCAGTACTTCGGCCACGTCTCCGTCGAAGGAATAGTAAGACGCTCCCAGCTTGGGGCTTCCGGAATTGCCGTAAGTGTTGACGGTTGTGGTGAATTCCAGCACTCCGTTGATCCTCGCTGTCCACTCCCCGGCTTTGCCCACCACGTTGTAGAGGTGATGCTGGTCCAGCGGCTGCGTCGGGTTGCCAATGTTGTGGATAGAGGTACTGCCAAAATCGTCCGAGATCGTTCCATCCGTATCCGGATAAAACTTGAATTGCGGGAACCCATAATTTCCCACTGACCACAGCCCGCGGCTGGCACCCGGCGTGTCCACCGCCGCCTTCAAGATCACAAACGCCTCAGCTTGCGTCGAGCCGTTCAGGAAATTCGGCAGAGTGAGGTAATCGTTCACTGAATCAAACCGCACCACTGGCCGGCCGTTGAGCGTGTTGTCCACCCACAATGGCTGGCTGGCCACCGTCCCCTGGCTGGCATTGTTTGACAGGCCACTACTATCCGGCCATGTCGCCACCGGCGCTCCATTGGTTAGACCGTTGATGGCGTCGGCCTTTAACCAGAGTTTGATCGAACCAGTTTGAGGCAACGTCACCGTGATGTTCACGACGGACGAAGTCGCGCTCAGGCCATCGTTGTCCGTCGCCACCGCAGTCAAGGCATATTGTCCAACGGCCACATTGGTCCACGAAACGCTGTAAGGGCTGCTGGCCGCGGTGCCCAATGAATTTGTTCCAGCGAAGAACTCAACTTGTGTCACTGTCCCATCACTGTCCGAAGCTTCGGCATAAATTGTAAGATTGGTCGGAGCGGCAAATGTCGCGTTGTTCACTGGATTTGTGATCGTCACCGAGGGCGGGGACTCTCCGCCATTGGCCTGAAATGAGTGAACTCGGGTTCGTGTCCCAGCAATTGGATGGCCCGGCCCTGATACTGGAGGACTCAAGAGAAAGGCTTGTTCTCGTCCGTTGCTTACACCCCAGCCAACGATCTGGCCACTGTCATTGATGCCTCGCGCCTCACGGAGTTCCCAGCCCGAACCCGCTGGCAACAGAGAATTCAAATCGGTCAAGGTCCGGTTCTGCCAAAGGAAGGCGCGCAAAACGCCGTTGCTTGTGGTCGAGGCCCCCACCACCTGATTGGAATTGTTGAGCCCTAGCGCGTAACTGTTGGTTCCACCAGGGAGGACGCCAAGGTCGCTGAGGCCACCGCTGCCATAGAGGAAGCCATGTTCCTGGCCGTGAATCATTCCCGAGCCCACGATTTGGCCGGCGTCGTTGATCCCGCGAGCTTCCTGCAGCTCCCAGCCGAAATCCTGGGGCACCAAGCTGTTCAGGTTCACGAGCAGTCCGTTCTGCCAAAGAAAGGCATGTGTCCCGGTTTGCCCGTGGATCGTGGATGAACCAGCCACTTGCGCGAAAATATTCACCCCGTAAGCATAACTGTTGGTGCCGCCCAGCGTCCCCAGGTTTGTCAGGCCGCCGCCACTGTAAAGGAAGGCGCGAGCGCCGTCAGTCGTGTCGATGTAACCAACGATCTCAGCATGGTCGTTGATGCCGAAAGCGTAACTGTTCATTCCGCCAAGCGTCCCCAAGCGGGTCATTCCGGCATTGTCGAACAGAAATGCCTGCACACCATCCTGAGATTCGGCGAACCCGACCACCTGCCCCGGATTGTTGATGCTCAGCGCGAACGCGTTGGTACCGCCGAGCACCCCCAGATCCGTCATGAGCCCGCCGCTGTAAAGGAACGCGCGAAAGCCGTTGGTCGTCTCCCAATAGCCCACCACCTGGCCCTGGTTGTTGATCCCATGCGCATAACTATTGCGGCTCAGCAACGCGCCCAGATCGGTCAGTTGATACGGTTGGGCAGAAACGACGCACCGAAGCCCAAGGAGGAAACAGAATCCGAGCGCGAGCTTAAAAGAATGTTTCATTCAATCACAGTGTGTGGGATGCCGTTCAAAGCCGGCTTCAGATCCAAGCGGAGACAATTTCTGCGGACAATATGGAAGGGTTCACCCGAATGACGCAGAATCCCACCCCCTCGACAGCTTTCTAAAATTCCTGAAAAGCTTTTCCGTTTTCCTGGCCCAACGCAAAGATCAACTGTGGCTACAATCTCTTTTCTGGAGCGTAGCCGCAATCACATCTTTGTGTGAGGCGACTGCTTTTTCAAAAAATGCACCACGGCGTCAGTGCGCGAGCGGACATGCAGCTTGCGGTAGATGGAACCGAGATGGGTACGCACCGTGTTCAAGGATATCCCATGACGATCGGCAATTTCCTTGTACATCAAACCGCGTGACAAAGAGAGCAGCAATTCCATTTCCCGTTCGGTGAGCGCACTGACCGGTGTGGCAGGTTCTTCAAAGCAATGGATCACTTTTCGCGCGATATTCGGGCTCATGACCCCGCCGCCGGCCATCACCTGATTGATCGAGGCGGCGAGTTCTCTTACAGAAACCTGATCTTTCAGCAGATAGCCACTCGCGCCCGCCTTTAGCGCTTCAAACACCAGCTCGCTATCTGCGTAGTCCGTCAACATCAATACCTGCAACACGAGCGATGGCCTGATTTGTTTGATGTGTTTGAGACATTCGATTCCATTCATTCCGGGCAGCTTGATATCCATCAAGACCAGCTCGGGTCGCAGGGACGGGAGCTGTTGGAGGGCGTCTTCAGCGGTTGGATGAACGCTGAGAACTCTGATGGTCTTGCGTTTCGACAAAGCGCGTGTCAGGAGAACGCAGAACGACGAATCGTCCTCGACTATGGACACCGTGGTCATAATTCAAAGCGGTCAGCTTAATTCACAACTTGGGACCAATCCTTCGGATACTGAAAAATATGGAACGGGATCCGATTAACGCAAGTTGTTTTTCCTAGGCGGCAACGAATGAGTTGAGCCCGTCCCAGACTTGCAACCTTTTCACTTGCTGATGCCCCGTTCGCTGGTGCGGACGAATTGAACCAGATGCTTCACCTCCGGCAACGCCGGCAATTCGGCTTCGATCCGAGCCAGGGCGTTGGGAATGGTCAACCCTTCGCGAAAGAGAATTTTGTAGGCCTGCCTCAACGCCGCCTGTGTTTCCTCGGACAAGGTTTGGCGTTCGAGCCCCACTTTGTTGATCGTTCTGGTTTCAGCCGGGTTGCCATCGGCCAACATGAACGGCGGCACGTCCTGGACCACTTTCGAGCAGCCGCCAATCATGGACATCCGGCCAATCCGGCAGAACTGATGGATGGCCACCAATCCGCCGACCACCGCGTAATCTTCAACCACGACATGCCCGGCCAAGGTGGCGACATTCGACATGATAATGTGATCGCCGAGCTGGCAGTCGTGCGCGATATGGCCATAAGCCAGGATGTGGTTGTGCGATCCAATCCGAGTGACCCCACCGTCGCCCGTCGCGCTGTGGACCGTCACCGATTCACGAAAAGTGTTTTCGTCGCCGATTTCCGTGAATGTCGTGCCGCCTCCCCACTTCAGGTCTTGCGTCTTCAGCCCGATGCTGGCGAAGGGGAAGATTTCGTTGCCACGCCCCAGCCGCGTGTGGCCGTCAATGACCACATGCGAATGCAATCGGCAGTGTTCGCCCAGCACGACGTGTTCGCCGAGCAGGCAAAACGGTCCGATCTCGCAACCGTCGCCCACCTGCGCCTGGGGATGAACAACGGCAGAGGAATGAAATTTAATCTGGGTCATGCCGGGTATTCGTCCCGCCGGTTCGCCAGCGTTCAACCTTGCGCCATCATAAAAGTCACTTCGGCTTCGCTGACCACCTCGCCGTTCACGGAACAGACCCCTTTTGCCTTGCCGACCTTGCCCCGCGCCTTGGTCAACTCCACTTCGATGACCAGAGTGTCGCCTGGCCGCACTGGCTTGCGCCATTTGACGTTTTCGGCTGACATGAAGTAAGCGATCCTGCCGATATTTTCCGCCTGGCGCAACGTCAGGATTCCCGCCACCTGGGCGATGGCCTCCAACTGCAAGACGCCCGGCATGATCGGGTGATTCGGAAAATGTCCGGCAAAGTACGGCTCGTTGATGCTGACACTTTTGACGCCGGTGATCTTGTTGCCGTCGATGTTCGTCACACGGTCCACCATCAGGAATGGAAAACGGTGCGGAAGAATTTTCATGATCTGGTTGACATCCAGCGAACCGTTCCGGACCGCGTCAACCAATTCACCCTTCTCTGAAGCGCTGGAGGCAGCCGGCGGTGACGTTTGAGGCGGGGCGAATGTGTGCGCGGCGACGAGCGGTTTTCGCCACTGCGCCACCAGTTGCCGGGCCAGCTCGCAGTTGGCGGTGTGACTCGGCTTGACCGCCATCACGTGCGCCAACACCGGCCGGCCCACCAACGCCAGGTCACCGAGGATATCCAG
>Ga0070689_100001167_pt1 | contig 16600 bp, 13 predicted proteins | sample KBSS23HmetaG_FD_64669 | JGI IMG/M metagenome (GOLD analysis project Ga0070689, IMG submission 64669) | Switchgrass rhizosphere microbial communities from Kellogg Biological Station, Michigan, USA - KBS S2-3H metaG | ecosystem: Host-associated > Plants > Roots > Rhizosphere ...
CCCAACTTCTTGCGCAGGTTGCTGACGTGCATGTCGATGCTGCGGTCAAACGGCGAGAGCTCGCGTCCCAAAACTTCCTTCACCAGATCTTCGCGCTTGACGATCTGTCCCGCGCTGCGCAGCAGAATCTCGAGCAAATCGTATTCGACACCGGTGAGCTCAACTACTTCTCCCGAGCGGCGGACATTACGCGTGTTACTGTCCATTTCGATGTCGCCAACGCGAATCGTTTCACGTGCTGAAGTAGTTGACTCAACGGGCTGAACTCGCCGCAAGACGGCACGAATACGGGCCACAAGCTCGCGAGGATTGAATGGCTTTGGGAGGTAATCATCGGCGCCGATTTCGAGACCGACGATGCGATCGACATCGTCGCCGCGGGCGGTCAACATTAAAACAGGAATGCGCGAACGTGCGCGGATGCGTCTTAACACGTCGAAACCGTTTGTGCCCGGCAACATCACGTCGAGCACTACCAGATCGTGTTCGTTCGAGAGGGCGCGATCGATGCCGCGTTCACCGTTGTGAATCGCTTCCACGCTGTAGCCTTCGGGCTGCAGATACTCTCCGACCAGCTCGCAAAGGCCGACGTCGTCGTCAATTACCAGAACGCGTTCCATTGGTTGCTCAGCCAGATTGAAAGACATAAGGCGACCTCAAGGCAAGTGGCGAAGATCCTACATGAATCGCCCATTTTCGTGAGTAAAGAAGTGTCAATCACAAACTTTACAGAACTGACAAAACTTTACAATCCATTGACAGACTCTTTACGGCTGATTTGGATACAATCCGTGCCCACACCGCTTCAATGGGCGGTGAAGAATTAACCACAAAAGCACGAAGTCACAAACAAAGAATTTGTGCCTTCGTGCCTTTGTGGTTAGTCCTTCGAAGGAGCTTCGGATGAAGAAAATCGCATTGGTAATCGCGCTATGCGCTGGGCTTGTGGTTGCACAGCAACGCGCAGGTTCGTTGCGTGGACAGGTGCTGGACGAGCTGGGCGGCGCGATTGTTGGCGCGAGCGTGACGGCGATCGACGGCAAAGGCGTGGAAAAGTCAGTAGTCACGAACGAATCGGGCACTTACACGATCAACGGCCTCGCTCCCGGCAAGTACACCGTGCGCGCAACCAACGCGGGCTTCGCAATGTCTGAAACTCCAGACGTCGAAATCGCCAGCGCTAAAGCTCAGCAATTCGACATCACTTTGAAAGTCGCGATCGAAGAACAAAAGGTAACGGTCGCCGCAGACAATCGCGAGTTAAGTACTGAACCCGAGAACAACGCCGGCGCCGTCGTGCTGAAGGGCGAAGACCTCGACGCACTGCCGGACGACCCTGACGATCTCGCGGCAGCGTTGCAAGCGTTAGCCGGTCCTTCGGCTGGTCCAAACGGCGGACAGATCTTCGTCGACGGTTTCACTGGCGGTCGCCTGCCGCCGCGCGCATCGATCCGCGAAGTCCGCATCAATTCGAATCCCTTTTCAGCGGAATACGATCGTCTCGGTATGGGTCGTATCGAGATCTTGACTCGTCCCGGCACCGATCGTTTTCGCGGCCAGGCTTCTTTCAACTTCAACGACGACGCTCTCAACGCGCGTAATCCATTCTCGGAATCGAGCACACGCCCGGCCATACAAACGCGCCAGTATGGCGGCAACTTCGGTGGCCCCCTCTCGAAGAAGAAAGCCTCATTCTTTGTCGATTTCGATAAACGCGATATTGACGACGCGACCCTGATTGTGGCCCAGGTGCTGGATGAGAATAACAATATCGTCGGTTTCAGTGACACGTTTCCGGTTCCGAGCCGTCGCACATCTTTCAGTCCCAGAGTCGACTACCAGATCAACGCGAACCATACGCTGATCGCGCGTTACACCTACTCGAACAACACTCGCATAACCGGCGTCGGCGGGTTTCAACTGCCTTCCCGCGCGTACGATACCGAGCAAACCGAGCAGGGCATTCAGTTCACCGAAACCGCGATCATCAACAAGAGGATCGTTAACGAAACGCGCTTTCAGTTTGAACATGCAACTAACGCGCAGGACGCGGACAATTCTCTTCCGACGATCGAGGTTCAGGATGCATTCACTGGCGGCGGGGCTCAGGTGGGCCAGTCGCATACGGACACGAACAACTGGGAGCTCACAAACAACACTTCGTTTGCTTTGAACGCACACGCGCTGAAAGTTGGTGCTCGCGTTCGTTCGGTGGATATCACGCAATTCTCGCCGCAGAATTTCGGCGGTACCTTCACGTTCTTCGGTGGCGTTTTTGGGCCGACCGCGCTTGGTCCAAATAACGAGCCCATCGGCCCGATAGTGAGTCTCCCGAGTATCGAGCGTTTTCGGCGCACGGAGGTTCTGCTGGACCAGGGACTGACCGGCGCGCAAATACGCGCACTCGGCGGCGGCGCGACTCAGTTTCGTTTGTCTTCCGGTAATCCGGAAACCAAAGTGAGCCAGTGGGACTTTGGCGGCTATGTGCAGGACGATTGGAAAGTTCGTCCAAACTTAACGCTGAGCGCGGGCCTGCGTTACGAGAACCAGAAGAACATCGACAGCAATTTCAACTTCGCGCCGCGGCTCGGTTTTGCATGGTCTCCCGGCGGGCAACAATCGAAGACCGTTCTTCGTGGAGGCTATGGAGTCTTTTACGAGCGCGTCAGCGAGAGCCTGACCATGACCGCGCTGCGATTGAACGGAGTCAATCAACAACAGTTCACCGTACAGAACCCTGATTTTTATCCGTTAGTGCCGACGCCGGAGCAACTAGTCCAATTTTCAGTTCCGGGAACGGTTTATCAATTGGCTGATGGGCTGCAAGCGCCGTACACGTTGCAGGGAGTCTTCAGTGTCGAGCGCCAGTTGCCACACAGCATCACAGTCGCGGCAAGTTACATCAACCTGCGCACGTTGCACGTGTTGCGCACGAGGCAGTTGAATGCGCCTTTGCCGGGCACTTTCATTCCGGGTGTGGTCGACAGTGGCGTGAGGCCGTTGAACTGTGCCGACTTCATCCCGCCGGACATCAATCCGGCGACGCGTTGCAATATCTTTCAGTATGAGTCGAGCGGCCGTTACAACCAGAATCAGTTCATCGTTAATGTGAGCAGCCGGTTGATGCGTAATTCGACACTCAATGCTTACTACGTCCTGGCGAAAGCGAACAGCGACACGGATGGCACCGGAACATTTCCCGCGAATCCTTATGACTTCGTCGCGGAGTATGGACGCGCGTCGACCGATGTCCGTCACCGGTTTGTGGTGATTGGTAGCTTCCGCGCGCCGTGGGGAATCACCTTGAATCCGTTCATCACAGTGCAGTCGGGACGTCCGTTTAATGTCATCCTGGGACGCGATCTCAATAACGACACGATTAATAACGAACGTCCGGCTTTGGCGCCCGCTGGAGCAGACTGTTCGAACACAACGCTCTTCAAGTGCACGCCTTTCGGTAACTTCCAATTGGCCTTAGGACCGAACGACGTCATGATTCCGCGCAACTTCGCGAATGGGCCAGGTTCGACAACCGTCAACGTGCGCGTGAGTAAGACGTGGAGCTTCGGTTCCGAAGGTAGCAGCAGTGCGAGGGGTAACCAGCAGAACCAGCAGCAGGATGGCCGGCGCGACAGTCAACGCAACACGATGATGGGTGGCGGCATGGCCGGCAGGCCTCCCAGTGGCGGCGCCCGTGGTGGTTTTGGCGGTGCTCCCAGCGGCGGCTTCGGTGGCCCCGGCGGTGGAAACGGACGCTACAACCTGACCTTTTCGGTGAACTTCCAAAACCTGTTCAACCACACGAATTTCGCTCTTCCGGTGGGCAATCTCGGATCGCTGTTCTTTGGAGAGTCAACCGCGACATCGAGTTTCGGCGGGTTTGGTGTCGGCAACCCTGCTTACAATCGCCGGATCGACGCACAAATCCGGTTTAGTTTTTAGCCACAGATTGCGCAGATCTGTGTAGATCGATTTTCACAGATCTGCGTAATCTGTGGTTATGGATTACTCCCGTCGATCGCCGGCCTCAGCTCGCCGACAAACTGATCCGAATTCCTGATGCTCGACAGTACGATCTTGATCGCCTCATCCGGAAAGCCCGACTCGAGCGTGAACGTGTAGCCGGTGAAAACATCACCCGAATCATCCGCACCCCAGAACAGAAACGTCGATTCATTCAACTGCACCAGCTTCCGCAGCAGTTGCGTGACGTTCCGAGCTTTATCGATGTTGATGTAACCGCCTTTGTAATGCGGAAAGATGCGGAAGCCGATCGTATCTTTTGAAGTGACCGAGATCACGATCTCCATCGACTCCGCGTTGGTGAGTCCTTCTTTCATCATCCCGGTAAAAACATATTGCGACTTCGGGCTCGTTTGAAAGGTCACCTTGATCTCGGGACCGACTCGCTGCAAGAGTGCATTGAGACGCGTTCGCGTTTTCTCTCTTGCCTCGTTTGCTTCGTTTGCGGGCTCTTGAGCGATGATTGCCTGCGCCATTGCCAGGATTGCGAAAAGCGGTAAGAAGCGAATGATTCGGGGAAACTTCATATCGGGGACTTCTCCTTTGCTCGAACGTGAACCTGTTTCGCCTTGTAAGTGAAGTGCAGCGCAAAGTCAATACTTTGGAGTATGATTCGCGAAAAACAGCGACATGAACTCATTTACACAGCGTTGCATCGAGCCTGATTGTCAGACCGAATATAAAATCGACGAGCGGCTTTACGTGTGTTCGCGTTGTGGTGGATTGCTCGACGTTGTCTCGCGAGACGAAGCGCTTGATGCGGCTGCGCTGCGCGAGCTTTGGCGCGAGCGGAAGTCGTCGCTCGATGTTCGGGACCGCAGCGGCGTTTGGCGTTTTCGAGAGTTCCTGCCATTTGCGGAAGATGCGAAAGTCGTGTCGCTCGGTGAAGGGAACACGCCGCTCTACGAAGCGCCACGATCGGCTGATTACTGCCGCCTCTCGCAATTGAGACTCAAGCACCAGGGTTGCAATCCGACCGGATCTTTCAAAGATACTGGCATGACTGTGGCCGTGACGCAGGCGCGCAAACTCGGAGCGCGGTCCGTCGCGTGCGCCAGCACTGGAAACACGGCGGCGAGTTTGGCGGCTTACGCGGCGCGCGCCGAGCTGCCTTGCGCGATCATCGTGCCCGGTGGTCAGGTGAGTCATGCAAAGTTGGCCCAGGCGTTGGACTACGGCGCGAAGGTGCTGGAGGTTGAGGGTAACTTCGACACGTGCATGAACGTGATTCGCGAGCTTTCCGAAGACGGAGCGGTTTACCTCGTCAATTCGATCAATCCGTTTCGCATTGAAGGGCAGAAGACGGTTGCGTTCGAGCTTGCGGAGCAGCTTGAGTGGCGCGTTCCGGATCATCTGGTGTTGCCTGGTGGGAATCTTGGGAATAGTTCTGCGTTTGGAAAAGGATTTCGCGAGTTGTTTCAGAGCGGGTTGATCGATCGTTTGCCGAAGATCACAGTGGTGCAGGCCGCGGGCGCCGCGCCGTTCGCGCGCTTCTATCGCGAACATGACGTATTTATAAACGAGGAGCATCCGGAGACGCTGGCGTCAGCGATCAAGATCGGCGCGCCGGTTTCGTGGCCGAAAGCGTGGCGCGCGGTGCATGAGACGGGAGGCAGCGTTATCACAGTGACCGAGCAGGAGATTGCCGACGCGAAGGCTGTGATTGGTCGTGATGGGATTGGTTGCGAACCGGCATCGGCGACCACTGTGGCGGGGATTCGTAAGCTCGTCAGCGAAGGAGCGATTAAAGAAGATGAGACTGTCGTCGCAGTTTTAACCGGACACTTGCTGAAAGACACCGACTACGTGATGAAGTATCACAGCCAGTCGTTAATCGCTCCTAACGGCGAGCGTCTCGCGAGCAACTTCGGCAATGCTCCGATCCGTGTCTCCGCATCTCTCGATAAGTTACGGGAATTATTGTAGGGGCGGCCCTCCGTGGCCGCCCCAGGTTTAGGGGAAGATATTTTCGAGACTGGGGCGGCCACGGAGGGCCGCCCCTACAAAACGAATTGTGAGTAGCATTATTCGAGAAGTCCGTGTTCCCGCTTCAACGTCGAATCTTGGGCCAGGTTTTGATTGCTTTGGCTTAGCACTGAAGTTGTATCTTACGGTACGTGCAACGACGATGCCGGGCACAACGGAGCAATGCACCGTCACCACAACCGGAGCGAAAGAAAACGAAGCTCTGCCTCGCAACGCGGTGAACCTCATTTACCGTGCGATGTCGTTTGCGACGCTACGCGAAGGGGCGATGTTGCCGCCTGTCGAGTTGTTGGTCCACAACGAAATACCGCTCGCGAGCGGACTTGGCAGCAGTGCCGCCGCCATCGTCGCCGGAATCAAACTCGGCGGACTGATCACGGGTAATCAAATCCCTGATGAACGCATTCAAGAGTACGCCACCGAATTTGAAGGACATCCGGATAACGTAGCCGCTTCGCTATACGGAGGCTTTCTCGCGAGTTGTGTTTGCAGCAATGGGGCGGTCATCTCCGCAAGATTTCGGTGGCCGGCGCACATTCGAGTCGTCGTCGTTTCGCCGCATTCGCAACTGCCGACACACGTCGCACGCGCCGCGCTGCAACAAACCGTCAGCCGCCAGGACGCCGTGTACAACCTGCAAAGGACCGCACTCTTTACGGCAGCTATCGCGCAGCAACGTTACGACCTGCTTTGGGAAGCAATGCACGATCGCTTGCACCAGCCTCAGCGAGAATCACTCGTACCCGGTCTCGCCGAGGCATTAGCATTGCCCCGCATGCAAGGTCTTTTAGGTCTCGCGTTGAGCGGTGCTGGTCCAAGCATCGTTGCCCTCGTGTATAGCAACGAGGAAGCGATCGGCGCACGAATCGCGAGTTGTTTCCAGGCGCGCAGAATCGAATCGACAGTTAGGATTCTCGACGTGGACAACGAAGGCTGCCAGATAATTAGCTAAGCTTCTTCAAGAATCGGTACACCGGATAACTCACCGCCAACAGTAGCAACGCGTACACGCTGTTTTTCGTGTCAGCCCAGATCGCGCCCGCGAGAAACAATACTGACCCGATCAAAGCGAGTGCCGGCGTCACTGGATAACCCCAGGCTCGATAAGGCCGCGGTTTGTCCGGTTCGCGCCGTCGCAGGACGAAGAGTGAGATGAACGAGAGGATGTAATTAGCGACGAAGAAAAACGCCAGTACTGTGATGACGCGTTCAAATCTCTGCCCGAATATTATGAACAGTAGTGCCACCGCCGCACTCAGAAAAAGTGAGACGCTCGGCGTGCCGCCTTCGTTAACCACGGCTGCTCTGCTGCTGAATAGTCCGTCCCGGCTCATCGCGAAGATCACGCGCGTCGCCATCAGGTGCAGGGCATTGATGCCGCTCAGCATCGACGCGATAGTCAGACAACGGAAGATCGTGTCGCCGTGTGTACCGAAGATCACATTTGCTGCTTCACCAGCGGCGAACTCCTTACCGGCTATTTGATTTACCGGCAAAACGTAGAGCAATGCGACGTTAACCAGCACATAGATCGCCATGATTGTCAGCACACCGCCTAACAACGCGCGCGGTATGTCTCGACCCGAATGTTTCACTTCTTCGGAAAAGTAGATCACGCCGGCCCAACCGTCATACGTGTAGATCGCGGCCTGAAGCGAAACGATGACGGCAGTGAGCGTAATGGTGGAGGTGGAGTAAGTTTCAGAACTTGTTAGCGAGCCTTTGCCGCCGAAGATAAACGCCGCAACGATCAACGCAAAGAAAGCCAGCGCTTTCACTAAGCTGGTGAGGTTTTGAATGTTGCTGCCCCAAACGATTCCACGCCATTGCAGCAGTGCGAAAAAGATTGTCACGGCCGCGGCTGTTGCGGTGGCTTTTCCCTCCAGCGCGGGTATTAGCGCGCCGGTAAACATGCCAGTCACCAGAGCCACGGCTGCCGTCGAGCCGCACGAAGAAATCCAGTCGCTCCAGCCGACAATGAATCCAGCGTACTCGCCCAGCGCGTAGCGTGAGAAGACGTATTGCCCGCCCGAGCGCGGAATCATCGTGCCGAGCTCGGCGAGCGAAATCGCGCCGAGCAGTGCGTAAAGCCCTCCCACGAGCCAGATGAGTAGGAATGGCGCCGGTGCAGGTATCTGTTCCGCGATCTGCCCCGGCGCTCGAAAGATTCCGGCCCCGATCGTATTGCCAATAATTACCGCGAGCCCGAAACCTACCCCAAGCACGCGCAGCAGATGGCCGTGAGTTTTCATCTTTGCGTCTTTGCGCCTTTGCGGGAGAAATTTTCCTTAGCTATTTTGTGCTTACGTCTGCGTGCAGCAAGCGATGGAAGAGATGCTCGCCGGCTTCGCGTCGGACTGACAGCCGGCCTGTGTTGTACGCGCGCGAGTTCAGGCCACGTTGAACTGACTTGCAGATCGCAACGTCCTCGTCCTGTATTCGTTGGCCCACTTCCACGCTCGCATGGTTCTGCCTTCGTGCGTGCTCGCTGATTACATCCGGAAAGTAGAAGTCGAAGATGACCTCAGTCTGGTCCACGCCGCGCGGCACCACGAGGTTGGTGTCCATCACGCCGTCGTACCAGTTGATCATGAAGTTTGGATAGATCCAGTAGTAGAGCGCGCGGTCGCCTTTTCTGACCGCGCCTGTTTGCGCCTCGGCGCCCTCGCTTACGATCGGGCTCCACTGCAAACAATGGTGCGTGCCGTTTTCAATCATGTAGTTGCTGTAGTCGAGCACGCTGTCGAGACCTTTGTGCAGGTAAGGCACGTGATAACCACCGTCAAGATAGTTGTCGACAAAGACTTTCCAGTTGCAATCGAAATGGTAATGACGCCGCTCGAACCAATGAAGGTCGGTGAGCTGAAGCCCACTCATTTGCGCGACTAAGTCCTCGCCCAGGAATTCGATCAACGAGATCGCCGGATCGCGATCGACTTTGACGAATATCCAGTTTTCCCATTCGGTCATTTCCAGCGGAAGGAGCCCGTTGCCCGCGCGATCAAAATCACAGACACCGGAGAAATCGGGTGTGCCTTTCAACTCACCTTCGAGCGAGTAAGTCCAGCCGTGATACGGACAGCGAAGATGAGCGGCTTTACCTTCGGCTTCGGTCATCACGGCCGCGGCGTGATGGCGACAGACGTTGAAGAACGCGCGTAGCACGTTATCACTGCCACGCACGATGACGATCGGCTCGCCGGCAATGTCGCTCGTAACGTAATTGCCGGGCTCAGTTACCTGATCGCGCCGCGCCGCAAGCTGCCATGAACGCGAGAAGACTGTTTTGAGCTCATGCCAGAAAAAGTCTTTGTTGGTGTACCACGATGAAGGAATTGTCGAGGCCTGGTCGAGAGGAAGCTTTGAATCGTACTGATCGACAATCTCCTTCAGTTGGGAATCCATAGGTTATGTGATGGGCGTTGCTGTCTTGCGTTTGGGATTGAAGAATGGCGTCTTTACAACGGTGGCGCGCACCTGATGCCTGACCGCTTCGACTGTGATCTCAAACTGCAAACGTGTTCCGGGTCGTGTGTGCCCCCGACTCACAGTGGCGAGAGCGATCATCCTCTTCAACGTTGGCGACCATGTTGTAGTTGTGGCCTTGCCAACCTGAATACCTTCCTTGAACACCGGCACTGCGACGCGCGAAGCCATTGGTGAAACAGCGGGCGGCAAACCCACTGCTTCGTAAATACTCTCCACCTGCGGCCAGTCAATCTCGAGACCGACAATCTCACGTGCCGGACCGCGTTTCTGTTCTTCAATAAGTGCCGCCTGGCCCACAAACCGGTTCTTGTCGAGATTCACTAGCCGTCCGAGACCCATCTCGAACGGCGTGTATCGCTGTTCGTCAACCAGCGCTTTCTTACTGCTGTTGAAGTCGACGTCGATCAGCAGCAATCCTGCTTCAACGCGCGCCACATCGAGCGCGAGCATGCCGGCGGGATGAATATCAAACGCACGACCGGCGTCCATCAATGCATCCCACACCTTGATTGCCTTCTCCGACTCGATCCAGATCTCGTAACCGAGGTCGCCCGTGTAACCAGTACGCGAAACCTCTACCGGCACGCCTGCGATACTGCCTTTCGTCACGCGGAAGTATTTGAGGTTGGCAATATCGGCATCCTGAACGAGACTTTTGAGCAGTCGTCCTGACGTTGGTCCCTGCAAAGCCAGTGCGGAAACGCTTTCGGAGATATCTTCGATCTGCACGTCCATGCCTGCGGCGTTCTGCGTAAACCATCGCAGGCTCGGATCCGCGGCGGTCCAGCGATAAGTGTTCTCCTCGAGACGCGATACCGTCCCGTCGTCGATCACCTTCCCGCGCTCGTCACACCACGGCGTATAGACCACCTGGCCCACCGTCACCTTGCGCATATCGCGCGTGATGATGCGATCGACAAGTCGCGTCGCATCTTTGCCAGTAAGCCGGTACTTGAACAGCGGCGAAATATCAATCAACGCCGCGGCATTGCGAATCGCGTTGTACTCGTGTTCATGATGCGGTTCATAAGAGCTAACCGCATAGTAACCAGACCACTCCCGATAGCTAAGACTTTCGCAGAGCGGGAACGTCCGTTCGTGAAAAGCAGTTCCGATAGGCATGCAGTTATTTATTAGGAAGCGCTAACTTGAAAACGATTCAAACTCGTCTTCATCCGTAGATTCTTCGATTTGCTCTGCGACCAACTCGCGCCAGGAGCTCATTACCTCTTCAGAAACGCCGAATGACCTCAACGAACTCTCGACAGGGCCTGTTTCATTCTTTAAATCAGGAAATGCAAAAAAGAGCATAGCTAAATCGCGCCTGTCTAAAAACGCTTTCGCCTTGCCTTTACGCATGTGATATGAGGCGACCTTCAATGCGATGAGTTCGGCTGGCGAGACAACGAGAACACCTTCAACGTATTGCGAAGCCGGCAGCGTCGTCACAGGACGCAGATCCACCAGGTGCCGGTTACCCTCTTTCCGAAGCTGAAACACACGATAACCCTTCCCGCCGCCAATCACGCGCACGCGCACAGCGATCTTGAAACGTTCACCCAAATACTCACGCAATTCTTCTGCAAGTTCCGCCGCGCGCGGAGACATCAGATCAATGTCCTGCGTCATACGCGGCTCAGGCACATAGGCATTCACCGCGGTAGCGCCAAACACAACAACATCCGTGCGCCCGCGCAGAAACTCGAGCACAGCGTCGTGAACTGTAGCCAGCGGCAAAGGCTCGCGCATGGCAAACTCCTGGAATGTGAGAACCCCAGCGTTCAGCATCATTCAGATAATAACTGGTACGTGTTTGTCAGGGCGAGCGATTATAAGTATGCTAGCGCGCTTGCGGCAAGGCGCGTAAAATCGTCACGATTACGGAGTAGGTTATGAGTACCAGTGGACAAGAACTTTTGAGATCGTTCGATCTTCTGCCTGAGGTTGAAAAACGAGAAGTTGCTTCTGAGATTATTCGAAGGGCCTTTTCACTCGACCGTAACGTCGCAATAGATCAAGAAGAACTGGAAACACGCTATGCGAGCTTCGCCGCCGAGGACCAGGAGCTTGCGGAGCAGGGCATGGAGGATTACGGAAAACGTCTGACCACAGAGGACACTCAATGACGGTCAAACGTGGAGAGATTTGGCTTGCGAACCTTAACCCAATACGCGGCTCAGAACAGGCAGGCACTCGTCCGGTTTTGATCTTCCAGAATGATGCGATAAATAGATTCACAACGACCTTTCTCTCAATTCCACTCACTACCAATTTGAGACGAGCCTCTTTACCCTCTTGCCTTACCATTCCTCAAGGTGAGGGAGGGTTAACGCAGGAATCAGTTGCGCTTTGTCATCAGTTGCGAGTATTGGACGGAGCGCGATTGCTCCGAAAGCTGGGTGTTGTGGAGAAGGAAACGCTCGCCGCAGTTGAAAGTGTAGTGATGTTCACCACCGGGATCATTTAAATCCCGGAACCAAAAGACAGTATGAACAGCAAATACGACGTCGTCGTGATCGGGGGCGGGCATAACGGTCTGGTGAATGCCGCGTACCTTGCGCGCGCAGGGAAAAGGGTTTTGGTGCTGGAGAGGCGTCACGTGCTGGGAGGCGCGGCGGTAACTGAGGAGGTGTTTCCGGGGTTTCGGTTTTCTGTTTGTTCGTATGTTGTCTCGCTCCTGAGGCCGGAAATCATTCGCGAGCTCGACCTGCCGCGTCACGGCCTCGAAATACTTCCGCTCGACGGCACGTTCACGCCGATGCCCAACGGCGATTATCTATGGCGCGTCAATGATCACGCGCGCACACGCCGCGAGATTGCTCGTCATTCGCGACTGGACGCCGAAGCTTACGACGAATACGGCAAAGCCATGATCGAGATGGCCCACTTCGTGAAGCCAATCATGAGCATGACGCCCCCCGACCCCACGACGCTCGATCCGAAGGGTTGGAAGAACCTCGCATTCCTCGGCCGCCGATTTCAAAAACTCTCGAACGACGACAAGTACAACCAGGTGCAGTTGATGACGATGAGCGCGGTCGACTTTCTCGATCAATGGTTCGAGACTGACGTGCTCAAAGCGACGATGTCAGCTTCAGGGATCATCGGCACATTTCTCGGCGTGCGCTCGCCGGGAACTGCTTACGTGCTGCTGCATCACTATATGGGCGAGATCGACGGCGCGTTTCGTTCGTGGGGGTTTGCGCGCGGCGGTACGGGCGCGATCTCAAATGCGATTGGCGACGCCGCGCGCGAAGCCGGAGTCGAAATTCGCACGCAGGCTTCGATTGCAAAAATTTTGCAAAAAAACGGACGCGCCACGGGCGTCGTGCTCGAGAATGGCGACGAGATCCACGCTAATGTTGTCTCCTCGAGCGTCGATCCGCGTTTGACGTTCATGAAGATGATAGGCGAGGAACACTTGCCCGACGACTTCTGCACGGACCTCAAGCGCTACAAGTATCGCGGCTCGTCAGGAAAAGTGAATCTCGCGCTCGACGGATTGCCGAATTTCAAATCGTTGCCCGGTCCGGGTGCACACCTGCGCGGCGCGATCTCGATTTCGCCGAGTGTCGATTACATGGAGCGCGCTTACGACGAAGCCAAGTATGGACGTTTTTCGCGGCGTCCTTACATCGACATGGTGATTCCGAGCTTGACCGATCCTTCGGTCGCGCCGCCGGGCAAACACGTGATGTCGTGCTTCGTGCAATACGCGCCTTACAACCTGAAAGAAGGAAGCTGGGACGAGAAGCGCGACGAGTTTGGCGACACGGTGATCGACACGATTGCCGAGCACGCGCCCAACATCCGAGAGTTGATTCGCGATCGCCAGGTGGTGACTCCACTCGATCTCGAACGCGAGTTTGGCCTGTCAGAAGGAAATATTTTTCAGGGCGAGCTAACACTCGAACAACTCTTCTTTTTGCGCCCGGCTCCCGGATGGGCGCAATATCGCACGCCGATCAAGAACCTGTACATGTGCGGCTCGGCAACGCACCCTGGCGGCGGCATCATGGGCGCGCCTGGTCGGAACGCGGCGCTGCAAATGCTGAAGGATTTTTAGCCACGGATTTACACGGATGAGTTATGACGCGATCATAATTGGCGGAGGCCACAATGGTTTGGTGGCTGCGTGTTATCTTGCGAAGAGCGGCTTGAAGACGCTTGTCTTAGAGCGTCGTGAGGTGGTTGGCGGCGGTGCTGTAACTGAAGAACTGCATCCCGGTTTTCGTTGCTCGACGTTGGACCATGCGGCAGGCCCGCTTTCCGCGCAGGTCGCCGCGGATCTCAATCTCTCACGCTTCGGGTTCGAAATGATCACGCCGGAAGCGCGCGTGCTGGCACTCTCCCCCGACGGTCGCTCACTGTGCGTCTACAACGACGTCGCACGCACCGTCAGCGAGATCGAAAAGTTTTCAAGTAAAGACGCAAAGAGTTATCCCGAGTTTGCCAACAGCTTTGCGCGCATCGGGCGCGTGCTGTCGCCGCTGATTTCGATGACGCCGCCTTCGATCGATCAACCGACTGCGGCTGACGTCTGGCAACTCGGCAAGGTCGGACTCGCGTTTCGTGGTCTCGGCAAAAAGGACGAGTATCGACTGCTGCGTTGGGGGCCGATGGCGGTTGCGGATCTCGTCGGCGAATGGTTTGAGACGGAACTGTTACGCGCGACGGTCGCTGCGCGTGGAATCAACGGAGCATTTGCTGGTCCATGGTCCGCGGGCACGAGCCTTGGTTTATTGTGGCAAGCGGCGATGGACGGAAACGCGATCGGACCTGCCGCTTACGCAAAAGGCGGCATGGGTGGTCTATCTACGGCGCTGGCGAACGCGGCGAAGGCCGCCGGCGTCGAGATACGGACCAGCGCTCATGTTGCTGCCGTTGCCGGAGTTGATGGCGACGCACCTAAGGTCGTGCTCGAAGGGGGAGAAGAGATCGAATCGCGAGTGGCGGTGTCGAACGCCGATCCACGCTCGACATTTCTCAACCTCGTAGATCCGGTCGATCTCGATCCGAACTTCCTTTTGAAGATGCGCAACTATCGCGCGCCGGGCGTAGCAGCGAAGATCAACCTCGCGCTCGAGAGACTACCGCAGTTCAGCGGCATCAACGGCGGCGATCCAACATCGAAACTTGCAGGCCGAATTCACATCGGTCCCGAGATCGACTACCTCGAGCGCGCCTTCGACGCTTCGAAGTACGGCGAGTTTTCCGCCGAGCCGTATCTCGACATCGCCGTGCCCTCGATCAGCGATCCCTCGCTCGCGCCGGCAGGCAAACACGTGATGTCGATTCACGTGCAGTTTGCGCCTTACAAGTTGAAGGAAGGCGATTGGACAACGCGCCGCGATGAGTTTGCAGGCAACGTGATCGATCAGTTGGAAAAGTATGCTCCGGGGCTGCGCGATTCGATCGTCGCTCGCCAGGTAATCACACCGCGCGATCTTGAAGAAACGTACGGTCTGAGTGGCGGACACATTCACCACGGCGAACAGTCGCTCGATCAATTCTTCACGTTCCGGCCGTTGATTGGTTATGCACAGTATCGAACGCCGCTCAAACGTCTTTACCTGTGCGGCGCCGGCACGCATCCCGGCGGCGGCATAACCGGCTTGCCGGGCGCGAATGCAGCACGCGAGATCGCGCGAGACTTCAAGGCAGGCAAAGTATGAGCAAACGCAGCTTCGCCAGCGACAACAACGCCGGTGTTCATCCGGAAATCCTCAAAGCCATCAAAGCGGCGAACGACGGTCACGTCATCGCTTATGGCAACGACCCTATCACCGCACGCGCCATCAAGCAGTTTCAAAAACACTTTGGTAACGACATCGCGGTGTACTTTGTTTTCGGCGGCACCGGCGCAAACGTGCTCGGTTTGAAAGCCATTTTGAAGTCGTACCAGACAATTATTTGCGCCGAGACCGCGCACGTGAATGTTGACGAGTGTGGCGCACCCGAGAATTACACCGGCTGTAAATTGGTCCTGGTGCCCACTACTGACGGCAAACTGCGAGTCGAGCAAATCAAACCATTGTTGTACGGCATTGGCGTCGAGCATCACGTGCAGCCTGGTGTGATCAGTATCTCGCAAGCTACCGAAATGGGCACGGTATACACGAAGAAAGAGCTGAAGACACTTGCCAGCTTCGCTCACGACAACGGCATGTTGCTGCACGTCGACGGCGCTCGCCTTGCAAACGCAGCGGTGAGTCTCGGCGTCACGTTGAGAGAGATCACGGCCGAAGCGGGCGTGGACGTGCTGTCATTCGGCGGCACGAAAAACGGAATGATGTACGGCGAAGCAGTGATCTTCTTCGACCGGGAACTCGCCGCCGACTTCAAATACATCCGCAAGCAAGGCATGCAGTTGCCGTCGAAGATGCGCTTCATCGCGGCGCAGTTTGAAGCGCTGCTTGCCGGTAATCTCTGGCGGCGCGGCGCCACACACGCTAACCGAATGGCGCAGATCCTGGGTGGCGAATTGGCCAAGTTATCTCAGGTGAAGATCACTCAACCCGTTGAAACAAACGGTGTCTTCGCAGTGATACCAAGGAAGTACATACCGGCGTTGCAGAAGAAATATTTCTTCTACGTTTGGGACGAAGAGATTTCTGAAGTGCGACTGATGGCGTCGTTCGATACGACGGAAGAGGACATTCGTGACTTCGTTAAGTTCGTCCGAAAGACCGTCAAGTAAGCCGCAGGTTTGTGCCATCGATATTGGCACGTCGGGAGTGCGGGCAGCCTTGTTTGACGAGCGCGGCCACGAAGTGCCCGGTGCACAAGCTCGCAGCCGCCGCGCGTTTACGACAGTTTCTGATTTTGCGGAGTTCGATCCCAATCAACTCGTCGATGAAGTGATAAAAACAGTCGACGAGTTAGTCACTTCTTACTCCGGCGCGCCAATCGAGTTCATCGCGATTTCCGCGTTTTGGCACAGCCTGATCGGTATCGACGCTGCCGGACTACCAACTACACCAGTCCTGACCTGGGCTGACACACGCGCCGCTCCATTCGCAAAAGCGCTGCACTCGAATTTCGATGAGCTCGAGATACACGCGCGCACAGGCTGTCGCTTTCATCCGAGTTACTGGCCCGC